>Ga0209345_10001598_pt1 | contig 26675 bp, 28 predicted proteins | sample Cruoilmetagenom7_FD_187294 | JGI IMG/M metagenome (GOLD analysis project Ga0209345, IMG submission 187294) | Oil polluted marine microbial communities from Coal Oil Point, Santa Barbara, California, USA - Sample 7 (SPAdes) (version 2) | ecosystem: Environmental > Aquatic > Marine > Oil seeps ...
AGCGGGCTTCGCCTTCGCAGACGGCCATGCAAAAACCATCCGCATGGGCACCGAAGGCGCCTACCCCCCCTATAACTTCATCAACGATGCCGGCGAAGTAGACGGCTATGAGCGCGAGATCGGCGACGAGCTTTGCAAGCGCGCCGAACTGACCTGCGAATGGGTCACAAACGAGTGGGACAGCATTATTCCCAACCTCACATCCGGCAACTATGACACCATCATCGCCGGCATGAGCATCACAGACGAACGTGAGCAGGTCATCGACTTCACTCAGAACTACATCCCGCCAGCATCTTCTGCCTATGCCGCACTGTCCGCTGATGCGGATCTGACCGGTGGTGTGATCGCAGCGCAGGCAAGCACCATTCAAGCAGGTTATGTCGCTGAGAGCGGCGCAACATTGCTGGAATTTGCAACGTATGACGAAACCGTCGCAGCTGTGCGCAACGGCGAAGCGGACGCAGTATTTGCGGACAAAGACGCGCTGGTGCCAGCGGTTGACGAATCCGGCGGCGAGCTGGTTTTTGCAGGTGATGACGTGCAGTTGGGTGGCGGCGTAGGCATGGGCCTGCGTGAAAGCGACACCGAGCTGAAAGCGAAATTCGACGCGGCCATCACTTCCATGAAGGAAGACGGCACATTGAACGCAGCGATCATCAAATGGTTTGGCGAAGACGCGACCGTTTACGAATAATCCAATCACAGATTGAAGGGGCGCGCCAAATCGCGCCCCTTCTTCATTTTGTCTGTAAACACGATTACTGACACACGACCAGACGCCCCTACCTAAAAGAGCATACCGATTTTTAGTTTCTGCACCGATCCGTCCCAGATTGAGGGCCTGAAATGGCTTAGCTGCTACCTGACGACAGGTAAGCATTTGAATCTCTATTGGTCCTTGCTGACTGTGCTGACCCTCTTGGCCATCACTGCCCCTGCAGCGCTTGCATTCGGTTTTGCCGGTGCGTCTGCTGCGCGGTCCCGGATCGCGCCTCTGCGCTGGATCGGCAAGACCTATATTGCGATCGTGCGCGGTGTGCCTGACATCGCCTTTTTCCTTTTCTTCGTGATCGCGCTTGATCAGGGGATCGAATATCTGCGCCATAAGGTGCTTTGCTCTGACTGGGACCAGGCGATCCGGCAGGGAAATGATTTCATTGTCTGTCAGGCTGCCAAGATGCCTCTGGGCACCTCGCCGCAATGGGTTCACGAAGCATACGGCTTTTCCCTTGCGGTGCTGACCTTCGCAATCGTCTTTGGCGCTTTCGCTGCGAACGTATTGTTTGGTGCCATGCGCGCAGTGCCCCACGCCCAGCTTGAGACTGCCGAGGCATACGGCATGACCCCCAGCCAGATTTTCCGTCGCGTTTTGGTGCCGCAAATGTGGGTCTACGCATTGCCTGGCCTTGGCAACCTATGGATGGTGCTCATTAAGGCGACGCCGCTGCTGTTTTTGCTCGGCGTCGAAGACATCGTTTATTGGGCCCGCGAGCTTGGCGGCTCCAAGACCACACGATTTACCGACTACCCCCACCCGGATTGGCGCATGTGGTACTTCCTAGGGCTGCTGGTGTTCTATCTGATCTTTACGCGTATCTCCGAGATCGTCATTGCCCGCCTGATGCAACGTCTGACACATGGTCAGGCAACTACGGGCGGCGAAGCACAAAGGAAACTGGCGTGATTGGTAAGTCGTTTATCAAAGCGGCCGAACAGGCGTGCTCAGCGTGCCCTACCGCAACTGATTTGCTCCTGCCGGAGCGACAGAAATGAGCTGTATTCAAACCATTCAGGATTACGGCCTGCGCGCCATCGGCATTGGCGAACGTCTGCTCCCGCGCGAAGACTTCACCCTATGTGAGCAGTTCACCCTGATCGGCTCTGGCATGATCTGGAACGTTTACTTCGGGCTAACGGCGCTTGTTTTAGGGTTCTTTTTTGCCACAGCCCTTGCCCTTGGCAAAGCGAGCGATAAACGCATCCTGCGCAAACCGTCCGAATGGTTCATCTTCTTCTTTCGCGGGTCACCGCTGTTTATCCAGTTCTTCTTTGCCTACTTCGTGTTTCTCAGCCTCAAATCGGTCTTTCCGGTGTTTGACGCCTTCACCTCAGCATGGCTTGGCGCGGCGATTGTGCTATTCCTCAACACATCGGCCTATTCCGCCGAGATTTTCTACGGTGCGCTGCAATCCATCCCCAAGGGGGATGTTGAGGCCGCTGACGCCTACGGACTAAGCGGCTGGACGCGTTTCAAACGGGTAATCTGGCCCACCATGCTGCGCCTTGCCTGGCCTGCCTACACGAACGAGGCCATCTTTCTGTTTCACGCTACAACTTTGGTCTATATCTCCAGCTTTCCAGCTTGGCAGCAACGCGGCGACGCGCTTTATTACGCCAGCTATTTCGCGGATAAGACCTTTAATCCGTTCATCCCCTACCCAATCCTTGCCGGCTATTTTATCATTCTAACGCTGGTGGTTATCTCTGTTTACGGGCTAGTGAACCGGCGGCTGAACCGTCACCTGCCAGCCGAACGCAGGCAAAAAATACGCTTGCGCCCCAATCTGATACGGTAGTAAGCATAATTTGATCAAAAAACCCGCGGCGCTGGCCGCAGGCGTCGGATGCGCTCAACCGAGCGTGCTGTCATGGCCAGCGCACCAAATGGTGACCTATGCACAACTGGCTTCGAAAACATCCTAACGTCCGCACGATCCGTGTGGCTGCTGCCGATCTTAACGGCGTGCCGCGCGGCAAACGCATCCCCACACGCTTTGCCGACAAAATTACGCAGGACGGTACACGCTTTCCGTTTTCTGTGCTGAACCTCGATATCTGGGGTGAGGATATTGATGACAGCCCGCTGGTTTTCGACAGTGGCGACCGCGACGGTGTTCTCCACCCGACCGAGCGGGGTTTCATGCCGATGCCCTGGCTCGAAGCGCCTTCTGCGTTGTTGCCAATCTGGATGTTCCACGAAGATGGCCGCCCCTATGCCGGTGATCCGCGTCACGCTCTTCGCGCGGTACTTGACCGGTTCAAGGCACGCGGCCTGACCCCCGTCTGCGCGGTCGAGCTTGAGTTCTTTCTGATCGACGATTCCGGCCGCAAGTTGCAGGTGCCGCTGAGCCCACGATCAGGCAAACGCCGCAAGGGCGCCGAGACGCTTAGCATTCGCGCGCTTGACCAGTTCGATGAATTCTTCACCGATCTCTATGACGCTTGCGAAGAAATGGATATCCCCGCCGATACCGCGATTTCAGAGGCGGGCCTTGGCCAGTTCGAAATCAACATGATGCATTGCGATGACGCCCTGCGCGCCGCTGATGATGCATGGTTGTTCAAGATGCTCGTGCGCGGACTGGCGCGGCGTCACGGCTTTGCCGCCAGCTTTATGGCAAAACCATATGCAGATTACCCAGGCTCTGGCCTCCATACGCATTTTTCTGTTCTCGATAGCGAGGGCAATAACGTCTTTGACAATGGCGGCCCCGAAGGCACAGATGTTATGCGCCACGCCGTTGCCGGCTGTCTTGAGGCTATGGCAGGTTCAGCGCTGATCTTTGCCCCCCATGCCAACAGCTTTGAACGGATGGTGCCGGGCAGCCACGCGCCGACCGGCGTGAGCTGGGCCTATGAAAACCGCACCTCCTCCATTCGCATCCCTTCGGGTTCAAGCGCGGCTCGGCGGATCGAGCACCGTGTCTCGGGTGGCGATGTGAACCCATATCTGATGCTGGCTGCGGTCCTTGGCTCTGCCATCAACGGAATAGAAGACGGGAAAGAGCCCCCCGCCCCTATCACCGGCAACGCCTACGCTGCCGATCTGCCGCAGATCCCCCACACATGGCAAAGCGCGATCGACACTTTCGAAAAAGACGCCGCGGTCGCCCGCATCTTTGCACCAGAGCTGATCCAGAACCTTGTCCTGACCAAGCGACAGGAGTTACACTATATGGAAGAGCTTGAGCCGGCCGAGCAGGTCGAAATTTATCTGGATACGGTGTAACCCCATGAAAATAGGTATCCTTCGTACAGGCCATTCACCTGAAGGCATGATCGAGACCATCGGTAATTACGATGTCATGTTCCAACGTCTGCTGGATGGCAACGATTTTGTTTTTGAGACTTTTTCCGTCGTGGACGGTGAGTTCCCAGCAGGCCCGCAGGACGCGGACGGCTGGCTTATCACCGGTTCAAAACACGGCGCCTATGAGGACCACGCGTGGATTGCGCCGCTTGAGGGTTTGATCCGCGACATCAACGCCACCGGAAAACCCATGATCGGCGTCTGCTTTGGCCACCAGATCATTGCGCAAGCGCTGGGTGGCAAAGTTGTCAAATTCGACGGCGGCTGGTCCGTTGGCCGCACTGAATACACGCTAGACGGCAAGCCCGTTGCGCTTAATGCGTGGCATCAGGATCAGGTGGTTGAGCTGCCCGAAGGCGCGCGAGTCGTGGGCTCCTCGGACTTTTGCGCCAACGCCATGCTTGCTTATGGTGACAGTATCTGGACGATCCAGCCACACCCCGAATTTGGCAGCGACTTTATTGACGGGCTAATCCGCACACGGGGCAAGGGCGTCGTGCCGGACAACCAGCTTGAGGCGGCCAACAGCGCCCTATCCCTTCCCGTGAACAACACCGATATCGCCGCGCATATGGCGCAATTTTTCAAGAGCAAAGCGAGGGCCTGATGGCCGATTGGAAAGAACAGCTGCCCGAGGCGGCCCAAAACTACCTCAAAGACCGCAATCTGGATGAGGTGGAATGCATCATTCCAGACCTTCCCGGCATTGCCCGTGGCAAGGCCGTTCCAGCCTCTAAATTCGCGCGGCAAGACAGCTTTCATCTGCCGGACAGTATTTTCTACCAGACGATCACCGGCAACTGGGGTGAGGCCGCAGGCGACGAGGGCTTTATCGAACGGGATATGATCCTGCGCCCTGATATGACCACCGCCACCGCCGCCCCATGGACTGGCGACTGGACATTGCAAGTGATCCATGACGCCTATGACCGCGACGGCAATGTCGTGCCTTTCAGTCCGCGCAACGTGCTAAAGCGGGTGGTTGAGCTTTACAGGGCCGAAGGATGGGAGCCTGTAGTGGCCCCTGAAATGGAATTCTACCTCACTGCGCGCAACCTTGATCCTGCGCAGGAAATCAAACCGATGATGGGCCGCTCTGGCCGTCCCGCAGCGGCACGGCAGGCCTACTCGATGACTGCTGTGGATGAATTCGGTCCTGTGATCGACGACATCTATGATTTTGCCGAAGCCCAGGGATTTGAGATCGACGGGATCACACAGGAAGGCGGCGCAGGCCAGCTTGAGATCAACCTGCTACATGGTGATCCGGTCAAACTGGCGGACGAGGTTTTTTACTTCAAACGTCTGATCCGCGAAGCGGCCATGCGCCATGACTGCTACGCGACCTTTATGGCCAAACCGATCGCAGATGAGCCGGGTTCGGCCATGCATGTGCATCACTCGGTTCTGGATGTGAAAACGGGCAAGAATATTTTCTCTGATGCGGATGGCAACGAAACAGAGCCGTTCATGCACTTTATTGCGGGGCTGCAAAATCACATGCCCGCAGCCTTGGCCGTCATCGCACCATATGTGAACAGCTACCGTCGCTATGTGAAAGATCACGCCGCGCCGATCAATCTGGAATGGGGACGCGACAACCGCACCACAGGCATCCGCGTCCCGATCTCCAGCCCGAACGCACGGCGCGTCGAAAACCGTCTGGCCGGGATGGATTGCAATCCGTACCTTGGCATCGCGGCATCGCTGGCTTGCGGGTATCTGGGTCTCAAGGAAGGCAAGCCACCACTGCCCGAATTCAAGGGCGATGCCTATGACGGGGATGGCGATATCCCCCGCACAATGGGCGAAGCGTTGGACATCTTCAGCGAGGCAACCGAGCTACACGAAGTGCTCGGGTCGGATTTCGCGCGCGTCTGGGGCATCGTGAAAGCAGCGGAGTATGACGAGTTCCTACAGGTCATCTCCCCTTGGGAGCGTGAGCATCTGTTGCTGAACGTCTGATCCTGCATCGCGGGACACAATAGAGGGCTGCACTGATGAACCTGCTTTTTGCGAATGACAAACGTGGCGCGTATCCACCAAGTTGGTATGCTGCAACGGCAACGCCGCTTGCCGCGTTTGAGCCGCTCAAAGGGGCGCAAAAGGCCGATGTTTGTGTCATTGGCGCAGGCTATACGGGGCTTTCCGCGGCCCTGCATCTGGCGCAAGCTGGACGCAATGTTGTTTTGCTGGACGCGCAGCGTGTCGGCTTTGGTGCGTCAGGGCGCAACGGCGGGCAGCTTGGCTCTGGCCAACGTATGGAACAGGACGCTCTTGAAACTCTGATGGGCGACACCGAAGCGGCAAAGCTGTGGGACATGGCCGAGGACGCCAAGGCGCTTGTCAAATCGCTGATTGCGGAACACCAGATAGACTGCCATCTGAAACCCGGCGTAGCGTGGACGGGGTCCACCAATGCTGATGTGCGGCATTTACACAGCTACGCGGATCATCTGGCCGGCAAATACGGGTATGACCAGATCGAAACCCTGGACCAAGCCGCCTTGAAATCCGTCTGCCCTTCGCCCGATTACCGCGGTGGGATACTGGATATGGGCGCAGCACATCTGCACCCGCTCAACTTCGCGCTTGGCCTTGCACGCGCTGCTGCGGCAGCAGGCGTGCGTATCCATGAACGCAGCGCCGTGCACCATATCGACGAAGGGGCTCCGGCCACAGTGCGGACAGATGCAGGCCATGTCGTGGCCGACCACGTGATCCTTGCATGCAACGGCTATCTTGGCGGGTTGAACCGCCGCGTTGCTGCGCGGGTGATGCCGATCAACAATTTCATTGCCGCAACTGAGCCATTGGGTGAACGCGTCAAAGATATTTTGCCGCGCGATGTGGCAGTAGCCGACAGCCGCTTTGTGGTGAACTATTTCCGCCTCAGCCATGATGGTCGGCTGTTGTTCGGGGGGGGCGAAAGCTATGGCTACCGCTTTCCAAGTGATATTGCCTCCAAAGTCCGCAAGCCAATGTCAGTGGTTTTCCCGTCCCTGTCAGACGTGAAGATTGACTATGCTTGGGGTGGCACCCTCGGGATCACGATGAAGCGCTTGCCCTACGTGACGCGTTTGGGGGCCAATATGCTGTCGGCCTCTGGATACTCCGGTCATGGCGTTGGCACCGCCACCCATGCAGGGCAGCTGATGGCGCGCGCGATTGAAGGGGACGGTGACGGTTTTGATACGCTTGCCGCCCTGCCCAGCACACCGTTTCCAGGTGGCCCCGCCATGCGGTCTCCGCTGCTGGTGATGGCGATGAGCTGGTACGCCCTGCGTGACAAGCTCGGCGTTTAAGAGCCGTTTTTACATTGCTGTAACCAAACCGCGCTTGCCACGGCAGCTTGCTCATTTATGCTGTGCGAAAGAAATCGATCAGGATTATGACCATTGAATAGCCCCGATATGCACAGCGCAGAAGCCCTTCCCGAAAGCCTGCGTGCCGAAGTTGACAGGCTGCTCAGCAGTGGTGACCTGTTCCGGTATACTGCTGACAGTGACGCACCAGCGACCCTGCTTGAGGCTGAATTCGCCGAAATGATGGGCAGCCGCTTTGCGCTTGCGGTATCGTCGTGCTCGGCTGCGCTGTTCCTGTCTCTCATGGCGCTGGACCTACCCCGCGATGCGCGTGTGCTAATCCCCGGCTTTACCTTTGCGGCTGTTCCCTCTGCGGTGATCCATGCGAATTGCTTGCCGGTGCTATGCGAAGTAGGCGAAAACTACCGCATCGACATCGAAGATTTCAAAACCAAGCTGCCTGACGTCTCAGCAGTGATCATCAGCCATATGCGCGGCCACACCTCGGATATGGATGCGATCATGGCGCTCTGTGAGGCAGCGGATGTCCCCCTGATCGAGGACGCGGCACACAGCCTTGGCACCACGTGGAACGGGCGCAAGATCGGCACATTGGGTAAAATCGGCTGTTTTTCATTCCAGAGTTACAAGATGATCAATGCGGGCGAAGGTGGCATTCTGATCACCGACGATGCCGATCTGGTGGCCCGCGCCATCATCATGTCCGGCGCTTACGAGCATAACTGGAAGAAGCACCTTGTGTTGCAGGACGCCTTTGCGCGGCACCAGAACAAGCTACCGCTTTACAACTTACGACTTAGCAATCTGTCAGCCGCCCTTGTGCGCGCGCAATTGCCGGAATTGCCGCGCCGCATCAAAGATGGCCTGCGCAACCACGATCTGGTTGCGGCCAGATTGGCAACCTCTCTCTATATCGACGTACCTGCGCCGCTTCCGCCTGAGGTGCGTGCGCCGGATTCGATCCAGTTCAACCTTACCGGACTGTCCGATGAGACGATCCGCGACTTTTCAGCGGCCGCGGCTGCATCTGGCGTCAAGGTTCAGGTGTTCGGGCAAAGTGCAGACAATGCGCGGGCATTCTGGAACTGGCAATTCATTCCGGACTTGCCGGAATTGCCCGCCACACGCGCCATGCTGATGCGGGCCTGCGATGTGCGACTGCCCGTTCACTTCACAACAGAGCATTGCGAAAACATCGCGTCGACCCTGCTGGAAGCGCTGGAAAATGTCACTCGGGCTGCTGCCTGAGTAGCGGGTTATTGAACAAATGGGGGGGAAACGCTGCCACGCAAGCGGCAGCGGAACGGTTGCCCATGACATCCCTGCCACGGGCAGCCAGTCATTACTTCAGTTTTGACAATTTGTCCTGAAGCTCAGCCAGCTGGCGCTTGATCGCAGCCAGATCTTCGTTGCTTTCGGGTTCGGACGGTTCCAGTCCCGAGCTTGTCTTACCCGGCCAGCTACCTGTCATCGCCTTCATGAACGCCTCTTGCTGCGCCTGCATGGCATCGAAACCGGGCATCTTGGCGATCGGGTTCAGAGAGGTCATGTTTTCCATTACCTTTGCCTGCCCGTCCCGCAGCATTGCAAAAGACTGCTGAAGGAATTCCGGCACGACACTGACCTTGCCAGTCATATAACTGCGCACAAGATCGTTCAGGACGTCGACGGGTAAAACGCTTTCGCCACGGCTTTCGTGCTCGGCGATGATCTGCAACAGGTACTGGCGCGTCAGATCGTCGCCGGATTTCAGATCAACGATCTGCACCTCGCGACCATCCCGGATAAAACCCGCGATATCCTCAAGCGTTACATAGTCGCTGGTTTCAGTATTGTAGAGGCGCCTACTGGCGTATCTCTTGATCAGAAGGCGTTTGCCTGTATCTGCCACGTATTTTCCTCCGCAAAAGATGTGCTGCAGTGCAGCCTAGACGCCGCAAACGCAAAAAGAAAGGGTGAGCTGCATGCAGCTCACCCCTCCTTTAACCAAAGCTTCCCGAAGGAAGCAGGCAGTCTGGATATTCAGACTTATTTAGATGTTGCTTTTTTCGCAGCGGCTTGAACGTCGCCGGAAACTTTTGACATAGCAGATGTTGCTTCTTCGGACATGTCTTTGCCAGCAGCCATCATCAGTTCAACTGTTTCCATCTGAACTTTTTTCGCTACTTCAGCAAAAGCGGCCATGTGCTCTGCAGCAGCTTCGGAGTAAGCTGTTGCGAAGTCTGTCATTGCTTTTGCGTAGTCAGCAGGCTCGGACTTTGCTTTTGCCATGTCGGTCAGCTTAGCAACTGTGTCTTTTGTCCACTTGGAAGAAATCTCTGTGGATTTCTCAACGGCTGTCAGGGCAACGCCGGACAGTTTTTCGTTCAGTGTCGCGGATGTTTTGAAAGATGCTTCCATGGAAGTTGTGTCCACTGGAAATGCGCCCATCATGTCTTTGAGCATTGCAGTCATGTCGGGTGTTTTTGCGGTAGCCATTATAGTCATCCTTTGTTTGCATATTCGGGGCAACATCGCCCTTTGAGAATTTCTGCGTGCCCTTGGGTCACCCAAGCGCCGCGTCTGCAAACAATATAGATGCTGCACCGCAGCATTGCAAGTTTTTTCTGCAATGCAGCATCTCGCTATAGTTGTGGAAAATCTGCCTTCAAAATCAGCCCCTTGCCTTTACGGCAACATAGGTTCCCGGTGCATCGCACAAGATTTCTTGGCCGCCCTCACCCGGAATTCGCGCGGGAATCATCGCGCCGGATCGCTTGCGCAGCCATTTCTCCCATCGGGGCCACCATGAGCCTTCGGTAAACTTCGCCCCGGCAAGCCAGTCTTCATGGTTTAGCGTAAGGTCCTTATTGGTATAGTGACCGTATTTGCCTTTGCTGGGCGGATTGACGATCCCTGCGATATGGCCCGACTGGGTCATGATAAAGGTCTTGTCCTTGCTGCCCATTTTCTGGACGCCACGGTAGCTATCCTTCCAAGGCGCGATGTGATCTGTCTCACAGGCGATGGCGCATAGCGGTACGTCGACTTCGTCCAGCACCAGATGATGACCACAAAGATCGTATCCGCCCTCGGCCAGCTCATTACGTTGGCACAGACCGCGCAGATATTGCATCGCCATCTTGGCTGGCAGGTTCGCGCCATCCCCGTTCCAATAGAGCAGATCGAACGCTGGCGGGGTTTCTCCCATCATATAGCTTTTGACGGCTGGACCGTAGACCAGATCATTCGACCTCAGAAACGAGAACGTCCGCGCCATCACAATAGAGGGCAAGATGCCCTTGTCTTTCGTCTCCGCCTCGATCCCTTCAATAAAGTCATCCGTAAGGAATGGCTGGAACTCACCCTGATCCGAGAAATCCGTGAGCGCAGTAAAGAAGGTTGCGGATTTTACCGTGTCGTCCCCCCGCTGCTTGAGCAGCGATAGCGCAAGGCTTAGCGTCGTACCGGCAATACAGTAACCAACCGCATTCAAGCGCTTTTCGCCCGTGATCTTTTTCACCTGTGCAAAAGCTTCCAAATAGCCATCCAGCACATAATCATCCATGCCCACATCGCGGTATGACGCATCAGGGTTAACCCAGCTGACCATGAACAGGGTATATCCCTGATCGACCACCCATTTGACCAAGGAGTTCTGCTCCTTGAGATCAAGAATGTAGAATTTGTTGATCCAGGGTGGAAAAACCACCAGCGGAGTGCTGTGAACTTCTTCGGTTGTGGGGCTGTACTGGATCAACTCAAACATGCGATTGCGGAATACAACCTTCCCCGGCGTCGTGGCAATGTTGCCGCCCAGCTCGAACGCGTCCTCGTCTGCCAAGCGCACGATCAGCTCCCCGTGATTGGCCTCAAGGTCGGAAATCAGGTTCTCAAGCCCTTTGATCAGGCTCTCGCCCTCTGTCTCGACCGCGCGCTGCAATGCATCTGGATTGGTGGGCAGAAAGTTGGTCGGACTCATCATGTCGATGATCTGCCGCGAGAAGTATTTGAGACGCTTTTTCTCATGCGGCTCCATGTCTTCCACATCTTCAACCGCCTGCGCGAGCGCTTCGGAGTTTCGCATGTATTGTTGTTTGAGGAAATTGAAGTAGGGGTGCTTTTCCCACATCGGGTTGGTGAACCGGCGATCTGTGCCGGTGCGGTCTTGCGGAGCAGACAACGTCCCTCTGGCAAGCGCCTGCTGGGCTTCGACAAAATGGGTGACAGATTTGGTCCAATACTCTAGCTGGTGCTCAATCAGCTTGGCAGGATTGGTCATCGCTTCTTGCATATAGGCTTTTGCTGCTTTGGCAAAAAGCTCCTGATTCGGACCGTCTAGTGACGCTTGATGAGTATTTCTATTCGCCAGAACTGCGGTTAGGCGATCCCGCAGTCCTTCGACTTTGGTAAGGTTTTCGGTCATGCGGGCAAGGGCCTCGGCTGACGGTTGACCGGTGTCTGAGGAATTTGTTGTCATCTTAACGCTTCCGTCCTATGTTTGCACTTGCAGCATTTTCGCATGGCGGGCAGTTTTTAACGTCCCAGCGTTAGTGTAGCCCGAATTTGGGCTTTGAGACAGGAGTTCCGCAATGCGCTTTATGGCATCTTACGATATGATGGAAACAATCCGAAACACTAATCAGTGGCTTGGCGCTTCGGCAACCGCGATGGCTTCTTACCCAGCGCTTTCCATTTTTCCCAATCCAGCCCTGGAGTGGATAAGCGCATGGGGCGAAGTCACCGAGCGGACGTTCAGCCGCATGGTGGTCAAACCCGACTGGAACATCCCCCCTTTCGTAGGCGCCAACGGCACAGATCGGCTGGTTTCGACCCAGATCGAGATTGCCGGGCCCTTCGGCGACCTGTTACACTTCAAAGTACAAGGCCGCACCCAAAAGCGCCGCAAGGTTTTGTTGGTCGCACCAATGTCAGGCCACTATGCAACGCTGCTGCGTTCAACTGTGATCAGCCTGCTGCCTGATTGTGATCTGTACATCACCGATTGGCACAATGCGCGCGACATTCCTGTCAGCGCCGGCAAGTTCGACGTCGAAGACTACACCATGCATCTGGTGGACTACATGCGCCATCTCGGCCCGGACACCCACGTGATTGCCGTCTGCCAGCCTGCGCCACTGACACTTGCAGCAACTGCATATCTCGCCGAGGAAGATCCCGCAGCGCAGCCACGCTCGCTAACGCTGATCGGTGGTCCAATTGATCCAAGTGCGTCACCGACCGAAGTGACTGATTTCGGCCACTCCGTGACGATGGGCCAGCTGGAGCAGTCCATGATTCAACGCGTCGGATTTAAATATGCCGGTGTGGGCCGTAAGGTTTATCCGGGCCTGTTGCAGCTATCGTCGTTCATTTCAATGAACCCCGACACGCACCGTGATGCGTTCGTCAACCAGATCCAGCGTGTCGCCAAAGGCGAAGCGCATGAGCATGACAAGCACAACAAGTTCTACGATGAATACCTTGCTGTGATGGACATGCCCGCCGAATTCTATCTGTCGACCGTAGACCGTATTTTCAAAAACGGTGAAATCGCCAACAATGAATTCGTTGTGAACGGTAAGAAAGTCGACATGGGCAAGATCACCACCGTGGCGGTCAAAACTGTCGAAGGCTCCAAAGATGATATCTCGGCGCCGGGTCAGTGTATCGCTGCCCTCGCGCTGTGTACCGGCCTGCCTGACAGCAAAAAAGCAAGCCACGTCGAGGAAGGCGCTGGTCACTATGGTATCTTCGCCGGCAAAAGCTGGCGCACCAACATTCGCCCGCTTGTACTGAACTTCATCGATGCCAATGACATCACCGAAGAAGCTGCCGAGGCCAAGCCTCCGGCCAACAAGAACGCGGCGGCCTGATACAGACATGCCTGACGTGCCCTTTTCCTGCCCTTGCGGCGAGATAAAGGGCACGTTGCATGGTGCCACGCCAACATCCGGCAATCATGTGCGCTGCTATTGCTCGGCCTGCCGCGCTGCGGTTTTGTATACCACTGGCGTTGATGTCGAAGATCGCGGTGTCGAGCTGTACCAGACGACCCCCGATAAGATCAGCTTTGAACAGGGTCAGGAAAATCTGGCCGTGTTCTCATTCTCACCGAAAAAACTATTACGCTACCGCGCGTCCTGCTGTGGCGCACCGCTGTTCACGATGCTGCCCACCCCGAAATTCGCACTTGCCGGTGTGATGACGGACCTTTTGGCCGACAAAACCGCGATTGGACCGGTCGCTATGGAGGCATTCGTCCCGCAGCCTGACGGGTCGTCAAAACACACATCTGTCGTGCGACTATACGGTGGAACGATGTGGCGCGCCTTGGTCGCACGGATAACGGGCCGCTGGAAGCAGACACCGTTCTTTGACATCGCGACAGGAAAGCCAGTGGCAGAAATCTACGTCCCCACCCCAGAGGAACGCGCGCGCCTGCCTTTGTGAACTACTGCAATACGTAAGGTTGAGCGAGCCATTCACGCAGGGCTGCTGTTGTTTCTTCTGGCTGTTCCAGCGTCGGCAAATGCCCCGCATCATCCAATACGCGCAATTTTGCGTAGGGTATCAGTTCGGCCATAAATTCATGACGTTTGACGGGGCATAGCGTGTCAAACGCACCGCACATCACCAGCGCTGGCACCTTGCAACGGCGCAGCGTGGCCTGCTGATCTTTGCGACGTTGCATCGCGCGGGCTTGACGGATGTATACCTCGGGTCCAAGCGTACGCGCCATCTCCATTACGAGCCCCAATACTTCGCCACGGTAGGGACCGGGAGCAAGCGTGTTCAGCCCGATTTCAGACCGCATCACTTCATCCAGCCTTCCAGAGCGGACTTTTACGATCATGGGTTCACGGTTGGCCGCCAAAACAGGTGTTTCAGCCAGCGGGTGCGTGTCGATCAAAGCAATGCGGCTGACCCTATCGGGTGCGCGCCGCATGATTTCCATCGCGACAGCCCCCCCCATGGCCAAGCCTGCCAGCGCAAAACGCTTGGGAAGGATATCCAGCAGCCCCGATGCGATTTCTTCAATCCGCTCACCTTGCGTGACAGGCGCGACCATGACGGCTGTATCATTCGACAGCTCGGCAATTTGCGGCCCGAAAAGGCGCGCATCACACATCATTCCCGGCAATAGAACCAGTGGCTCTTTCATTGGGTGTCTCACTCCGGTTGCCCTGCCCCGCGTGCATGCCGTGCCACGCCAGCGGGTGCAAGCCCTCAGGGATAGACAATGCCCCGCAATGGGGGGAAATCCGCGTATCGCGCTTGGCGCGCAGGCAGATCGTGGGACGGTTCATCCCCTGCGCGCAACAGCATGCCACGCGGCGCGACATAGCTGGAGATGGTGCGCAGCGGCACGGGACGCCAGACAAGGTTGAAGGCGGCGAGTTTTGGAAAGAACCACATCTCGGAATAGGGCAGATGGTCATGGACCCACCACGCCAGATCGCGCCAGTCGCGGCCCTGCGCATATTGATCCGCAAACCACGGAACGACCACCGAAGCGCCTGCAATAGGACGGTCGGGCCAGTCCCAGATATGACACTCAATCGGGTTTTCACTGCGCGCGCAGTTGAGCCGGTTCTCGTTGCCATAGGTATTCAGCGCCGCCGACCGATAGCCAGAGCGCACGGCAACGCGGCCAAAGGTTTCCTCCAACGGATCAAGCAGTTCCTGACACAGGTGGCTACCATGGCGGATAGCAAGATCGGGCGCATCGGGGATGTTGGGTACACCGTGGAATGCGCTGATTTCGCTCATCAGAAAGTCACGCATATAGAAATGTTTAGACAGGCGCACACGGCCAAGTGTCTCAAGGCTCCACATGCTGGCCGGTTTGCGCATCAATACCCGTTCCAGCGAAACGCACCGTCCGCGCCAAGAGGTGAAAAGGGATTATGCGCCACCTCCCAGATTGTCCCTTCGGGATCAGCGAAATAGCCGATATATCCTCCCCAGAACACATCGCCGGCAGGCTTTAGGATCGTGCCACCCGCCGCCTCGGCACTCGATAGCAGCGGCGCGACCTCTTCCTTGGTTCGTACATTGTAAGAGAACGTGGACGCCCCGCGACCAAGCGCGCCTGCTGGCATCCCGATGTCTTCGGCCAGTTTTTCAAGCGGATAAAGCCCCAGCGTTTGGCCGATCAGATCAAAGGCAATCACGCCATCCGGCGTTTCCACGCGCTGCCAGCCCAGCGCTTCGTAGAAGGCGGCGATGCCATCCATATCGCCGACACCAAGGGTAATCAGGCTGATCCGTTGATCCATTATGCGGCCCTCCGTACCAGAATTTCTGTTTCGACCCATTGCCTCAGGACGCTAAGACGTCCCTTAAAGCCTTCTCGATGAGGCTCAAACATGGTCCATCAGAGAAACGATGATCAGCGTCCTTCACCAGCAAAAGCTGAATGTCCGGGCCTGCCGCATGCTCAAGCAGACGCGTCGCGGTCGTCACAGTTACTGCGGTATCGGCGGTGCCCTGTAGCATGCGCACACAAAATGGCAGTTCAAGCGGATCGCGCAAGACCAAATGATCGCGCCCGTCCTCAACCATGCGACGTGTCACCACATAGGGTTCCATGTAATCGGACGGCAGCTCAACCCTGCCCTGTTCTTGCAGCTGCGTCTTTTGGGCTTCATCAAATCCCGCCCACCAGCCATCTTCTGTGAAATCCGGCGCTGCTGCGATGGTGACCAGACCGGCCAAACGTTCGGGCCGTGCGCGTGCCAGAAGTAGCGCCTGCCAACCGCCCATGCTGGAGCCGACCGGCACAATCGCATCGTCCGTCAAAGCATCGACCACAGCCAATGTGTCAGCGTGCCAATCCCCGATGCATCCATCTGCAAACGTTCCAGACGACTGACCATGGCCTGAATAATCAAACCGCAGGAATGCATGACCTTCGGCACGCGCCCAGTCTTCCAGATGTACCGCTTTGGTGCCTTCCATGTCAGATTTCAACCCGCCAAGAAACACCACACAAGGACCTTCCCCTTCGGTCAAATGGTAGGCAATACGCCGTCCTTGTGCCGTCTCTAGATATGATGGTTCTGACATATGCTTCTCCGCCAATTTTTGGGTGATCATGCGCAGCCACAAACCGGAGAGCAACCGCGCGCGCGAAATATATTAGATCACCCTGGTCACGACAGGCGATGTACTGGCTTCCGCAACGCGACAAGCTATCGCCGGGCAAACTGGGCGTACAGCTGGGACTGCTGCACTATTGCGGGGTGAAGCTTTTGCGACGCGCTGTGGCCAGTGCGCCAAAGCTAACGCAAGAGCCCGCTCATTATTTTTGACAGCGTGCCCTATTCCATCCGCACGGCTGTGGCTTTGTTCATTGCCGCCTAGCCACTAACATAGGGCTCGTCGCTGGGGCGGAAGAATATCTTTTGATTATGCAGTCGGCCCAGCAAATCATCTATTTCGTGAACATGATTTTCATCGTCAGTCTGGGGCAGCAACGCACGCGACCCCTCGCGGCCAAGTGACAGGTCACGCTTCACGACGTTCAGAGCCGCTTCGATCAGATCGATATCGCTGAGAGTAAGATCGAAATTCCGGTTATACTTTGGCATTAGATGACCTTTCAAAGATGCACCGATAATGCCTCAGTCGTGCACAGCGTTCAAGCGCTCTCCGCCTCTGGCAGACCTTTTGCCACCACCGTTCCGGCCAAAGCCATCCCTGCAAATAATACCAGCACAACCTGAGGACCGAACAGCGCGGCCCCCCCACCAGCGACACCCGCCACCAGCAAAAGCACACCGATCACAGTATTGGCCACAGCCGCATAAGCTGAGCGTTCGTCGGCGGGCGAAATATCGACCAAATAGGTTGAGCGCCCCTGTCGCACACCGTGATAGGCAATCATCAACGCAAATAGCGCAACCGGCATAGCCCAGACCGTCTGGGCCAGCCCGGCTTGGGCAAACACGATGGCAAGGCCAATAGCCAGCGCACCACAAATTCCCGTAAGCATTAGGACGCGGCGGCTGGATTGATCAGACAGGCGCCCCCAGACATAAGAGCTGATCAAGGACGCTGCCGCCGAGGCAAGCACCAAGGCACCCAATGCGCCAAGCGAACCACCGTCCTCGCCGCCCAGAATGACAAAATACGGCGGTGCAAGCGCCGTCGATACAAGCAGACCCCGCACGATAATAAAGCGCCAGAGAACCGGATTGTCCTTAAGCACTGAGAACGACGCCTTAATTCCGCCTTTGGCTTCGCTCGGCTCTTCCTTCAGCGTCGTAAACAGTGCTGCCGCAAGGCCCCAAAGCGCGGCTGCAAGGCCAATCGCCGCAATAACCGCACCGCGTTCTTGCAGAATACCTGAAATCAGAAGCCCTGCAAAAACCAGAACACCTACGGAAGAGACGGAACCGGCAAGACCCGTCACAGACCCGCGACGTGCCTGCCCGACGGTCTTACCTAAAATGTCCTTGTAAGAAACAGAGCAGAGCGCCCGAAAAAGTGCCAATGCAGCAAGTGCCCCACAAATGGCCAGACCGGCCGCAGCACCCTCCAGACTAAGCGCGGCCAGAACGATCAGGCCCGCGCACAGGCCTTGTCCGGCGGAGCCGATGACCCACGCCCATTTGCGATGTTTCATGTTTTGAACCCAGCCTGCCATTGCGATCTGCGGCAATAGCGCACCGCCTTCGCGCAGCGGCACCAAGGCACCGGCATAAACAGCAGGTGCGCCAAGCGATGTCAGCAGCCAGCTAAGCACGAGCTTGGGGTCAATCAGACCGTCCGCAACCTTTGTCATGCTCAGGGAGGCGGCGTGCCGCAAACCATTTGCCGCCTCTGCCTTTTGCGCCTCTTCGCTGAGACTGTCGGCAGGTTCTTCCGCGCCAGAAATCGCCTTGAAAGCTTTTTCGGTAGTGTTCTGCTGCATGGCGGTCGGGTCCTTTGGGCTACTTTTCATCTGGCTGTGCCGTAACGGCACATTGTCAGCTCTGGCGCTGTCTCTTGCAGGGGTATTGTTTAATGATACACCATTTTGCATGGATACAACGCCGCCAGATCGCCTTTTGATCCCAACTCTTTCCGCCTGTAACTTTATCATCGGGATCGGTGCCTTTGTGATCATTGGCATGCTGGAGCCGCTAGGTGCTGATCTGGGGCGCAGCCCAGCGCAGGCGGGCCAATTGATGACAGTCTACGCTGTGGCCTATGCGATCCTTTCGCCCCTGCTTGTTGCCATGACTGGAACTGTGGGCCGCAGACGGGTAATGGCCGCAGCCTTTGGCATGTTTGCCTTCGCCGCCGCCCTTTCTGCACTTGCCCCGAATTTCACCGTGCTCAGCGTGGCACGGGTTCTGGCCGCCGCAGGAGCCGGAATTTTTACACCACTCGCCGCGGCCGTTGGCGCTGGTCTCTATCCGGTCGCGCAGCGTGCACGTGTGTTGGCGGCAGTGTTCTTCGGTCTGACCATCAGTCAGGTGGTAGGCGTACCAGCGGGCAGCTGGGTCGGGTACACGTTTGGCTGGCGGTGGGCGCTTTGGCTGGTTTTTGCACTGGCATTGCCCTGCATGTGGCTGATCTGGACGCGGGTGCCTGTCGGGCTGCGCTTCCAGCCCGTCTCCTTACGCGACCTGCGTGATGTGATGCGTGAAGGCAGACTGATGCTGGCCATCGGCTTCACCGGTACCTTTATCGGATCACAGTACATCCTGTTTACCTATATCACGCCGCTGCTGGCAGAGACGATGGCATTCGGGCGTGACGGTATTACTCTCATCCTTGTGATCTCTGGACTGGGCGCAGTTCCAGGCAACATCATGGGGGGCTTTTTGTCGGACCGTTTCGGCTGGCGCGTGACCCTGACGGGTCTGTGCCTGGCGCAGATGTGCCTGATGCCCATGTTCTCGCTATTACCGCTAAGCCTAGGGCAATTGTTTGTGCTGGTCTTCCTTTGGGCCATGTGCAGCTGGTCTTTTATGGCCGCACAGCAAGGGCGGTTGATCGGGTTGGCCGGACACCGCGCGCCTGTTGTCCTCGCGCTTAATGCTGCGGCAATCTATCTTGGTGCCGCAATCGGGTCGGCCATCGGTGGCGGAATGATTGCAGGATACGGGTTGAAATCCTTGGGGATCGCCGCAGGCATTGGCGCTGCGGTTGCGCTGGTACATTTGACACTATCGGTCCGTCTGCCCCCTTTGCGCAGCACCGCCTCTTGACGCCACGCGCGCGGACCGTCAAATACGCATCCACATAACCCGCAACCGGGCGTCTCGTAGGCGCCAAACTGACGAGGAGGCCCGCATGGCCCAGATCGCACTCACCCTTCCCGATGGCAACGCACGACACTACGACGCAGGTATCACTGCGGGCGAAGTCGCGGCCGACATCTCCAAATCTCTTGGCAAGAAAGCCATCAGCGCCACCGTCAACGGAGCGCACTTCGATCTGGCATGGCCGATCAAAGAGGACGCCTCAATCGCCATTCATACCATGGCCGACGAAGAGCAAGCCAACGAGCTGGTCCGCCATGATCTGGCACACGTCATGGCACGTGCCGTTCAGGATATCTGGCCCGACACCAAAGTCACCATCGGCCCTGTCATCAAGGATGGCTGGTACTATGACTTTGACCGCAAAGAACCCTTCACACCCGAAGACCTTGGCCTGATCGAAAAGAAGATGAAAGAGATCATAAATGCCCGCGACCCCGTCCGCACAGAGGTCTGGGACCGTCCCCGCGCGATCAAGCACTACGAAGATCTGGGCGAGCCATACAAAGTCGAGCTGATCGAAGCCATCCCCGGCGACGAGCCTTTGCGCATGTATTGGCATGGCGACTGGCAAGATCTGTGCCGTGGTCCACACCTGCAACATACCGGCCAATTGCCCGGTGACGCATTCAAACTGATGAGCATTGCAGGCGCCTACTGGCGTGGCGACAGCAACCGCGCAATGCTGCAGCGCATCTACGGCGTTGCCTTCACCGGCAAGGAAAAGCTGAAGGCCCACCTGAACATGTTGGAAGAAGCAGCCAAGCGCGACCACCGCAAACTGGGCCGCGAAATGGACCTGTTCCACATGCAGGAAGAAGCGCCCGGTCAGGTTTTCTGGCACCCCAACGGCTGGATGATCTACACCCAGCTTCAAGATTACATGCGCCGCAAACAGCGCGCAGGCGGCTATGTCGAGGTGAACACGCCTCAGGTCGTTGATCGCAAGCTGTGGGAAGCCTCTGGTCACTGGGAAAAGTATCAGGAAAACATGTTCATCGTTGAAGTCGACGAAGAGCATGCCCGTGAAAAGACAGTCAACGCGCTCAAGCCGATGAACTGCCCCTGCCACGTACAGATCTTTAACCAAGGCCTCAAATCCTACCGCGATCTGCCGCTGCGCATGGCCGAATTCGGTTCGTGCAACCGGTATGAGCCATCGGGCGCGCTGCACGGTATCATGCGCGTACGCGGCTTTACGCAGGACGATGGACATATCTTCTGTCGTGAAGATCAGGTCGAAGAAGAAACCGCGATCTATATCGAATTCCTGTCAGCAATCTACAAAGACCTCGGCTTCGAGAACTTCAAAGTGAAGTTCTCTGACCGTCCAGAGACGCGCGCAGGCAGCGACGAAGTGTGGGACAAGGCGGAAGCAGCCCTTTTGTCAGCAACCCGCAAAGCGGGGATCGAGCCAGAGATTAACCCCGGCGAAGGCGCGTTCTACGGACCAAAGCTGGAGTTTGTTTTGACCGATGCGATCGGGCGCGACTGGCAGTGCGGCACCCATCAGGTTGACTTTGTGATGCCTGAACGCCTCGATAGCACATATATCGGTGCGGACGGGGGCAAACACCGCCCTGTTATGTTGCACCGCGCAACACTGGGATCGTTCGAGCGTTTCATCGGCATTTTGATCGAAGAGCACGCAGGCAAGCTGCCGTTCTGGCTTGCACCGCGTCAGGTTGTCGTTGCCTCTATCACCTCGGATGCGGATGATTATGTCCGCGAAGTTGTGGCAGAGCTGACAGCAGCAGGTGTGCGCGCCGAAGCAGACATTCGCAACGAGAAGATCAACTACAAAGTGCGTGAACATTCGGTTGGCAAGGTTCCGGTCATTCTGGCCGTCGGCAACCGTGAGGTTGAGGAACGCACTGTTTCGGTCCGCCGCCTGGGGGAAAAGCAGACCTCGGTTCAGGCGCTCAGTGATGTTACAGCGGCCCTGAAAACCGAAGCGACACCACCGGATCTTTTGTAACAATTGACGCAGACGGGGGGCCTTGTGCCCCCCTTTTTGTTTCAAAACGCAGATTTTTCGTGATCAACTGGCCCCATTCAACACAAAAAATCTAACACACCTGTGACACACTGCCTCGTGAGTAGATTTACCGCAGCGGTCCTGCTTAACTGAACCTACCGATATTCACCACGACCTCAAAAAAGGGAGAGACCTGATGTCCACAACCATGAAAACACTCGCCATTGCCGGTGCTGTTGCAGCTTCGATGACAAGCGTCGCAACCACAGCCAATGCCGCCTCCAAAGAAAAATGCTACGGCGTGTCGCTCGCAGGGAAGAATGACTGCGCCGCAGGCCCCGGCACGACCTGCGCAGGCACATCCGTCACCGATTATCAGGGCAACGCATGGACATTGGTCGATGAGGGCACCTGCGAAGCCATCGAACTGCCTGCTATGGCTGATGGCACAGAACGCGCAGGTTCTCTGGAAGCTCTGGAACGCGATCTGCCGGCATAACGCCACGCAATCCGCAGGGCCCGACGCGAATGAAGGGCCCTGCCCCCTCTGCCGGATAAGGAGTGCATTGCTATGTTTGACCAATCCTCCCCCGCGCGACCACTGCCAAATGGCGTTGGCGTGGGCTACAAACCCCAACATTTCAATGATCTGATGGCGTCACCTGCACCGGTGACCTGGATCGAAGTTCATGCCGAAAACTATATGGGTGACGGTGGGCGGCCCCATGCCCAGCTACGTGCGTTGTCAGAACATCTGGCCCTGTCTGTTCACGGTGTCGGCCTGTCCATTGGCGGTGAAGCGCCGTTAGATCGCGAGCATTTGAAGCGGTTGAAAATCCTTTTAGACAGAAGCAATCCATCAAGCTTTTCCGAACATCTGGCATGGTCCACGCATGGTGCCGAGTTCCTGAATGACTTGCTGCCCTTGCCCTATACCCAAGCGACGTTGAACCGGGTCGCCGATCACATAGATCAGGTACAAGAGACGCTTGGCCGCCAGATGCTGCTTGAAAACCCGTCCAGCTATCTCGCCTTCGCTGAAAGCACCTTCTCTGAAACCAACTTTCTGGATGCACTTGTCCAGAAGACTGGCTGTGGCTTGTTGCTGGATGTGAACAATGTATTCATCTCCTCCACAAACCTGAACCTGAGCCCACAAGCCTATATTGATGCTTATCCGCTTGCGGCTGTGGCCGAGATTCATGTCGGCGGACACGACGAAGATCATGATGACGCCGGAGCCCCGCTGCTGATCGACAGTCACGGCGCGCCAGTCGTAGATCCTGTTTGGTCCCTGCTTGAGTACACCCTACAACAAACGGGTCCGAAGCCTGTTCTTGTAGAGTGGGACACAGATGTACCCGATTGGCCGACGCTGCGTGCTGAAGCCGACCGCGCCGCCACCTGCCTTGCAGGAGCAGAGGTGACCTGATGCAAGTCACTCAGTCCCTTTTTCGCGCGGCACTACTGGATGCCGATGCCCCCGTGCCCGAAGGCCTGATTGACCCGCTGGGATCGCCCGCTGGTCGCCGGTATGACGTTTATCGCAATAATGTAACCGTCTCGCTGGTTGATGCCATGAAGTCGGCGTTTCCAACTGTGCGGGCCTTATTAGGCCAACAGAACTTTGACACGCTTGCGCCTGTTTTTGTTCGCGAACATCCGCCGCACTCTCCGTTGATGATGCATTACGGCGCTGATTTTCCGGCCTTCCTTGAGGGTTTCGCACCCCTTTCGCATCTTGGATACCTGTCAGATGTCGCGCATCTGGATCTGGCGTTGCGTGCGTCGTATCACGCCGCAGATGCAACCGCTTTCGATCCTGAAAGCCTCCAACAACCGCCAGAAACGCTTTCGACGCTTGAGCTGCGCCTTGCTCCTGCAACGCGTCTTATCCGCTCACGCTGGCCGGTCCATGATCTCTGGCGGCGTGCCACAGAAACAGACGCCCCCAAACCGCGCGCCATTGGCCAAGCGGTCCTGATTACGCGCCCTGCTTTTGACCCTGAAGTGCATCTGCTCCCCATTGGTGCGGCGACATGGCTTAGGGCCTTAGAAACACAACCGCTCGGCCAAGCGATCGAGACGGCAACAGCCGCCGCACCCGATTTCGATTTTGCCGCCACATTGGCTGTCGCCCTCCAAGCTCATGCCTTTTGCAGCCCGGACAAGGACACAATATGACTGCTCTCCTAAATACCTACCGCTCACTCACAGATACGCTGGACCGCGCCGACTGGGTGCTGCCGACACTGGCGCGACTCCTGTTCGCCGCAATCCTGCTGATGTATTTCTGGATCTCGGGCCTGACCAAGCTGGGTGATGGGCTGTTGGGTATATTTTCCCCCTCAACAGGGGCTTACGTCCAGATCTTTCCGCGGATGATGGAGGCGGTGGGATATGACATTGATCAGTTCACGGTCCTGCACAAGCTGTTCGTCCTTGCCGGAACTTGGGCAGAGTTCATCCTACCCGCCCTAATTGTGCTGGGCCTGTTCACCCGCCTTGCGGCGCTTGGCATGATCGGTTTCGTCGTGCTGCAGTCGCTGACAGACCTTTATGGGCACGGAGGCTGGGGCGACCCAAAAGTGTTGGGCGCCTGGTTTGACCGCTTTCCAGACGGAGTTATCATGGACCAGCGCGCGCTTTGGATTTTTGCCCTGCTGGTCATCGTGGTCAAAGGTGCAGGCCCGTTGTCATTCGACCGCGCCCTGCGCCCCCGCGCCTAGATCGCGTTTTGCACGGCCTCTTGTGTCTGGGCGGTCCAGCCCAGAAACAATTCGTCACCGACCTGAATAAGCGGGCGTTTCATCAACGTGGGGTGCGCTGCCAGCAGATCAAGCGGCGGCGCCTTACGCGCCTCGTCATCCAGTCCGCGCCACGTTGTTGAACGCGTGTTGAGCAATGCACCACCGAACTGCGCGAACGCTTTTGACATCACGGCGTCGGGCACTCCGGCCTCGCGCACATCGACAAATGTCGCGTTTGGCAGGGCTTTCAAGGCTTTGCGGCATGTGTCGCAGGTCTTTAGACCGAATAGGGTGATCATCGCCTAATTACTCCTCAGATGGGTTTGGCTAACACGCTATTGTTGAAAAACTATGCGTGCCACCTTGATTTTTTTCAAAATTGACCAATCATTTATTAGGCGGGGAGGTCAAGATGCCCTTGGCCCCCAGCCCCGTCTTCGGGCGGGACGATACTGGAACAGGAGGCGCGGAAGCGATGCCAACGGGAACCGTCAAATGGTTTAATACGACAAAGGGTTATGGGTTTATTGCCCCAGAAGGGGGCGGAAATGACGTATTTGTCCACATCTCTGCTGTAGAGCGTTCGGGGCTGACGGGCCTCGCGGACGATCAAAAGGTTAGCTACGAGCTTTCCGAAGGGCGTGACGGACGCCAGATGGCCGCAGATCTCAAGCTTCTGTAATGCCTGCGCCGGCGCCTGCAAAGGCGCCGGAAGCCCAAAGGCCGGATTAACGGCTTAATCGTATGTGCAGCCTTTTGTCCCGATGGGGCAATCGGCGCGTGCTTTGTATGCCTTGCGTTTTACCTTGTGGACCTTTTTCTTGGCCACGGGATGCGACATTGCTGACTGATAGCTGACGTGCTGGTTCGGCGTTCCACAACAAATCACCCCGTTGATCGACACAGGCTGAAGGCCGGTCGGGCAGTAGTTTTGCGATGTTTTATACGGGTATATTTTGGCATCGGCACTGGCAGCCTGCGGCATGATCGCGGCAATACCAAGTGCGGCGACAAGCGCCAATTCATTGATTTTCGGCATAATATCCTCGGTTTCTGACATATCGAAGCCAGTTTTGCGAATGTGCCGGATCAAGTCCAGCCTTTTCAGCCGCTGCCCGCAAAAGCCCCCTCAATAAGAAACACCGCGCCCGAACCGAGGGGCAGGAAGCAAAGCGCCCGCGTCAAACCGAAGGTTTGCCTTTAGCAAAACGGGGGCATTTCGGGCGCTGCCCAATCTGAAATTGGGCATAAGTGTAAAGCAATACTACTAGCGAATTATTCGATCAAAGCTTTGTCGATCATGCTGTCTTTCCAAGCACCATAATTCATGCCTTGGCCCCGAACGAGCCAATCTGTCCGGCCATTTCTACTGGTACCAAAAAGAAATACAGCTGCAGCGCTTGGGCTGCCAAAAGAAATATCCTGTTCAACACGAAAGTTCTTTTCGTCAAGCGCAGTGATCTGGCCAGTTCTGATAGCGTCATCACGAACAGATTTAATCTTATCTTTGAAAGAGATTGCTTCGCGCAACGCTCCAATAGCCCCCTCTTCGACGATAAAATCGCCAGCATCCTCTCGTGCTTGAGCAACGATACCAGCCTTGGCATTAATTAACTCGAACTTCACTTCGAATACTGTCGTTTCAGCATTCTTATTTAACGCGGGCTTACTAGATGCCGGTTTCCTGAAAACTTCGACACCTACAACGGGTAAAACCAGTTGGATTTCTTCTAGGAAAGTTTCCATATCTGCAATATCCGCCTCAGGCAGCAGATTAAATTGAGGCATGTCCTTGTTTTCAATCTTTGCTCTTCTGGCCTCTTTCAAAAGCGTCAGTAGCCTCCCTTCGAGATACCGGACATGTGCCTTAGTTAAATTCATGTCCTTGCTGGTTACGGCTATAAACCTCTCCCAAAAGTCTTTCTCCTTATTGTGAGTGTAAAGACGTTTTCCAATTTCGTCTCCCTCCCCCACATAAACCTTTAAAAGATCACTTCCTTCATCATCAGGGCCGATCAACAAATAGATTCCGGTTCGCTTTAGTTCGTCCCTAGCAAAGGCGCCTTCGAACCGTGTTCGAGGAGCGGCAAGGACATGCCCAGTCCAGTTCATAATTTCAGCGGTAAGAATACCTGTCGCTTTTCCATCCGCTAGATAAAGTCGAACTGAGCGGCCAGCGCTCACTTCAGCACTCCCTCAAATTCCCGCCATTCCCCCTTCGACATCCCGCTATTCTCCTGCGTGACCTCTTCGCCTTTCAGCATACGGCGGACGCAGTCTAGGGCTTTG
>Ga0209345_10001599_pt1 | contig 26673 bp, 25 predicted proteins | sample Cruoilmetagenom7_FD_187294 | JGI IMG/M metagenome (GOLD analysis project Ga0209345, IMG submission 187294) | Oil polluted marine microbial communities from Coal Oil Point, Santa Barbara, California, USA - Sample 7 (SPAdes) (version 2) | ecosystem: Environmental > Aquatic > Marine > Oil seeps ...
AGCCCTGTCCCAAAGAGGCTGCGCCTGCATCGCCTATCTGGTTATACTCGAGGCTGAGATGAGATAGAGTGCTATTACCCGCCAAGCCCTGTCCCAAAGAGGCTGCGCCTGCATCGCCTATCTGGTTTCTAGCGAGGTTGAGCTTAGTTAGAGTGCTATTACCCGCCAAGCCCTGTCCCAAAGAGGCTGCGCCTGCATCGCCTATCTGGTTATTATAGAGGTCGAGCGTAATAACAGTATTATTGCCTCTCAAAGCATTTGCCAATCTGCTCACAGCAGCAGCATCTATATTCTTGCTTGAAATTATAATTCTGGTATAGCTATTTGGGCTTGCTATAAATTGTTCTATGCTGGTTGCATCTGCCATATTCACTACTCCACTTGCAATGATTTATTAATATCGATGAACTTGATAAATATTTAAGATCAAATGCCAAGCAAACGATATCAGGGAAATTCACCTAAGGGCTTACCTAGGTACTACTTAAAAGGTGAGTGTTCTAACTATAGTTAAAGCTGGGTAATGAAAGGGTAAAGATAAGTATTTATCTAAACCTGATTAATTTTTACGTTATATTTAAGTTCGGCAAGATTTTTATTGTTGACCAAATGTAAGCTTAAAGGTAGTTTGACGTCTTCAAAACTGACTGTATCATCTGCCCAGACAACGAGAAAGTCGCAGATGTAGGTACCGCTGCGTCCGAGGTCAAATGGGACTTTGCGCAGGAAATATTTAACCTCGCCATCAAGTTTGCGTTTTCTCAAGTGCATATAGTAGCCAGCTTCCTTTTTGGAGGAGAATTTTATATTGTCAATGTTCATACTTCTGGCGTTATATTTATGTCTTGCCATTGTTACCATTCATTTTACACGATTCTTGCTTTTAATTTTCTAAAAGATGAGCGAACATTGGTTACTACCCATATTATAGGTACTATTACGGAAGTTGCGGAAATAGCAGTAGTATCCACAGGCTTATTATCCTGTTGCTCTATTTGCCTTGGTGAATATTGCGGGCTTCCTTGATTACTTTCTTTTACATTTGAAATGTTGTCAATGTCAGCTAAAAACAAATTTCTCTCTGCTGTGCGTCTTGCCTCAAGCCCTTTTAGTCTGATACCTCTTGCATATACCCATTTAATTAGCTCATTGGCAGCTAGTATATATTCATGCCTGTTTAATTTCTGGCGTAATACCGAAGCTTGGAAAGCTCCAGCCCCCAGATTAAAGATAAACGATATTAAAGCTGCTTCCTGAGTAGCTGATAGCGGCACATGACAATATCTGTGAAGCGCATATTGTGCTATTTTGATATCTTCTGCCAGTAACATCTCAGCCTGTTCTTTCGTGATACAATCCGTTATTTCTTCATTCTTTCTAATCACATGACCATAGCCTATAGTTGTCATACCGCCGGAACATTTATATTTGACAAGGCTTAGACCTTCAAAGCTCTTGATTAACTCCGCAGCTATTTCTATGCTATCTTCAACCATTGTAACCATTAATTATTACTATTTATAACTCTCAAAACTAACTAACTATCTACCTTACTAAACATGCATCCTATATCTGCCAAAAGCTCTCTGACCAAACCAGAAGCCGATAACTGCGCAGAATATAGCCTGATCTTCTTCGCTCCATACTGGCAGGGAAACGTTGCCTTGATTGTAACTAACAAATACCATTAACTTGAATATTATATAAAGCAGAAAGAATGAATAGGTAATAGTCGGACGCACAAGGGCAGAAAGATTATCTACCCATTTTATGCCCGTTGGTTTGGCGTAATTATATAAATATCTACTTTCTTCCGTTTCAGCCCTTATATATACTTCTTCAAGCTGCCTATTCTGGCCTGATTTCATCGCTTCAATCTGCAACTCTATAAGTTTCAATTCATGTTCCTTGTCTTTTCTGTCTTTAAGCAGGTTAAAAAGCTCAGGAATAAAGGAACTGATAAATCCCGCCAAACTGCCAAATAATGCTAGCATATTCAGATAACCATTAATTAATTGTTAAATGAATCGGTTTGGCAAAACTCAGCACCCCCGCAGCACCAAAATCAATAGACTGTGAATATATACCTGGAGCTTGCTGTGATCCGGTAAGTTGCATAGTATACATTTGATCGTTATTGGCATTCTGCAACTGATTCTGCAAATTGTTCCTCTGTGTGGTCAAACTGTTAACTTGTGCATTTAAATTACCAAGCTGACTACTAAAACTATTAATCTGTGTTTGCCTTTGGTTAGTTTGAGTAGTTAGATTATTTATCTGAGTCTGTTGTTGGGTAGATTGAGTATTTAAACTACTCAACTGCAAACCAAGATCATCAACTAAATTCTGTCTTTGATTTAACAATAACTCATTTTCATTAATTACATTGTTGGCCTTGAGTAAATCATGTTCAAGCGATTCTATTTTTTCAAATAATTCTACTGTCTGGCCACCAAATGACATTTCAGATAGACTAAGCTCACTTATAGAAACATCATCATCCTGTAAATTATCAGAATCAGCATTGTCTGCATTACTGTTATCTACATACACAGTATATTTTAAAGCTCTTGTTGTTGTTGATATCTTGCTGATAATAGCCCGTAAAGCTTCTGTGCCTGCCGGATTATCCAAATTCCATGGCAATATGACATATTGTCTTTCTACCATCTCATCACCCGTAACCTTTGTAAATGGCAACTGCCCGCCAAACATAAAGCTAAGTGATTCCTTTGCGATAGTTACTATTTCACTAGTATTTTTTCCAAAAATCTCTAATTCTGCCCTGTCTACAGTTTGCGGAGTAATATTTTTCTTAAATAGAAATTTGACTATATTCTTGATCTGGTCGTCATCTTTAGAATGCACTTTTTTTAATATTCTTTTAAGCTTCTGTACCTTGAATATGTTGTTAAATTTAATCGTAAACTTTTTCATCTTATTTTGCTTCTTTTATCTCTTGTTAAAACACCTGTAAAGCCTTTCATATAAAGGCTTCCACATAGCTCCATTCTACCATAAAAGAGCATGTTTTAAAAGGGTTTTAAGAAGGATTTCGGCTTATTTTTATTCTTTTTTTAGGTTTTTATTATCACTTTTCCAACAATGTAATAGCAGGTAGCAGGTAAAAAAGATTACGCCCTGGGATGTTATTGGTACGCAGTTTCAAAGCTTCTTCTCTAGCCTTGGTCATTTTGCCCTCTTTAGCTTTAGCAATGATTGAGGCAATGGAGTTAATATCGCTAATTACCGCACCTTGTGCTTCGGCCATGAACGTTCTGCCGTACCTGTCATATTCATTAAAGATAAAATCACCAAAGATGCCAAGCCCGCCGCCTTTAATTACTGCCGCAGTCCAAACTTTCGAGTCTTCGGGGTCTGGCATATCCTGCAACCGCAATAATGATCCCGAACACATTGACAAGTAACCAAATACAGTAGAGCCTATGAGTAGCTGGGTCATGGCAGCTATCGTACCCGGGGTGGCGAGGGATTGCTTTAAATCCTCGGTAAATATTCCAGTCCTTTTAATAGTCGGTATTCTCTCTAATGTCGCAGCATTCAAAGGCCGCATCACGTAGGCAATTGGAAAAGTCTTGAACTGCATGAAAAAGCGTGCAAACTCACCAACTCCGGTGCCGCCTTTAGTTCCCCACAGCGCAAGGGCGTTTTCTGCTGCGTGCGGGGTAGAAATGGAAGTATCTACCCGATCAAGCAAATATCTTCTTAAATTATTGCCAAGATCATCGGCAATCCTTGCCTGATTACTGGCTCTCGTTGTATTTGCAATATTATCTTTTGCAGTTGCCATAAGGCTGGAATCAGGAATTAAATAATAATTGCCATTAATTCTTTTTTTAAAGTTTTTGTATAGATGCCAGTTAGTCTCATCAATGGAATAACGGGATAATTGTTGCTGCAATAATTGCGGCAGTTCCTTAAATGGAGTATTAACTTTGGAGGCCAGATTTCTTGAGAGAATTAAACCAAGTGTAGACTTAAATGAGCTATCCCACCAATCCATACAATTAAGCTTAAAAAATATACCTGTCATTTTACTTAAAGCCCCAAGAGACGGAGAATCCACTTGCAAGCGATTATAAGCAAAACCAAACATCGATTCCGATGCTATACCTAAATTTCTTGCAAACTCTTTGCCTTCTTTTGATGACATTCCCTTTAGCAGATCACTAATCACGTGCCTGTAACTTTGCAAAATCGGTTTTCCCTGATTAGATAATTCCCCTGCCCAACTAGCAATATCAGGAAATGACGCGGTTACCACCGAGCCAAGAGATGCCATTGTCTTTAGACCTCTTGTCCATTGCCCGACTGCTGCCCAAAACGGACTGCCTGCCATATCCATACCATGCATAAAATTAAATATATTATCGAGCTTGTTGCCTCTTAAATACTGAATGTCACTAAGCGCATACTTGTTACCGCTTGCTGCTTTTTCCTTTAAACTGTCTATAACAGTATTTTTTAAAGCCATAAAGTTACTTTGTGGATTATCACCGAGCATATCAAGCATAGCTATAGATTTAGCAAGTGATTGCAGATTAACTAATATCGCATCAGATAGATTCTTGTATTGTCCGCATTCTTCGTTATATTGCATCCAGTGATCGGCCGACTTAAAATGCAGTTTCCTCTGGGCAGATACTGATTTAGACAAATTATAACCTGAATGATCAGAAATACCATTGCCGGAATGAATACCCGTTGCCAGCGAGTTATAGATTTCCTGCAAGTTAATACCGTCAAGGGTAGTAGCAGAAGCAAGCGGCGTTTTATCTAAATCCAGCAACGGCAGGATAAAATCCCTCCACCCTGCGTAACCCATATTTCTTATGGCTCTGCTTGAGTGCATCTGCCTTGTGATATAGCCGTCAAGTGGGGTGATATGCGCTCCGGCTCTGTTTGCTCGCATCAAGGCTATACCTTGCCATTTATGCACGATCTGCGCTATCTTGGCAGCTACCTTGCTTCCGGTATAGCCAACAACATGCTCCTTGGTACTTAAATTAGCCAGTTCCCTTGCAATATCAGCCTGATAAGGTGATGATCCCAAATATTTTGACTTGAACGCATAAACAAGATCAGACTTACCAAGACTAGTCTTACCAAGGCTCGCCTTTTCAAGATCATTCATAAGACCGCAAAGCAGTTCTTTTGATATCGTTTGCCCCCGAAGCTCCGTTTGTCGCAAATATTCCTTAAAGCCGATCTTTTTACTTCTGTGTTTTGCGATAAATTCTTCTGCACTCTGAATAGGACTTTTCTGTTTTTCGGTTTCTAAAGTTTCTGCAATCTCCAACAATTCAGGATTTCTGCCAGTTTCATATATAGATTGCGCTTCGTGTGGCACATCAAGATCAATATGCATTCCTGCGTCTAGCTGCTTTCTCGCTATGTATAACTCTTCTAACTTGCCCTTTAATTTACCAGCCCCATAGCCGGCAACATTAACCATACCGCTAAAAGTTGCAGATACTCCGATATTTTCTATGGAATCCTCTAATGTATAAGGTCGTTGCTCCAAACCTCTTGAGTAAGCAATTACTGGCTCAAACCCTGCCTGAAACACTGCTCCGGCCGTTGCCCCTTTAGCTGCTACTCCCTTTAATTTTCCGTATTTATTTGCAAATTGTACCCACCGAGCCTGACCGCCAATCGGTACGAATGAGAGGGCAATGTTAGTCGGTGAGGCGAACGATGATAAAACGGCAGCCCCGAATGATCCGGCCGCTTCAATTAAACCGCCTTCGCCTTTTGATATGATATATTCATTGATTTCACGCTGTTTCTTACGCTCAAGCAGATATGTGACAAGTTCCTTGGTCATGTTCGGGTCATATTCAAGACCAGACTCGCCGTAATGTTCGTCAAACTCTTCTTGCGTTATTTTCTCCTGGTTAAATTGCTTCTCATATTCAATCTGTCCAATATTCCAAAGTAGCATTTCAGGATTATCAAGCAGAGCCTCACGTCCAACAGCCCGCCAAACATCGGTCTTTGTACTACCCAAATTATCAAAGACACTACGGGTGCTTATATCTTGATCAATAAAGGGTTCTGATTCATTCCATAAAAACGACATAATTATCTACCTGAATATTCCAAATTAATCACTTCCATTAACTCATCATTCATCCTTATTTGCCTCTCTTGCTGTGTTTCCGGTTCATTTAAATCAATCAGATTAAACATAAGTTTTTGCTGCTCATTTACCATTAATGACTGATAGCCGCCATCTGCCATCTGATAGGCATAATATATCTGCTTCCGGTCAGGACTTAAAAACCAGCGACCATCTTTTAATACAGATTGTATTTTCTCTGTGGAATGTTCTTCCATATAATCTATGCCGAAACTGCTTTGCATATCGCACGCAATATCTCCCTTGATTATCAATCTTTGCAAATTAACCAGCGAGCTAGCGATATATTCTGATTCCAGTTGATGTATCTGCCCATCCGTAATTATTTCCTTTGGTATTTGCAAGCCTGTCAATGGCTGCATATAACAATCCTCTATCATTTGCTGTGTTGCTTTTTTCACCGCCTTGTCAAGTTTCATGCCATGACTTAATTGATAGAATTTAGCTAGCTGCCTGATTCCTTGCTGCATTAGTTCACTATTTGCGATATTATATGGTTGCTGAAAATTAGTATCCTCCCTCCATTCTTTAAATGTCGTATTGTTGTTTATCTCTTCTTCCAACTCTCTCTTTTCCGCTGATGTGCTTGAGCTAAATAATTGCTTTTGAACAGGTATTATTTGCGCAAATACATTGGCTAAATCTCGCCTTGTCCTGTTATTACTACCCGTATATAAATGATTTTCTGCGTAAAAATGTATTGGAATATTATGTTTTAAATCACTGGTAACCTCACTTAGCAACTCTAATCCTGTTTGATAGCTACTATCTCGATAGCCACTATCTTGATAGTCAGAGCTTTCCTCACCAATAGCCATTATGGAATCCAGTTGTTTCTTTATCTCATTTGCGTCTGTACCTTGTAGCTTTCTAATATATTCATCCCGTTGCGCATTCGTCAGTAATCTCTGTAAGTGAGATGGTATTCCCTTTTTCTCCTGCAATTGCTTTACAAATAATAATCTTTGCGCAAATGGCAAGTCTTGTGGTATATCCTCGGCAAATAACTCCTCAACAAATCTTGCTGCATCAGTAAAAGCCAGCTTTACATGCTCGTTAAATTGCTTGACTAGTATGTGATGTATTTTTTCTTTTTCTGCGTAATCTCTATCCCCACTCTTGGGGGCTATTTCTGCAAGTATTTCCATGCCACCGGATAAAGGCGCATGTTTTAACTGATCTGATATAAGATGAGCCTTATTGTACAACTTTTCTTTCTGCATCATATCAAGATATGCAGTATCATCTTCGTCAAATGCACTTGCTGCCAATTCACCAAATCCATCTATACCTTTGCCGCCTTTTAAAATACCGGCAAAATGACTATGTGCCAGAGATTTAACCTGATTTTGTAGCATTACCTGCTTTGATTTAAGCAGAGTCTGAGCTTGCCTCTCAAGCTTTATTCTTATATTAAGCGGCAAATCATTCTTTAAATCTTCACTGTTTAAAAACTCCTGTGGTGATTGCTTTATAATGCCAAGGGCTGCACTTTCAGCCAGTTTCTCCTTTGATGCTTTCAGGAACTGATCTTTTTTATCCGGCATTAGCGGCAAAGCATCTAATGAAACAGCTAATTGACTAATATGCTCATCATAAAGCTCAGGATTATCATAAGTTGCCTTGGATAGTTTTTCAGCAGAATCTATCAGCATGGAATGACGTTTGCTATCAATTAGGGATATTTCAAGCTGATTGATTTTATCTGCAAGTCCTGTTCGGTAACTACCTATTTTGTCACTTAACAACTTTCCGGTATAAGGATTTTTACTTCTGCTTAAATAGTCCTTTGTCCGCTCGTCATACTTATTGAGTGCATATTGCAAGAATGCTTTATTATTTTTAGCAAAGCCACTAGTGGCGAAGTCATCATGCAGTTCGTCAAACTTTAAACGAACTCCAAGTCCTCCGGTTTTTGTATCCGTACTAACTTCAATATGGTTTTGTGATTCATGCAGGCTTTTGCTCGTATCAGTAATAAAATCCGACCAGAGCAGGGGAATTTCAGCCGCAGCATCTTTTTTCAGCTTTAAATCATGGTAATATTTTGCCGCCTCGTTTATCTGTCCTGTAACTCCGGCGATTGCCTGCCATTTCATTGTTTCTTATCCTTATTATTTCCTTAATTATTCTCCCATCAAGACTAGTCTTTGTGTATAGAAGCCAAATCCCTAAGCCCGCCAACTATGCTACCCATCTGCTGCCATGGCTCGGCTGATCTGATATTACCCATATTATGCCTGATATGATTTATGTTATTCTCTGCCAATTTGTGATTCATGCCTGATCTTGGCCTCCCTGCCTGCATCTGGGCTTCGGTTGATCTTGCCTGCATCTCATCGGAGTAAGCCTGTTGCCGCAGTAATAGTCCAGCAGAATCTGTCTGCGTTATCCCTATACCACTTGATAAAATATTATAGCTAAGTTGCTGACGCTTATATAGCTGCTCCTGCCGCAGTATATCTACCTGATAATTGGTAATGGCCGAGTATTCGGCCGTGCGTTCCTGTAGCTGCTGACGGTCAAACCTTATATTCTCCTGCTGATTCTGCAACATATATCGCTGCTCATATAATTGCGCTTTTGTCCTCTCCTGTCCGGCTCTTAAATTAGCGTAGGTGTTTACTAGTGATGTACCTGTGGCAAAGGCACTTGTGCCAAAAAAATCTAAAAAATTAAACATCGCTTATACCTGTATTGCTATACCTGTTTATAATGTGGCAAGATTTTTGCCTTTGCATATATCTTGAGTATTGATGCCGGATATGGCTTATCTACGATAAAAGTAAAATCATTATCCAGCCCTGTCATGCCCCTTGAGACAAAACTTGCCCAGCCTGATCTATATGGCGCAGCTAGCACGTTGCAGACTGCTTTTGTATATAGATATTTACGCTCATCGCTAAATCTTGTTAATGCATCACTATCTACATATCTGCTATTTACATGTTGCTGCTCTATCTCGCCGTTCTCCAGCTTTTCCTGCATATACCCGCCTTTAGTGTTAAACAGTTTTACTCCAAGCTCCACATCTGCCTTGGGTGCATGTTCATACTCATCAGGATAGATAAATGGAAATGTCTTGAGTATCGATTTATAGCCGAAGCCGATTGATAAAAACCTGACAGGTGATTTTAACCTGATTAAATCATTATCCAAAATCCTTACTGCATGTAATTCCTCATCACCAATTATACTAACTGCCATTTTCTGATATATCGGTAGTATCGCAGCTAATCTAATGTTACTAAACGAGTTCATGCAAGAGCGGGCTATTACGCTCATCTCATAAGACCCGATATCAGGAAACATTTTTTTAAACACCGGAAAATACTTTTTTGACAGCAGTAAATATTTTTCCAGCTTTATGTTCTTTTCATCCGCAATAATATTATCAAGGACGCATTTGCTTTCATTAGTGATGATTAAATCTGCATATTCCAGTAATGTCTTTTTAAGGCTGCCAAGTTCAGTTACAAGTTCCTGCATGTTATATATGGCAATATTGACCTTGTTTTCTACTTCACTGCTATTGCTACTATCATCGCTACTACTGCTATTATCACTACTTTCTTCGTCGCTACTACTTTCAGAACCTGCAATACCAAGCTCATAAATATCAACAACCTCATCTATTAATTCTTTTAATGCATCCGATTGAACATATTCTTTTGCCCCAGCATTTAAATCCTGCCTCATAAAGGCATCTATCAAAATATCCCTAATCTCACTACGCCTTTTAAAGCTTGCTATCTCATCCATGCGATCGTCTGTATGTTTTTCCTCCAGCTTGCCTATCAGTCCGTTTATTATATTACGTGCCTGTTCTGCCAGTTCCTCCTGTTCTACCTCTTGCCCAAGTAGGGAAGTTTGCCCATCTAGCCAGTTTTTGATAAAATCGCTGTACAAATATCTGCTAAGTGTAGAATGCGATATATCTTTTAAGCTACTGTAAAAATCTATGCCTTTTTGCTGAAAGAATTTTTTAATGCTTAAATCTAAATCCTCCCTGTTATCATTATCTTTTCCAGCAAAGTAAAGTAGCATCTTTTTATTAAGCACAGCTACGCTGCTTATCATCTCAGCAAGTTCACGGGATTTCTCAAGATGTAGCTCATAGTTTTCTTCCACCAATGCAAACACTCTTTTTGCCATATCAAATATGTTCCTGATTATCTGCATGTCAAAATCTTTTAAACTATTGCAGATACGAGGATTAAACGAAAAAGCATCATTGGCTATATACTCCATTATCCCGCCTTGCCGCAGAATCTCCGGTACGTTCCAGTTCTGTACTTCTTCCTCTATTGCATGAATAACGTCACCACCTAATCTTTCAGCGTCATAAAGTAACTTGTTCAAGTTTGACAAGTCTTCTATGTTATCACCATTATCACCAACACTGGTGCTGCAAAATATACTTTCCAATCCTGCATAAATCCTCCCGATAAGTCGGTAAAACCCAAAAGATGCAGCCAATATTTCCATGATCTTTGGCTGGTATTCCTGATAATATCTTGTTAGGAAATCTTTAATTGCAAGATGTTCAGGGTAATCATCGATAATTCTGTTATCATATTTAAAGTTCTGGCCAATATTTATATTATCAATATCCAGTCTTGCAACAATTTCCGCCTGATTCTGAATAATCTCCTCCAGCCTTGTGAGCGAGCCTCTAAACTCATAAGCCGTATCATCCTCTATGCTGTTTATGACATTATTATATAAAACATGCTCGCCAGCCCTTTTAACGTTAACATGACAATCTGCATATACTACCTTGCCCATCTCAAATGTTTTGGCCGTGAAGTATTTTGTATGTAATACCTCCAAATATTCTTTTAAGCCTGTTCCGTTATCATCACTGCGCCGCACGTGCAAATAAAGCCTATCCTCACCCTTGGCATAAACTGGCGTCATCGATAAGACAAAGCCATTACCGCCAAGCCAGTGTTGCGCCCAGCCCATGATCTTTAAATCTTCCAAATAGGTAAAGCTGGCAAATGAACCGTTTTTTAAAACTGCAAATAATATGGAAAATGGTGTATTGCTTCCCACCAACTGCCTAATGCCACAGGAAAATATATGCTCGGCTAAGTGAGTAACAGGTGATATTTGCCAACCGCCTTTTTCTCGGGAATAATAAAGTGAGTTGATTTTCCCGCCATCGCCTTCAACAAAAAATACCGACTTGCCTATTATCACAGGCTTTATCGGCGATACCGGAATATCTATCTCCTTATGTATTTTAATAAACTCACCCTTGGCTCTGTCTCCTTCCTGTGCTAGATAAATCCCGTCAGTTGTGCCGATTAGTAACTCGGAGCTAAATGGAGTAGTCCATAATACATTATCAAAAGTAGCTGAGGAAAATGTGGAGCTAAAAGCAGTTAATGGATTTCTTGCCTCAAGCAATGTTTTATATGCCGTGCGGAAATCACTAAAATCACCCTTATAGCTAGCCCATATTCCATGTATGTTATCCTTCCTGCCAAAACACCAGAGCCTGTTTTCAAAGGCAACTACGTGACTTGCGTATAATTCCTCTTCTACATGTTCATAAATATTGGTATCAGAATCCTCATGTAATGTTCTTAACTCATCATTGATACCGTCAATCTCGGCATTATATATCACCTCATTAAATGGTCTTTCTTCGTTCTCCAATGTTTTAAAATAATTAACTTTGGCGCAAAACGGCTCAATGACAAACATATCATCAATGCGGTCAAAGCTTGCAGCATCATTAAATTCTTCCTCTATGGCTATTTCCGGTCTATCACCTTGCTCCTCCTGCCGCTCTCTTGCCCTTTGCCTGATATATTGGTAGAATGCATCCACTATTTCAATATCAACGGAAAATCTATATATAGGGCGACCTGACCCAAACGAGATATAGGCCATGCCCTGATAACATACATAAGAAAAATCCTTAGGCTTAAAATGAAAATCCCTGTCATTATGCTTTAACGTTACTGTACTGACAAATAACTCACCACCAACAAAAAAGGAACAGGTGGTTTTTAAATCATGCGCCTCAAATACCAGCAAATAGGATAAATCACGTGAGAACATCACATTGACCATTTTCTTGGGTACGTCAAAGACACCAGTGTCTAAGACACTAGTGTCAAAGAGGTGGATAAATCTTGTACCAGGACGACGCATGATTCCACCGGAGGGAAGTATCATAAAATTTATGAGCTTCCTTGCGCCATTTTGATAAAGTCCAAGCTCAGTCCGACCCTCAATGGTAGGGGTTAGCTCTCCGCCTGCAAAATTATTCTTTTGTGAATAGATAAATTCTTCCGACATGCTAGTTTCTCATACAGATCATACATTACCGGAATTAACTAAATTATAATCCAGTGAATAAGTCTGCCGCATTTCCTCCAGTTTAATTAAATATTGCTTCTTTAAACCATCTGCAAAGATACTATCCGAATAGAGGGCAAAAGCTACCGAAGATGCCAAAGACAAGGCAGCAAGACTACTAAACCCACTTGGAACAAGTTTTGCTATTTGCCGATCACCTAAAAGCAGCTTTTCTAAAATATCACTGGAGTAATAAAATATACTATCAAGTTTTGCGCCTTTAAAATATATGCACCCCTGATCAATATACCATTCAAGATTAGAGGGAACTATTACCGCCACTTTTAAACAATCAGTAATAAATTGGCCATTAACATCTGTAACTTTAGTAAATTCTCCGATACTTCCCTTAATATCCCGTACTTGCCTAAGGGCAAAAGCCCAGCGCACAGATAGCATCATCTCCTCTATGGCAGAATCTGCGAACTCGGTCGCCAAGCCCTCGGCCTTTGATGTTTTATTACCCGAACTCATACTATAGCTACCAGCAGCAACACCGATTAATATTAATGCTTTGCTGATTATATCGCCTTTTATGCTCATATATAAAACAAATCTCCAATTTTGCAAAAACCAGTTAAATATTCTGTTGCTGTACTATTTCATTTTGCTGTACTACTACCATTGGTTTCTTAACTGTGGCAACATGACTATTTGTAAGCTCCTTTAGCCCATCTGCATTAATGACATTTTGATTAGCTGCGTCCCGTACTTCTTCACCGAACATCTGCTGCGGTACAATAGAGGCATGTAGCCCTCTTTTATGATTCTCACCTCTTGCTCTCTTCCACAATGAACCTGTATGACTTGCTGCGTCGTATTGCTCCAAACATTTAATACAGATGATAGCTTTTTCATTATCACGGCTAGCTCCAAAATGTTCCCTGTAATACATAAATGTTGCTAAATGATATTCTTCTAGCTCCTTGATTACTCTTTTAACTGAGCCGTTTACTGTATTGAATCTGACTGCACTCTCATTAAATGCATAGCAATCACGAACAGCAAAATGACCCCCATTGCCGCTAGTATCATATATACCGCCAAGCATCTCGCTCACTATGAAATTAAAGCCCATGAAAGAATTAACCTCTCCGGTAACTAATGCACGCACTGTATTATAATCATGGCTGGTTATTTGCGGGTCACTTAAAAGCTCTGCTATTTGTGAACTGGAACATAGAAGATATAGCTTGTCATGCATCCCATAAGAGCGTTTTTTCAGGATATGATGCGCCTTGATTAGTTTCTCAAGCGTTAAGCCTGCTCTTTTTTGTTGCATGATCTCGGCATTGCTTGCATCTGCTACTTGTGCATTTAGAGTATGTGCAACATCTGCAACATTAAGTCCGATCGGTACGACATTACCAGCAACATCAAAATTAATGACTTTATTGCCCGACCTTCCGGCACGAACTGGCGAGGCAAAAGCTTCAATAATAACTCTATCCTGCTGCCTGCCAATCGCCCAGCCTGCCATCTTGGGAAAATGTGAGGTCGGATCACTAAGCAAATTAACCTTGTCGCTGCTATCTAGCGTGCTGTTCCAGTGATATGCCGATGCTGTTAAGTATCGTCTTGATATTGAGGGAGTTCTAAACTCAACTTTCGTTAGCTCATCCGGGGCATTATCTTCGGCATAATGGCCAAACATTGAACCTTGTGCCTCCGGTACTTTATTACGCATCTCCGCCTCGTGCGTATCCATTGACTCAAAACTGATAATGTCGGTATCCTGCGTGCCGTTTGTTACCAGTTTTCTGAGCTTTGAGCCTTCCTGCTGAATAACTAATTGTATGTTTTTAGCAAATTGTTCCTTTAATCCTTCTGTAATTTGTTGCATTTTTCTTTAACCTTATTTTAAATTAACCGATAATAATTATTTAGCGGCTTCTTTATAAGATAGGTTATTGCAACATAGACTATGTCTACTTAAATTTGCAGCCCAAAAAGAAGTTGTCACTCCAAGTTATATTACCTACAAATATTAACTGTAAGCTATATTATGTAATTCATTCATGCGGCTAACTGCTTCCTTATGCCCAGCATGATTTTTACTACTTAATTTTACCACAAAATCACTATCATTTTCAAGCTTTTTTATCTCCTTTAATGCCTGATCTTTATTACTGATTGGGGCTTTTTCATTACCTGTTACCAAACTATCGGATTTAAGAGTATTACCGACTTTGGAAAGCATATCAACGAGTGCCGGAGCATAGAGTGAATCCTCCAGCATTTGAGCTAGTTCCTTGCTACCAAATTCTTTCAGTGCTGCCTGCATGGAACCCATCCTACTATCAAAATCATTGCCGTAACTGGACTTTAGCCAGTCAATGTTAGAAACTTTGGTCTTTTCCATCTCTGACTTGTTTTTCTCCTGCGTCTGTTGCTCAATCTGGTTTGAGTAATTATATAGACTACCAAGCAACTTCTCGCCCTGTCTTTTGCTTAAACCACTATCATAAAACATCTCCTCATAAGCTTTTAAATACTCTTCTGCATCTGGATGCTCATCTTCCGGCATTCTTTTATCGGTATATCTTTTATCCTCAGGCATTCCGAGTTTCTGATAAAATTTGCTCCAAATATCATTATCAGCTTTCTCATCCGGCAACGCTATCCTGCTGCTTAAAGACTTCTCAGCCTCCAAATAACTCTGAGCCAAACCTGATACATCCTTGAATTTACTAAGTGATTGGCTGCTTCTAATCTCCTCAGGCAATCCATCAAGCCACGATGTATCTGTTGCTGATTCTGATATAGCTGTTGTTTCTGCTACGTTATTTACTAATGTTTCAGTTTCACTATTTGTTGTTAATTCTTCTGTCATTTTTTATATTCCTCCTTGAATATTATTAATATCATCACTGCCTAAATGCGAACATATATACAAAAACAAACTTCTCTGACCTTCCAGGAATATGGTATGATTGCTATTATCTGCTACGAAGTTGGTACGATACATGCCGCTCATACTTGCTAAATCTTCAAGTATTATTTTGCCTTCCTTGCAATTAAATAATTGTTGATAAATCTTTTCTATCTCCTTTGGCTTAAATTGCTCTAACTGATTTGTATTACCTATCTCAATTGATAATCTCATTACTGGACGCCTCCCATTCCTGTCTGCATTTCCTGTCCCTGCATTGCTGCCAATTGTTCTGAGGCTAGCCTCCGTTGACGCCTTAACTGCATTACTTCCGCTTCGCTCTTAAGCACTTCCTGTGGGCATCCACGCAGATCAAAGAACTTGCGCAATAATGCATCAAAATCAATATTGTCATAAATATCAGGAAACATATTAACAATACCGCTGCGCTGAAAGAATCCAAGCACTGACTCAATAGAGTTAATAGAGGATGCTTTTTGCGCTCTTGCAAGCGGTGATACATATTCTATATTTATATCTGTCTTTATTCCTGTTACCTCTTGCATCTCCGGCAACATATTATATTTAACCAGTATTTTATAAATATTAATAATAAGCGGATTTAAAAACTCCGTCTCAATCCTGCCTACCATCGGTGACATCATTCGCATCTGCTCTTCCGTGCGTATATTTACCTCTGTTGCTGTCATTTCCTTGTTTTCCTTTTGCATACCCCACGAGTGGGTGCGGAATATATCAACATAGTAGGCTTTTAATATCGCTTCTCTGCATTGGTCTTGCTCTTGATGTGTTGGCACAATATTTTCCATGCCTGTTAGCCGCATGATCTTATCTGCTGTGCCGTTGCGATAAAAATTAATATGACCTGGAGTGTTAACTAATGGTAAATAATAGCCATTCTTTGGCACAAGTAATGACGGGTCTTGCTGCATCTGCGCCGCTTTTAGAGTAATTTGCCTTAAACTATTTAGCAGCTTAATATCAGGTAGTACGTGGTGCGCCGGAGCATAACCGTAAGCTTCCCCTTCCTGCTTTATCCAGCGACATACCATAAATGGAAAATATGAGTAACTACCTTCTGCTATTATTTCCTTGGTATCCAAATAAATATACATAGAACTAAACAGACTAGTCTGTTTTTTATCCTTATCAGGCTCTACAATATGTAATATCTCTATCTGCTCATCCGGTGTTTTCTCCAGCTTCTCAGCAAATATTTTACAATCAGGCCAACGACTGGCTGCTGCCTTGATCGGCATTTCAAAAAGACGATACATAGTGCTGACATTTCCGAGCCTATCCTCCTCAAAATAACATTGACGAATATTGATATTACGAAACAACATGCCACGGCTTAAACTCGGCTCTTCCCCAATATAAAATATTGCTGTTCCATAAGCTGTCAGCGTTAAAAAAAATTCATGTACCTGGTTGTAAAAACTACAAGCCGGATTATTAAAAACGCTCAAGATAGTTTGCTCTACTTGCTGATTCCATAATGTTAAATCATCATCTGCCTGTAATGTTCCACCCTCACTAGCAAGACCCCCACCAGTGGGGTCACAAGTGATGTTGAACCAATTCATGGCAGGGTTAACCAGCAAGCTCTGCAATCCTGATGCCAGTTGCTCCCTTGACCAGATAGAAGTTGAATCAAATATCTCTTTATTGCTCTTGGTTTGCGGACAAACATATTTAGCTAGTTCATCCCAGATACTGCCCCATTTATCACGTCCTGCTTTTAAATTGTCAAAATATTCAATTTTAGCACTTATTTCACTATCAGCCATATACTACTCCTTCTCTTTTACCTTTCAGGATTTCGGAGTTTAAATATGGCGTGCCTATTCTTTTGGATAATTTCTTTAGCTTCTTTAAAAAATTAGAATCATATAACACGGCAGATGAGTATTTTTTACCCGATGCCGAAGTCATTTGCGGCAATCCTAAACTCAAACCCTCTATATCTTTAGCCGATACTATCTTACCCAGTGAATCTGATAATGTCGGCAAGTCTGCGAGTTTTGGAACTGACGGCATATTAAAATGAGATAATGATTGCTTTAAGCCGCCAAGCTCCGGTATGGACATCTTCTGTTGTTGTAAACTATAATTACCTTGCAAATCTGCCATAATATTCTCCAAATTAGCTGGCTCTATATTTTTTAAATTATGTTGTATATTGGCAGTATTGCTATATTTCATCATACCAACCAGTGGGGCTGCATATTTAAGTCCACTTCCTATACTACTTAAAATACTGGAGCCAAGACTTGGTGTTGCTGCCCCTTCTGCTGCCCCCGTACCTGCTGCTCCTGCTCCTGTTCCTGCCCCGCCAAGTGCTTCTAGCCCCATACCAGCACCAAAGGTCAAGGCAGCTAAACCAAGACCCTGTACAATACCTGTTCTACTTGCCTCCTTGCTGTATTTACCGCCTCGCCACTCTAAATGTCCTCCCAGTTCATCTAATCTATTTTGTGCGTCCTTGCTATAGCTACTTAACTGATTACTTAAATTATCAAACTTTGATCTACTGCTCTCATATCTGCTATTAATGCTACTTGCTTCATTCTTATATTCACTGAGCATCTGTTGCATACGGCTTCTTTGACCATCAACATCATTACTATTCTGCTCTAGTGCTTCCTGTTTTGCTCTATAGGAATCAAGCTTTGTCTCCAGATTCTGCTGGTCACGAGTAAGTCCCTTGTGCTTGTCAGTAACAGTTGACAAATGCTCCTTTATTTTATTCTCAGTATCAATTCGGCTTTGTTTTAAATTCTCTACATTAAGCTTGTGCGCCTTGATCTGTCTTCCAGCTTCCTCACCGCTTAAACCTTGCAGGCTTTCCTTCTGCTCCCGAACCGAATTAAATAGCAGATCAAACTCAGCGGGCAATTGTTGCATTTCTGATATACCACCCTCAAGATCGGGTATTTTGCTCTGAAAATCACTGAATGACGATTGCAGGCTTTGCGCCTCATTTCCTAGCTGGGCTTTTTTGCTTTCCAGCCTTTGCAAGCCTTGCGCATAATTTCCTAGCTCACTTTGCAATTGCTGACCCTTATACTGATTCTGATAGCGCACCTGCTGCAATGATTGTAAGTCGGATTTTGATTGCAGTAACTGCTTTGACAGTTCTTCTACTTGCTGCTGTGCTTCTTTGGCATAATTATCATAATTACCCTGCGCTTCATTATACAGGCGTTTTTGCCGTCTCTGGGCATCACCTGTTAATTGCCTCCCACCTGGAACATAATTATTTATCGCTCCCTTGAATGCCTTCGACGGATTACTCCAAAAGCTCATATTATTCTCTTTTTAATTCCTGAACTGTCATTTTGAATATAAATTAGTTTCCAGTGCGTTATAATCGCTAATTACTTTCCTGTGACGCAATAAACTATTAGCTAGATAATCCCTGTCATTGCCACAGGAAGCATCCATTGCCATATAACAAAAACTCTCTGCTATATCTGTAGCTCTTGACGATGATGAATGCACACCCCGAGCAGAGGCATTAAACTCATATAATCCATTTATTCCCAATTGACACTTGCCAGCATCAATACGGCATTTGCTTAAAAATGCTTTTGCCTTGCCGATCATCTCATCCCTTAAATATTTTCGTCCCAAATCAAACGCAGAAAAACCACATTTGGAAGCAATCTCATTGGCCTCTGATAATCTGGTATCTAATGTCGGCATTTGCCTGCGGCTCATATCATGCGGCAGAACATTACGACCATACTCATAAGGTCTTCTTCTAAGATGGTTTAAGTAAAACTCTAAATCCTTGCCCCGATTAATATAAAAATCAATTACCTCAATCGTATCTTTCTTCTCCTGTACAAACCATATTACCGTATAGTCAACAATGCCGATATCCCAGTAAGTATTTACCTTATATGCAGAATCATAAGGCACAATGCCTATGCGTCCTTCTGCTTCCGCATCTCTTAGTTCCGCTGCAAATGTACCGCCTTCATCAGCCCTTCTATAGCGATATGCCTCAAAGTCACAATAAAACTCCCTGCGTATTTCCTCGCTGTTCATATTGGCAGAGGCTAGCCTCTCTTTATTAACTAGCGGATTGCCTGCATGATCACAAGTATCTTCAATAGTTCTAATCTCACAAAATGCATCTTTATCGTCCTTATATTTTTCATATAGCTCTAAGCCGTGAGTAAGCTTTGCATCATCTGCTGGCGTATACAAATAAAGTAGCCACGCATTATTGCGTATCACCATCGGCTCTATCACGCTGCTCATGGCTCGCCTGTCATGGTAGGAATACTCCGATATTACCGCACCTTTTATACCGCTGCCCCTGATTTTATTATAGCGATCACTGCCGATAAACTGTATCACCGACCCATTCTTAAAAACTATACGCTGCTTGTATTGCTGATTCTTGGCAATTAGCCCCTCAGGAATAAACGACATATAAGGCCTGCCATCCAAGGTCATACCATCCCAGACACTTAATTTAGCTTGGTTATAAGTAGGGTAAACATACCAATATATTCCAACCTCTTGAATGGCTGCCGCTGTTATCCAGTTTATGCCCATGATGTCCTTACCCGCCCGACGATGCCACACTGCTATTGCTCGTTTGCCACCATTATACAAATATCGCCACAAGGCAATCTGAAACGGATAGGGTGACCAGTCCAACGGAAAGCTGAGACTGGCCTCGTTGAGACTGGTCTCGTTGAGATTAGTGCCTTTGGAGTTAGACTTCTTAAGGCTGATCTTCTTAATCTTGGCTTTCTTGGCACTATGCTTTAATTCAGGCCTACTCTTCGTCACTTGCATAGCTCTTTACTTCAATACTACCTATACCGACATTACCCGCTTCTGCTTTACTAGCCTTATCATTACTTTTGGCTTTAACACTGTATTTATCGCTATTAGCCTTTAAATACTCCATCAATGACTTTGAGCAATATTTGCGCTTAACCTGAATAGTTTCACCATCACGACCATAAGTGATTTCTTCATAGCCGTTAATTGCTCGTTCATACAAAACCGACTCACACTTTTCTACTGCTATTTGTTTGGCCATGGCAACGCACCTGCTTAAATAGCGATCGTCATTTATTATGCGTCCCACCGAAAGAGATGATATATTACTGCCATCAGCCGCCCTGTGAATATTACCGCAATTGGCAACTTCCTCAAGAAAACTGTTAATTGCCTCTACAGAGCCGAACCTGCCAATCGTAGCTGTTGATATTTTTCCTAAATTCTTCTCAAATAATCCTGAATTAGACACGCTACCGGATACCATAATAAAAACCCCTCTAATGCCAGCTATTATAACATATTAGAGAGGTCTTTTGCAAAGGGTTTAGGTGATAAAATGATAAAATTATTGACGTACACTTTTATTGCGTATAATTACAAGGTAAGAATTACATTTTAAGTAAGGAGGCTTTGTGGTAAAAAATATTGTATTAGATGCTTTAATACCCAGAGACGATTTTGAAGTAAATGATAAAGAAGCAGGAACAACAGGAAATATAACGAATATTGGTGTACGTGATTTTGAACGTAACTCTTTTTTCTTTAAGGCGTTAAGGAAACCTGATTTCCAAAGAGAAACAAATAAGTGGGGTACTAAACAAATAGTATCTTTAATTGACAGCTTTGTTTCAGGTGATTTGATTCCAGCTATTATTTTATGGAAAAATCCAGCCAGTTATATTTTCGTAATAGATGGAGTACATAGACTAAGTGCTTTGACTGCGTGGATTAATGATGATTATGGTGATGGTGAGATATCTAAAAAGTTCTATGAAGGTGTGATTCCAGAAGAACAAGTAGAATCCGCAGAAAGAACCCGAAAGGAAATCAGGAAAAAAATCGGTCGTTTTTCTGATTATAAGCTGGCGTTAAGCAATTCAGAGAAAGTTGATACTGCTATTGTAGAAAAAGCAAAGTCTTTGGGAACTTTGGCTATTGACTTGCAATGGATTGAAGGAAGCACAGAAAAAGCAAAAACTTCATTCTTTAAAATTAATCAGCAAATGTAAGAGTAAACCAAAACCACCGGAAACAATATATTACTGCTGAACAAAAACTGTAAAAAACTGATTATTTTTGTTTTATAGCTGATTAATCCTGTAAAAAAAATCAAAGCAAAAAAGCCCCCCATACCCCATATTGCAAGGCTTTTAACCCCCCTTAAGTGTTGTAAGTGTAATCTATACAAAAAATGGAAAAAACTGTCGGATGATTTTGTGGAGATTACTGCCTTGTATCCCTTGTATTGATTGATCTGTGGGGCTTTAAACCGACAATTTAATGAAACTGAAATATTAGTTAAAAGTAGCCCATTAGGTAGCATACCAGCTAATTAGTGATTTATTCAAGTAAGCTATACGTCTTTATCTATAAAGCGTGTAGTGGAGTAGCAATATATTATGACATCTGCCTATTAAGCAGAACATCTAAAACTTTCCGCCAATCCCTTTGTTTTTTCCCGCCTTCATACAATTAACGTCTGTTTGTTAATAGTCCTAGACGATAGAAAATTGATATGATAGCCTAAAGTAATAACTGTTATTATTCAACAAACATAAATGAATGTAAAATTATGACAACTACAGCAAGCAATATCGCTAAATATATTATTTCTGAATTTCAAGAAATTGGCGATTTAATTACCAACATGAAAGTACAAAAATTATTGTATTATGTACAAGGTTGGCACTTGGGACTTTATCAAGAACCTGCTTTTGATGCAGATTTGGAAGCTTGGGTTCATGGTCCTGTACAGCCTGAAGTTTATCAAGAATATAAAGAATATCGCTGGCATCCGATTACTTGCAAGATAGAAAAGCCGAATTTAAACCAAGCATTGATAAATCACATAGAGCAAGTATTACAAAGTTATGGCGGTGAAACTGCGTACATGCTTGAATTGATGTCTCATGGAGAATTACCATGGATGGAAGCAAGAGGAGATTTACCTCAAGATGCTGAGTGTCAAAATATAATCTCACCAATGACAATGCAAAATTATTTTGCAAACTTGAACCAAAACCATGGGAAGTAAAAAACTTTATACAAAAAGGCCACAACCCCCTTTAGTTAGCAATAATACTGAATATAAACAATTTCTTTCTTTTTCGTGGAAACATTTTGAATCAACGAAAAAATTTAATATAAAAAAAGCTAAATCTACATACTTAGAGCAACTTGTAAATAAGTTACAAGAGCTTTCTAACAAAAATTCTAAAGAACTTCTTACAAATAGTAATTATAAAAAGGCATTTAGAATGCATCCAATAAGTTGGCAAGATACTACGGAAAATGGATTTAAAAACTTGCCACATTATTTACAAGATATCCAGCCTTGGCAGTTTTCTATAACTGCTAACAAACATGGCCGTATTCATGGCTTTTTCATTGATAATACTTTTTATGTTGTTTGGTTTGATCCTGACCATTTACTTTACTCAAAATAAAAATAATACATAGCGATTTCAATAGTTATATAAAGGAACGCTCCTAATTTTACTCGTTTAGCTTTACCATCAATAATATTTTCAGCACTGGCGTTCTGTTTACTATCAGAAAACCTCATAATCCTGCCAATTTCTTTACTTTTTTAAAAACCTCATATAATTAACCTAAAGTTACATCCTTTGCAATAATTTCCTACCTTGGGTTATCCTAAAAGTAGGTTTCTCTACCTGCTTGTTCTCTAAAGTATGAGGTAGCTCTGTGAGTCCTCGCAATAGCTATTCCGGCATTTCATCGTCTCTTGAGGCAATTGTAAGCAAAAAAGCTAAAGAGCTTTGCCATTATAGATATTTTATTGAAGCTGACTTAGAAGATTTACAGCAGGAATTGATAATTCATCTAAATACAGCAATAAAGGCTTATGATTTAGAAAAAAAAGAGAAAAAAGAGGAAGAAGAGAAAAAAACAGAAAAACAGAAAGAAGCTGAAAAACGAGCTTTTGCAAAAACTGTTGTAGATAACAAGGCCAGTGATCTCATTGAATATCAATTATGCCAGAAACGAGGCAGTGAGGTCTTAATATACTCATTGCATGATTCCATAGGTGATGATGAAGATTATTTATTAATCGATACCATTTCATCAGACAGCACATTTTACGATTATAACGAAGCTACTGAAAGCTGCGATGCAATGGAGTTTGAACTTGATTTAGAGCAATTACTAGAGAGCCTTCCTAACGATCTTCGTAACTTATATGAACTACTGCAAAACAAGCATATTAACGAAATTCTTCAAGAAACAGAAATGTCACGTGCCACATTTTACCGAAAAATCAAAATATTAAGAAAAATATTCTCTGATTCTGGTTTCTTTAACTAAAAAAGATAAAAAAAGTGAAAAAAACTTTGCACCCTGTATAGCAGTCAATAAAAGGAATATAGAGAATTGTACAAAAAAAATCTAAAAAAAATAAAAAAAAGTTGAGAACAGAGTGAGACTTTTTCTACACAAAAACCGTTTAGGTATATAGGAGCAAATTTTTTGTCTCCTGTAATTAACAATTTTTTTAATTTTAAAAGGAGATTTTTTATGCAAAAGAAAATAATAACTATCAATGAGATAGTACACACACCGATCGGCATTCTTGCCAAATACTCACCGGAGCAATTATGCGCTCTTATGCAAGAAACTTCATCAGAGGTAGAACAGGCAAAAAGAGCCAAGGGATGGATAGAGCTTGCTATCAGACTTAAATATGAGGAGCATATCAGGGCTAAAAGACTGAGACTGGAGAAAGATACAGGCACAGTTAACATTGAAGATAACGGCTTTAAAATGACTAATGAACTGCCGAAAAAAGTTGAGTGGGATCAGAAACAGCTAAAGAAGATAATAGCAAAGCTTGTAACTCAAGGGGCTAACATAGATGATTTTGTTGTCACTATCTACAAGGTACAAGAGAAGAAGTACAAGGGATGGTCTAGCAATCTACAGAATATGTTTGCTCCGGCGAGAATTGTCAGAATAGGCAATGCTACTTACAAGCTAACCAAGATAAATCAGGCGGGGGTAGCAGTATGAGTAATAAACTACCTGCAACGAAGCCACTTGTGACCAAGCCACTTGTGGCTAAGTCACTAGTGACTAAGTTACCCATTATTACCGCTGATGAGCGTTTAAATACTCCAAGATATATTACCGGATGTATTTTTGGCAAATATGGCATAGGCAAGACTAGTTTGCTGTGGACTCTTGATCCTGATTCTACGCTGTTTATTGATTTGGAAGCTGGGGATTTAGCAGTTGATGGCTGGCAAGGTAATACTATTCGCCCTGATTCTTGGCCGCAATGTCGTGATTTAGCCTGTTATATCGGTCATTGGAATAATGCAATTAATAATGATAGACCATATAGCAAAGCTCACTGTGATGCTGTTTATCATAAATATGGTACTCCTGAGGGTTTTAACGGCAAGTATCAAACCATCTTTATTGATTCAATAACTGCTCTATCTCGTATATGTCTTGACTGGTGTAAGGGGCAACCTCAATGCATCTCGGAAAAAACGGGCAAGCCGGATATGCGAGCAGTTTACGGTCTGATGGGGCAAGAAATGATTAGCTGGCTTACGCATTTGCAGCATTCCAGGTGTTTTAATATCTGGTTCGTTGGTGTCCTGGAAGAGAAACAGGATGATCTGGGACGCACTATCTTTGTACCGCAAATAGATGGAGCAAAAATTGCAAACGAGCTTCCGGCAATTGTTGATCAGGTAATTACTCTGGCACACATTAAAGACAATGACGGCAATTCCTGCCGAGCTTTTATCAATCATACTGTTAACTCTTATGGCTCGCCTGTTAGTGGGTATCCGGCTAAAGATCGTTCCGGTCAACTGGAAATGATTGAGCCGCCACATCTTGGCAAGTTGATGGAGAAAATCAAAGCCAGAGCAAAAACCATGCAAGATAAAAGCCAAATATCTGCAAATACAAAAAATATAACAACAAATAACGACAAATAACCTAACAACAAAAAACATAACAACAAATAACGGAGAAATAAAATGACATATCACGATTTTAATACGGCTGAAAGCACAAGTTACGAATTAATACCCGAAGGTACTATTGCCAAAGTTTTTATGAAAATAAAGCTTGGAGGCTATAACGATAAATCTAAGGGCTGGACTGGAGATTTTGCCACAAGAAACGATACAACAGGTTCTATCTATTTATCATGTGAATATACCATTGTAGAGGGTCAATATAAAGGACGCAAAATCTGGTCTTTAATTGGACTCTATAGCGATAAGAATAATAATATATGGGGTGATATGGGGCGTTCTTTTATCCGCAGCATACTCAACTCCACTCATGGTTTTACTGATAAGGATACAAGTGATGCAGCAATTGCAGCTAGAAAGATTAATGGTTTTGCCGATCTTGAGGGTCTTGAGTTCATTGCAAGAATTTATGTACAGCCAGATGAAAACGGCAATGACAAGAATGTAATCAGGACAGCTATTACTCCGGCACATAAAGATTATCAGGCTGCAATGTCTGGTGAGATCAATCTTGGACAAGTTGGGACTGGAGGTGATTATGCCGGATTTTAATAGCATTAATAGCGATAATGCCAACAAGCAGATAAATAAGCAGATAAATGAGTTAATTGACCAAGCTTTGGTTAAACAACGCAAGTCTGATGCTGTGCGCAATTATCTTGGAGCTTCCCGCCTTGGTGTTTCTTGCAGTCGCTCCTTGCAATATGAGTATCAAAACGTGAAAAAAGACGGAGGGCGAGACTTTAATGGTCAGACCCTTAGGGTCTTTGCAGCCGGACATTTATTTGAGGATATGGCTATAGGGTGGCTAAGAGATGCAGGATTTACACTGCTAACTGAAGATAGAGACGGCAAGCAATTCGGCTTTAGCGTAGCTGATGGAAAAATAGCAGGTCATGTTGATGGAATTATTACAGGCTCGCCTGACGCAGGCACGGCTGGTACAGATAAATCTGGTACAGACAAGTCTGGTACGGACAAGTCTGATGGCTTAAAAATGCCGCTTCCGGCTCTTTGGGAGATGAAGAGTATGAATAACCGATCATGGAACGATACTGTCAAAAAGGGTTTAATACTAAATCCCATTGCTAATAAGACAGATAAGAGATAGATTTTTTGGTAAAACCCTGCTATAGTGAAAGCTAAAAAAGGAGTTTGCAAAAAATGAGTTCAGTAACAAAATTATTAGATGAGAAAGT
>Ga0209345_10001600_pt1 | contig 26668 bp, 40 predicted proteins | sample Cruoilmetagenom7_FD_187294 | JGI IMG/M metagenome (GOLD analysis project Ga0209345, IMG submission 187294) | Oil polluted marine microbial communities from Coal Oil Point, Santa Barbara, California, USA - Sample 7 (SPAdes) (version 2) | ecosystem: Environmental > Aquatic > Marine > Oil seeps ...
AAGAACAGGGGTTCCTTGCGGATCAACGAACGGCATCGCCACCTCCCGCCTTGGCGGCATCTTGGACACGGTCGCGCATATTGTCCAAGGTCATGGGGCCAGAATCATTTTGTGCGGCCAGTTCACGCTTAAAGCGCGCAACCTGCACCTTACCGTCACGGTCCGCCTGCGGATACCAGCGCAGCACCCCGCCTTGGCCATCTTGCAAAGGCTGGTATACACCTTGGGCATCCATCACGAACACCGGATAGGTTGGGGCCATGCCCGCCCCGACTTCGCGCGCCGTTTGGCTATCGGCTTCCATGCGCACGCGCCCATCCAACGGAACATCCGGGTCCCACATGCCAGCCGCGCCGACGTCAGCCAGCAATTGTTCGCGCATCCACGCCCCATCGGCGTCGTTGGCTTCCCCGGACAGGCCCGAACTGGCCAAACCGTAATAGGCTTCCGGCGGGTATTTCATCAAATTCAACTCGCCATTGACGGCGCTTGCCCCCCACGTGCGGGAAAACTCGCGCAACGCATTGGCTTTGGCGATATCTTTGTCACCGGTTCGGTCGTGCCAATCTTCGAACAGCGCGCCGAATTCTGCTTGGGCCTGTAACGATGCACCGCGCGTGTCGTCCAGGCTCACGTCGTTGCTGGGGCCGAACGGCACAAAGTCCAAAAACCCCGTGGGGTTGACCGCGTTTTCAATCCAATCGCCGTAGCTATCGGAATATTTTTCTGTTTTGCGTTCCGCCTTACGCGCCACACGCACCACCTCATTGGTGGGGTCGATGGCCTCTCGCGCACGGGTCACGGCATCCTCTGGCGTAACACCCGCGCGCACCAATTTGTTGACCTTTTGCGCCAACGCCAGATCGCCGCGAGCGAAGACGTCCAGGGCCTTGGGGCGTGTTTCCTCGATACGCGCCACTATGTCTGCGGACATGGCGATTTGCTCTGGGTTTCCACCAGACAGGTGCGCGCGCAGCGTGCCTTTAACTTTGGTGGGGATGACGCCAGTTGACGCGATGAAACTGGAAACATTCGCAGCAATCGTGCTTGCATCTTGGCCCTGAATGGTCGGAGCGACAGCGGATTGAAATTGTGCGTCCGCCGCCTTGATGTGTTCGGGGTTCTTGGCGTCGGCTACGGCTTCACCAGTGACGAAAGCCGCCCCCATCACCACAAGGTCCGCATCGTCTTGGCGTTTTTTCGCCTTCGCATCAGCCGCTTTATAGATCCTGGTCCGGGCTTTGGTGTCGAATTCGAACAAGCCGTTTCGGTCAGCCTCTTCAATGTCGGCGTGACCGGCTTGCCCGCGTGACACGTTGATTTCCAGACTTGAGATGTTCACCGCGTTGGTGCTTTTTTGCCCCGCGTCGCGTTCCTTGATTTGCGCGTTTTGCTCATTGAGCACGTCGCGCAACTTGGCGGACATTTCACCCGCCACGCGGGCTCGTGCATCCGGGTCTTTAATGGCGTCTGATTGCTCAAACACAGAAATAAATGCGGCAGCGGACTCAGGGCCTTCGGCCAGCGCGCCGTCAAATTCACCAAGAACGCTGTGGCGTTGCCATTCCCGTTCCACGATGGCTGCGGTTTTCACTTTGGCTTGCGGGCTTAAATCTGTACGCGCATCGATCGACGCTAATGCTTGGGCTTGGCTTCCTTGCGCAGTTTCAACGTCGCCCCGGCGCAAGGCATCGGCCATCTCGGCCATGTACGTGTCGGACGCTTGCATATGGGTGGCGTTGGCTTCGTTGGCTGCATTGGACAAAGCCTTGGCTGTGACCTTATCCATCACCTCCATACCTTTGCGTTGTGTCGCCCGGTCAAAAGCAGGTTGCCACGAATGCGGCAGGTTGGCGCGCATGGCTGCCACTTCATCGCCGTAAGCCTTGGCGAAGGCTTCAGGGTCAGCGCCATGTTCGCGAACCAGTTCCGCCGTGCGTTGGCGCAGACCCAAGTCTAATTCTTCCAGATAACCAGTTTGCAAAGACCTATTGAACGCTGCCGCCGCCACGGTTTCGTCTGCGCGCAGTTTCACCGCATCATTCGCGACAAACGCGCGGGCGGCCTCAACTTGCCCGGCCTGTGTAGCTTTTTGGGTGACGCTCTCGACTTGGTTTTTAATGTCTTGATCGACCAGAGCCGTGCCTAAGCGTCCAATGGCTTCAAACGTCACATCAGCAACGCCACCGCTTGCGCCGACGGACGCAAAAGACGGCCCCATGGCACCCAAATCACCGATGGTGCGCGCACTGCGGTTAAAGCGCGGGGCCGATGGTGCGCGGTTGGTGGTGCGTGTGACCATCCCTTAAGCCCTCCCCACACTACCGTATCGGTCAAACGTGCTCGCTGTGCCGACGCCTAAGTCAAGCAAGCTCCCAACCATCGCCCCGGATCGCTTGCGCCCCACTGCACGGCGTTTATAGTCGTAGGTTTGTTCAACCGTTCGCCCGCCTTGATCCAACATTTTGCGCCGACTGTCATAAAGGCCCAATTCGTCTTTAGCGTCGTAATACCCCGCATCCATAAGGTTCGCGCTTGAGCCCGACGACAGGTCAGCACCGAACGCGTTTGCGCGTACGGTCATGGCCGCCAACGTTTGCTTCAAGCGGTTCTCGGCGTTTAGCGAGCGTTGGGAAAGGTCCAGTCCATCGTTGGCGTTCTGGAGCTTGTTTTGTCCCTCTTGCATCGCCAGCATGGCATCTTGCTGGTCAGCTGCGGCACCTGCACCGAATAAGCCACCGACGGTCGATAGCCCCTGCATGCCCACGCCGAACTTTGACATGGTGGACATCCCCGACCACCCACTTGCAAGCGATGAAAAAAGACCGCCCGCCGCCGCGTTCGATGCCGTTGTCGCGGACGCAATACCGGCCACGCTTGAGCTGCCAAACAGCGCCGACCCACCCGCCGCGCCAGCACTAGCGCCGACACCCACAGCCCCCGCCATAGCAGGAATAGCCCATGGGGCGGCGGCTAACGCCACCAATGGAAGAATTTTTCCAACCTTTCCGCCCATTTCCTAAACTCCCTTACATCGCCACATGGGTTGCTATGGACTCGATGGTAATCGGCAATTGCCCCGTCATGCTCACGGTTGCGGCCTTTGTCTCGCCGCGTGACCGACCTAAGAAACGTATGGTTTTGACGCCTGCAAACGGTTCAGGCGCACTGTTCAGCGTCACGGAACCCATGCGCCGGAGCGCCACACTTCGGCCATTGACCGCAATTTCATATGCACCACGCATGCGAATATCGGCCTTGAAAATGCGATAAGGCGCATTGTCCATGCCTTCGCCCAACACCGGCGGCATCGGCTCCAGCGCCCAATCAAGCGCCATGCCGGCCTCCATCTCCGTGACGTCTATCGCGGTGCCGCCATCCATCACAGTGACGACGCCACCCGTGACCACGGCGTCGTCGCGCAACGCGCCGTCGGCCCACACCTTGAGCGTCTCGCCTTCAAGATGTCCGAACCCCGCCCATGCAGACTTTGCCACGGCGTCCGTTTGCTTGACGGAGCTATCAAAAAATGCGTCGTCGTCGAGATATTCGATAAAATACTTTTTCACCCCACCGATGGTGCGTTCGACCAAGAATGCCACCGTCCCGCCAACCACCGCAGGGCGTTGCAGCTTATCGGTGCCCGAATTTCCGGGGCTATCCCACCATGTCCACGCCAGCATGTTTTGTGACCGCCTGGAATGCAGCACCGCCGCCGTGCCATCGTCATTGCTGATGAACACGTGCTGCGCGCCCGCCGGGGTCGCGCCTTTGCGCGTGGCGATTCCGTTTGGTCCGGTCATCACATGCGGACACAGCAAGCTCAAGTTTTCGGCCACGTAACGCGTTGCGTTCGAATTCGCATCGACGACCAATTGATACAATCCGGTCGCCGTGCCGCTTTCGTCAGCACCAACAAACGCCACCGTTTCCTCCAGCTCAATCGGCGGCAACGATGCGCTGGGAACGGCAGAATTTTTCACCGGCAAAAAATTAGACGGCGTCAGGGAGCTTTCATTGACCGCGAATAGGCCGCCTGTTGTGAACGCAAACAGCGATTGCATCGCCGACACGCGCTTGACTTGATTTACTTGATTGCCGTGGGTCAAGGTCGCGTCCAGGCTTTCGTCGTCCAGCGCTTCCCAGGTGTTCTTGAAATCGAAAAACTTCCCCGACCTCGACCCCCATACCTTGTCCAACAACGTGCTAGACCCGCCTGCCATGGTGCGGCCCTGGTAAAAGTCGATGGACGCGGGCCAGCCGCGGGCATCAGACCACACGTTCTCTTCAATTGACCAGTCCCCAGCTTCAATGGCGCTCGTGTCTTTGAAATCCTGCTTAACGTCGATATTCACCAACTTTGCCGACGTCACGGCGGTGATCACGGCCTTACCTTGATTGCCAACGATCCACTTGCCCACGTCGGCGGTGCCTGGAAATGTGAATTCATCGTCTACAGCCGTAAACGTTGTCGATCCCGTGGCGGCGGTCGGCGTGCCCGTGCCCGTCGTCACCGCGCCAAACCGATAGGTCGGCATGTTGGTGAAACTCAATGCGCTCAGCGCCCAAGACGTGTGGTCTCCTTGACGCTCCAATTTCTGGGTTTGCGTGGCGGCGTGTGCGACCAGCATGGTGTCGAGCTGTTGGGTGAAATCCAATCCCGAAAGGTCAGTGCTGATCCACGGGGCAACGATGGCGGTTTGCTGTTGCCAATCCATGAACACGGTCAACAGATTGTTGGTGAAACCGATCAAATAGACCTGTTCTTTGTTGAATTCGAACCGGGCGATTTCCGCGCCCGTGCTGGCGGCATCGAACGCACAGCCGAACCGCAACCCACCGCGCCGTTTCATGCCGCCATGGCTCAACGATGTGAAGTTGCGGGCCTCTAACGCACCGTCGTAATAGCGCTTGAGATCCTTACGCGCTTCCAACGAATCGCCCAATAGACCAGCGCCTAAACTGTAGGTTTGTTTTGCGACACGTTGCGCCATCAGCTCAACCTCGCATCGATCAAGGTGAAGTCTTCGAACTTCACCGGCGTTTGTTGCTGGCTATCGATCAAGCGCGCGCGCGACAATCCTTTTTCCGCATAAGCCAACAGCGCATCGGTGCGTGAGTTGCTTTCCGTCAATGGCGCGCAAAACTCAGCGGCCAGTTTCGTGACCAAAACATCATCGAAAAACGGTGGTGTCGTGGCCTCGTCGGCGCGAAAGATGTACGACAGCACCGCCGGATCTGCATTGGTGTGAATGCGTCGTTCAAGAATGCGATATTCCGCCCCGCGTCCCACGTTTTCAGAACGGCCCAATGAAATGGCGCGCAAAAAATCGGGCGGCAATTGATAGGCGTATTCAAAATCAGCCACTGGGGCCGCCGTAAGGCGCGTCAACGTGATTTGACCAGTTGAAAACGACCACGGGTGCGCAGAAAGAAGGGCGTCGCGCACCGACGGGTACAGTCCCGCCGCGATTTCAGCTTCTGCGGTGCCTTCGTCAAAGCTCTGAATGGCGTTAAGCCCAAGCTTCAACAAGGCTTTTGAGCTGGCTTCAATGTCACTCAGCATAACGCGCGCCCTTCGTTTCCGATCAGGTGTTGTCGTTCAGAAACGCCGCAGCCTTAACCGCGGCATCCTTCTGCGCCTGCGCTTTCAAGGCCTTCTCGGTCTTGAGCGCCATAGCGTTGCATTGGGCCAAGGTGGCTTGACGCGGTGGCTCTTGCGGGGCTTCCGGTTCCGGCACAGGGTCGGGAAGTCGATTGGCAATGCCAGCCGCCGCAACCATCTGTTTCGTGACGACAAAGCCGCACGTTTCTTTCAAAACGTTGCAGCTCGGGTGTCCGTCTTTGTTCCAGTGCGCGTCGTCGGCAGGGTTCAAACCTTTCGCCGCCTCACGCACCGCGTCCAATTGATCTTGGGTAAATTCAGACATATCGGAGTCCTTTGTCCTTGAATGTCGTTGAGCCGTAATGAGCGCCGTGACCGGGGCGGCGGGTGGAGGGCATCCGATCCCACCACCCCAATCGAACGGCTTAAGGCGTTCTCGCCTTAGCCGTTGGTCTGAAGCGCCACGATGCGGATTTTCTTGCGGTCCACGACACGGTTCCAGTTGGCGGCAAGCGCCAGTTCCGCGTTGGTTGGGCTCTTGCCCGCCATCGACGTAGACGAAAACGCAATACCGCGTGGATGCATGACGAAGTTCATGCGTGAGAACAGCGTTTCTTGACCGCTGCCAGCGCCAGCGGCTTCGTCGCGTTCAACCGCCGTCGGTGTTTTCGGCATGCCGTCGGCATAGGCGACAGAGCCTTGACCCAGCAAGAACGTGGTGTAGGTGATGCGGTTTGTGCCAACAACAGCAGGCAGCGCATCATCAACGACGACGCGTTTGTCGATGTACTTCTGGATGGTTGAACTGCCGTCCGAGGTCTTTTCGGTGGTGATCAGATCTTGTTTCAAAAGCGACGCATGAACCACGGAATGCATGGCGATCATGGACAGCCCGCCGGAGGCATCACCCATGGTTTGCATGGCGTTGATCGCCGCAGTGCCGCTGATCAGTTCCGCCGCTGCAGGCGCGGCAAGGTCGTCGGTGGCAATGTTCACCACCATATCGCCCGAATCATTGGCAACGTTGTCAGCGATAAGACCGGTCAAAGAGGCGATCAGCTTGCGCTGTTTTTGGCGATTCCAGTACTCGGCCACCAAATCACCCATCACTTTCATGGGGTCGGTGTTGGCACCTTTTCCGGTCAGGTTGGCCGTCAAGTCCATGGACGACCAGGAATTGTTCAAGAAGTGCTGAACCGCCCGGTCTTGCCCGCTGGTGATGTTCCCCGGCGTGGATTTTACGGCGGGGTCGTCGGAACTGATGTTGGCTTCGTCATCGGCCAAATCAGTCCAAAACGGAACGTCGATAACGCTGCCACCGGCTTGGGCCAGGCGGGTGATATCGGGATGCGACGTGATGACGCCGGATTGATAAAAAGCGTTCGTTTCCGTCGAGCGCTCAACGACGTAATCGGTAAACGTTGTCGGTTCGACAACATCAGAAATGCGAACCTCAGCCATGATTTAGGTCTCCTAATTCCTATGTAAGGCGTTGCGATCAGGCCGACGCGGCCTGTTCTTTGAGGGCAGCGGCCAGCTCGGGGTTGTCCCGAACGATGTCGCCTTGCGCCGTCAAATTGAATGTGTCTTGTGCCCACGGGTTGGGGGCGTCGCTGGCCTCAGAGGGCCGCGGTCCGGCACCCACACGCGTGGCGTTCTGAAACGCCTGAAGCATCGCAATGCCGTTCGCCGTGGTGGTTGAAAATGTAATTTCTTCGCTGATGCCGGGGTTGGCTTTGATGGCGTCGGCCAGCACGTTGACCGCCCAATTGCCGACCTCTTGGGCCTTTTTCAACGCGCCCTCTTCACCCAGCACGCCTTCGGGGTCGAACGCCTTGACCAGCTTTGCGGTTTCGTCATTCTTGGCCTGGGCGTCGGCGACGTGCCCGGCCAGGATGTTTTCGCATTCCATCGCCACCAAGGCATCGACGGTGTCTTGGCCCCAGTTTTTGTCCTTGGCGATTTCGAACAGCTTGGCCACGCGCGGGTCGTCCGCGTCGGGTTTGACTTTATCGGCCAGCGCTTCCGGCACGTTCAACGCATAGCCATCTTCCGGCACATGCGACGCACCCGCGTCATCGACTTGCTTTTGCAGTTCAGCAACGTGCTTGGCCACGTCCTCGCCGACCTCAACGTCAGCGTCGCCAATCTTGATGGTGCCCAAAGGCGGCTCGTCTGCCGGTTCCTGTGCAGGGTCAGGTGCGGGCTCGGGCGCAGGGTCCGGCTGCGGGGCTGGATCTGGCGTCGGCGCGGGCTCGGGGCTCGGGTCCGGTGCTGGATCAGGTGCGGGGGTGGCGGTCGGGTCGATCAGGGGTTCTGTGTTGGTCATGGGGTTAGCCCTCCGGTTTCGCATTGTTTTCAATTGCGCGAACAAGCGCGCGTTGCGCCTCCAGCGTGCGCAGCTGCGCTTCTGTGGCGTCCGTGCCCAACGGCACGCGTTCGATGGTGATGTGGCGCAGGTGCTTAAGAACCGCCGCCCCGTCTTCGGTCATGAACACGCGGCGATAGACCGGCTTCATTTCGTTCAAATCGGTGGTGTTGAGGCCGTCACTCATCCCATCATCCCCGCCGACAAATCGGGTGGTGCGGTGGCGTTATCGTTGGCACCCCCTCCCCCGCCTTGCATGGCCATCGCGGCCATTTGCATCATTTGGTTTTGTTCCGCGTTCGCTTGGGCGGCCTTCTCATCGACGATCAGGTCCTTGGCCACGCCCTCGCGTTCCAGGCGACGGCGCAGGTATGCCTTGATGTCCACAACGTCGGAAACGCCTTCGCCCAGCAATTGCACGGCAGCAGCGACCGCCGCGTCCGCTTGGGCATCTTTGCGCTTGCGCTTGACCGCCTCATCAGGGCCTTCCAACGCATCCATCAACGCGTCCAGGGTGGCGCTTGCATCCAGATCGCCAAACGGGCGCAGGTGATAGCGCGACCCGGCCATGCTCGGGTGCATCAGGATGTACAGCCCCCGCTTGACCAAGCGCATAAACAGCTCCGGAATCAATCGGCGCAGGTGCGGGCCTTCGATGGTTTCGAACGCGCGTACCCGTTCGCCAATTTCAAACGCGGTGGATTGTCCGGCGTCTTCAATCGGCGGTAAATCTTGGCCAAAAATCTTGCGGCGAATGCGTTTGCGGCGATCTTCCGTCATCAATTGCGCCACATCGAAACGCCCAGGTGCCGCCAATGGCGTCAAGCCCGTGGAGCCCATGGCCTTGGGAATGATCGCACCCGGCACCAACTTGATGTTGGCCGGGTTCAGCACACCGTCATCGTCGGCTTGCCAGATACCCGTCACCGCGATAGACGCATTTTTCAGCGTCAGCTCGTCGGTTTTGTTGGCCACCTTGATGTCGGGCATCGCCGCCAAAACAGGGCCACGGCCCATGGTTTCACCAGGCGCTTTGTCGGTGCGAAACGGGATCGTGCGCCCCACCTCGTCAACACGTTCGAACAACACCGCGCCATCGGTTTCAACCAACACCGTGTAAGTCGCCTTGGCGCTGGCGTGATCGAAGATTTCCGCCTCGATAATCTTGACTGGCTTGTCGGCACCTTTATCCGTCAAGGTCTGCGGCACTTTTGCACCCGGCCATTTGGCGGTGATGTCGCTGACCGGGATTTCGAACTTGCGAAAATTGGTGCGAATGATGCCGTCGTATGAATCTTCCGGCGTCACTTGGCCAATGGGCAACGCTTCCAGATTGAACGGGTTTTGCGTGGTGCCGAAATCGAACGTGATGGTGCCGACGGAAATATAGGCCTCGCGCATCGCGGTAACGATTTCGGCCATGAAATTGGAATTGTCGAACGCCGATTGCACCGTATCGAACGCGTCTTTGGCATAATCGGCAAACGCTTTGTCGTAGATCTGCTCAAGGTCAGCTTGCGCCCCAACCCAGGCTTCGGAATCGGGGAACAACGCATCGACGGTGTACGCTGCGCGATCTTCCAACGCTTCGCCGCCGGTGCCGTCAAACACCTCCAACCCCCGCTTTTCACCGCGTTGGTTGTCGTTTTTGGTTTGCCCCGTTCGCGCCGAAACCGCGCCGTAATTGGGCAGGCAATAAGCGTAGGCATCCGCCAGCATAGGGTCCCACAAGCGCCGTTTGGCGTGCGCTTTCTTGAACCGCTTCAAAATGGGATGATTGGCGGCCATGGCGCTTAAGCCCCCAACGTCGATTTGAGACCGGCTGCGTTGGCCGTTTCCGGCGTCACGCCACGCGCGTCAGCAAACAACAACGAAGAACGACCAGAGCGTCTGGCTTTAACGTTGCGCCGCTTGGCCGCGTTCTCACGCTCCAGCTTGGCGCGGTCCGCGTCGGCCTGCTCACGCTGCGCGTCGAGATAGCTTGTGTCGGGTTGTTGGGGCTCCGGTGCCCCGCCGCCCAAAATGCTGCCCATGAATGCACCCTTGCGATCAAAAGTATCGGATGTTCGCAAGTGTGGGGGCCGGGGCGCTGATTTTAAGAAATGCGTTACGCTTTTTTCATCAGCCGCTTAATGGCCTGCGAAATCGCTTGCGGGTCGCCCGCCACGTCGCGGTCCAGTTGGCGGGTGATGAGCAAGGTTTCGATCATGTCTTGATTGACCTCAACCGTGACCACTTGCACGCCGTCACGTTGGCGTTGCCTGTAGCGTCGCATGCGAATGGCGTTTGGGCTTTTCTCGTCAGCCATCGCCGCCCCTCTTCGCCGCGTCGTGCGCTTTGCTCAAATGCTTGTGCAGTGACCACGGCGTCCATACCCACGGCGCTTGAATGCCCAGCACATGCTTGACCGCCGACACGCACGTGAACAGCCCGCGAAAGCGCCAATGCTGCCCAGGCTGAACCGGGGCGACGACAATGTGCGCCAGCCCGGCGTCATCCATGGCCATCATCAGGTCGTGATAATCGACGAAATGCCGCCCCGCCAACGGCCCATCGCCCAACGCACCGGGAATATCCACCGGCGATCCGTCGCGCACCTCAAACAGCGCCACCCCGCCGGACCCCACGTTGAGCACCACCCAACCGTTAAAGTTTTCCGCCCGCCGCATCGCCCACACATGGCGAAACCCAGGCTTGAGCAGCCCCAACAACCGATACAAAACCCGGTCGCGCAGTTTCACCCGCCGCCAATCATCGGCCAAGATCGGCTCCGGATCCGAAAACACCACCAACCACGCCTCGCCAATCCCGTTGCCCATGTTGATCATCCCATCACCTCAAAATCTGTGTTGGCTTGGGTCGGCTGAGGCGTGGCTGTTTTGCGCGTCGCTTTGCGCCCAAACCCGACGCCCAGCCCCCAATACTGTTCGGCCTCGCAAACGTGGGAATAGATGTTCTTATCCGGCTTCTCTGCGTATTTTGCTTCACCGATCGATGGCATCTTGCGATAGGCATAACGTCCGGCCATGCCGCCCCGCAGATAGGTGCAGCGCCGCCCTATCATCAATTGCGGCTTGCCCCCGACCAGCTTGGCCAAAGGCTGCGAAATGGCCGACACCCGCACATCCCAATCGTTGGTGCTGGCTGGTCGGAACGGCAACCCCTCGGCCTGCATAATGGCAAAGACATTTTGCGATTTGTCCGTTTGCATCCGCGTAACCCCGGACGGGTCCCCCGTCATACGCGAAGTGTCCAATTCGAAATCCGGGTATTCGTTGGCCATTTTGTGGTTGATCAGGTGCGCCAGATCTTTGGCGTCGGCGTCTTCGGTAACAACTTCGTCAAAGATGATGGCCGTACCATTGGGCAGCACCTGCCCCATCACCGCCGCAGGCGTCAGCCCCCAATCCGCGCCCATCGATACCGGGATGCCCGGCACAGGATCAATATCGGCCACATGCAGGGTATCGTTAAACCCAGCCCAAATCGGTTTTCCAGACTTCACCAAGGCATAACCACACGCCATATAGACCGTGATTTCTTCGTCGGTGAACGACGTCAGCATGTTGGCGTAATAATCAACCGGCAGGTTCTTGAGGTTTTCCGCCTGGGGGTTTAACTCCCAACTGTTGCCAACCCGCACCACAGCGCCCGGCTGGCGAAACACTTCCCAATTTTGCGGCGTTTCTTTCTCGGCAACGTCATAGAACCAATGATCCTCGGGCATGCCGTTGGTGTCGCCGACGATGCCGTACCACGTTGGCCCGCCATCGCGCATGGCCGGATAGCGCCCAATGCGCCCAATGCCCACGGTAACGACAACGCGCGGCAGTTCCGACAGTTCGTTGTAATAAATCCCCGTCAGCTCCAGCGACAACAGCTTGTCCACATCATCCTCGCGGTCCATGGCCAGAAAGATGAACTCAGCTTCTACGCTGGTGCCGTCGTTCATGGTGAACTGCAAGAAGTGATCCGGCGGGTGACCTTGACGAAACTTACCGAGAATGCCTTCGGGGCGGTCAAAAAGGGCGCGCCATGACTTGATTGTGGTGGTTTCAAGTTCTGGATATGTAGACCGCACCACAGCCCAACGGGTGCGGCGCACACCTTGCTTATCGGGTTTTTGCTCACGCGCCCGGCGGTACAATTCCGTCATACATCCGGTTGTTTTGGCAGATCCGAAAGGCCCAAATATCAAACGCACCAGCGCCGTTGACATATGGAAGCGGCGCAGCGCATCCCCTTGCGGGCGATACCTCAAACGATGTTCAGCCGCCATCGTCGGGCTCCCCGGTCAGGTTGAAGTCAAACACCGCATTCACGCTCACACCGTCGTTCTTGAGGATGCCCGTATGCTTGGCCAGCGCGTCCAGCGCGGCGGTCTTGGAATGCATCTTGACCTTGACGCCAAACCGGCCTTGAGACACTTCGCTAACCGCTTGCATGGCTTGCTCGGACAGCTTTTCGGAATCCTTCAAGGTCACGCTGGAACCTTCCCATGACGCGATCATGCCGACGTTGGCAAACCCGATGTTCATGTACTCGCGCAACACCGCCTCGGCTCTCACATCGACCTTTTCCACCAAGGCTTTCATGCCTTCCTGCACCGCATCCCAAACATGAGGCTTAGTGCTTTTAGCCCTACTTTCCGCTACCCACATGGGCGCTTTCTTTTCCGCCGTCGAAACGGCAAAGCCAGCAGCCTTGGCGGAACGGGTGGCGTTTTTGTCCACCAAATATTCGCGGACGAAATGCAGTTCCTTGGCGTTAAGACTGGACATCACCCCTCCCAATCCGGCGAAATGTCGCCTTTTTGGTCCGCAATCGCCCATCTGTCGCAGGACCCTGTTATGTCGTCAAATCGCATAGCTGGCGCGCCGCAAGCGCTCGCGTATCCGTATTTCCCAAGCATCGTGTAAAAGAACCGTTCTTCCCCACTCGACCGTTCCAACATAAGCGCCGCAAAATAGTGCCCTTTGCTTCGCAGTCTCGCGGCCTGATCGGCGTATGGTGTTGCCTTTACCACCCCTCAATCCTCCAACAAATTACGGCCACCGTGACGCACGACGCCAAGAGCGCGAAGCTGTTCACGCCCCCCCCCGGGCAGAAACTCAGCCTTACGCACCTCTTGCAAAAACGCCCACGTGTTCTCGGCAAATTGTTCAGGGTCGCTGAACCCGCATTCATGGGCCATATCCAGCAAGTCCTGCTTGCTCGTTGCTAGATCCACACATGCAATCGCCATGTCTAATTTCTCCCTTCCTTGTCGTGTCCATTGCTCATCCCCGCCGCCGCCAGTTTCACCGCAGAGGCTTCCTCAGCCCCCGGATAAGGCACACCCGCTTTGAGGTATGCCGCTTTCAGGGCTTCGTCTTTGCTCATGGCGTTGAGCTTGTCGGGATCGACGCCGTAACGTTTGTTGGCTTCGTCCAGGCGGCGCTTACGGTCTGCCTCCCAAAACGCGGCGCGTTCTTCGCGGGTGTGATAATCGAACGTGCCACGCAGGTCGCGCTCGTCGGCGTCGCGAATGGCCTTCAACCGTTCCAGCGTCTTGCGCATTGGCGCGGCGACGCCCAACAAGAACACCCGCAGTTCGCCAAAGGACGGGAACCACGTAAAATGGACCGTCGCATCGGACAGCGTTTGCTCGGTGAAACACGCCTCGGGCAAGTTCAAGACCAACAATTGCTTGGCGTACACCGCGGTGATGATTTGTGAGTTTTTCGCCACATCGGGGCGCGTCGCGCAGAGCGTCCCAAGCCCCGAAATCCAATCTTTCAACGTGGCGATAGACGGCGGCGCAAGCTCGGCGCGCAAATTTTGAAACGCGAGCGCTGCGCGCTGTTTGGTATCCGCGTCGATCAGCGCGGGCAAGCGCCACGTCTCGAAACTTTCCGCGGGGCCGAACAGTACGACGTCACCTCCCTTTCCGTCTGGCTCTGCAATGTTGCCGCCCAACCGGAAATCGACGTGCGACTTAACCGCCTCGGCCAAATCAGGGTCCAGTCGATCGCGCAAGTCCGGCGCGACGGTGACATGGCAGGATCGTTTTGCAATGGCCGTGCTCATGACGTACCCCCGTGACCTTGCGCCAATTGACCGGCGAACCCACCCCCGTCATCGGGCGGCGGTTTGCGGTCGTCCCGGTCGTAATTGCCTTCCATGACCTTGACGAAGTTCGCGGCCTTCACCAGCCAATCGAACGTGATGCGAAAATCTGTTTTCTGGCCGGACAAGAACGGGCTTTCCCGCACCTTGCCCAGGGCAATGTCCCAGCCGTCCAGTCCGCCGCAATCTTTAATCCGCGCGCGCAATGCGGCGCGACGCGATGCGGTAAGCTTTTGCACCAAGGGAACGCTTAAATCCTTCGCCAAGGCATTGAACCGTTCCGCCGCCTCAGACGTCAGATCGGGTTCAGCGTCCGGGGACACTTCCGGGTTCCCTTGTCCGTTCCCTTCCACGTTCCCTTCCTCTTCCCTTCCCTTCCCTTCCTGTGGTTCCGGGTGCGTCCCCGGTACGTCCCCGGTGCGTCCCTCTTTGGGTTTGGGTGGTTCCGGGTACTTCGTGGGTGCGTTCAATTCTTTCGTTTGCAACCGTTGATGCTCGGTAAATGTTGGGATGAACCCCCAAGATTTTTCATTGTCTTCAAACGGTTGCACGAATCCGTGATCGACCAGTGCGGCCAGCGTTGCGGCCATGTCGAAATCGAGGAACGGCAAAATGTCGAGCTTCAACATCCGCGGCTTGTACGCAAAAACGCCGTTTTTGTCGCAATGACCGAACAGCCCGGCAAACACCAGCATGATGTGCAGGCCGGGCTTGTCGCGCTCCAGATCCTGCAACTCTTCGTGCCTGAAAAATTCAGGTTTAATGGTTCGAATGCGTGCCATGGGGCACCTCTCTTGAATGTTTGTTTGTCATGGCACCACAACCTTGCAGCACGTCTTCAGCACAATCGAAACAGCGGCGTAGGCGGCGACGACGCCGGTCAACGCCACCCCGATCAGGAACTCAAGCCAAGCCTGTTTGCGTTCACGCTGGCGCTTGTTCATGATCCGCCCCCTCGTCCCAATCCTGTTCGGCGCAACGCACGGCATGACGTACTGCAATCGACAACAAGGTGGCCGATTCAGGCCCGCTACAATCCGCGCTGACCCAGTTCACGCCTTTGTCACCGCAATAAACGACAACGACCTTTTGATAGGTTTGCGGGCGCAATTCAGCCGACCTGCATATCTCGGCAAGCCGTTCATGGGCTGTTGCCCCAACCTTCCACATCGGCATATCCGACACATTGCTCATGGCCCCACCTCCAACCCCAATTGATCGCCGCAGACGACGCGCTCCGCGTTCGGGTCCACCCAATCGCGGCCATAGGGTCCGTCGTAGTCTTCGGGACGCTCCAGGCGCTTGCGGCACTGTGGTATGAGGACAACGGGAAAATGCACAAGGTTGCCCGGCATCAGCCCACCGAACACGCGCCGCTTATCCATCACGAACACACCATAAGCGGTGGCACTGCCACCGCTTTCGTCAACGCGCCCCGCAAACATCGGCAAGCGCTCAACGAATTGCGCCCATACAACGTGCGCTTGGTGCGGCGTCCACAGATGATTGTGACGGCTGATGCCCTCTTGCATCTGAATTCGGGCGAAGAACACCACCCCGATACGGGCAATGTTGATGGCGGCGCGGAAAAACTGCTCAATGTCCTTGAACGGTGGGTTTGTCACCACCCAATCAACGGGGCCGTATGGCTCCGGATCCGCCAAACCTAAACCGTCAGCATTGAGAAAATCATGCGTATCAAACCCCATGCCATAATCGAAAATGTCGCTTGCATGCACGGTGTTGAAGAATTCTTTGAGCGGCCCGACCAGATGCCCAACACCGCATGTTGGTTCCCATACGATATCGTCTGGATGGAACAGGCCCATGCCTTTGCCGCCCTTGCCGATGTATTCGATCACGGCCCGCATGCCCCACGGTTGGGTCGGCACAAAATCAAGCCCATCCTTTGGCATGATGCGCTTGCTCATCACGGCGGTTGAGGTGTTTTGCCCCATCACGCACCCCTCGCTTCGATCAATGATTGGTCTGAAAACAAGAGTTGCGCACGACCATTCCGGTAAGAGCGGGCGTTCCTTTGCTGCGCCGCATTCTCTCTCTCGCGCTCTTCGCGTGTTTTCCATTCAGCTACGGCAATGATGGACGCCATCACGTCGAATTCCGACAGCAGCACCCACGACGTGACCTTGACCAGTTCGCACTCTTGCTCAGCAATGCCGCGCTTGTGCTGGCGGCGTATCTTTTCAAGGTGCTTGCGTTGATCCATCTTTAAGGCCAGCACGCGCGCATGGTCTTGCCAAAGCTCGGCTATCGGTTGCCCGTTTGGTGCGTTCATGACAAAGCCCTCGTTTTGCGGTTGCGCCAGCGCTTGACGATCGCGCGCCAGCCGTCGCGGATGCACTCGAACCACGATCGACGCGGCTTGATCGGCGTGAACAGGCTGTTCAATTCGTCCAAAGAATGCGGATACAGCATCACAGTAACCTCCCGTACCTAGGCTCTATGGCGATTTCCACCCGGGGGTTTTCCTTGTCGATGCCATGATCGACGATGCGCGTGCGCACCTGTCGGTCGTTGGCGTAAACCAAGCCCTGGAGAGCGTCGAGCACTAGGCTCTCGTCCAGATCCGGGCGCTGGTTGGCGTAAAAAATCTGAATGTAGGCCGTCAATTCTCCGACCAAAGGCCTGGCCAAAGGGCGCACTTGAGCCTTGACGGCATCCACGAACGCCAGCGCCTTGGGGCTTTTTATGAAGGCCACGAATGGCTTTCCGGCGTTGCTTTTGCGCGGCGCGGGTTGGCGAGAATTGGCTTTTGACGCGCACTCACCATGAACGACAAGGAACGCCGCCCCCGCTCCTGGCTGGGGTAAGCGGTCTCCCCATCCCATACGGGGGGGAGTATTGGAGCCAGAAGCGGAAAGCGGCGCATCCATGACTTACTCCGCCGCCTGCGGTTGTTCGTCAGCACCGAACCCCTGGCCGCCGTCCATGACGCTGACGTCATCCATCAAGCCCGGCTGGTCGGGGTCCGCTTCGGGCACGTCACCGCCCATGTAAGCCTCAGCATCAGCCACAACCAACAATACCCGACCACCGACATGATCCATGGCGGTATGGCGCTGCTCATCGGTGCGCGGAATCGTCACCTTGAATTCAATCGGCTTGATGGTGTCGGCGGGCACTTTGGCGTCCCCCAACGTCGCATAGATGACCTTGCGGCCATCTGAGGCAATCGTGCTCACCGTTTGGCGCGCTACGCCTCTTGCCTTTTCGCGTGCGGCATCGATCCACCCTTCCTGTTCTTCTTGGGTCATTTGCTCCCAAGTCTTATCCAGGAACCGCACGCGGTCGATCAACCACGTCGCAAGGTTTCCAGCAACCGTATCGGCTGCCTTGATGATAGTGTCTTCGGAAACCTCTTCGGCTCCCGCATTTTGTACGTCTTCACTCATGTTGCCCTCCAACATCTATATTTAGCGCCACCTACAAGCCCTTGTGGTTTTCCGGCGGCGACACACAAGACCGGAAAAAGGCAAAAAAGAGAGGCCGCAGATGCGACGTGTTCTCACCCCTTCGGCCCCGCCACCCGATGAACGGGCCGGGGCCTGGGGCGATACGTCGCGAATGGGCGTCCCGTCAAAACTTAGGCAGATAGCCGAATTCAATCCGGGTGCAAATATCGGCGCGGGTCGCCGGCCTGTGGCCACCTTCGCCGTTGGGAACCTTCGCGCCTTTCAACAGCACGTCATCAATGAACTGGTCTGGCGTCAGATCGGGAAAGCCCTCGCGCACCACATCGCCTTGCGTGATGGCGTCCACACGCTCACGGCGCACGCTCACGACATCGATCATCGCCAACCGCACAACCTGCTCGCCCTTCTTGAGCCCCATACCCTTCTCAACGCCGCACAGAATGTCGCCGGACTTCAAGAACGCCCAACCAAAGCGGCGCGTCACGGTTTTGGACCGATCGCGGATTTGCTGTTTTGTTTTGGCGAATGAAATATTTCTAGCCATCACACCCTCCCCCAAGACACCGCCATGGCGGACATACCGACACGGACAAAAGAAGTGGGCCGGGGCGAACGCACGGAACAATCCGCACCCTCGCCACCGGCCCCAGTTGGCGCTTGGTGGAGGCGTAAACTGTGGCGGTGCTGGTCGGTGCTGGGCAGCGCCCGACCATTTCGTGCACCGGACGCACCGCGCGCCCGGCTTTCACCTCGGGGGGAGGATGAAATTAGCAAATTCTGAATTTTATTCTTCATTTAAACCCCCTGTTGCTTCGATCTGCACAATCAAAAAAACACTATATTTTGTATTTATTTGACTTACCCACAATACGGATAGGTCAATGATTCTTTAATCTTTACTCAATTCTTAAAAATGTCTTAAGTGCCCCTGCTGACGCGCCAACGTCAGCGGGCAATTAGGCGGCGCGAAGTTGCGCCAATTCAGAAAGGACTTTCAAGGACACGCCTTTAAACTTCCTTTTTTGGGATGCCTTCACAGTGGCAGCCCAATAGCCATCAGGAATTTTGTTCCTCTGGCTCCATTTGCGAACCGCTTCGGGGCGAACCTTGCCGGGTGTGCCAAGCGCTTCATTAAGGTCGAGTGCGAATGAACCCGCATCCGGCCATAGGTCTATGATCTCTGAAAATGAACTCATCATGTCGCGACATTGGGACATATTGTCCCCTATGTCAAGGACAAACTGTCTCGTGACAAAGTGTCACGGAAGGGGTTCGATGATGTTTATGGGACAAAGCCTTACCAATTACGAAAAAGGGATCATGGCGCGCACGGTTGAAGCGCGAAAGAAACGCTTCCCCAATCAGACCGAGATCGCCGCCAAAATTGGCGTTACCAGAGAAACCTATGCAAAGTATGAAAATCGCGGCGTAATCCCCAGCCGCTATATTTCTGCATTTTGTGAGGCTGTTGGAATTAGCGAGAGATATTTACTGACCGGCGAGGCCGCCGACGCCAACCTCGCGCCACACACACAAACAGAACCGCCCCTATCCACCGATGAAGTTGAAAAACTGGTCTACGACTCCGTGGTTGAGGCTTGGCTGATCGCCGACGAAAACGAATTTGAATTCGTCCACACGGAATTCGCCAAGCTAGTTTCGAGCGTCGCCATGACGTTCTTGTCGATCAAGCAAAAAAACCCAGACATGGACGATCAAAGCGTCAAGGCCGCCACCCATGCGGCGATCGACAACGTGGTGCGCGGCGTCAAATTCGGCGGTTAAGCACGCACTTTACCGCCAACGATACCTCCTTAAAATTGCACGCAAAAAAGACTATTGACGCTTTAGTTGCGCATAACGATAATGCCGCTATGCACCCACTGCGTGAAAAGCCGATACGGGATGCAAAGAGGGTTACCTCCCCTCTCACAACGCCGGGCAATCTCACCTGCCCGTCTGGATTAAACCAGCCGTACCGGACCCTAGCCAGGGCACGCGATACGATGCATGGGGGGGACCAAATGAGCAATACGCGAGATAACATAAATTTGATTTCAGCAACAAAGCGTGACAATTCAACACGTTGCATGCAGCCGTGGCTGATCGCCACCACTTTTTTATCGGGCGGGTCGTTCGTTATTTCATTGCTGTTAATGGTGATATTCGCTGTCAAATGACGATTATTCGCATTTTGCAAACGGCGCTTACGACGCAAAACATACATATTCTCGTGATAACCGCTTTTACAGAATGCTAAGCTATTGTGTCACAACGCGATAAATAGGTTTTAGTCCTAGGTAGCCATAGGCACCGAACCCGCATTCATAAGCGCCGCGTTTCATCATTGTATCGCCGCGCACCATAGCTTGATCCCACGCCCACACCTTGCAGGCGCTCACAGTGGCGAAACCTTCTAGGCGCTCAAGTTCCCACATACGATCGGCATCAGGATAATAATAGGCGTCAACAGTTTCCCACGGTGCAGGGCTCTCTGGCCAAAACAATGATGCGACTTCATTTTTTGGATTGCACCCCGTTAACGTGAATGCAGCGGCTATCATTAATACAACCCGCATCATCCGAACACCCCCCAAAGAATCGTGCCATATACAGCAGCTCCCAAGACAAATGACGCCGCCAAGCCCTGAATAGGGTGGCCGTTTTGGATGATTCCGAGCGTCTGCGCAGGCGTTTGGACCATTTTTAGAATGCTGGTCCCCACACTCACCCCGCCACCAATCAAAAACCAAGCCCATACTGGCAAAGCACCCTCCCGCCATGGTTAGAAAATCCACCACCAATGCTACCTGATGCGCCGAAAAACTAAACGGGACATTTTGTCCTTGACCTGCGCCTCGATATAGGACATTATGTCCCACAGAGAGACACAGGAGCCCGTCATGGAAACGAACGTCACATACCCATTCTGCTACCCGCTGCGCATCAATGGCCGTCTGGTCAGCGAGATCGAAGGCACATGCACGCTCACGGTCAAGAACCGGGGCGACCACCTGTACGTCCTCGACGCAACCGACATCGAATTCCCCTACATCGACGCCGACCCCGAAAACCTGATCATCAAGCACGGCACCTGCACCGCAGAAAGCCGCGCCATGAACGACGCGGAAAAGGCCCTGGCGTGGGGCCTGAATGCGGCGATCAATTATTGGCTGGTTGACGGCGACGGAAGCGCCGCCGCCCTAGACGCCGTCGCCGACGACGTGCGCGAAGGCCTCAAAGCCACCGCATCCGAAGCCCGTCACGCCTTTATGGCCGCAGAGTGACGGCCAAGCACCACAGTAATCATTTACCCGAGAGAGGAATATTTCAACATGAGCACCAACTACAGCACCGCCATTTTTCTGATCAACAAAGACGTTCGCGCCATCGCAGTGACGTATGAAGAAATCGACCTTACCAAAGACACCACGAAGATGAAGTACCAACCGGCGTACTTGTCGGGCGGCAAGCTGCCCAACGGGGCGACGGTTTTCAAAACCATGGACCCTAAAATCAAGGTTGATGATTTTGTCATCGTCCCAACTGGCACTCGCCACGGCATGACCGTTTGCAAGGTTGTCGCAGCAGATATCGAAATTGATCTCGAAAGTGACAAGGAATGCCATTGGATTGTGGGCACGGTGGACACCACCGAATTTGAAAAAATTCGCCAACTGGAAGAACAGGCGATCATTGCGATTAAGGCCGGTGAAGTTAAGGCCAAGCAAGCGACGCTCCGCAACAACATGCTGGCTTCTCTCGGCGACCATGCGCTCGACATTCCCATGCAAAACGTCATCGAACACAAACCCAAAACTGTAAAGGAGGACTGACGCCCGCCCGCCGTCATGGATTAGGCCCTTGTGCTCAGTTCAAACCCCAGAGGGGGCCATGACGGCCAAGCCTGTTTCGCATTCGCTCAACAGGTTAATGAACAAGTTCATTAAGCGGAAAAGCCGCAGCACTGACCCGGTGGGGTACGGCCACGGGGCCGAGTTTAGCGAAGGGTCGCGCTGCGGTGTTTTCCGACCAAACGAAGGACAGATCAATGGCGAGTTGCCCTAAATGCGGACGGCAGAAACTGCGCAAGTACACGTGCCCTAAATGCGGGCCGGTCGCGAGCAGGATCGCCACAAAGGAACGAATTGACGCCGCAATGATCGCCATCAGCAACAAAGCACAGCAGCAGAAAGAAGGAGCCTAAGCCATGGAAGCCCTCGCAATCTTCGCCGCCGCCGCCGTTGTCCTCGCCGTGCTGTGCATCGTGCACCGCATCCGCCGCCGCAAACGCACCGAAAACACCGCCATGGGCATGCTCGCCATGTCCGAAACGCCAGCCGTGCGCGCCAGCCGCAACGTGTGTTGAAGGGAGTTTGTGACATGCGCGACAGAGGGCTACTGCACAACTCGCGACTAGATGATTTTGTCACTTGGGCCGCCGGTCAGGATTACGCCCAAGAACCGCCAAAGGGTCCGTATGAAGTGTTGAGACTGAAGCGCGAAGGGGAGCCGCCCGTGATTTACCACGAACGTAGCGGGTGGCGTCACCAAAACCCGCAACACATCACCGCTCACGGTCTCGGCTTGAAATTGGTTCGCAGATTTATTCAGGAAACCAAGTGCGCCCGTTCATGGTGCAGCAAATCTACAGATTAAGGATCAACCGCCATGACCGCCACCATCGCAGAACTGAAAGTCACCGCCGAGCAGGAACGCAAAAGCGCCGAGGACTTCTTGATCAAGGCAAAGGCCGACCCGATCAGAGGCGAGGAATATGTTGCCTGCGCAGCACTCTGTTACGCCAACGCCGAAGCCGCAGAACTCGAAGCCGCATTGGTCGCCGAATCCCTGCGCGCCCACGCTTACCCGATTGGTGGAGAGCGTCATGTCTGAGCCCCTGAAAATCACAGAACCCGGCGTCTACTTCGATATGTCGTTTGCCGACTACCTCAACGATCCGTCGTTGTCGGCATCTGGCATCAAAAACCTTTTGGTTGCCCCGGAAACATTCTGGGAGGGCTCAAAAATGAACCCCGACCACGAACGCAAAGACACCGCAGCTTTGACCATTGGCAGCGCATATCACGCCCGCATTCTCGAAGGCCGCGACGTGTTCGACGCAGAATATGCCATCATGCCAGACAAATCAGACCATCCGAACGCAATCGATGGTTCGAAAGCGCTGAAGGATATGTGCGGCGAACTCGGCTTGCCCAAAAGCGGCAAAGTTGAAGAGTTGTCCAAACGCATCGAAACCGCAGACCCAACCGTTAAAACGTGGCTTGGTATCGTGCGCGACTTCGAAGCCGCCAACGAAGGCAAAGCGTATCTCACCAGAGAATGGGGCGACCGCATCGAAGGCCGCGCCCAACTTTTGGAAAGCATCCCCGAAGTCGCCAAAGCCATCACTGGCGGTTATGCCGAGGTTTCCATTTTCTGGCGAGACCCGCAAACCGACGTGCCGATGAAAGCGCGGATTGACTACCTCAAAGCGCGCGCGCAGATCGACCTCAAAAGCTTCACCAACCCCAACCGCATGCCCGTCGATGTGGCGATCGCCCGCGCCGTGGCCAACAACCGCTATCACTATCAAGCCGTGGTGCATTCCGAAGCTGTCGCCCAGGCCAAGGTTCTGATGCGCTACGGAAAGTATGACTTGGGACACAAGACGCTCAACGACGAATGGCTCAACACATTCCTCAACACACCAAACAGCGTGTTCGTATTCCTGTTCTTGGAAAAGACCGATGTTCCGACCATCCGCTTGAAAGAATTCCCCCGCTACAGCGCGCCCAATGGCCCCGGCTCTAAAACTGTGTCGTTGGCATGGGAAACCGGATACGGCGCGTTTCGCATGGGGCTCAACCGTTACGTCGATTGCATGGAACGGTTCGGCCCCAACACCCCTTGGCAGGAAGTCCCGCCTTTGTCGCGCTTTTGCGACGAAGACTTCCCGCTCTACATGATGGATTGATGGAGGTTCAAATGTTCACCATCGAAAAAGCCGAACGCAAAGGCACGCCAGCGCTTATCGCCCTGTGGGGCGGGTCCGCTTCCGGCAAAACCTATTCCGCGTTGCGTGTCGCCCGTGGCCTTGTCGGCCCGCAAGGCAAAATTTGCGTGATCGACACCGAAAACCGCCGCGCCGAATTCTATTCTGATTTGGTCAATGGGTGGTTTCACCTCGACTTACAGCCGCCGTTCACTCCAGAACGGTATACCCAAGCGATCGACGCATGCATTTCCTACGGTGCCGACGTGGTGATCGTGGACAGCATGTCGCATGTTTGGGAAGGCGAAGGCGGCGTGCTCGACATGGCCAACAGCAACGGCAAAAAGGGCGCGCAACAATGGGCTGCGCCGAAAATGGCCTACAAACGCATGCTGAATCATCTATTGCGCGCACCATGCCATGTCATTTTCTGCCTGCGCGCCAAAGACACAATGGATTGGGACAGCGCCAAGCCAAAAAGCCTCGGGCTGACACCAATTAGCGGGAAGAACTTCATTTACGAAATGACGGTTTCTGTCTTGTTAGGCAACACCCAAATGCCAGCATTCCAAGGCAGCAATGGGGCCGTAATGTGCGACCCGCAAATTCCCCCCGTTAAGGCTCCAGCAGATTTGTGGCACACCATCGTGCCAAACCAACACCTTGATGAAGATGTCGGACAAGCCATCGCCGCGTGGGTGGGCAGTGCCGCCGCGTTCGATTTCGACATGGCCGCCCTGCGAAAAGAAGCCCGCGACCTCGCGACCATGGGCCGTGCGCGCATGACCGAATGGTGGGGCACGCAGGACAAGGCAAAACAAAAATCACTTCTGCCAATTAGGGACGAGCTGGGCAGTATTGCCGATCAAGCTGACCGTGAAGCCGCCGAAGCAGCAGAGAGCGGGCAAGGCGAAAATGTCAGCAACCACCTTGGTGACAACCCGCTTGATGACGCCCCCGGCGCATCTACGCCGCCGCAAAACGGTGGGTCAAATGAGCCCGCAAGCGACGGCATACCGTTCGACACATAACCCCCTTCGGCGGTGGTTGCGGGCGGGCTCCATCTCTCCCCTCCCACACCACCCGCAATCGCCGCCGGATCTAAACACTACCCATTCAGTCGCGCGGATCAGCCCCACCCGCGCCGGGCGTGACACTTAACCGGGGCCATCGACAGACAAGAAAGGCCGTTATCTTTTGGAAACCTTGGAACCGTTTTTCACAAACGCAAATTGCGTATCGCCAATCGTAGCGCCCGCGATCGGTCTACGGCCAACACTCTCGACCCCCCGTCACCTGCCCCATGTGGGCGGCACGGTACGGGCAACCCCGAACGCATGGGGCCTCTTCACAGGAGGCTACGATGTTACTCGGATATGCACGGGTTTCGACAGACGACCAACGTCTGGACCTTCAACAAGACGCGCTCTCACAAGCGGGCGTGGCCAACGACAATGTCTATCAGGAACAAGTTTCGGGCGTCGCGACCAAGCGGCCCGAACTGGAACACCTGAAAAAGGCATTGAGACCCGGCGACACGCTGGTCGTCTGGAAACTGGACAGGCTGGGCCGCAGCGTCAAAGAACTGATCGCGCTGACCGAATGGCTGCGCGAACGGGACATCGAACTTGTATCGATCAAAGACAACATCGACACGACCACGGCTGTGGGCAAGATGGTCTTTCACATGCTGGCGGCGTTCGCTCAATTCGAACGCGACATCATCAGCGAACGCACGATTGCGGGCTTGGCGGCAGCCCGCGCACGCGGACACCGGGGCGGACGCAAGCCAAAAATCACAAAGAAAATTCTCCGCGCCATGGAAGCACTGCTTTCCGATCCCACCGTGACGATGAAAGAAGTCGCGGATCAATTCCACGTGTCACGAGCAGCGATCTATCGCGCCCGGCAACGCGCAGCACAGGACAAAGCGGGCACCGTTGCCGCATAGGCGGTGCTTATGGGTGACAAGACCAAAATTACTTGGGTGCAAAACGAAGACGGCACGCCGGGGCACACTTTCAACCCTGTGTGGGGCTGCACAAAGGTAAGCCCCGGGTGCGACCACTGCTATGCCGAAAGCATGTCAAATCGCTTTGGCAAGTGGTGGGGTCAAGGAACCCCACGCCGCGAGTTTGGTGATAAGCACTGGAATGACCCGTTGCGCTGGAACCGTAAGGCCGAAAAGACGGGAATTCGTCACCGTGTATTTTGCGCATCGATGGCCGATGTGTTCGACAAAGATTGGCCAGATGGCACCCGTGAACGCCTTTGGGCGCTCATCAAAGCCACCCCGTGGCTGGATTGGATCATCGTCACCAAGCGGATCGGCAACGCCAAGAAAATGTTGCCCGCTAATTGGGGCGACGGATACCCCAACGTGTGGCTTCTCATCACCGTGGTGAACCAGGAAGAAGCCGCCCGGGATGTGCCTAAGTTGCTGGACACACCAGCCATGTTGCGGGGCCTGTCCATTGAACCGCAGATTGAGAGCATTGATCTAACTGATTTAGAAACCACAACTGTTGGGGTGATGCATCATCAAGACGCCTTGAACGGCAATACCTTTTGGCCCTCTTTCGATGAACACGGAAAGACTGGCGGAAGGGATTTCATGCGAACGGACAAGCAAGGCCTTAACTGGGTCATTTGCGGGGCAGAAAGCGGCCCTTGTCGTCGCTCGTTCAATGAAGATTGGGCACGCAGTTTGCGCGATCAATGCTGTGAGTCCGAAGTGCCGTTCTTCCTCAAGCAAATGCCCGGTGGCAACACCCGCAAGGGCGTGATCGAAACGCCAGAACTTGACGGCCAACAGTGGGTGCAACTCCCGCGTTCTGACACGCCAAACATAGCAATGAGTGACCTTCCCAGACTTAAAATCGGAGAGGTGAATATTGGCGAGATGGCCGCTGACTGGTTCATCGCCTTTATCCGAGATGGACAAGGTATCGACTACCTATTGGGCACCGTTTTACCCGACATCAAAACCATCACTGACGAGGCTGTAAGTGCTGAGCGAAAGCGCTGTGCAGAGATAGCCAGAAACCACAAAACATTCGCGATAGGCGAAGGTGGTGATGTGGCTGACGCGATTATGTCCGTCCAAACAGACACGAAAACAGAGGATTAAGACAATGCAAGATATTGCCAAAATGATC
>Ga0209345_10001601_pt1 | contig 26667 bp, 22 predicted proteins | sample Cruoilmetagenom7_FD_187294 | JGI IMG/M metagenome (GOLD analysis project Ga0209345, IMG submission 187294) | Oil polluted marine microbial communities from Coal Oil Point, Santa Barbara, California, USA - Sample 7 (SPAdes) (version 2) | ecosystem: Environmental > Aquatic > Marine > Oil seeps ...
CGCCGCTCGATCAGATGGGGCTCGATAACTTCGCGCCCTATCTGATGAACCGGATCATGGGGCGGTATAATGCCGCCCTGTCAGCCGAGATGGCGGCGCTTGGCTTGACCACGCCGCAGATGCGCTCCTTGGCGGTGCTTTCGGTCACGGATGGAATCTTGATCCGTGAATTGGCCGTTTATGCGGTGGTTCAGCAATCTACGCTGAGCCGCGCGCTGGACGCGCTGGTGCGCGACGGTCTGGTGCGGCGTGAGACTGACGCGGCCGACAGCCGCGCAACCCGCGTCTACCTGACTGAAAAGGGCGGAGATGCCTATGCTCGGCTCTGGCCGCATATGGCCGAAGCCTATGGCGCAATGTTCAAGGGCATCGACGCCGCCGAGAAAGAGGCCTTTGTGGCCACGCTGCGCACCATGCTGCGTAATATCCGAAAACACGATTTTTAAGAGGGTCCAATGGCCGAGCGTTCGTTCAAGGCAGAGGTGGAACACCTGCGCAAAGGAGACGGTGACGTCTTCACAGGTGAGGGTATCCTCGCGATTACCAAAGCTCTTCTGGAAAACGGGGTCGGCTATGTCGGCGGCTATCAGGGTGCACCGATTTCGCATCTGATGGATGTGCTGGCGGATGCCGAAGAGCTCATGGGTGAGTTGGGCGTGCGGTTTGAGGCGAACGCTTCTGAGGCTGCTGCGGCGGCGATGCTGGCGGCGAGCGTGCACTACCCCATTCGCGGTGCGGTGACCTTCAAAGGCCCGGTGGGGGTTAACGTGGCTTCAGATGCGCTGGCGAACCTTAGCTCCTCAGGCGTGACCGGCGGCGCGCTGGTGATCGTGGGCGAAGACTACGGCGAAGGCTCGTCGATCATGCAAGAACGCTCTCACGGCTTTGCCATGAAGTCGCAGTTCTGGATGCTCGACCCGCGCCCGAACCTGCCTTGCATCACGAAGGCGGTGAAGGACGGGTTTGAGCTCAGCGAGGCCAGCAATACACCTGTCATGCTTATGGTCCGTATCCGGTCGTGCCATGTGACGGGCAGTTTCGAGACACGCGACAACCAGCGCCCGCCGCTGACTGTGGCCGAAGCCGCGGCCAACCCGCGCTCGGATTTTAACCGCGTGGTGCTGCCGCCGATGTCCTATCTGCATGAGAAGGACAAGATCGAGAACCGCTGGCCTGCGGCTGAGAAGTTCATTCGTGAGAACAAGTTGAATGAGGTCTTTGGCCCCAAAGAAGCCCCCTTGGGTATTGTGGTGCAGGGTGGGATGTACAACTCGGTGATCCGCGCGCTGCAACGTCTCGGCCTAGCCGATATCCACGGTGAAACCGAGGTGCCGCTTTATGTGCTGAACGTCACCTACCCGCTGCTGCGCGATGAGTTTGACGAATTCTGTGCGGGCAAGGATCATGTTCTGGTGGTCGAAGAGGGCCAGCCGGATCACATCGAACAGCAGCTCGGCTCCTACCTCTATAAATTAGAGCGCAAGGTGAAGCTGCACGGCAAAGACGTGCTGCCGATGGCTGGCGAATACACCGGGCAGGTGCTGCTCGACGGGGTCACGGATTTCCTCAAGGTCGCGGCACCAGACATGTTGCCCGGCAAGGTGCGCGCCCCCAATGCCGAAGCGCCCGCGATCCCCGATCTGTCCGACACGGTGCCAATCCGCCCGCCCGGTTTCTGCACCGGCTGCCCAGAGCGGCCGATCTTTGCCGCGATGAAACTGACCGAGCAGGATCTGGGCAAGCACCAGATTACCGGAGATATTGGCTGCCACCTGTTCGGCGTTCTGCCCCCCTTTGAGATCGGCGGCTCGACCATGGGCTACGGGCTTGGACCGGCCTCTAACGCCGCCTTTGATGGTGGCGGCGACAAGCGGGTGATCTCGATCATGGGCGACGGCGGGTTCTGGCACAACGGGTTATCGACCTCGATCGGGAACATGGTTTTTAACAAATCCGACAGTGTCGCGGTGATCGTCGACAACTACTATTCCGCCGCCACCGGGGGGCAAGATGTGATGTCGTCCCGCGCGCATAATGACACAAAATCGACGAATAACCCGATCTCTAAAGCGCTCAAGGGCGTGGGTGTGGAATGGGTGCGCCAGATCGACCGGACCTATGACGTTGGCAAGCTGCGTGAGGTGCTGCGCGAGGCGCTGACCACCGACTACAAAGGGCCGAAGGTAATCGTCGCCTCCTCGGAATGTATGCTCAACAAGCAGCGCCGCGAGAAGCCACTGCGCAACAAGGCGATCAAGGAAGGCCGCCGCATGGAGGTGCCGCGCTTTGGCGTCGATGCGGACGTCTGCACCGGAGATCACGCCTGTATCCGGCTCTCGGGCTGCCCGTCACTGTCGCTGAAACGGCTCGACGATCCGCTGCGCGATGATCCGGTGGTGCATATTGATCAAACCTGCGTCGGCTGCGGCAACTGCGGCGAAGTGGCCGATACGGCGGTGCTCTGTCCGTCCTTCTACCAAGCCGATGTGGTGCATAACCCGACCCGTTTTGAGCGTTGGCGTGCCGAAAAAACCAGCCAAATCATCTCGTGGCTACAAAGACGGCGCGACGCGAAGCGGCTGCGCAGCGAAGGAGTGACGACGTGAATATGATCCTGCCGCAAAAGACACCCGATGCACGTGTCGGTGAAATCATCAAACTCGCGGTCATGGCCGTGGGCGGGCAGGGCGGTGGCGTCTTGACGGGCTGGATCGAATCCATGGCGCGGGCCGAGGGCTATGTCTGTCAGGCGACCTCGGTCGCGGGTGTGGCGCAGCGGACGGGAGCCACGATCTATTACGTCGAAATGGCCCGCAAGAGCGCGTTAGAGCCGGTCTTTGCCCTCGCGCCTGCGGCGGGCGATGTCGACGTGTTGATCGCGGCCGAGATGATGGAGGTTGGCCGCGCGGTGATGCGCGGTTTCGTGACGCCAGACCGCACCACGTTGATCGGCTCGACCCACCGCGCCCTCGCGGTGAGCGAGAAAATGGCCCCCGGCGACGGCATTGCTAACGCGGATGAAGTGCGTGCCGCTGCCGAAATCGCGGCGCAAAAACTGGTGTTGGAGGATATGGAAGGGCTGGCCGTCGGCGCGGGTTCTGTCATCTCCGCCTCGCTTTTCGGCGCGTTGGCAGGCTCTGGCGCGCTGCCGTTCCGCCGCGAAGCTTATGAAGATGCGATCCGGGCGGGCGGCAAGGGGGTTGAGCCTTCGTTGCGTGCCTTTGCTGTGGGATATGACGCGGCGCAGGGCCATCTGCCGACCACCGCATCCGTCGCATTGGACGAGCCCGAAACCCCTTTTCGCCTGACCGGACCCCAAGCGTTGCAAACCCAATGGGACGGGCTGGTCACCCGCGCCGATGCGCTGCCGGAAGCGGTGCATGATCTGGCGTTTGCGGGCCTGTCCAAAGTAGTGAACTTCCAAGACTGCGCCTATGGCACGCTCTACCTCGATCGGCTCGATACCGTGCTGGCCCGCGACAGTGCGGCCCACGATTGGCGGCTGTCGGCGGAGGCTGCGAAATACATCGCCAATGCCATGGCCTATGATGACATCATTCGTGTCGCCGACCTGAAAACCCGCGCGCCGCGCTTTACCCATATCCGGCAGGAAATGCGGGCGGGCGACGCAAACCTGATGCAGTTGACCGAATACTTTCACCCCCGCGCCGAGGAAATCGCAGGGCTGATGCCCGCGCGTCTCGGCGCGAAGGTGGAGGCCAGCGACACATGGATGGCCCGGCTGAACCGTTGGTTTGATAAGGGCCGCCGCCTGCGCACGGACCGGCTGCCCGCATTCTTGATGCTGCATGTGCTGGGGGGGCTGAAGGGCTACCGCTTGAAAACCCACCGCCATGCGATTGAGGTGGCGCATCTTGATGATTGGCTTGCGCGCAGTTTGGCTGAAGTAGATGCCGACTATGATGTCGCGGTCGAGCTGTTGAAATGTCGCCGCTTGATCAAAGGCTATTCCGACACCCACGCGCGGGGATTGGGGAAGTTCGACAAGGTGATGGATGCCGCTGATCTGCTGCGTGGGCGCGATGATGCGGCGCAATGGATCGCGCGCCTGCGGGAGGCGGCCTTGCAAGATGCCGAAGGCAAAGCGCTTGATGGGGCCATCGCGACAGTGCGTTCTTTCGTTTAGGAGCAGTGCCTATTTTCTGTGCAAATCCTGCGTGACTTTTGACAGGACGCGCAGGTTGCTCGCATACCAATTGACCGGATGAGAAAGCCGCGCATAGCTGATGCTGAACAACCGGGGTCACTGCCATGGAACTTTCGCATCTCATCGCCTTCAACATCGCGCTCATCGCGTCGATCCTCAGCCCCGGCCCGGCCTTTCTGATCGCGCTGAAAACCACGCTGAGTTCTGGGCGGCAGGCGGGCGTCGCCGTGGGGCTTGGCCTTGGCCTTGTCGCCTCCTTCTGGACCCTTGCCGCGCTCTTGGGGTTGGAGGCGGTATTCCTTGCTTTCCCATGGGCTTATGCTCTCGTCAAAGGGGTTGGCGCGGTCTATCTACTCTATGTCGCCTATGGCATGTGGCGCGGCGCGCGTGAACCTGTGACAACCACCGTAAAGCCTGCTCGTCACGCATTCCGGCAGGGAATGATGATCAACATCCTGAACCCCAAATCGGTGCTTTTCGCCGCAGCGGTGCTGGTGGTCATCTTCCCGGAAAAGATGCGCTTGAGCGAGAACCTGTTGATCGTTGCCAACCACCTGATCATCGAAGTGATCTTCTACACCACGCTCGCCTTCGGCATGAGCCGCCCAGCGGTGAGCCAGGGCTACCTGCGCGCGAAGGTATACCTCGACCGGGTCGCCTCGGTCGTGCTGGGGCTCTTGGGGTTGCGACTGCTGTTCTCGCGTTAAAGCTCAGCCTCCCAACGCCGCGACAGGCGCATCGCGCCGTTGATGATCCCGACCATCGAATAAGTCTGCGGGAAGTTACCCCAACCTTCGCCCGTGGCGAATGCGGTGTCTTCTGACATAAGGCCGAGGTGGTTGCGGGCTTCCAGCAATTCTTCGAACAGCTTGCGGGCCTCTTCTTCACGCCCGATGCGGGCAAGCGCATCAATGCGCCAGAAGGCACAGACGTTAAAGCCCACCTCCGGCACACCGAAATCATCTGCTTCCTCATAGCGTAGCATGAAGGGGCCGCGGCCCAGCACCTCGGACAACCGCTCCACCGTCGCGATGAAACGCGGGTCTTTCGGCGGCAGGAAACCGACCTCCCCCATAAGCAGGACACTTGCATCTAAGGTGCTGCCGCCAAAGCTTTCGACAAAGGCGCCGCGTTCCTCTGACCATGCGTTGTCGAGGATTTTGTCGCGGATCACCTCCGCCCGGTCTGACCAAAGGGTGGCGCGGTCTTCCAGTTCCAGATGCCGCGCAATCTTGCCCAGCCGGTCACAGGCGGCCCAGCACATCAGCGACGAAGACGTGTGAATTCGCGCGCGGCTGCGCAGCTCCCAAATTCCCGCATCGGGCTGATCGTGCAATTCCCAAGCCTGCTCACCCAAAGGTTCTAACTGTTCAAATGCCGTGCGCCCGGTGTTGAGGGGCAGGCGGTGATCAAAGAAAGCGGGCGCCGCCCCGAGGATGATATTGCCGTAGGTGTCATGCTGGAAATGCTCATGTGCCTGATTGCCGATCCGCACCGGCCCCATGCCGCGAAACCCCTGCAAGCTGGGCGAGATGCGCTCGGTCAGGGCCGTCTCAAGCCCCAGTCCCAGCACCGGCTGGATGTGCCCGCCTTCAGCATCGGCGACGGCGTTCATCAGCCATTGGAAATAATGCTCCAACGTGCGGGTCGCGGCGAGGCTGTTGAGCGCGCGGACCGTGAAAAACGCATCGCGGACCCAGCAATAGCGGTAATCCCAATTGCGCCCTGAATCCGGGGCTTCGGGCAGCGAGGTGGTGATTGCGGCGATAACCCCACCCGTGGCCTCATAGCTGCACAGTTTCAGTGTGATCGCAGCGCGAATGACGGCCTCTTGCCACTCGAAGGGGATCGCCAACCGCTGTGTCCAGCGCTGCCAATAGCGCGTGGTCTTGGTGCGAAAGGTATTGCCGATTTGCTCAGCACTGTCTGACAGCGTCTCGTCCGGGCCTAGAATGAAGGTCATTTCGCCTTCAAGATTGATCAGCCGTGCGTCAAGTACATGGTCAATCGGCGCGTCGGTGGTCAAGCGCATGTTCTGCTCTGGCCCCACGAAACGCACATGGTTGGAGCCGCGGGTGAGCGTCGGGGCGACCTCCCCCCATTGGAAGCGCGGGCGCAGACGCATCCGCACACGGGGCGAACCTTCGATACGCCGCACCTGGCGCACCAACATTTGCGGGCGAAAGCTGCGGCCATAGGCCGAAAAACGGGGGCAAAAGTCGATAATCTCAACCGCGCCCTTGGGACTGCGCAATACCGTGCGCAGGATCGCGGTATTGGGCAGATAGCTTTGTTCGCATTCGGTCATGCCTTCAAGTTCGACGGCAAATTCACCATCACCCTCTTCGCCAGCACCATGCCCCATGAGACTGTGAAAGACCGGATCACCGTCAAATCGTGGCAAGCAGAACCAATTGATTGCCCCTTCGCGACTGACCAATGCTGCAACAGCGCAGTTCCCGATAACACCCAGATCCATAAGTCCCTCTTTTCCATTCTCAACGCGTCTGCCGGGCGAACCAAGTCAGCGCAAAATCTCTTCCAGCCAATCGGCAAAACCTGCCACATCGTCGATCCGGTGCTGTGCCTGCGTGGACCCCTGACCGATCTTGATACCAAAGCCACCCAATGCCTGAGCTGCGCGAAACCCGTCTTCGTCGGTTACATCATCGCCCACCATCACAGGCAGACGATCGGCAAAGACGGGAGAGGCCATGAAACGCTCAACCGCGCCACCCTTGTCGACACCTTTAAGCGCGACCTCGCTGACCATTTTGCCGTGTAGGCCACGCAGGCTGGCGTTTTCATTGGTGAGCCTATCGACAAAGGCACGGCAGGCGTCGCCTTGATCGGGTGCCTTGCGGTAATGCACGGCGATCGCGCCGGGCTTACGCTCTGACGTGACACCCTGCAGCACGGCAAATTTCTCAACCCGGTCAATGACCTCCGTGGGGATGCCTGCGTCTTGTGTCGTCACATGATCAACGGTCCCCAATCGAAGCTCGAGCCCGTGAGAGCCCGAAACCGGTAGGCGCAAAGCGCCCAGAATGCCATCCACATCCGCGAGCGCACGACCCGAGATCACCGCCACCGCGCCATCGGTCGCCGCAACGAGACGGGTCAGCAATTGGCGCGTACGATCGGGCAGGCAGGCATCTTCTGGATTGTCGACGATGGGGGCCAAAGTGCCGTCCAGATCCAGAAAAAACGCGTGGCGCTGGACTGGGATCAACGGCGGCAGATTGTTGTGCGGCAAGGTGGTGCTATCCATAGGCTCGGGTCTATCCGTCTCATGACGCGGGTATTTCACCGAGAAACCTATGCGTCGCCGCAGCGAAATCAAAGTTTTTATGCTGCAACTGCGCAAAGACCTGCAGAGCGCACGGCGGGAACCCATGCACTGCAAGAACGTTAAGCAGAACGTCGCCCTCTATTGCCTGCCTCGCATGCTTGCCCCCGGAAACCCCGATGAACGCACCGTCCTCGCTTAGATACTACCCCGACAGTAAGCCTGGCATTGCCCGCCGGCGCTGCGGGCGAGGGTTTTCTTACTTCGCGCCGGATGGCGCGTGCATCAAAGACAAGGTTGAACGCGAGCGGCTGGTAAAGTTGGCGGTGCCCCCGGCCTATGAACAGGTCTGGATCTGCCCTCATGTGAATGGCCACCTACAGGCTACAGGTTTCGATGCGCGGGGGCGCAAGCAATATCGCTATCATCCGCTCTGGTCCGAGGCGCAAGCGCAGGAAAAATACGCGAGTTTGGTCGATTTCGCCGAAACCCTGCCCCGGCTCCGCCGTCGGGTACGTCGTGATCTGAAAGGCGAACTGGGCGACCGCGCTTTTGCGCTGGCGGCCGCGGTCGCGATGATTGACCGGTTGTCTCTGCGGGTGGGCAATCAGGTCTATGCCAAAACCAACCGTACCTATGGCACGCTGACACTGAAACGGCGGCACCTGACTTTGCGCGATGGAAAGTTGCAGGCGTCCTTCATGGCAAAAGGAGGCAAACGGGTGCGCCGACAAATTGCCAATCGGACCCTTATGCGCGCACTTGAAAAGATCCGCGACCTGCCGGGCGCCGACCTGCTAACCTGGGTTGATGACGATGGGACGTCGCGCACGTTAACCTCTTCGGCGTTGAACGATTACATTTCCGACGCTGCAGCCGTCGAAGGGTTCTCGGCCAAGACGTTTCGCACTTGGGCAGGCTCGGTCGCGGCGTTCAATGTGGCGCTGACCCATGATAGACCGACCATTAAGGTGATGGCTGAGGCCGCCGCTGAGCGGTTGCACAATACCCCCACCATTGCACGCAACAGCTATATCCATCCGCAGGTGATTGACCTTTGTCAGCATCCGCTGGACCTGCCGGAACCTCCTGATATAGACGACATGACCCAAGCCGAACGCGGGCTTTTGGCGTTTTTGCGGGCGCAGGCATAGGATTCTTTTGCCGTTCAGCCGAACTTTAACCGCGCTCAAGCATTGTTAACATGAATAGCGTTTAGCCTGTTTTTAGAAGGATGCGAATTTCATGAGCGATAAAGATGGGCCAACTCTGAGCGGTGTTCTTGATCAAATGGAGCATCTTTCCGGAGGGGCGGATAGGCAGATCACCGTCGAAGAAATCATCGACTGTCTGGGCAACCATTCCTTTGCATCAACCATTTTCGCGTTCAGCCTGATATCCACGTCGCCTGCCAGTGGCATCCCCGGGGTCACGGCCTTTGTAGGTCTTGTGGTCATGTTTTTGGTGGTTCAGATGATTTTTGGCCGCAAGAAGCTGTGGCTCCCGGGATTCATCATGCGCCGGGATATTGCAGCCAAAAAGCTTCGTGCAGGCGTGAAGTGGTTGCGCCGTCCGGTGTCTTTTGTGGATCGGTTTTTACATGAGCGCACGACGTTCTTGCTCCATCGCCCCTGGATATATCTACCGCTGATTATGGTGCTTTCAGTTACCATTTTTATGCCGTTCATGGAGATCGTACCAACTTCCGGCTCCATCGCCTCTGCAATGATCGCCATATTCGCGGCAGGCTACCTCATGCGGGACGGTCGGGTGGTGATCCTTTCGATGATATTGATGTCGCTGCTGCCCGTTGGCGTTACATGGTTCTTTCTTGGGCGCTAAAAAAATAATCAGGCTGTATCACCTTGCTGCGGCTGCAAAAGGTTTGACTGGCGGTTTCCCAGATGGGAACCTTTGGTGAACTGAACCATTAAACCGTTAGTGGTGGTCGGCGTTCCGTCAATTCAGGCTCGGCGGCCGAAAATGATTGTTCCCGAGGCAAAAAATGGCTGGCAGATTAATTGTAATCTCAAATCGTATCCCGTCGGAGGCCGCCCCTTCTGGTGGATTGGTGTTTGCACTGCATGAGACGCTGCGCAAAATCGGCGGCGTCTGGATCGGCTCGCATCCTGAAACCACAGACGACCCTGCTGAAAATCTAAGCGAATACGGCGATCAGGGTGAATATGCACGGCTAAGCTTCAGCCTTAGCCCAGAAGACTACCAAAACTTCTATCTCGGCTTTTCCAATTCGGTGCTCTGGCCCGTCTGTCACCGTCGTGGCGATCTGGTAAAGCTCGACCGTGGGTTTGAACGGGGCTATAGCGCTGTCAATGCGCGCCTTGCCCGTCAGGTGATGAAGGTCGCCGCGCCGGACGATATGATCTGGGTGCATGACTATCATTTCTTTCCCCTTGCGACAGAACTGCGCAAACTTGGCTTTACGGGCAAAATCGGATTTTTCTTACATGTTCCCTTCCCCGCTTTGGGTGACATGGGCGCCCTCCCGCGGGAGGCCAATCTGGCGCATTGGCTGGCAGATTATGACCTTGTTGGCTTGCAGACCCGCGCCGACGTAGCGCGCTGCCTTGAGATGTTCCGCGCCGAGACTGATGCCGAGTTTCTGATGAACGGCACGATCAAATGCGGTGCACGCGCAGTGGCGATCCGGTCCTTCCCCATTGGCATCGACGTGGAAACTTTTGTGCAGGCCGCGCAGGGAGGAAGCGAGCAAGATCGGCTCGCCGATGATATGGCTGGCGACATTGTCATTGGCGTGGACCGGCTGGATTATTCCAAGGGCCTGCCCAATCGGTTCCGTGCCTTTGGCCGCTACCTTGAAACCCGTGATGAACGTGAACGGCGTGTGAGTATGGTTCAGATCGCCCCGCCAAGCCGCGAGGAAGTCGCCGCCTACCGCGAGTTGCGCTACGAGTTGGAAGAATTGGTTGGCCGCGTGAATGGCGAGCATGGAGAGATCGACTGGACCCCGTTGCGTTATATTCACCGCAATCTTGACCGCAATTTATTGGCAAGGCTCTACCGCCGTGCGCGGGTGGGGATCGTCACGCCATTTGCGGATGGGATGAACCTTGTCGCTAAGGAATACGTCGCAGCACAAGACCCCGAAGACCCGGGCGTATTGATCCTGTCGCATATGGCGGGTGCCGCCGAAGACCTGACCGATGCAATTTTGGTCAATCCCTATGATATCGAAGAGATGAGCGAAGCATTGAAGACGGCATTGGCCCTGCCTTTGGAGGAGCGCAAACGCCGTCACGCCAAATGCATGGCGCAGGTGCGCGCGACCGACGTAAGCCGGTGGAGCCAGACTTACGTACAGGCGCTCAAGACCTGCGCGGCAACGCTGGTGGTCAAACCTCCGGCACGGGAATGGTCAGAGGCTTAGGATCAGCATCACTCCTCCGGGGCGAAGTGCACTTCGGTTCCCCAGCCGTCGCATTTTTCAGCCAAGCCAGCGGGCAGGGGCAGATCTGTAAAGAACATATCGACTTCTCGGGCCGAGGCGATGCGCGCCGGGGCAGAGCGTTTGAATTTGGAATGATCCGTCACCAGAAAGGTCTTGCGCGACTGTGCGATGATACATTGGCTGACACCCACCTCTTCGATGTCGAAGTCCAAGAGATCGCCATCCGCATCCATGGCCGAGCAGCCGATCACCGCAATGTCGAATTTGAACTGACGGATCGTCTCAATCGTCAGATTGCCGACCAACCCGCCGTCCATGCGGCGCAGCGCACCCCCCGTTAGCACGATGCGGCATTCGGGATTGACGACCAAAATATTGGCCACGTTCATGTTGTTTGTGACCACCATCAGATCGCGGTGATGGAGCAACGCGCGGGCCACTGCCTCGGTGCTGGTGCCGATGTTGAGAAAGACCGAGCAGCCGTCAGGGATGTGTTCGGCACAGGCGCGGGCGATGCGCGTCTTAGCCTCTTCATGCAGGTTGCGCCGCTCGGCATAGCCGATGTTACTGGCGCCCGAGGGCAGTACCGCGCCGCCGTGCACCCGCTCCAACTTGCCGCTATCGGCCAGTTCGGTGAGGTCACGGCGGATGGTCTGATGGGTGACGCCGAAATGTTCGGCCAGCCCATCGACGGTGACTTTGCCTTCGCGTCGGGCGATTTCAAGAATGTCGGGATGGCGGAATGTCTGTGAAATGGGCGTCGCTCCTGCCTGCTGTTGGCGCATTATCTCCATCGCTTTGGCTAACGCAAGCAATCGCGCAGCAGCTTACGCTTAACATGTTCGCTATGCTGGTAAAACGAACATAAACGAAAATAAAACTTGTGCAAATGAGAGTCGTTTCGTAACACTGCCCCTGAATTGGACAGTCTGAGCTTGGGGAGGACCGGATCGTGAACCAACAGCCCGAGAGCCATATGACCACGGTCCCGGTCGATCTTTTCGTCATCGGTGGTGGTATTAACGGTGCTGGTATTGCGCGCGACGCCGCCGGGCGGGGTCTTAGCGTGACCTTGGCCGAGATGAATGATCTGGCTTCGGCGACCTCTTCGGCCTCGACCAAACTGTTCCACGGCGGTCTGCGCTACCTAGAGTATTTCGAGATCGGCCTCGTGCGTCACGCGCTGACCGAACGCGAAGTGTTGCTGAAAGCCATGCCGCATATCTCTTGGCCGATGCGCTTCGTGCTGCCCTATCACCGCGACATGCGCTTCGAGGGGGACACGCCGACCTCCAAATTGCTGCGGCTGTTCATGCCGTGGATGCGCGGCCGCCGTCCGGCTTGGCTGATCCGCTTGGGTCTGTTTCTTTATGACAACCTCGGCGGGCGCGAAATTCTGCCCGCCACCCGCAGCCTTTCTTTGCGCGACACGCCAGAGGGCGCGCCGCTGGAGGATCGGTTCGAAAAAGCGTTCGAATATTCTGATTGCTGGATTGAGGACTCGCGCCTTGTGGTGCTGAACGCCCGCGACGCAGAATTGCGCGGCGCCCGCATCCTGACGCAGACCAAAGTGCTCGCGGCCTCTCGCGAGGGTAGTGTCTGGGCCGTGACGGTTGAGCACGGCAAGGACGGCCCGCAAGAAGTGATCCGCGCGAAAATGCTGGTCAACGCGGGCGGCCCATGGGTGGGCGAGATCATCCACAACACTGTGCGGCTGAACTCCTCCGAAGGGGTGCGGCTGGTGCGCGGCAGCCATATCGTGACCAAACGGCTTTACGATCACGACAAATGTTATTTCTTCCAAGGGACCGATGGGCGGATCATCTTCACGATCCCTTATGAGCAGGATTTCACCCTCATCGGCACAACGGATGCAGATCACCCCGATCCTTCGGTCGCCCCGGAATGCACCCCAGAAGAACAAGATTACCTGGTCAACTTCGTGAACGGTTATCTTAAGCAGGACATCACCCGCAAAGACATCGTCTGGACCTACTCCGGCGTGCGGCCGCTCTATGACGACGGGGCCAGCAGCGCGACGGCGGCCACACGGGACTATACGCTGAAAGTGGATGAAACCGGCGGCGCGCCGATCCTCAATGTCTTTGGCGGCAAGATCACCACCTACCGCAAACTGGCCGAGGATGCGCTGGAGCTGATCGCCCCTCATTTCAACGGGCTGTCAGGGCATTGGACCGCTGGTGTGGCGCTGCCCGGCGGGGATTTCCCGGTGGACGGTGTGGCGCGGTTGATCGCGCGGCTTAGGTCGGATTACGAATTTTTGGATGAAAGCTGGGCAGCGCGGTTTGTACGGGCCTATGGTACCGATGCACGCACCATCCTGAGCGAGGCCGCGACGCTTTCGGATTTGGGCGAGCATTTCGGTGCAACGCTGACCGCGCGCGAGGTGGCTTGGCTGATGGACCGCGAATATGCGCAGACCGCGCATGACGTGATCTGGAGACGCAGCAAGCTTGGGCTGCGATTGAATGAGACGCAGGTTGCGCGTCTGGATAAATGGATGCAGGCGCGCGCAGCGAAACAAGCTGCCTCTGCGGCAGAATGAGGGGAGGACGAACGTGAGTTTGATCCTGAAAAACGTGTCGAAGAAGGTGGGCGGTCAAACGCATATCCACCCGACCGACCTGACCTTGGAAAAGGGCACGATGAACGTGCTCTTGGGGCCGACATCTGCGGGCAAGACGTCGCTGATGCGGCTGATGGCCGGGCTGGATGTGCCGGGCACCGGCCAAGTGATCTGGAACGGCGAGGATGTCACCGGCATGCGGGTGCAGGACCGCAAGGTGGCGATGGTCTATCAGCAGTTCATCAATTACCCGTCGATGACGGTCTATGACAACATCGCCTCGCCGATGAAGTTGATCGGTAAATCCAAAGACGAGATCGACCGGGCCGTGCGCGAGACGGCAGAGTTGATGCAGCTGACCCCGATGCTCGACCGCAAGCCGCTGGAGCTTTCGGGCGGCCAGCAACAGCGCTGTGCTTTGGCGCGGGCGCTGGTGAAAAACGCAGGTCTCGTCCTGTTGGATGAGCCGCTGGCAAACCTAGACTACAAACTGCGCGAAGAGCTTCGAGCCGAGATCCCCCGCATCTTTGAACGCGCCGGGTCGATCTTTGTCTATGCCACGACAGAGCCGGAAGAGGCGCTGCTTTTGGGCGGCAACACCGCGACGCTTTGGGAGGGCCGCGTGACGCAATTCGGCCTAACGCCAAGCGTCTACCGCCGGCCCGAGAATGCCACGACGGCGCGGGTCTTCTCCGACCCGCCGATGAATTTCCTGAGCATGACCAAATCGGGAGGCACCCTGCGCTTCGATGGCGGCGAAATGCCCGCACCCGCCAGTATGGCGAGCCTCAGAGACGGCGAATATACCGCTGGCTTCCGCCCCAACCACCTGACACTCGCGGCGCAAACACCGGGCGCGATCGCGTTTGACGCAAAGCTGAACGTGACCGAGATCACCGGATCGGAAACCTTTGTTCACCTCGACTATCACGGTGCAAAATGGGTCGGGCTGGTGCACGGCATCCAGCACCTGAAGCCGGGACAGCCGCTGTCGGTCTATCTGGATCCAGCGCATATTTACCTGTTTGACGCGCACGGGGCTCTCGTCTCTGCCGCGCCCTATGCGGAGGCGGCATAATGGCCAAGATCACGCTTGATAACCTTGCGCATTCCTATCTGCCGAACCCCGGCCATGAGGATGATTTCGCCCTCAAGGAATTGAACCACGACTGGATCGACGGCGAAGCCTATGCGCTTTTGGGCGCGTCCGGTTGCGGCAAGTCTACGTTGCTCAACATCATTTCGGGGCTTTTGCAGCCTTCGCAGGGTCGCATACTGTTTAACGATGTGGACGTGACCCACGCCCCCACGGCGGAGCGCAACATCGCGCAGGTGTTCCAGTTCCCGGTGGTCTACGACACGATGACGGTACGCGACAATCTTGCCTTCCCGCTGCGCAACCGGGGTGCGGATGCCTCTTATATCGCGAGTCGCGTTCAGCAGATCGCGCAGATGATCGGCATGGAAGACGAATTGAACCGCAAGGCGCGGGGCCTCACGGCGGATGCCAAACAAAAGATCAGCCTTGGCCGGGGCATGGTGCGCGAGGATGTGAACGCGCTGTTGTTCGATGAGCCGCTGACGGTGATCGACCCGCATATGAAGTGGGAATTGCGCACGCAGCTGAAGTCGCTGCACCACGAGTTCGGCCATACGATGATCTATGTGACCCATGACCAAACCGAGGCGCTGACCTTCGCGGATAAGGTCGTGGTGATGTACGATGGCCGCGTCGTGCAGATCGGCACACCGCAGGAATTGTTCGAACGGCCAGCGCATACTTTCGTGGGCTATTTCATCGGCTCGCCGGGGATGAACCTGTTTGACGCGCAAATCTCTGGCAATGCCGCGCAGGTCGCGGGCACAAGCATTGACCTGACCAAAAGCTACGCCCCCAAAGGTGGCAAAACGCAACTGGGCGTCCGGCCCGAGTTTATCCGCCTCAACGGCGAAGGCTTGGGGCTGCCCGCCAAGGTAACCCGCGTCGAAGACGTGGGCCGCCATAAGATCATTCGGCTTGATGTGGCAGGTCAGCCGGTCAGCGCCATTGCCGAAGAAGGCGCAACCGTGCCCAGCGAAAACACCGCGATCAGCTTCGATCCGGCGGGCATCAATGTCTATGCCGATGATTGGCGCATCAGCGCAGAGGGAGAGGCCGCATGAACAAGACCGTCAATCAAAAGGCATGGTTCCTTGTCCTGCCCGTTCTGATCCTTGTGGCCTTCTCGGCTGTCATCCCGCTGATGACCGTGGTGAATTACTCGGTGCAAGACACCTTTGGCCGGAACGAATTCTTCTGGGCCGGGCTTGAGTGGTTTTCCGACATGCTCGAAAGCGACCGGATGTGGGACGCTCTGGGCCGTCAGTTGATTTTTTCGGGCATCATTTTGGCGATCGAAATTCCGCTTGGCATCTTTGTTGCGCTCAACATGCCCAAGAGTGGGTTCTGGGCCAGCTTCTGCCTCGTGCTGATGTCACTGCCCCTGCTGATCCCGTGGAATGTGGTTGGCACGATCTGGCAGATCTTTGGCCGCGTCGACATTGGCCTTCTGGGCTACACGCTCGACAAGCTGGGCATCACCTACAACTACACCCAAGACATCACCGCCGCTTGGATCACTGTTGTGGTCATGGACGTCTGGCACTGGACCTCGCTGGTGGCGCTGCTCGCTTATGCCGGGCTGCAATCCATTCCGGACGCTTACTACCAAGCCGCCAAGATCGACCAAGCCAGCCGGTGGGCCGTGTTCCGCTACATCGAACTGCCCAAGATGGCGGGGGTGCTGATGATCGCGATCCTGCTGCGCTTTATGGACAGTTTCATGATCTATACCGAGCCGTTCGTCGTCACCGGAGGCGGGCCGGGCAATGCCACGACCTTCCTGTCTATCGACCTTGTGAAAATGGCCATCGGCCAGTTTGACCTCGGCCCCGCAGCGGCGTTCAGCCTGATGTATTTTCTGGTGATCCTGTTGATCTCATGGGTGTTCTACACTGTCATGGTTAACCTCGACAAAAGGGATGGTGTCTGATGACCGATAGCACCGTACAAGCCCCCGGCGCAGCGCCCATTCCGGGCGACGTGACCGCCGCCACCACAGCCCGTCGCAGCCGTTTCCGGCCCAAAGGTTCGGTCGTGGTGATGACCCTTTATCTGCTGTTTTTGCTGCTGCCGATCTACTGGCTGATCAACATGAGCCTGAAGACCAACGCCGAAATCCTAGGATCATTCTCGCTCTATCCGCGTGACCTGACTCTGGCGAATTATGCCAAGATCCTCACCGATCCGAGTTGGTACATGGGCTATGTCAACAGCCTGATCTATGTGGTCTTGAACACGGTGATCAGCCTCGCCGTGGCGCTGCCAGCCGCCTATGCGTTTTCGCGCTACAGCTTCATGGGCGACAAGCATCTGTTTTTCTGGCTGCTGACCAACCGCATGGCCCCTCCGGCGGTCTTCGCGCTGCCGTTCTTCCAGCTTTATTCCTCAGTAGGGCTCTTCGACACGCATATCGCCGTGGCGCTGGCGCATTGTCTGTTCAACGTGCCGCTGGCGGTTTGGATCCTCGAAGGCTTCATGCGCGGCGTGCCAAAGGAGATCGACGAGACCGCTTATCTCGACGGCTACTCCTTCCCGCGCTTCTTCATCCGCATCTTCACGCCCCTGATTGCCAGCGGCATCGGCGTCGCAGCCTTCTTCTGCTTCATGTTCTCATGGGTGGAACTGCTGCTCTCGCGCACGTTGACGTCGGTCGATGCCAAACCCATCGCCGCCACCATGACCCGTACGGTTTCCGCCTCGGGCCTCGATTGGGGCGTGCTTGCCGCCGCAGGGGTGCTTACAATCGTACCCGGTGCGCTGGTTATTTATTTTGTCCGTAACTACATCGCCAAGGGCTTTGCCCTAGGCCGCGTATAAAAGGGAAGACCGCTCATGTCTTGGATGGCTTGGACCATGCCCACCGCGATCTTCTTCGGTGTCATCGCGCTGTTACTCGTCACTTTTACGATCCTCGCGATCAAATTCCCCGAGACGCCGCGCACCGGCATCCTTAGGATTGAAACAACCCGTGGTGACCGTCTGTTCATCACGCTTCTCGGCTCGGCCTTTATCAATTTGATTTGGCTGGGTTTTGAGGCGGGTCCGCAGCCCTATGCGCTGCTGGTCTGCCTTGCCTATGCCGCAGCAGTATTTCGCTGGGTCTAGGCGCTTTCCAACGGCTGATCCCGCATAATCGGGGCGGCCAAACGATACGACCAGATGTCTAGGGAGGACACAATGAAACGTTCAATGATGAAATCAAGCACCGCGCTTGCGGTCACGCTTGGCCTGCTGGCCGGGCCTGCTTTTGCGGATACGGAAGCCGCGAAAAAATTTCTCGATGAGAACATCGAGCGCTCGGCGCTGAGCCGCGAAGAGCAAGAAGCGGAGATGCAGTTCTTCATCGACGCTGCTGAGCCGTTCAAGGGCATGGACATTAAAGTCGTGTCCGAGACGATCACCACCCATGAATACGAGGCCAATGTGCTGGCCCCGGCCTTCACCGCGATCACTGGCATCAACATCACCCACGACCTGATCGGCGAAGGTGACGTTGTTGAGAAGCTGCAAACACAGATGCAGTCGGGCGAGAACATCTATGACGCCTATATCAACGACTCTGACCTGATCGGCACCCACTGGCGCTACAAGCAGGCGCGCAGCCTGACCGACTGGATGGCGAACGAAGGCAAAGACGTGACCAACCCCGGTCTGGATCTGGACGATTACATTGGTCTTGATTTCACCACGTCTCCCGACGGTGAGCTGTACCAGCTGCCCGACCAGCAGTTCGCGAACCTCTATTGGTTCCGCCAGGACTGGTTCACCGATCCTGAGTTGATGGCTGAGTTCAAAGAGAAATACGGCTATGAGCTGGGCGTGCCGGTCAACTGGTCTGCCTATGAGGACATCGCTGAGTTCTTCACTGGCCGCAACATCGACGGCGTCGAAGTCTTTGGCAACATGGACTACGGCAAAAAAGACCCGTCGCTTGGCTGGCGCTATACCGATGCGTGGATGTCCATGGCTGGCATGGGCGATGTGGGTGAACCCAACGGCCTGCCGGTCGACGAATGGGGCATCCGGGTCAACGAAAACTCGCAGCCTGTCGGTTCCTGTGTGACCCGCGGTGGTGCGACCAACGATGCGGCGGCGGTCTATGCGATCACCAAATCCATCGAATGGCTTGAGAAATACACGCCGCCCGCAGCCGCTGGCATGACCTTTGGCGAAGCCGGCCCGGTCCCTGCACAGGGTGCCATCGCCCAGCAGATGTTCTGGTACACCGCCTTCACCGCGGACATGGTGAATGATGCCGCCAAAGCCGTGCTGAACGAAGACGGCACGCCCAAGTGGCGCATGGCCCCCAGCCCGCACGGCGCCTATTGGAAAGAGGGCCAGAAGGTCGGCTATCAGGACGTGGGCAGCTGGACGCTGATGGAAAGCACGCCCGTGGACCGCGCCAAGGCCGCTTGGCTCTATGCGCAGTTCGTGACCTCGAAAACCGTTGATGTTGAAAAGGCCCACGCCGGTCTGACCTTCATCCGCGAGTCGACCATCCAGCACGACAGCTTTACCGAACGCGCGCCGAAACTTGGCGGTTTGGTGGAATTCTACCGTTCGCCTGCACGCGTTGCATGGTCCCCCACCGGGACAAACGTGCCGGATTACCCCAAGCTGGCGCAGCTGTGGTGGCAGAACATCGGCGACGCAATGTCCGGTGCGAAAACCCCACAAGAAGCGCTCGACAGCCTCTGTGCCGAGCAGGAAAAAGTGCTGGAACGGCTTGAGCGCGCAGGCGTCCAAGGCGATCTGGGTCCGAAGATGAACGAAGAGCAGGAAGCCTCCTACTGGCTTGAGCAGGAAGGTTCGCCTGTTGCCAAGCTCGACAACGAAGACCCTGAGCCCGAGACCATCAGCTACGAAGAGTTGATCAAGTCCTGGCAGTAAGCCAAACTTTTGGGGGCCGGGGCGCAACAGCGTCCCGGCCCCTTTTTCATGTCCAAACCATTATTCGGGGGCTGCGCCATGACCCATATCCTCGCCATTGATCAAGGTACCACGTCTTCGCGGGCGATCCTCTTTGACGGCAACATGGCCGTGACGGCCACTGCCCAAGAAGAATTCCCGCAGCATTTCCCCCGTTCCGGCTGGGTCGAACATGATCCGGGCGATCTGTGGTCTACTACCGCTGGCACCTGCCGCGCGGTGATCGAAAAGGCCGGCCTGCGCCCGGATGACATCACCGCCATCGGCATCACCAACCAACGCGAGACAACGCTGGTCTGGGACGCCAAGACCGGCCAGCCGGTGCATAACGCCATCGTCTGGCAAGACCGCCGCACTGCTGACTTCTGCCGCGAGTTGCGCGAGCGCGGTGACGACAAGATCATCACCGAACGCACCGGCCTGCTGGCTGATCCTTATTTCTCCGGCACCAAGCTGAAGTGGATACTCGACAACGTCGAAGGTGCCCGCGACCGGGCGCGGGCGGGCGAGCTGCTCTTCGGCACGGTCGACAGCTTCCTGATCTGGAAGCTCACCGGGGGCGCGCGCCATGTGACCGACGCCACCAACGCCGCGCGCACCATGCTCTATGACATCCACAAGGGCCGCTGGAGCACGACGATCTGCAAGATGTTCGACGTGCCGCTCGAAATGCTGCCCGAAGTGCAGGACTGCGCGGCGGACTTTGGCACCACGCGGCCCGACCTCTTTGGCCGCGAAATCCCGATCCTTGGCGTAGCTGGCGACCAGCAGGCGGCAACCATCGGGCAGGCCTGTTTCCAGCCCGGCATGATGAAATCGACTTACGGCACGGGCTGTTTCGCGCTGCTGAACACGGGTGAGACTGCGGTCACCTCTACCAACCGGTTGCTCACGACCATCGCCTATCAACTCGACGGCAAGCCGACCTACGCGCTCGAAGGGTCGATCTTTGTCGCCGGGGCCGTGGTGCAATGGCTGCGCGACGGGTTGAAAATGATCCGCGAGGCAAGCGAGACCCAAGGGTTGGCCGAACAGGCCGACCCGCATCAGAACGTCGTGCTTGTGCCTGCTTTCGTTGGCCTAGGTGCGCCTTATTGGAATGCGGAATGCCGGGGTGCGATCTATGGGCTGACGCGTAATTCCGGCCCCGCCGAATTGGCCCGTGCGGCGCTGGAAAGCGTCGGCTACCAAACCCGCGATTTGCTGGAGGCGATGCAGGCCGATTGGACAGCGCAAGGTCAATCAGGCGAAATCGCCACCCTGCGCGTTGATGGCGGGATGAGCGCCAGTGACTGGGCGATGCAGTTTCTCTCAGACGTTATCGGCGCTTCGGTCGACCGTCCTGATGTGCTGGAGACCACAGCACTTGGCGCGGCATGGCTGGCGGGGCAGCGGGCGGGGATTTACCCTGACATGGAAGGCTTCGCCCACGAATGGGCGCTCGACCGGCGCTTTAAACCCCAAATGGATGAAGCCACGCGGGATGAGAAATACGGCGCATGGAAGCGCGCCGTGAACGCCACGTTGCAGTTCTGATGGAGGTGATCGCGCCTTTCGGCTTCGCCACCGCCGGGCGCATCCGCTTTGGCCGGGGCGTGGCAGGGGACGCTGTTGATGCTGCGCGCGCCTATGGCAGCCGGGTGCTGATTGTGCGTGGCGCGTCGGTCGCTTGGGTGGATGAGTTGAGCCGCGAGCTAACGGCAGCAGGATGTGACGTGACCGAGGTCCGCAGCAGCGGCGAGCCCTCTGTCGACGATGTCCGCTCTGCCGTGGCGACGGGTCGTGGGGCGCAGGTGGTGCTGGGCGTCGGTGGCGGCGCGGTGATTGACCTTGCCAAAGCCGCAGCCGCGCTGATCCCTTCGGAATGCGACGTGATGGAACATCTCGAAGTCGTGGGCGCCGGCAGGCCGTTACAGGCCGCCCCGCTGCCGATGATTGCCATCCCGACCACCGCAGGCACCGGCGCCGAGGTCACAAAAAACGCCGTGATCGCCGTGCCTGAGGCCGCACGAAAAGTAAGCCTGCGCGACGTGCGGATGCTGCCGCGTTTGGCATTGGTCGACCCCGCCCTGACCGACGGCGCACCGCGCGGGGTGACCTTGGGGTCTGGCCTCGACGCGCTGGTGCAGGTGATTGAGCCTTACCTTTCTAACAAAGCCAACCCGCTGAGTGATGCGCTTTGCCGCACGGCAATCCCACAAGGGATCGCGGCCCTCAAACGTCTGGCAGAGGGCGAAGACAAAGCCGCGCGGGATGCGCTGGCCTATGTCAGTCTCTCGGGGGGGCTGGCGCTGGCCAATGCGGGGCTTGGCGCGGTGCATGGGCTGGCCGGAGTGATCGGTGGACGTTTCAACGCTCCGCACGGTCTGATCTGCGGGCGTCTGTTGGGGCCGGTGTTGGCAGCCAATAGCCGCGCGCTCGGCGCATCCTTACGGTTTGGTGAGGTGCAAAGATGGCTGTCAGAGGGCTTTGATCTGCCAGAGACCGATACTTTTGACGCCCTTGCGGCGCTGCTCGACGGCTGGCGGCTCGACCGTTTGAACCGCTGGATTCCCGAAGGGACGGACCTCGGCGAGACTGCGCATGAAGCGGCTATGTCTTCTTCTATGCGGGCGAACCCTTGCGTGCTCAGTCAAGACGCGCTCGAAAGCTGCATCCGCGCAGCACTGTAAGGCGCGCAAGAGCCACAGGCCCCTGCGCGTGTTTTTCATCCGGCGCGCGGCGGTGTATCGCCTTCGCCCAAGTCCCAGAACACCCCAGCCATCACGCGCAGCGCGTCGCGGCAGACGGGTTTCAGTACATGTTCATCCGGCGCGTGCTGCGAGCAGCTGCGGTATGAATGCGGCACCCAGACTGTGGGCAGGCCGAGAATGTCACTGAAACTATCGTTGGGCAGTGACCCTGCAAGGTTTGGCAGGATATGCGGCGCTTTGCCTGCTGTCTCGGTCAAGGACCGGGCGACGAACTTGACCCAAGGGTGGTTCGCATCCAGACGCGTTGCGCGAAAGAAGCCCCGGTCATGCGGCTCGATCCGTACGTCTTCAAACCCGTGCTTATCAAGGTGGCGGCGCAGCGACGGCAGGATGTCTTCGGGATCGGTGCCGACGACATAGCGCAGCTGGCAGGTGGCCGTCGCATGGGCCGAGATCGCGTTGACCGGCGCTTCGGGAACGCCGCTTTTCATCGCCAGAATGGCAAAGCTGTTCCAGCCATAGGCACGCTCGACCGGGGTCAGGTCTTCTTCGCCCCAATCCATGTCGATGGCCGGGCCGTCGTCGCTTTCAATCGGCAGGTCTTTCAGCGCTTCGCGTACCGAAGGGGTCAGGCTGTCCGGCCGCCATTCAGCGATCTGGATTTGCCCGCGTTTGTCGGTGATGGACGACAGCGCCTGCGCCAAGATCATCGCTGGATCGGACAGCAGGCCACCCCAGTTGCCCGAGTGGTGCGCGCCCTCGCGTTTGTCGACGATCAGGTCAAACGAGACCCCGCCGCGTGAGCCCATGAACATCGTCGGCACATCGGGTTGCAGCCGCGGGCCATCGGAGGCGATGAGCACATCGGCCGTTAGCTTCTCGCGATGCTCGGTAAAGAACTCCGGCAAGCCCGCGCTGCCGGTCTCTTCGCTCATCTCGATGACGATGCGGCAGTTAAACCCCAGCTTACCGCGCGTTTTCAGAACCGCTTCGATCGCTGCGATGTTGATCAGATGCTGGCCTTTATTGTCCGCCGTGCCACGACCATAAAGCTTGTCGCCTTCCTCAACTAGTTTGAAAGGATGCAGCCCTTCGCGCCACTGATCGGTCTGCGCGCGGATCACGTCGCCGTGCCCGTAGGTCAGCACGGTTGGCAGATCGTCACCCTCGCGGCGCTCGCCCACAAGGAATGGGCCGCCGCGCGGGTCGGGGTTGTCGTGAAAGCTGCAGGCAAAACCCATCGCGCTCAGGCGCGGTTCCATCGTCTCAATCAGGTAGCGTTTGAGTTCAGGTGCTTGGTCCGGGTTCTGGCTTTCCGTTTCGTAGGACACAAGATTGGCCAGTTCGGATTGGAAGGTACCTTCGTCGAAATAGGTCGAAATCGCTTGGATCGCGCTGTCGCGGCTCATGGTCAAATGTCCTTTGTCATATCTTCGGAAATGGCGTCGCCCCATGGCGACATGATCTCTGTACAGCCCGAATTGCGCCCCGCGTCGCGCATCACGCCGGCAGGGCAGGCAAAGGCGTAAGGGAAGATGGTGCGCTTGGTTTCGGCGACAGTATTGTCTTCGCGCAGGCGGTCCAGCACATCGCGTGGCAGGTCTTCGTCGGCGATAAGTTGGTTGGCGTCCGAGGCGTCGATCCGGGGCGCGTGGAAGCTGTCCTCCAGTGACATGTCGAAATCGGTCACGAAGGACGAAAGCTGCGCCACCGCGCCGAGGATCTTACGCCCACCGGAGGCACCGAAGGCAAAGCGTTTGTCACCCTGTTCGCCGATCACCGGGCAGACATTCATCAAGCAGCGCTTGTTGGGGCCGAGCGAATTCGGGCGGCCCTGCACCGGGTCGAACCACATGATGCCATTGTTCATCAGGAAGCCGGTGGAGGGCGAGACGACGCGCGAGCCAAAGATCGACAGCAGCGTTTGAGTCTGCGCCACCATATTGCCGTCGCGGTCCACGACCGAGAAATGCGTCGTGCAGCCCGGGGCCTCGGGGCTTTCGCCGGTGTCGCCCATTGATCCGAGCCGCCGCGCATAAGCGCCTTTGAGCGCGTTGGCGATCGCAGCATAGCTGTCGGGACCGGGTGCGTCGCCCAAGGTTTCGGTCTCAAGCGAGGCAAAGGTGTCGCGGAAGGTCGGCCCTGCGGTGAGGCCCGGCACAACGTGGAACCGCGCGTCGCGGTAGGCGAAATCAAGCGGGGCGTGGAATTCGGCCCGGTAGGCGTTCAGGTCTTTGCGCGACAGGCTACCGCCTTTGTCCTGCACATCCTGCGCCATCGCCACACCGAGGTCACCGTCATAGAGCGTGCGCGCGCCATGCCGCGCGATCTGATCAAGGCTGTCAGCCATGCGCGACTGGTCCAGCCGCTTTTCTGCCAGTGCGGTCCAGCCGCTGATCGTCGGCCATTGACCATCTTCAAGAAAGAGCGTTGCGGCATCGGTATCTTTAGCCAGTTCTCGCGTGCAGGATGCGATGACCAGTGCGGCGTACCAATCGACCAAAAGCCCCTTGCGCGCGTGGTCAAACGCGGGCGACAGCAGCTCACCCCATGGCATTTTGCCGAAACGCTCATGCGCTTGGCCCAAGCCATCGACAACCCCCGGCACCGCGATGGCCGTCGCACCCTGCACGTTGCGGTCGCCTTCGACATGTTCCCACGGGAACAAATCGCCCGCCTTGCCGCGTCCGCTGAGCGGATAGTTTGCCGGGTCAAGCGCGCCGGGGCTGCGCATGCCGTGGTTCAACGCGTGGGCTTGGCCTTCGTCGGCACGCCAAAGCATCATCGCCCCGCCGCCTGCCGGGCCGCTCATCCACGGCTCCAGCACCCCGATAACGAAGGAGGTGGCCACGGCGGCATCTACCGCGTCGCCCCCAGCAGCCAGCACTTCGGCCCCTGCGATTGCTGCCAGACGGTGCTGGGCCGCGACGACACCGTGTTCGGTTTTGATGACGGTTTTGCGGGTTTGACTGCTGTGCGACAGGTTCGATGACATGGGATTACTCTTGCTCGTACATGGGGGTTTCCGGATCGTGCAGATGGCAGGCAACATGGCCCTCCGGGATCGGAATGTGGCGCGGCGCCTTTTGCTTGCAGAAATCCGTCGCGCGCGGGCAGCGCGGGTGGAAATGGCAGCCCGGCGGCGGCGCGATGGGGTTGGGGTAGGCCATGCCAAGCTGCGTGTCTGGCACGCCCAAGCCCGGCTCGGGCGTCAGCACGGATTTCAACAGCGCTTGTGTGTAGGGGTGACGCGACGCGTCGAAGAGACCGGCGACCGAGTTCTGCTCGACGATCTCGCCCAAATACATCACTGCCACGCGCGTCGCGAGGTGTTCGACCACGGCGAGGTCATGGCTGATGAAGAGATAGGTCAGGCCAAACTCTTCGCGCAGCTCACCCAATAGGTTGAGGATTTGGCTTTGTACCGAGACATCCAACGCCGAGGTCGGCTCGTCGCAGATCACCACCTCGGGCTTCATGATCAGCGCCCGTGCAATCGCCACACGCTGGCGTTGGCCGCCGGACATCTGGCTGGGATAGGTGTTCATCACGCGCTGCGGCAGGCCGACAACATCGAGGATTTCTTTCACCTTTTTCTTGCGGCTGGCCTCATCCCCGATGCCATGCACCCGCAACGGCAGGGAGATCACGTCATAGATGCTTTTGCGCGGGTTGAGCGAAGAATAGGGGTCTTGGAAGATCGGCTGGATGCGCCGCGCCAGCGCCAAGCGGCCCTGCTGCGTGATCTCTTCGCCGTCGATCTTGACGTGACCGGCGGTGGGTTGTTCCAGACCCAGCAGGATCTTGGCGAGGGTGGATTTACCGCAGCCGCTCTCACCGACCAGCCCCAGCACTTCGCCCCGGCCCAGTTGCAGCGATACGTCGTTCACGGCTGTCAGCGGTTTGACCTTGCCAAACATGCCCTGTTTCACCCGGTAGGTTTTGCTGACGCCGGAAAGCTCCAGCACCGGGGGTGTGTTTACGCTGTCCTTCATACGGTCAGCTCCTTCTCGGAATGGCGTTTGCCATCGGGGAAAATGCAGCGGAAGGCGTGGTTGCCGTCTTCGCGTTTGGGGATGTCGCCACGGCATTCGGCCACCGCATGGGGGCAACGGGTGCGGAAGACGCAGCCTTCAACTTCGCCTACCAGCGACGGCACGATGCCCGGAATGGTGCCAAGTTTCGCTCCGCGATCCGTTTTACCGGGCAGCGGGATACAGCGCAGCAAGCCGCGGGTGTAGGGATGCGAAGGCGCGTTGAAGATGTCGGCCACCGGGCCGGTCTCAACCAACTCGCCCGCATACATCACGGCGACCTTATCGGCCACGCGCGCCACGACGCCGAGGTCATGGGTGATCAGGATCACGGCCATGTTCATCTCGCGTCCCAGATCGTGCAGCAACCGCAGGATTTGCGCCTGAATGGTCACGTCAAGCGCGGTTGTCGGCTCGTCCGCGATGATCAGTTCC
>Ga0209345_10001602_pt1 | contig 26666 bp, 20 predicted proteins | sample Cruoilmetagenom7_FD_187294 | JGI IMG/M metagenome (GOLD analysis project Ga0209345, IMG submission 187294) | Oil polluted marine microbial communities from Coal Oil Point, Santa Barbara, California, USA - Sample 7 (SPAdes) (version 2) | ecosystem: Environmental > Aquatic > Marine > Oil seeps ...
TAATAAATAAAAAAAGCTACTCTAATTTAGAGTAGCTTTTTTTATTTTAACAAAGTTTCTATTTGATTACCAATTTAGTTTTAAATTTATAATTATTTTGAGTTTCTACTTCTAATACATATAAACCAGATGCAAGTAACAATGGAATTCTTGTACTATTGTTTAAAGTGATAGTATGGTTATAAACAATTTTCCCAGTAATATCTAAAATGGAAATTTTAGCGTTTTCAATAATTTTGGAACTAAGAATTGTTAAATTATCTGTAATTGGATTTCGTTTTAATTTGATGCTATTTTCTAAATTAGAATCTGCTGAAAGAGTCTCTTGAAAAATTTCATTTAAAGCAAAAGCAACATTGTCTTCAGTTAAAGTTACATGTGGCTCGTTCTCTATAGGCATATACCAAGCATCGAAAGGAGTTACACTTGTTGTAGCCCTTGCTGTGGTAACACCAGATGGCGTATGAAACCAATTGATTTCATTATTAGTAATTTCGAAAGCCATAGCACTTACACTTGGAATGAAATTAAAATAATCTGTACTTAAAGCTCCTAAAAATTCACCAACTAGTCCATCTGTAGCTAAGCCTCCAGATAAATTTAAAATATCAAATAAACCTCCAGATGCTGCATCAATACCATTAGTATATGTGTGAGCTCTAGAATCAGCATTATTTATTCTATCATTAGCTAATGGGAACCACCAAGCGAAATCTAAATGTACTTTGCTAGTAAGAATTTGTGTGCCTGCATCAGGAGTAAAAAAAGTTTCTACTTTTAAATCTGCTCCTGTCATGATATTGATATTTGCATTTAAAATTCTGCTTCCTGGATTTAAATTATTGGCTCCAGCTGTATTGTCTGGATAGCGATTGTTATTTCCACTACCATTTATTATGGTTACGTTTCTTGTTAATTCAGGAAAGCCAAAACTTGTCAAACTATTCATTCTTCCATCAAATATGGCTTTAAAAGGGTGTGCTCTAGGTAAGGCTAATGAGCTATTAAAAGTAACCCCATCGCTATCTGTAATATGTGGTTCAAATTGATCTGTCAGCATTTGTCTTGCAGCCGAAGATCTTAACATACCATCAATAATTGGATGTAATTCTTCAACATTTTGATCTCCAAGTATCCAAAAATCATCTAAGCCAAATGCAAGAAAATTGAATTGATGTTGAAACCCAATAGGGACATTTGCTCCAAGATGTGGTGCATCAAATGAAATCCAAAGTCGTGTTTCATGATTCATATTTTGGTCTTCCATAAAATTCAAGGCATATCTAGAAATTAGTCCTCCCATACTTGGGCCAATTATTACGTTTTCGGCAGTTCCAACTTTTTGAGCATTAATCATATTAATTAATTCTACTAATAACATCGCATTGCGTTCAATAAAATCAACACCACCATCAATAACTGCAGTATCTTCAGTTCTTGTGTAAATAGGGAAATTTAGTATAATAACATCAAAGCCTTCTTCTCTAACTAAGTCCCCTAAATTTGATGTGCTTCCATTATCATCGAAGTTTAATAACTCGTATAATCCTGTAATATCTCTTCCATCTCCAGGGTCAAATCCATCCACAAGGAAAATAGGCTTATCTAAAATATTATCTGCACTTAAATAGGTTTCGTATTCACCAGTTCCTGGATAAGAAACAGCTTCTCCATAAGGTAATAAATCTGGTGTGATACTAGAATTAAAAGTGGTTATTACACGATTATAATTGGTAAATAAATCAGCATTAGAATAAGTAATATCTATATTAGATTGACGAATAATAACATCGCCATTATCTAGGGTTAGCCTGAAAGTGATTGTTTTTTTGCCAGCCTCAGAATATTTAACCACTATATTTTGCTCTAAGTTAATTTGTCTAAAATCTGCACCATCGTTAAAATCAATTTCAACATGCTCAATAACCTGATTCGTTGTGTTAAAAATATTTGAAGTAGATAAGTTAAACGTCGTCTGTAAGCCTTTACTAATATTTCTTAATGGAGATGTTATTGTAACATGTTCTTTTTCAAAAATTGGCGAATTGTTAGTTCTTAATAAATAACCTTCAGTATCTTTTTGTATTGAATTGCTTTGTAAGGCTTCATCTGTTATTGATTCATAATCACAATGAATTATAGCAAGTGGTATAACGTTTGTAAAATAGCTTTGTTTGCTTTGTTCCTTTAAATTATCAAGAGGGAAGTAGCGATTTTGCAAGTCGCCTTTTACAATGGCTTTGTATGCTTGGTAAAAATTGTAATTATTCACTGTTTTAGTATTGAATGTTTCAAGATCAATAATTGGAGAACTTGGGATTAAAACCGAAGTTTCCATATCTGAAACATCAAACTTTTCAAGCGCATTTTTTTTGTCTTGAGAGAATACACTAACCGATAAAATAAATAAGATTAAGAAGTAGTTGTTTTTCATTTTAAAGCAATTAGTTGGCAGTAGTTATAGATAATTGTGAAAATTCAATCTACAATTTAATGAAAATATAAAAGCATTAGTTGATATTAAAGCAAAAAAAATCCCAAACAATTTGTTTGGGATTTTTTTAAAGTATCATTTTTTATACTATCCTAAAAATGGATACCTATAATCTATAGGAGTTACAAATGTTTCTTTTATCATTCTTGGTGACACCCAACGCAATAAATTTTGAGCAGATCCTGCTTTATCATTTGTCCCAGAAGCTCTTGCTCCACCAAAAGGTTGTTGTCCTACAACTGCTCCAGTTGGTTTATCGTTAATATAGAAGTTTCCAGCACAATTTTGTAATGCTTCAGTTGCTTGAGTGATAGCATATCTATCAGTTGCAAGAACTGCTCCAGTTAAAGCATATTCACTAGTTTCGTCAACTAATTTTAAAGTTTCTACATACGCATCATCTTCATAAACATAAATAGTAATTATTGGGCCAAAAAGTTCAGTACACATGGTTGTGTATTTAGGGTCTTTAGCAACAATAACAGTTGGTTCAATAAAATAACCTTTACTTTTATCGTAACCACCACCAATTAAAATGTCAGCATCAGCATCATTCTTTGCTTGGTCAATGTATTTAGCTAATTTATCGAATGAACCTTCATGAATTACAGCAGTAATAAAATTACTCATATCTTCAGGAGAGCCCATTTTAAAAGATTTTACATCTTCAACAACATATTTTTGTACGTCATTCCATAAGCTTTTTGGGATATAAGCTCTCGAAGCAGCACTACATTTTTGTCCTTGAAATTCGAAAGCTCCTCTTACAATTGCAGTAGCAACTTGTTTCGCATTTGCTGTTTTATGAGCCACGATAAAGTCTTTTCCACCAGTTTCACCAACTATTCTAGGGTATGTTTTATAATTATGAATGTTATTTCCAATTTTCTTCCAAAGCTCTTTAAAGATGAAAGTTGAACCTGTAAAATGTAATCCAGAAAAATCAGGACTTGCCATTACAGTATCAGTAATCATAACAGGATCGCCAAATACAACGTTAATTACGCCATCTGGAACACCAGCTTCCTTAAATACATCCATAATTACTTTGGCAGAATATATTTGACTGTCACTTGGTTTCCAAACAACCACATTCCCCATTAATGCCATACAAGCAGGAAGGTTTCCAGCAATAGCAGTAAAGTTAAAAGGTGTTACAGCATACGTAAATCCTTCGAGAGGTCTGTATTCTATTCTATTCCAAGCATCATTTGTACTTTCAGGTTGTTCCATGTAAATGTCAGTCATAAACTGAACATTAAAACGTAGGAAGTCTATTAACTCACAAGAAGCATCAATTTCTGCTTGAAAAATGTTTTTAGATTGTGCAATCATGGTTGCAGCATTAATTTTAGCTCTATAAGGACCAGCAATTAATTCAGCAGCTTTTAAAAAGATAGCTGCACGTTGCTCCCATGGCGTATTTGCCCAAGCAGTTCTTGCTTCTAAAGCAGTAGCAATAGCTTCATCTACATGTTTCTTTTCTGCTAAATGATAAGTTCCAACTACATGTTTATGATCGTGTGGAGGAGACATGGTTCTAGTGTTTCCAGTAGAGATATCTTTTCCATTGATATACATTGGTACATCAACGTGACTATTAAACATTTCTTTATAGGCTTTTAAAACAGCATCTCTTTCTGGAGATCCTGGAGCGTAACTCATAACGGGTTCGTTAACAGCAATTGGTACATTAAAAAATCCTTTTCCCATGATTGTTTTTATTTTGTAATTTGTAAAAAATTCAGGTGCAAAGTTACAATATTTTTACCGATTAACATTTCTTTGGAATCCTAAAGACAAGTTAAATTATGATTATTTTTTGTAAGTTGCCTGACGTAATTAGACTAGTAATTTTATGTGTACTGTAAGCCTTATTCCTTTAGGGGATTCTGATTTTGTGTTGACTTCAAATAGAGATGAAGCACCAGAAAGAGAAACTCTAGACCCAAATTTTTATACAGAAAAAGGGGTGAGATTATTTTATCCAAAAGATAAAATGGCTGGAGGCACATGGATTGGTTTAAGCGATAAAAACAGACTTATTTGCTTGCTTAATGGAGGTTTTACCCAGCATTCTAGAAAAGATAATTATAGATTAAGTCGTGGTGTTGTAGTAAAAGATTTATTAACTTCAAATAACGTTTTTAAAACTATTGAAGATTATAATCTGAATAATATAGAGCCTTTTACAATAGTGTTAGTTGATTGGAGTGAAAACTTAAACTTTTATGAATTGGTTTGGGATGGCAGTAAAAAACATTTCAAAGAGTTGCCCTTGGAACCTAAAATATGGTCATCGTCTACTTTATATAATAAACAGATGAAAGATTCTAGATTAGAATGGTTTGAAGATTATAAAGCTAATAATGAATTGAACTCTAAATCAATTTTGAATTTCCATAAGACTGCTGGAAAAGAAAACAAAGATTATGGTGTTATTATGGATAGAGTCTTTGTGAAAACAACAAGTATTACTCAAATTGAAAAGCATCATTTAAATCTAGAAATGGATTTCTTCAACCTTCAGAAAAGCACCATTTCAAAATCAAACTTTTCACTTTCCGAACCAATCAATGACTAACACAGGCATTATTTTAACACTAGCTTATCCTGAAACTATTGTGTCTCATGCAGAAGAATGGTATTCACCTTATTTAAAATATTTAGGGGTTGGTAGTAAATCTCATGTTCGTGCTGGTCATGCAGCTTTGGTATTAATTAATAAAGCGACTGGTGTTTTAGAGTATCATGATTTTGGACGTTACATTACTCCCGAACCAAATGGACGAGTAAGAGGAAGAGATACAGATTGTGAATTGGATTTTCCATTAATAGCAAACATTGAGAATGATGAGATATCAAATTTGAATGAGATTTTGGTTTTTTTAGCAACACATCCAAAATTAACTCATGGAGATGGATCATTATATGCATCTGTATGTACTGAAATTGATTATAATCTAGCAAGAGAGCATATTACTAAGATGCAGAACAAGCATTTTATAAGGTATGCTGCATTTATTAAGGATGCTTGTAATTGTGCACGATTTGTTACAGATACACTTATTGCGTCTGTGACAAATGCAAACAAAAGGAACCAGTTAATACGTTCTAAATGGTTTACGCCAAGTACTGTTGGAAATGTGGTTATAGCAGATACAAATAATTGTGTTTATCAATTAGATGAACAAGGTTATTTTTTAAATGCGTTTGTCTCAGTTGGAAAAATAAATAGAGCTTGCTTTTTAGATAAATTAAAAGAATTTGAACCAAATTTAATAGGAACATTAATGCCTAAACAAGTAGAAGATACTCACCATTCAGCACAATGGCTGCCTGGTATTGCTGCTGGAGCATGGTTTGAATTACACATAACCAATCAAGAACATGAATATTTGTTTAAACGAATTTCTCCTTCTGGAACCATAGATATTGAAGCAGTTTTTCAAGTTGAGAATGTTAGTTTTAAACACGAAATAGAATTTGAATTTATCCATTATTCAAATTGTAAATTTATTCATGTTAGACAAGAGGACAAGGTCTACCGTTTTAATAAAATCTAAATAAAATTTGAAGATTAGTTAAGTGCAAAAGGAGCACTTAGTTTAAAGGCTGGAATGGCTACATTAAATTTTTTGGTAGTAGTAAAGTTTACCATGTTGTAATGTCCATACATAGCACCAAAGGGAGATGTTAATAAACATCCAGAAGAGTATGTGTGGGTTTCTCCAGGCTTTAAAACAGGTTTCTTGCCAATAACGCCTTCGCCAGTAACAGTTTCAATATTATTTAAAGAATCTAAAATAGTCCACTCTCTTGCATGAAGTTGCACAGAATCTTTGCCTTGATTCTCAATAGTTACTTTATAGCCAAATGCATATTGTATTTTATAATTTTTATAAAATGAGCCTTCGAATGAAGTTTCTACTGTTATTTTTATCCCTTTTGTTACTTGTTGAACCATCTGCATTTCGGTTTCCTGTGTTGTAATATACCAAAATTATAAAATAATAATGTTAATAACACAAATTTTAAGACGATTGGACTTAAAAACAGGTCTTAATTCCTAATTATTAATAGAATTTGTTTCACCTACACCAATTAGCCTGTCGTATCTAGCACCTAGATCTGTGTAGTAAACTAGAACTTTATAGTTGTTTTCTGTTTCATCAAAATTACCACTAATGGCACCTTCAACAAGATTGTTATTCTCATCAGTCATAACATATTTATAACTATAAAAACCTTGTTTCAATAATATTTGAGTTTCATAAACACCTCTAGCATCATTATAATACATTCTGTTTAATTCAGTCAATTCGTAATTATTAAAATTGCCATATACATAAATAGATTTGTCTAGTAAATAATCTTCAGGCAATAAAGAAAAATGGACCCAAACATAATCTGCCTCAATTGTTGGGTTTTCTGTGTCAATTGCAGTAATAACAAAGTTGCCATTAATGTCTGGATTGTATGTATAAGGCCTATTAGCTCTAGCAACATTTGTATATAAATAGTTATTATATAAATCGTTTAACTCTATATATTCTATGGCAACATTTGCGCCTTTAATATTTTTGTTTTCGAAAGCTAAATATTCATTGCCACCCCAAAAACTAGATTCACTTCTATATTTATAAATGAGTTGGTTTCCTAAAGTATATTGAGGTTTTAAGTTGTTAATAGACGTGTTTAAGTTATTATTCTGCACAATTATTGTTTTAACTGTCTCAGTTGGGTTATTGAATGATAAATTAGAGGTATTAATATTAATATCTACGGTTTGTTTTTCGTCATAAAATTTAACGTCTCTAGAGCGAATAACATTCACGCCTACATTCGCAAGGTTTTCATAAATCATAAATTTTCTTGAAAACACTAACTCATCATAATCATTATATATTTCAAGCATATAATTGCCGGAAACTCTTAAACCTCGTGTTCTTTCGTTTGGAATAGTTAGCTTGTAATTAGAATATATTTGGTAGGTATTAAAAGAATTTTCGTAATGTCTTAATCTATTATTGTCATAACCATTCATATACTCAGCTTTGGTAAGATTAGATGGCGTCCAGTCGAAATTATAATGTTCTATTTTATAATAAAAATCATCTTCATCACCATTTAAAGCATCAAAGGTTAGTATAATTCTATCTCCTAATTTTAAAATAGGTAGTTGGCTTTCTGGTGTTTTTCCAGTAAAGACAACTGTTTTAATATAATCTGGTGGAACAACTTCAAGTGCTTGTCCGAAAATTAAGAAAGGGAATAGTATGAATAAAAAAGAATGCTTAATGCTTTGAGTCATTTTGTAATTTGTTAGAGATGTAAAGATAAACAAATTTTATGCCTAAGTGTTTTATGTGGCTGTCGCTTTTCTGTTGCGTCTAGTGTCTGGTTTTATGTGATGTGCTTATAACGTATGGGTTAAATTGCTTTGTCTTAAAATAACGATACAGATTATTCAATACATTTTAATATTAGTATGCTATTATATTGTTTAAAGCTAGAGAGAGTAAACATTATAAATGGTGGAGTTATCTCGTTATGTTTCATTGTAAAGTCTTGTTTTACAAGCGATAAGGGAGTTGTTTGACCCAGAGAGCACTATAGATTTTATCTATGGCTTAGAATTTAGGACCCGAACTCTGCTTATACACCCGAACTAACCCGAACTAAACCCGAAGTAAACCCGAACTAAACCCGAAGGAGACACGGAGGAAATCTGAAGGAGGTTTTGTTGAATTTCTTATATAAAAAGTGTTGGAACACCCCTGTATTCCTCTCAAGGGGATAATTAAGTACGTACTAAAATAAGTTTACAGGTTATTAAATTAATCTTGATATAATTATACAACTGACAAAATATATAAATAAATAACGTAATTTTAGAAGATGGAAGCAAACATATTAAAAAACTCATGTTATAGATTATTCTGCGTTTTATTTTTGATGTTAGACGTATTAGGAGTACAAGCCCAAATACAAGCAGAAGCAGACTGCCCAGATGCGTATACTATATGTGATGCTAGCCAAAGTTATTATTTTGAAGTTAATGGGCCAGGCGCTATAGATGATGCTTATGGCTCTTTGACGTTATTTTGCCAATCTAATACCAGTTTTACACAATTTGAGTCCAGTTCTGCTTGGTTTGCGTTTACACCCAAATATACAGGAGAGTTTGGGTTCTATATCTTGCCCGAAATAGAGGAAGATTGGGAGTATCTGCTTTTTGGTAATAACCCCGATTGCACAGATTTACACAATACCAATTACCAAATAATTTGCAATTCGGAGAATCCAGGTAGTTCTTTAAATGCCTACACGGGTATAGGGGAACACCCCATACAAGGAGGGGGGGCACTATAAGTGGTTTTTGGCCTTATATTACCGTTAATGCAGGAGAAGAGTATATTTTGTTTATAACCCCATATCTAGTAGATGGTGGCTTTAACCACCGAGCTACGTTAACGTTTCAGGGTGGCTTGATAGAAACACACGGGGCAGATGCTTTTGAGCAGGTGCCTGCTTGTACGCTTGGTGTTGGGGAGTTTGGTATAGAGACTATACAGGTTTTCCCAAACCCTGTTGGGGATGTGTTGCATGTTACAGCTAAAAACCCTATAGATTCTGTTGTTATTTATAATTTGTTGGGGCAACAGCTGTTACGTACTGTGCCAAATGCCTTAATAGAGAATATAAATATGTCTGGGTTTGATACTGGGATGTATTTGGTAAAGGTTGCTATAGGTAACCAGATACAGACATATAAGGTTTTGAAGGAGTAAAATTTTAACCCTCCGTCTAGAACTCCTATGGTCGTTCTATCCACCTCCCTTTAAAAAAAAGGGAGGAGTTTTTTTTTGGATTTAATTTAGTGATATAACGGTTGCAATTGGAGAACAAGAAGCTACTTATAAGATTCTTCGCTGGCGCTCTGAATGACAACAAAAAAAAGTGTAATTTTAGAAGATGGAAGTAAGCATATTAAAAAACTCATGTTATAGATTATTCTGCGTTTTATTTTTGATGTTAGACGTATTAGGAGTACAAGCCCAAATACAAGCAGAAGCAGACTGCCCAGATGCGTATACTATATGTGATGCTAGCCAAAGTTATTATTTTGAAGTTAATGGGCCAGGTGCTATAGATGATGCTTATGGTGCTATAGGTATTTTTTGCCAATCCAACACTAGTTTCACACAATTTGAGTCTAGCTCTGCTTGGTTTGCGTTTACACCAAAATATACAGGTGAGTTTGGTTTTTATATCTTGCCCGAGATAGAAGAGGACTGGGAATATATATTATTTGGTAATAACCCAGATTGTACGGATTTGCACAATACTGATTATCAAGTAGTTTGTAATACTAATAACCCTGGTAATTCCATTAATGCCTATACAGGCATAGGAGAGCATCCCATACAAGGGGGGGGCACCATTAGTGGTTTTTTGCCTTATATAACAGTAAATGCCGGAGAACAATATATTTTATTTATAACGCCATATCTAGTTGATGGAGGTTTTAACCACCGAGCTACCTTAACGTTTCAAGGGGGTTTGATAGAGACCTATGGGGCTGATGCTTTTGAGCAGGTGCCTGCTTGCACATTAGGTGTAGAGGGGTTTGGTATAGATGCTGTGCAGGTTTACCCGAATCCAGCAAAAGATGTTTTGCATGTAAAAGCAAAGAATACGTTAATTTCTGTTGTGGTGTATAATTTGCTAGGACAGAAACTATTAAGTGTAGAGCCAAATACCTTAATAGAGAATATAAATATGTCTGGGTTTGATACTGGGATGTATTTGGTAAAGGTTGCTATAGGTAACCAGATACAGACATATAAGGTTTTGAAGGAGTAAAATTTTAACCCTCCGTCTAGTATCCTTTGGGATTCTAGACACCTCCCTTTAAAAAAAGGGAGGAGCGAAAAGAAATGAATATTGAATGATGAAAGGTTGATAATGAGATTCCTCGTCGTTGCACTCTGTCGGAATGACAGAGAGTTTTAATCTGGGTTGTACTAGTTTGGGATTTCTGTTTCAAACTCTCCGAATTTTTCTATTGAAAAATCCACCTCTCTTTATCTAAAGAGAGGAGCTTTTTGGGATTATTTGATTTTACTGTTCATTTTTGAAGACCAAAAACGAACCAAAAAGTCTGATACTGTCGGTAGGCATTTCACCTATGGTGAACCAAGCCCAAAACTTCGCGTCGCGATGCTCCTGATTTCGAAGCTTTTGTGCTTTATGCTTACGACAGCGTTTTCTGGCTATGCCAGAATGAGGGTGTGATTGATGAGATTCCTCGTCGTTGCACTCTGTCGGAATGACAGAGAGTTTTAATCTGGGTTGTACTAGTTTGGGATTTCTGTTTCAAACTCTCCGAATTTTTCTATTGAAAAATCCACCTCTCTTTATCTAAAGAGAGGTGCTGTATGGGATTGTATGTATTGGGCATCTTCATATTTGAATTTTATGCCTAATAAATCTCATCTATTTAGAATAAATATAAATAACGAACTTCATAAAACTCTAGTACATTTTCATACAGAAATTCGTAAATTTGCACGGATTTTTTAGAAGATTTAAAATCTAAATCACATATACTATTAACAAATAGATTTATAAATATGTCAAACGACATTAAGATTAAAAAAGGTCTGGACATTAAGCTTAAAGGTGTCGCTGAAAAAGCAACTGAAAACGCTATAATAAGCAACTACTGTACGTTAAGACCTGAAGATTTTCATGGAGTTATTCCAAAATTATTAGTTAAAGTTGGAGCAAAAGTAAAAGCTGGAGAGCCTGTTTTTTACGATAAATCTAACGAAGCTATACAATTTGTTTCCCCTGTTTCTGGTGAAATTTTAGAGATTACTCGTGGAGAAAAAAGAAAAATATTAGCTATTAAATTACAAGCTGATAAAGAACAAGGATTCCAAGATCATGGAAAATTTGATGTTAATGCTGCAAATGCAGATAGCGTTAAAGCACATTTATTAGCATCTGGATGCTGGCCATTTGTAAAGCAACGTCCTTATGATGTTATTGCAAATCCAAATAAAGCCCCAAAAGCAATTTTTATTTCTGGTTATGCAAGTGCACCTTTAGCAGCTGATTTAGATTACACACTAAAAGGGAAAGAAGTAGAACTTCAAGCAGCTGTAACAGCCTTAGGGAAATTAACCGAAGGTGCTGTACATGTTTCTGTTGGAAAAAATACGAATTCGCCATTATCTGGTTTAAACGGAATAACTTTACATACTGTTTCTGGGCCACACCCTTCTGGGAATGTTGGAACATTAATTAATAAAATTGATCCATTAAATAAAGGTGAGGTTGTTTGGACAGTTAATGCACAAGACCTTGTGATTATTGGTGAGCTGTTATTAACAGGTAAATTTAATGCAGAACGTATTGTTGCTTTAGTAGGATCTTCAATTAAAAAGCCAAGATACTTTAAAACCAAAATTGGTAGCGAAATTGCTACTATGGTTTACGATAATGGTATAGATAAAGATGGAAACGACCGAATTATTTCTGGAAACGTTTTGTCTGGAAAACAAGTGAAACCAGATGGAAGTTTAGATTATTACAGTAATGTAATAACAGTAATTCCTGAAGGAGATGATTATGAGTTGTTTGGATGGAACAAACCTGTTTTCAATAAAATATCTCAAACAAGAGCAATGACTTTTTCATGGTTAACACCAAACAAGAAATTCGACCTAAACACCAATACAAATGGTGAGCATAGAGCTTTTGTTCTAACAGGAAATTACGAAGCTGTTTTTCCTCTAGATATTTATCCTTTACAGATATTAAAAGCTTGTATGTATAACGATTTAGACGAAATGGAAGCTTTAGGGATGTACGAAGTTGCTCCTGAAGATTTTGCTTTAACAGAATTTGTTTGTGTCTCTAAACAACCACATCAAGAGATTATTAGAAAAGGTTTAGACGTAATGATAAAAGAGATTGGATAATTATTTTATTCATTTTGTAAAGCAAAATGATACATATTAATATAAGAACATGGGTTTAAAAAGCACATTACATAACTTAAAAGAAAAGTATAAAGGAACTAATATGGCTCCTGCATTTAATGCACTCCATACTTTTTTGTATTTACCAAATGAGACCACACATAATGGAACTCATATTAAAGTAGCAGACGATTTAAAGCGTACCATGAACACAGTTATTATGGCTATGGTTCCATGTTTGCTTTTTGGAATGTTTAATGCTGGATATCAGCATTTCTCTGCACTAGGAACACCAGTTGAATTCTTGTCATGGGACGCCTTTTACATTGGGTTAATAAAAGTATTACCTCTAGTAATTGTTTCTTATGGAGTTGGTTTAGCAATCGAGTTTTTATTCGCTGTCATTAAAAAACACGAAGTAGAAGAAGGGTATCTTGTAACAGGTATGTTAGTGCCACTAATTGTTCCAATAGATACACCACTTTGGATGCTTGCAGTAGCAGTAGCCTTTGGAGTTGTTATTGGAAAAGAAGTATTTGGAGGAACAGGGATGAATATCTTAAATCCTGCTTTAACTATTCGTGCCTTTTTATTCTTTGCATATCCAACTTGGATGTCTGGAGATAAAGTTTGGGTACATGGAGCAGTTGAAAGAGATCAAATGATTGCAGCTGGCGAAAAACTAGATGCTATTTCTGGAGAGACCATTTTAGGGTCTTTAGCACAAGGTAAAGAAGTCGCCTATTCACTATCAGATATGTTCTACGGATTTATACCTGGATCAGTTGGTGAAACGTCTACCTTATTAATATTATTAGGAGGTTTATTTTTAATCTTCTCTAAAATAGGAAGTTGGAGAATCATGTTATCTTCAGTAGTTGGAGCCTTAACAATGGGCTTAATATTTAACGGACTTGTTAATGCAGATGTCATTTCTGAAGGGAGTAAATTCCATAGTTTAATGAGCACAACATTCTGGCATCACTTACTAATTGGAGGTTTTGCTTTTGGTACTGTGTTTATGGCAACAGATCCTGTAACAGCTTCGCAAACAAATAAAGGAAAATGGATTTATGGTTTCTTAATAGGATTTTTATCTATTATGATTCGTGTATTCAACCCAGCATATCCAGAAGGTGTTATGTTAGCCATTCTATTAATGAATGTCTTTGCACCAACTATAGATCATTATGTTGTACAAGGAAATGTGAAACAAAGAATGAAACGATTAAAAGTTAAAAGTGCCTAAATTGCACTAAAGTACTTGAAGTTATAGGTGACATAAATATTTAAAACTTTATAACTAAAAATGACAAATAAAGAATTTGCTGAAAAATTAGAAAAGCGAACTATTAAGTTCGCCATTGAAATCATAAATTTGTCAGCAAGTTTACCAAACACTACTGAAGCTTTTGTTTTGAGAAATCAACTCACTAAATCAGGAACAAGTGTTGGAGCAAATTATAGAGAAGCCAATAGAAGTAGAAGTAAGAAAGATTTTAAAAATAAAATTAGAATTAGTTTAGGCGAAGCAAGTGAAACGGATTATTGGTTAGAAATATTAGAAGAAATAAATTTGGTAAATAATAATAAAATTAAAAAATTAAGGGAAGAAGCGAAAGAACTTTTAGCAATATTCACATCAATTGCAAGTAAACTTTAGGCACTTCAAGTACTTTATGATTTTATGAACTTAAAATATGGAAAAGAGAACAGATAAAAATTCATACACCATCATTTTTGCCATTGGAATGGTATTAGTTGTTGGATCGTTATTAGCTTTTGCATCGGCATCCTTAAAAGATAGGATAACTACGAATAGAGAGTTGGAAAGGCAACAAAACATTTTATATGCCATGGGAATTAATGAAAACGACGAAAGTAATGCCGTTTTTGTTTCTACTGAAGAAGCACCTAAATTGTTTTCAGAATATATTAAAAAGCAATTAGTTATTCAAGGTGATAAAACAACTGAAGATAACGAAGCTTATTTAATTGATGTTAAAAAAGAACAAACCAATGCTAAGGATGGTAAAGAAAGAAGATTGCCGTTGTTTATTGGAGAAAGAGAAGGTGTCACTTATTATATAGCTCCAATTAGAGGTAAAGGTCTTTGGGATGCTATTTGGGCTTATGTTGCTATGGATGATAATATGGTTATTCAAGGCGCTTTTTTCGATCACAAAGGTGAAACTGCTGGTCTTGGAGCAAACATTAATAAACGTTTCTTTATGGACGATTTTATTGGTGAAGATTTAATGAATAATGGAAAGTTTGTTGGTGTAAATGTGGCCAAAGGAAATGCAGATCCATTAAATATAGATAAAACAGATAATGAAGTAGATGCTATTGCTGGAGCAACAATAACTGGCGATGGTGTTTCAGCTATGCTAAGAAGCGAACTGAAACTATATGTGCCTTATTTTGAAAACTTAAAAAACAAATAATTTATGGGACTTTTATCAAAAAAAGATGCCAAATTAATATTAGATCCTTTAGCAGATGATAATCCAATTACTATTCAAGTACTTGGTATTTGTTCAGCTTTAGCAATTACTGCAGAATTAAAAGCGTCTTTAGTAATGGCAATTTCAGTCATATTTGTACTTGGAATAGGGAATGTTGTTATTTCCTTAATTCGAAACATTATTCCTTCAAAAATTAGAATTATTGTACAACTTATTGTAGTTGCTGCCTTAGTAATTATTGTGGATTTAGTTTTAAAAGCTTTTGCATACGAACTAAGTAAAACCCTTTCTGTATTTGTTGGTTTAATTATTACAAACTGTATTATTATGGGACGTTTTGAAGCCTTTGCTTTAGGAAATGGTCCTTGGCGAGCTTTTCTTGATGGCATAGGAAATGCATTAGGATATGGTGTTATTTTAATAATTGTTGGATTCTTTAGAGAATTATTAGGTTCAGGTACTTTGTTTGGAATTCCAGTTTTAGGAGATCCAATTGCAAAAACAGGATTATATTCTATTGGTTACGAAAATAATGGATTTATGATTATGCCTCCAATGGCTTTAATAGTTGTAGGAATTATTATTTGGGTTCAACGTAGTAGAAATAAAGCATTAATAGAAGACTAAATTTGGTTTGTAGTTTAAAGTTGTTGGTTTTATCTAACAACAATAAACAAAAAACTAAAAACTAAAATATATGGAACATATAGAATTATTTTTCAAATCAATATTTATCGATAACATGGTATTTTCAGTATTCCTTGGAATGTGTTCTTACCTTGCTGTATCTAAAAAAGTGGCAACAGCAGTTGGACTTGGAGCAGCTGTTATCTTTGTATTAGCAATTACAGTACCATTAAACTGGTTATTAGACCAGTATTTATTACAACCAGGTGCTTTAAAATGGTTAGGTGCTGAATATGCAGACTACGATTTAAGTTTCCTTTCGTTTATTATGTTTATTGCAACTATTGCAACAATGGTTCAATTAGTAGAAATAATTGTAGAGAAATTTTCTCCATCATTATATAATTCACTTGGTATATTCTTACCATTAATTGCTGTTAACTGCGCTATTTTAGGTGGTTCATTATTTATGCAATCAAGAGAGATAGCAACATTAGGATTAGCAACAACTTACGGAATTGGTTCAGGAATAGGATGGTTTTTAGCCATTCTTGCAATAGCAGCTATTAGAGAAAAAATTAGATATTCAAACGTTCCTGCTCCTTTAAGAGGTTTAGGAATTACGTTTATAATAACTGGTTTAATGGCAATTGGTTTTATGAGTTTTGGTGGTATGTTAACTGGTGGAGATGAAGAAGTTGAAACAGAAGAAAACACAGCACTAGTTGAACCTGAAAAAACTCAGGAAGATATTAAAGAAGAAGCATTAGCTGATAACACAATAAAAGGAATTGAATAACATGATAGTATTAGCAGCAAGTACATTAGGAACAATCATAATAACAGTAGTCGCTTTCTTGATAATTACATTGTTATTAGTTGCGTTATTATTGGTTGTAAAACAAAAATTATCACCATCAGGTCCAGTAAAGATCTTGATTAATGGTGAAAGGGAGATTGAAGTAGCTTCAGGAGATACTTTGTTATCGACATTAGGCGCTCAAAAAATATTCTTGCCATCTGCTTGTGGTGGTGGAGGAACATGTATTCAATGCGAATGTCATGTATTATCTGGTGGAGGTGAAGCACTTCCAACTGAAACGCCTCATTTTACTCGTAAAGAATTACAACATGGCGCACGTTTATCTTGTCAGGTAAAAGTGAAACAAGACATGGAAGTTACTATTCCAGAAGAAGTTTTCGGAATTAAAAAATGGGAAGCTACTGTTGTTTCAAATTATAATGTGGCTACGTTTATTAAAGAATTTGTAGTTGAAATACCTGAGGATATGGGATACAAAGCTGGAGGTTATATTCAGATTGAAATCCCTCCATGTGAAATAAAGTATTCAGAAATGGACGTGTCTGCACATCCAGAAGATCATCCTGGAGAGCCAGATAAGTTTAAAGCAGATTGGGAAAAGTTTGGTCTATGGCCTTTAGTCATGAAGAATGATGAACTTGTTGAAAGAGCATATTCTATGGCTTCTTATCCTGCTGAAGGAAGAAAGATAATGCTTAATGTACGTGTTGCAACACCTCCTTTCGATCGTGCCAAAGGTGGCTGGATGGATGTTAATCCTGGTATTGCTTCATCTTATATTTTTAATCAGAAAATTGGTGATAAAGTAACTATATCAGGACCTTATGGTGAATTCTTTATTAATGAATCTGATAGTGAAATGTTATATGTTGGTGGAGGTGCAGGAATGGCACCAATGCGTTCACACTTATATCAATTATTTAGAACCATTAAAACGGGTCGTAAAGTAACTTATTGGTATGGTGGACGATCTAAAGCTGAATTATTTTACATCCATTATTTTAGAGCTTTAGAGAAAGATTTTCCAAACTTTAAATTCTATTTAGCGTTATCTGAACCAATGGAAAGTGATAATTGGAAAGTTAAGAAAGATATTAATGACGAAGAAGGTGATGGGTTTGTTGGGTTTATACATAATTGTGTAATTGATAACTACTTAAATCATCATGAAAATCCAGAAGATATAGAATTGTATTTCTGTGGACCTCCATTAATGAACCAAGCTGTTCAAAAAATGGGAGAAGATTTTGGTTTAGCAGACGAGAACATAAGATTTGATGACTTTGGAGGATAGGCGATAATTGCCATTTGATATTAAAATGTCATTCCGAGCTTGTGCGAGGGATCTAATATATAAACAAAAAACCCAACACGAAAGTGTTGGGTTTTTTGTTTATATATTTAAATAATTATTTAATATCCAATAGCTCCACCTTCTGGACGAGATGAATCTGAAGCTCCAGTAATCATATTGTTTTTTGGATTTACAGTAATCCCCATTAAGGCACCCAAATAGCTTCTTGCTTTTAAGGAATGACCCATATTTTCTAAAGCCTTTCGAGTATCTGGCGACATTAAATCGTTTTCATAAATTAGTTCATCTGGTAACCATTGATGATGAATTTTCATAACTTCAATGGCTTTGTGAATTGGCATATTGAATTCTAAAACATTTAATGTGGTTTGAAAAACTGTATTGATAATCGTTCGTCCTCCAGGGCTTCCAATAATTAAATAAGGCTTGCCATTTTTTGCTACAATAGTTGGTGTCATGCTAGAAAGCATGCGTTTCTCTGGAGCTATTAAATTAGGATTTGTGCCTATTAGCCAACCTGAGTCTGTATAACCAGGAATTGGATTAAAGTCTCCCATTTCATTATTAAAAATAAAACCAAGGTCTTTAGAACCCATTTTAACACCATACCAATTTTCTAGTGTATATGTTAGCGAAACTGCATTTCCGTCTTTATCGATTACCGAAAGATGGGTTGTATTTTTTCCATCATAGATTTGTCCAAATTTAGTAGAATCGCTAACGGAAGCTCTCTCTAAGTCTATATTTTCAAACCTATTTTTTGCATGCTCTTTAGAGGTTAATCTGTCTAATGGCATATCTAGATTAAAATCCGGATCGCCTAAAAATTCGGCACGATCTGAAAAAGTTCTTCGCATAGCTTCAGCAAGTATGTGAACATATTCGGTTGAATTAAATTCAATGTTTTCCCAATCAACCAATTCCATAAGGTTCATTAATTCTATAAGTGCAACACCTCCAGAACTTGGTGGAGGCATGCTATAAATATCAAAACCTTTATATGTGCCTTTTATAGGTTCACGTTCTATAGCATTATATTTTGCTAAATCTTCAGTAGTAATAATACCACCATGAACCTTCATGTAATCTTCTATTTTTTTAGCAACTTCACCTTTGTAAAAACCATCACGTCCATGATCTCTAATTTGCTTTAATGTATTAGCTAGAGCAGGTTGCTTCCAAGTGCTTCCAGGTTGAGTGATTTCTCCTTTTTCGTTATCAAAATAGGTTGTCATGAATGGGAATTCATCTGCTTTACTACTAAAATGTAATGCTTCACTATACAAAGTCCAATTGAATGTAAATCCATCTTCTGCTAATTTAATAGCAGGTTGTACTAGATCCTTCCAAGGTAATTTCCCATATTTTTGGTGTGCTAAATACAAACCAGCAACCGTTCCTGGGACTCCAACTGCTAATAAACCAGTATGGTTACTGTCATCCTTTATCTTGCCGTTTTTATCTAAAAACATAGTTTCTGTAGAAGCCAATGGTGCTTTCTCTCTAAAGTCAATGGTTGTTGTTTTTCCTTCAGAATTCATAAAAACTATAAAACCACCTCCACCAATATTTCCAGCAGTTGGATGCGTTACAGCTAAAGCAAATGCTGTTGCAATGGTTGCATCTATAGCATTACCTCCTTGTTTTAAAATATCGACTCCTGTTTGAGAAGCTATTTTGCTAGCAGTAACCACCATGCCATTTTTAGCGTAGGATTGTGCAAATGAAATAGATGAATTGAAGAAAAGAGAAAGACCTAGTATTATAGTAAAAAGATGTTTCATATTTGTTTTCATTGGTATTGTTGATATATACCTAAGTCTAATTTTACGAATTATATTTAAAAATTTCAATCATTCAATGGCTAAGATTGTAAGTAGATAAAGTTGAAAATTTAGTTTTGGGAGGTTTAGAATGACAAGTTAAACAATTTAAAGGTGTGAAAGCTTATAATAATTCTTGGTTTTTAATAAATTATATATGATATAGAGTAAAAAAATTACATAATTTAATTATCTTAGAAGCCAATTTAAAAAAAGTATAAAAGAAATGAAACAAAACAACTTTAAATTAGTTATTGGTTTTTTTATGTTTTTAATGGTTTTTGGTCTGCAAGCACAGCAGAAATCAGCTAAAAAAACAATTTCAAATGAACCTTTACAACTAACAGAAGAGAATCAAAGACATTTTGATGAAACTGGATTCATAAGATGTGCAACTGTTGAAGTTGAAGCATTACGTAGACAAAACGATCCTTCAGTTCAATCTGTCGAAGAATTTGAAAATTGGTTAGCACCTTTAATTGAAGAGCGTAAGCAACGTATAGCTCAACAGAAAGCTGACGGAACTTTTAGACGTGTAATAGTTAATATTCCAATTATATTTCACGTACTTACAGATACACAAGGAGATACGAACGATTTATCTGCTTCACAAATTCAAGCCCAAATAGACCAGTTAAATATAGATTTCGGAAATCTTGCTGGTAGTACACATGCTGCAGCTGCTGATGCGGAAATTGTTTTTATTCCAGCTACTATTGATCCAAGTGGTACTCCATTAGCTGAGCCAGGTATCGATAGAGTATATGGCTATGCAGGAACTTTATCTACAGCTGCTTTAGATAACACAATTAAACCAGCAACTATTTGGGATCGTTCGTTATATGCTAATATTTGGACAGCAAACCTTGGTGGTGGCTTATTAGGTTATGCTCAATTTCCTACAAATTCAACATTGCCTGGTATGCCAGCTAGTGGTGGTTCTGCGTTAACAGATGGTGTAGTAGTACTTGCTGGAAGTGTAGGTTCTGTGGCTAATCCAGGAACTGTAGCTCCATATAATTTAGGTCGTACTTTAACTCATGAAATTGGTCACTGGATTGGTTTACGCCATATTTGGGGAGATTCTAATTGTGGAAATGATTATTGTGCAGATACGCCAGAATCAGCTTCTTCAAATGGTGGTTGCCCAACTCTAACAACTTGTGATGGAATCCAAGATATGGTAGAAAACTATATGGATTATACAAATGATGCTTGTATGGATATTTTTACTAACGATCAAGTTGGTAGAATGGTAACTGCTTTAGAAAACGCAACTGGTCTTTCAAGTTTACCTAGCTCTAATACAGGAGATCCTGTCGAAGCTTCCGATTTAGATGCTAGAATAGATATTGCAGAGCTTAATGTAGCTAATTGTTCAGATTATTCTATTACTCCTGAATTAACAATTACAAATAAAGGGAATGATGTTTTAACTTCTGCTACTATTAGTTATAATTTAGATGGAGGTACAGATACTGACATTAACTGGACTGGAACTTTAGAATTAGATGAATCTGAATCTATATTTCTTCCACAAATAAATACTCCTATTGCAACTTATACGTTTAATGTAGAGCTTACAAGTCCAAATGGAGGTACAGATGAAAATCCTGGTGACAATGTAGATTCAGCCAATTTTGAAATTACTGGTTCAGCATGTGCTTCAGTTGGAAATATGGATTACTTAACAAGTACTACAGGTGTTATTTTTAATACTATTAGTAACTTAAATACTGGTAAACCTTCAGGTTATAGTGACTATACAGCAATGAGTACAAGTTTAAACAGAGATAGTTCTTACGATTTAACTGTTAATGCTAATAGTGATGGTAATTATCAAATTATAACTTATGCTTGGATAGATTGGAACCAAAACTGTAGTTTCGATGATCCAGGAGAGCAATATGACTTAGGTCAATCAGCTGATATAAATAACTTACCAACTGCAAATTCGCCTTTATCTATAACAGTACCAGTTGGTGCCGATTTAGGTAATACAACTATGCGTATTACAACTAAATATACAGATCCAAATGCAAATCAATTCCCTACATCATGTGAAATGAATCATGATGCTGAGGTTGAAGATTATACTATTAATGTATTGGCACAATTAGGTGTTGAAGAAAATGCATTCGAATCATTTAGTATGTATCCTAATCCAGCTAATAATGAAGTTACAATTGAGTTAAGTACAAACCAAGATGTAAATATTACAATATTCGATATTAGAGGACGTGAAGTATTTACTAATGGTTATGCTAATAATTCAACATTATTTAATAGAACAATCAGTCTTGATGCTATGACGACAGGATTATATTTAGTTCAAATTACTAGTGGAGATAAGAAAACTACTAAGAAATTAATAATTGAATAATTTTAAAGTTTTATAATTTAAAAAGGCTACCAAATTTGGTAGCCTTTTTTATTTTGATATAGATTTATAGTATTTTTGTACCATGAGCAAAACACTTACCGAACAAGAATTACACAACCTCGCCATGAACCATGTTGGCAAAGATTTAGAACAACGTGGGTTTGAATTTATAGCGATAAATAGCAAGCTTAAAAAACACCCGCAATTTGTATGCATAGATAAAAAAAGTCAGTACTTTTTTGTTGTAGTTAGAGCTGTTATTTTACCAGATAACCCTAATAATTATGATGTTGTTTGGATGGAAACATTTAAGAAACATGCCACAGAAAAAGAAGCCAAAGTATTGTATGCTGGCGTTGGTTTAGGAAACCCAAAAGGGGAAAATTTACCAATATATTTAAACGAAGAATACTTGATTGAATACAATGGGATTCAGGTAATAGAAACGCATTTAAATTAGCTACTTGTTATTTTAAAATTATAAATTCACAACGCCTGTTTATAGCATGTATGTCTTCAGTACAGTTGTCTCCACAATCTACTAATGGTTGACTTTCACCAAACCCTTTTGATTGTAATCGGCTTTTATTAATTCCATTAGAGACTAAATAGTCTAAAGTAGATTTCGCTCTATTTTCAGATAAAATCAAATTATATTCATCACTACTTCTTGAATCCGTATGAGCACCTAATTGAATTTCCATTCGTGGATATTTCTTTAATAAATTAACAAGCACATCTAGGGTTTTAGAAGCTTGAGGTTTAATATTCCATTTGTCTAAATCAAAATAGATATTTTCAAGTTCTATATATATATAACCATCTGTTTTGGTAACTACAATTTCTTCAGCATCATCATAAGATTCTATTTCTAACTCAATGTTATATTCAACCTTTCCTTCTTCATTGGTGTTAAATTCTTCAATTGTAGGGATATAAAAATCCCTATAACCTTCAATTGAGTAGACTTTATTGGGCTCTGTGTTGAATCGATATTTACCATCTTCACCAACAATTAATTCATCAGCAATAGATCCATCTTCATTTAGTAAAGTTACTTTTGTTCCTGGAAGTATCTCTTTTGTGTTCTTATCACGAACGTCTCCTACAACAATAAAAGTTCTTTTATTCTCAATTCTTGAAAAAGCGTATAGCTTATCTAAGCCATCTCTATTTGAAGCAAAGAAGCCTTTTTGAATAGAGTCATTTAATACGAAGCTAAAATCGTCCATTCCTGTATTAATTGTTGGACCTAAGTTTAAAATCTCTTTATATTGCGAATCCGTTAATTTTGACATGAAGATGTCTAAATTTCCAATTCCCTCATGACCATCTGAAGCAAAGTACAAGGTCTCGTCATTATCTATAAAAGGAAATTGTTCTCTATGTTTTGTGTTAATTGAACTTCCTAAGTTAATAGGGTCACTATAGGTATTATCTGAAATATTCACATAATAAATGTCAAAAGAACCTATGGAACCTGGCATATCACTGGAGAAATAAAGCTTAGTGTTATCTTTGTTTAGAACGGGATGTTGGGTGGAATACATATCGTTTGAAAACGGTAATTCAGTAATATTTGTCCACTCAGAATCGATTAATTCAGCGCGAAAAATTTTAACTGCTGCGTATTTTTCTTCTCCAATTTGAACTTGCTTGTCTCCAGTTCTAGAGAAATACATGATTTTCAAGTCTGATGTAAAAGTTGCATTACTTTCATGAGTTTCTGTATTGATATTATCAGAAAAAGGAACAACATTTTCTAAATTTTTATCATCGGAAACAAACGCTTGGTATAAATCTAAATATGGTTTTTTATTCCAGCCATATTCTGGGTTTTCAATATTTCTTAATGATGTAAACACAATGTCTTCTCCGAAATAAGAAACCCCAAAATCACCTTCATTTGATCCCGTATTAACTTCTTTTATTTGATAATTGTATGGAACAATTCTCTTCAAATTTTCAATAAAATTTGGAGTATTTACTTCGTGACCCAAATATTTCGATTGTATTTGATCTGAAGTATTGTAATCATTAACACCTTTTAAAGCTTGCACATAACGAAAATAGACAGAAGGGTTTAAGCTGTCTTTATAGGAGCTAAATAGCCAATTATAAACAGTTTTAGCTTTATCCATTTTAGAATTATAATAATAACAATCACCAAGGTTTTGAAGAACTTCTTTGTTATAATCTAATTTTTCATAGATTACAGCAGCTTCTATATAGGCTTTTTTTTCGAAAAGTTTATTTGCGTATTTTAAACTTTTCTTTTGCCCAAAAGAAATACTGCTAATAAAAATGACACATATTATAAGAAGATTTTTGTTCATGTTTAAATATTTAGAAAAATCGAGGTGATTTATCATAGCCTTTTCCTAATTTATTGATATCAAATAAAATAATAATTTCATGCGAACCAGAATTAAATCTTCCTAAATTAGAAAGGGTATAATCATATGCATATCCAATTCGTAAGTTTTCAATGATTCGAAAATTTACCAAACCACTGATTGAGTCATCCCATCTATATCCTACCCCAAGCTCAAATTTATTATTTATTAAAACATTGGTAGTTAAATCTATTGAAAGTGGAGCGCCAGAAACTGCCTTTGTCATGAAAGCTGGCTTCAATTTTAAATTATCATTTAAGTTGAATACATAACCACCAGTTAGGAAGTAATGTATTTCTTCTGTGCCAGTGGTTACTATACCACTATTATTATCTAAATGTTTAGACTTTAAAAGATTGGGAGCCGATAGTCCTAAATAAAATTTCTGTCCAAAATAAAAAGCACCAACACCAATATTTGGAAAAGTTTTGCTCAGATTGTTTTCGAATGCTGCATCAGGTACAGGATCTGAGTAAACAAAACCATTAAAATTGGTGCTATAGAAAGTAGCGCCAGCTTTAACGCCAAAGGATAATTTTGTGTGTTCGTTTACAGGAATTATATATGCGAAATCAGCATATAAGTTGGTTTCCTTTACCACATCACCTATTTGATCATGAACTACTGAAATTCCACCTTCCATACGTCTACCTAAGGTGCCATGGGCAAAAAATGAGCCAGTTGAGGGGCCACCAACCGACCCGACCCACTGTGCACGATATAATAAGCCTAAATTTATAAGATTAGCATTGTCAGTAGCATATCCAGGATTAATAACACTCATGTTATACATATATTGAGTATATTGAGAATCCTGTTGCGCAAAAACAAAATGCCCAACGATTAGAGCAAAAAAGGTCAAACTATATTTTAATAATTTTTTTGTCATAGTTTTAATTGTTCTACCTGCTTAAATAAACTCTTCCTTGAATAGGTTTTCTTGTTCCATCATTAAATTTTAAAATGAAGAAATAAACACCTACAGGTAGTTTTGAATTTCCTAGATTTAATCCCTTATCAGAATAACCATTCCAGTTTGGGGTATTTATATTTCCTTTATAAAGAATATTTCCATAACGATTGTAAATTTCCAATGTGAAATTAGGATATAGTTCTCTTAAATTAACAATATTAAAATCATCATTGACATAGTCGTTATTTGGTGAGAACCCATCAGGTATTATGATGTCTTTTGGGCAATCCATTAACTCTACTAGTACTTCTAGCCGTGGAATACTTTCACATCCATCTGCTGTTAAAGTTGATGCATAATATATTTCTCCATTAATTAACAATGTAGAAACTGAATATGCAGTACCTCCATTTGGAGCATCATACCAAGTTATTGGTGCATTTCCAACGATGTTAGCTGTTAAATTTTCAATGGTAGGGTTATCTTGTTTACAAAAAATATTGCCATTTTTAATGATTTCAGGTATTGTGTTATCAAAAACAATGAAGTTTACTGGTGAAATATTTGATGTATCAACACCACATACTGAATTCACCGGAATCATACTAACAATAGTAATAGTTGTAGTGCCTATATCAGTTAATAAGTTTTCAGGGATACTAAAATTAGTATTACCACTTACGAAAACAACATCTATTGAATTTTCAGAATTATTAGAACCTGATAAACTATAAATAATGGTGTAATTACCATCAGGTAATAAAGTTGCACCAGTAATAGTTACAGAATTAGCAAGTCCTAGACAAATATTGCCTACTAGTATTTCTAAACCAGTTGCATTAGGATTGTTCTCAATGCTTACAATTAATTCAGAAGAATCTCTTTGATTACATTGCGTTAGTTCAAGAGAATAGATGTAAACACCAGGAGCGTCAATATTTGGATCAAAAATACCAGTTCCAGAATCTAAAGCTGGAAACCAAGTTCCTCCAGTATCAGGATTACCATCTATGAAATCAAATAAATTTTGAGATCCTTCATCTGAGCATATTACAACATTACCATCATCTCCAGCATTAGGTTTTGGAATAATGGTCACGATTACAGTAGTTGATGCATCTGTACAAGCTCCTATGCCATTTACATTGTAGGTGTAGATTCCTGGTGAATCGATATTTGGATCAAAAAGACCAGTACCACTATTAAGAGGAGGGCTCCAATTTCCATTAATATCTGGATTACCAGTCAGTACATCAAATAAGTCTTGTGTAGTATCATTATTGCAAATATCAATTGTACCACCAATACCTGCATTTGCTTCAGGAGAGATAATAATAGTTACAGTAGAATTAGAGATAGCACAGCTATTACCAGGATCAACAGTGTAGGTAAATACATAAGGGCTTCCAGCGACAGTCATGGTTGTAAT
>Ga0209345_10001603_pt1 | contig 26657 bp, 24 predicted proteins | sample Cruoilmetagenom7_FD_187294 | JGI IMG/M metagenome (GOLD analysis project Ga0209345, IMG submission 187294) | Oil polluted marine microbial communities from Coal Oil Point, Santa Barbara, California, USA - Sample 7 (SPAdes) (version 2) | ecosystem: Environmental > Aquatic > Marine > Oil seeps ...
GGATTTTACTAGGCTATGAAATGTCATCTCGTAGCCTAGTAAAATCCATGATGGTTATTGGCAGTGCGCAAGCTGTCAAGATCCTGATTTCCATTTTAAGGATAAAGGTGTTGGCCCTTTTACTCGGGCCGACCGGCATTGGTCTATTGAGCGTCTATAACAACCTGCAGGGTATGGTGTCGACTGCTGCTGGCTTGGGGATGGGCTCTAGCGGAGTGCGTCAGATTGCTAGCGTCAAAGGTGAAAAACAAGCTTTGAGCCGAGTGCGGCGCGTGCTGTTGGCAGCACATCTGGTACAGGGCACACTCGCCATGCTGGGCGTGTGGTTGTTACGGGAACCTATTGCCGAATGGCTGCTGGGGACCCCTGAATACGCGACCGAAGTTGGGCTGATCGGCCTTGCGATATTGTTTAGCCTTCTTGGAACGGCGCAAACCGCGATTCTTCAAGGCATGCGGCGCATTGGCGATCTGGGGCGGGTTACTGTATTCAGTGGATTGGTAGGTACCGTGGTTGGTCTGGCCGCGGTCTGGTTCTATGGCGAGGCGGGACTGATCTGGTTTGTGGTCGTGCAACCACTGGCAAAAATAGTGATTGCTCTGCGTTACACCAGCAAACTACCTAAACCCACGGCGACACGCCCCAGCGTGGTTGAGATATGGGAAGTCTGGAAGCCGATGGCCAAACTTGGTGCGGCATTCATGCTGGGCACGCTCGCCACAACAGCAACGTTGCTGCTGGTGCGCAGCCGTATCACGCAGGAACTGGGGTTGGAAGCAGCAGGTCAGTTTGCCGCCGCCTGGGGCATCACCATGACCTATGTCGGTTTTTTACTTGGGGCTATGGCAGCAGATTATTATCCACGCCTGACTGAAGTAATTAATGACCGGGATGCCGCGACCCGGCTGATGAACGATCAGGCACAGCTAGGGCTGGCGATCGGCGGGCCGGTTCTGTTGTTGCTGATCGGACTGGCGCCGTGGGTGGTTACATTGCTATATTCTGCAGAATTCGGCCCAGCGGCCTCCCTGCTGCAATGGCAGACGGTGGGTAATGTGTTCAAATTGGCAAGCTGGGCGCTCGGCTTTGCTTTTGTAGCTGCCGCACGTGGAGGAATTGTCCTGCTTGTTCAGATCAATTTTAATGTTCTTTTCCTATTAATGCTTTGGTTTGGTCTTGACCAGTTTGGTCTAATCGCCGCCGGGCCGGCGTTCATGATCGCTTATGTTTTGCATTTCGCTTTACTGTGTCTTCTTGCCCATACCCTTCAGGGGTTTCGCTGGCAGTCGTTGTCGCTGGTGCTGCTCGCACTGCACGCTACATTGGCGCTGGGGTTATTGGCGGTGACACAGGTCGCACCTTATGTGGCCGCGATTGCATCACCCTTGCTAGCGCTGGTGACCGGGGTATTCGGCCTGCGGGTGGTATTAATAAAAATGGGCCCCGAGGGCCGAGTTGCCGAGCGGTTCGCCCGCATCTACGCTGCCATCGGCTGGCCAATTAGGAGCGCTCCATGACCGACACTACCAAATCCCCGCAGGACCGCCCGCTCGTCACCTTTGCGTTGTTTGCCTATAACCAAGAGAAATACATCCGCGAGGCTGTCGAGGGGGCGTTTTCCCAAACCTACGAGCCATTAGAGATCATCCTGTCGGATGATTGTTCAAGCGACCGAACATTTGCCATCATGCAAGAGATGGCCGAGACTTTTAGCGGGAAGCATAAAGTGAAATTAAGGCGGAATTCAAATAATATGGGGCTTACCTCCCACGTAAATCAGATATTGGAGATTTCAGAAGGAGAAGTATTTGTCTTTGCGGCTGGTGACGACATCTCTGAAACTCATCGAGTATCTCAATTGATGGCCGTTTTCTCGGGCAGGCAAGATGTGGTATCTGTGTTATCTGGACGAACCGTGATTGAATCGGATGGTCGTGCTCGACGCATTAAACAAGGACGGCACGATAAAGGCGTTGGTGCCGTAGAATACACTCTGGACGACCTCTGGACTGGTTGCGCGAAAACAAGTGGTGCAACGCGGGCGATAAAACGCAGTGTATACAATATTTTTGGGCCTCTTGATCCTTCTTGTCCCACTGAGGACACGCCTTTTTTTCTGAGAGATCGGAATGTGGGGCGAGTGATTCGGATATCTGATAAACTTGTACGGTACCGTGTACATGCCAACAACTTAAGCCATCCCGCTTCCATTGGATCGATGGAAATAGACTTGATAATAAACCAATATGTGAAAGATCTCGAATTAGCGGCATTGGAAAACCTAATCGAAGAAGAAGAAATTAGAAAAACAAGACGGTGGATACAGAGAATTCGATTACTGCGAGAAATGGAAAAAATCGAACAGTCTGGCGGATTATTGACTCTTCCTCGAGCCGCAGTTGGTTATTTAACTTCCCCTCTCCCAGCAAAAGAAAAGGTTGAGAGGTTGGTCGGATATTTAGTTCGACGCTACAGACGGAGTTTACAAAAATGAAGATTGCAATTTTTTCAGAATGCAAAAGTAACAATCAAGGGGATCAAGCAATTTTTCGTTCCGTAACTTCCCTACTGTCCGATCATGAATTGGTGGGGATATCTTTGAGTGACGAATCTCCGCCAAAGGTTATAGAGAATAGCAATTACAGCCGGCGGTTGCGAGACGCGAAATTCATAGCTTCATTTAAACTACCCATGTCGCGGGCGCGCATCAGGTGGTACCTTCAGGGAGCTCGGTCTAAATCGGCTATTAGGTATGCGCAAGGTTTGGAGAATTGCGATGCGGCTATTATTGGTGGCGGGCAACTTTTTAGGAGAAACTCTAACCTTTTTGCTGAACGCGTCTATGAAATTTCAAATCTTTGTCAAGAAAGAAAAATTCCGTACGCTATTCTAGGTGTTGGCATAGATAGTGCGCTAGATACTAGCAGCTCCCGATTGCTTTCTAAAGTTCTTTTTCGAGCTAATTATATCTGTTTGCGTGACGCATTGTCTCGAGCGAGGGCGAAAAAGATGTTAGGTGGTACAGGAAATGTAGAAGTTGGGCCGGATCTTGCTTTTGCTTATACAAGAAATTCTTTTTCAAGGAAATTTAAAGAACCTTCGCAAAGGTCTACGGTTTTCTTGAATATTATGAACTACGAACAGTTTACTTCTCGAACCTACAGAAAATTAAACCGAAATCAGTTTGATATGGTTTCTCGTTGGAAAGCCTTTGCCGTGGCCGCGATCAAAGCGGAACTAGATATTGTTATTTGCACCTCAGGAGTTGAAGGTGATCTTGCTGTAGCCCAGGTTGTTGCACAACAAATAGGCGATATGGCAGGTTGTAAAATTCAGGTGATACATCCTACTGGGCTTACGGAAATGGAGGAAGCGCTTACTCGGGGGGGCTATATTCTTGCAAGCCGCATGCATGCGGGAATTTTGGCTTATCGCTTCGGTTTGAAGGTCGTGGCTTTTGATTGGGACGATAAAGTATCAGGTTGCTGGGAAACAATCGGGCAGCCCGATTGTGTTTATAATTTTTGGGATTCGGACCCTAGCAAAGTTTTGAGTTTTCTCATTTCCAGAGCAGTTGAAGACGATTACCCCCCCGTCGCCCGCAAAGTGGAGGTTGCTGTCAAGCACTGCCTCGAACACCTACTTTCGAGAATATGATGACAAAAGGCATGGCCGAAATCTCCATCCTTCTCCCCGACCTGCGCAGCGGCGGTACAGAGCGGGTCAATCTCGATCTTGCTCACGAATTCGCCCGTCAAGGGCATCAGGTTAAACTCGTGCTAATGCAAGCTTGCGGCGAGTTACTGGCCAGAGCGTAGGCGAATTTTTCCGTAATCAACCTCAATTGCCCGCGCGCGCAACCTGCCGCGCGTTCTGTCTCGTTATCTGCGCCGTCACCGCCCCGATGCCCTGCTTGCCGCGATGTGGCCGCTGACAGTCATAGCACCGATGATGTGCCTTGTAGGCTATCGTGGACGGGTAGTGGTGTCCGAGCATGGTATTCTTTCCGCCCAATATCGAGATTGGGGGGGTGCTCATCGAGCGGCTCTTCGCGCGAGCATGGCACTGTCCTACCGTATGGCTCATGCGCGCGTAGTGTTTCTGCCGAGGTCGTGTAGATGGTATTGCCGCGCTATCGGGCCTGCCTCGTCCTCGGTTTGAGGTGGTTCACAATCCGGTGCCCTCGCATCCAAAACCGGACAAGCAAGCTTTACACATGGTTGAGGCACTGAGGTCTGTACCTAGCGGTGCAAGGATCGTTACCGATGGCAGTATGAAGAAAGTAAAGAATCATTCTTTGCTCTTGCGCGCCTTTGCAAAGATAGATCGACCTGACGACCGCCTGATGCTTATCGGAACAGGGGCGGGTGAGGCAGGCCTGCGTACGCTTGCTGTGGATTTGGCGATTGCGGATCGGGTGATCTTTGCTGGTTTCCATCCAGACCCGACGCCTTTCTTTTGTTTTATATTTGTTGAAAGCCCATAAATACAAGCGCCCCCTCAAGGGGGGGCAAAACGTGAGGCAGTTAATCATATAAATTTGATTGTATCCCCTAGTTCGAGGAGATAGTCGTAGAGTAGATCACTTATTGTAAAAGCGGTAGCTTTGCTTATATTGCGTGGGCTATGGTAAGAATTAAACATCTCCTTCAAATACTTTTAGTGCTCGTATCAATAAGCTTTTCCCAAGCCGTCTGCGCGGATGTGAGTGTAACATTTTACAGTCATGATTTTGATGACCATTTCCCACATGCGTTTTTCGTCGCCAACGGCGACTTGTCAAACGGAGTTGTTATTGATGATGCCTTTGGGTTTACAGCCAAAAAAATATCACCTACAATTCTACTTGGCTCGGTAAAAGGACACGTCTCTCGCCCGAGCATTAAATATATTCAAAACTCAATGATGCATTTTACAGTTATTTTGGACGACAAGCAGTACAAAAACTTGAAATTAGTCGTAGAAAAATGGGAGAGAATTCCAGGAAAAAGCTACAATCTCAAAAAGAGAAATTGCGTTCACTTTACAGCTGACATACTGAAAGCGCTAGGGCTTACCATTAACGTTAACAGTAAGCACTTTAAGAAACCAAAGTCATTCCTTCGGGAAGTTACGGCTCTTAATTCTGACTTAAAACTACGGTCTTCTGAAAACCAATAATTATGATTTATTGGAAAAATATTGCGATTCTAACTATATTGAGTCTAATACTTGATGGCTGTGCAAACCCACAAGGCTCTCAGCAAGTAAAGGCGACCTCAAACCTAATTTTACATCCTCATGAAGCTATCGATGAAGATTTGACCAAATATTTAGATGGTTTACGTAGGCTAGATAAAGTTGCGGCGAGAATTTTTCAAAGCAACACGGTTGATTGTTTGTACGTTGGTCGCGATTCTGGGGTTATAACTCACGAATTGAGCGATTTTCCTAAAAAGCTTCGGGGCCCTGCAAAGTTAGCATTCACTATTTCAGCTGAACCTAAAATCATTTATGTACGTAAGGGCGGACCAAGTTCCAATCTCAGGTTGGGCGATGTGTTAATTGATAACAATAACAAGGCTGTTGCTAATACAAATAAGTCCATCCAAACTTACCTCGCTGCAGGGTTTCTTCGAGTGCGCAGAGACGGCATTGAAAAAATTATTAAAGTTTCAGCACCGCCCGCCTGCGCCTATGCAATAAACCTAAAAGTCGACCCCAAAATTAAGGCAAAATTGTCGGGTGGGCAGATTACAGTGACTTCAGGATTGCTAGAGTTTACTAAGACAGATTCGGAACTCGCTTATGTGTTGGGTCATGAATTGGCGCACGGCTTTAAAAACCATATTAAGAAGGCTGTGTACAGCGGCGGGTTTCTCGGGTTAGCTAGTAAAAGGATGCAAAATTTAGAACTTGAAGCAGACAAAACAGGAATTTTTGTAATGTCTCGGGCTGGCTATGACATAAAGGCGGCTGAAATATTTTTGGCGCGTTTGATAAAACAAAACTTACAAAAAGGCACTGGTAAAAAAAGACATATTGAAGCCGAAACTCGCCTTCGTTACATAAAGAACACCATAGAGACTTATAATACATCCCTCTCGACCGAATGAGGCAAGCATTGTTATCGTTAAGACGGCAATGTTAAATGCGGCAATGAAGACCAAGCATAAAAAAACCGCCAAAAACTGGCGGCTCCTTAATTTCTAATTGGCGAAAACTTATGGGCTTGTTGGCTCATTATCATCTGCTATAATGACAATGCCCGCAACAACCGCAGACGCGGCAAGCAGAGCGATAAGTATACTGGAACCACCCTCTAACTCAAGAGATGCCAAAGACGCCTGCCGTGCCGGATCACCAATCTCTAGAGGTGTCGTAACAAAAAGATCTTTGCAATCTCTTGACTCGCTTACCGCGACAGAGCTCAAGTCCGGAATAGAGACTGAGCAACCATTTAACGTAACGTCTGCTTGTCCACCGTCGAACGTGACGATTCTATCGCCAGCAATTACTGCGCTGTCAGAAGTGGTTCGGAGAAACTCTCCACCACGCTCAATAAGTACACTACCAGACACATTATCAAGTTCGCCGATAGAAGCACTCGATTGGGCAAGTGCGCCAATGGGTGCCGACATCGAAATCGATGTGCAAAGTAAAAGTTTGGCTATAAATTTCATTGTGTAACCTCAGGTGTTAATGTATATTATAGCTTCAATCTATATCACAAGTAGAATTGCTTAGCAATAATTTTTTTATGTATCCAAAATAAATTAACAATAGTTGAACAACCTCCATTAATCTGCACGTAAGTATAAGTTTTTTAATGTAATTTGCAAATATGAAGAACTGTTTTAGCAACGCCTAAAATTTTTCAAATCACTAAGGTTGCCGCTATGGAAAAAACATGGCAAGAGTTCCATTTAAGGTATTCAGAGCAGCTGTTTCGTGACCATTGATAGAACCTGTAAAACATACCTTAACAATTGATCAGAAGAATAGCGACGAAATATTGGATGGCATTCAATCAAGCGTATGGAAAAAATGAAACTCTTGCATATAATCGAAACTTTGGGCTCTGGAGGCGCTGAACGATTACTTGTGAATATTTTGCCGGAATTAATCCGCCAAGGAGTCGATGTAGAAGTGGTTGCCCTCAGTCCCCCATATGACCTAAAGGCGAATCTGGAGCAGGAGGGTGTGACCGTGCATTGCCTACCTCGCCGCCATAAATGGAACCTCCTCAGCGCCGCTTATCAATTATCGAATTTGGCGCAAGAGCGGCGGGCTAACGGATTGCATGCCCACCTATATTTTCCGACCATTATCACTGCGCTGGCCAAAATATTACGATTCTGGCGGGGCGTTACTTTCGTTACCTTTCACAATTTAGCGTACGCTGGGGCGAACAAACAAACGTGGAAGTTGGCAATTCGTTTAAGAATCGCTCGAATTTTGGTTAATTGGGGCATAGATTCGACTCAAGCAGTAAGCGCCGCAACAGCCACGCACTATTCAGATGTATACAAATTGAAGAAAGTCGACGTTCTGCATAATGGGATTGACATGGCAACTATCAATTCAATTAATGAGGTGCAGGGGGATTCTATCGTGCTTCCAGGCAGATTGGTACCTGAAAAAGGTCATCTCATATTGATTGCCGCTCTGAAAAAATTAGATAAAAAATGCCCTCCAGTGATTTTTGCCGGTGGCGGGCCTCTACGTAGTAAGGTCGAAATGGAAATACAAAACCTTGGGTTGACAGTTATTATAACAGGTTCGATTAACCATAACGACATGCTGACAACAATCGCAAGAGCGCGATTAGTCGTAATTCCATCACTATATGAAGGTTTTGGATTAACCGCATTGGAAGCTATAGCTTTGGGCCGGCCGGTCGTGGGCACAACGGCGGGCGGCATACCGGAAGTTCTTGGCAATTTAGGTCTGACTGTCCCTCCTGGGGATTCGGACGCGCTAGCACTGGCGATAGGCGCTGCATTGTCAGACAACGCTTGGTGCACGGCTCAAAAAAAAGCCGGCCCTAGGAGAGCAGAGCGATTTGAGACAAAAACAATTGCGTCACAGCAGATCAAGCTCTATCGGCAAGTCTTTAAGGAAAAAGGTTTTAGGCCATGACATCTACCCTATATATATCTTATACTGGCCTACTAGACCCCCTTGGACAAAGCCAAGTCCTACAATATGTGTTGGCATTAAGTAAACGCGGCCACCAGATCACCGTCCTCAGTTTTGAAAAGCCTTCGAAAATATCAGATGAAATACGATTTAATGAGATACGCCAGCAACTCAAATCGGCTAACGTTTCATGGTTTCCACGCGTCTGGCACAACCGGCCCATTGGCATTCTCGCAACTCTTTACGATGTGATTTTTGGTCAACGCCAGGCTGTTCGCCTTGCACGCGATATCGACGCTCAAGTGGTGCATTGCCGGAGCTACATTGCCGGACTAATGGGGTTGGCGGTCAAACACAAAACCGGTGCGCGGTTTGTTTTTGACATGCGAGGTTTTTGGCCTGATGAGCGAGTTGATGGCGGTATATGGAAAAAGTCAAGCATGCGGTATCGAGTATTCAAATGGATTGAGAAGAAGCTCTTTATGGGCGCCGATCATGTCGTTTCATTAACAAGATCCGGGGTCCGTGAATTTAATAAGTTTGACTACCTTCGGGGTCAACCGCCACCTTCATCAGTGATTCCCACCTGCACCAATCTTGATTTATTTCAACCTAAAAAAATTGTGCCGGAAGAATTCACCTTGGGCTATATCGGTTCTGTAGGAAGCTGGTACCTGTTCAATACGGTAGCGGCCGCCGTAGCCCGGACATTTGAAATGAAAAGCAACGCTCGTTTTTTGGTCGTTACTAGGAGCAGTCATAGTAAGGTGCGCAACTTACTATCGCATGCCGGAGTTGATCTAGAAAGAGTAAAAATTGCGAGCGCCGAATATAGCGAAATGCCCAACCATGTTGCTCGCATGAGTGCCGGCTTGTTTTTTATCAGGCCTGCGTGGTCCAAACGGGCTTCTTGTCCTACACGCATGGGAGAATTTTTGGCTTGCGGCAAACCTATCCTATCAAATGGTGGGGTCGGAGATGTTGCTGAGATAATTGCTGAAACCGGGTGCGGGATTGCCCTACCTGCCGACGGACTAGAGGCAGTCAGCCTTGACGAATTAGATAAAGCACTTGAACAATTGTTTGAAATGACAGCGGATCCCGATATGGTAAACCTCTGCCGATTAACCTCTAATGACCACTTTTCACTTACCAGCGGCGTAGCCGAATATGACCGGATATACAATCGGCTTGGAGCTAATTTATGACTCGCGTTCTATTCCTTACACGGTACCCTATTGAGGGCGCCTCTAGCCGCTATAGAGTATTTCAGTATTTACCACACTTGAAAAACCTGGGTGTAGACACAAGTGTCCAAAGTTTCATGGATACATCAATGTACAGGACCAGCCTTCAAACCGGGCGTACAATCTCGAAAATTTGGGATGTGTTACATGCGACTACGCGCAGACTTTGGACACTCAGGCGCTGGCGCGACTATGATATTATCTATATGCAAAGAGAGCTTTTTCCGTTTGGGGGCCTAGTTATTGAGCGTTGGCTTAAACGCCGCGGCGCGATTCTGTTTTTTGATTTTGATGATGCGCTTTTTATCAAAAAAGCGAGCCGTTATAATCGTATAGCTACATTTTTCCGTTCAAGCAAAAAGATTATAGATTTATTCCGCATCGTCGATTGTGTCGTCGCTGGCAATGAATGGCTAGCTATTGAGGCGAAGGACGCCGGAGCACTTCGGACAACATGCCTGGAGGTCGCAGAAGATACTGGACGTATTCCTATGCATACGCCCCACACGAACAGCTCTCCAGTCACTATTGGCTGGCTCGGTTCACCATCTACAGTGAAATATCTACGGTTGATCGAACCTGTTCTCCAGGATATAGCATCCAACCATCCAGAACTTAGATGGGAGTTAATGGGTGGCAATGATTTTAAGATGGATGGGGTCGACTGGAAATTACAGGACTGGTCTTTGGATGGGGAGCTGGAAGCACTCGCTCGGTTTGATATAGGATTGATGCCGCTCCCCGACGAAGACTGGGCAAAAGGAAAATCCGGCGGCAAAGCGCGTACCTACATGGCAGCGGGAATTGTACCTGTTGTCGCTGCCATCGGATATAATACCCAACTGATCCGCAATAATGAAACTGGATATTTGTGCTCCACTCCTGAACATTGGCAAAGCAACATCTCAAAGTTGATTTCAGATCCAGAGCTTCGTCAAAAAATAGCGAACACCGCCCGCGAAGAAGTTAATACACGGTTTGCTCCCACTAAGATGGCTAAAAACATGGTAGACTTATTTGAACAGGTTTTAACTGATGTTCGCGGGTAAACCATTGGAGATTGGTCAAGAAGTAATTGTTGTTGGTTTGTCGCCAACGGGTCTATATGCCGTACGCGAAGCCAAACGAGCTGGATACAGGGTCGTTGGTGTCGGAGCGCCAGGCGCTCCAGGGCTTTGGTCAAGAGATCTATCTGTCCGCATTAAAATGGAGACTGCTGAAGGGCGGGTTCAGGCGATCATTGAACACCTTTCGACGGCGCACAAGCACAATAATAGGACAAAGCCTGTTCTTATTATAACTTCTGATCAGGACCTCGAAGCTGTCATGGCGCGCGCCGATGAATTGTCTCAATACGCTGATATGCAAGAAACTTATTGCAATGGACTCGCGGCCCAAATATTGGATAAAGATCAATTTTACTGTCTTTGTGATAAAAACGACATACCTTATCCCAAACTATGTTCCGCGCCCGTAAACAATGCGAGCGCGTTACGCGATAAAGTCACTTATCCCTGTATTGTGAAGCCAGCACGCATTCAAGAAGTAAAACATCTGATGAGCGGGAAAAAGGGTTGGGTTTTAGAAAGTGCCGCTGATTTTGACCGCATAGTACCCACTATTCCTTCCGAAGCAGGTACAATTCTAATGCAGGAAATCATACCTGGCCCGGAACACTTGATCACTCTTTGGTGTGGATATATTGACAAGTCAGGGGACGTTCGGCAACGTTTTACGGCGCGGAAATTACGTCAATATCCGCCAGGATTCGGTTCAGCGTCTTTGGTCCAAAGCGAGGTCGATGAGGAAAGTGCAGAGATGGCAGAACGCCTTCTTGTCGCTCTTGGGTATCATGGCATTGCAGCTGCAGAATTCAAACGCCACCCCAAAACAGGTGCCCTTACAATAATTGAAGTTAATCCGCGTCCATCGCTCTGGTTCTCAGTCTCAACAGCTGCGGGCGTTTTGATTGTCAAAACAGCGATTGCAGAGTTAACGGGAAATACACTGCCGGACCGCGCTACGCAGAAAAATGGCGTGCGTTGGCGCTATTTGATAAAAGATCTTGCTACGATGCTATTTTACTATCGGTCAAAAAACTTTGTCCTCCCCGCGCCTGATACGACTTTCTCGGGCTCAGCCAAGTCACATGCTGACGTCGTTGGTACCTTGCGAGACCCGGGCCCCGCCGTTGCCGAAACGATCCAGTATATTCGGAAATTTCTTTCGCGCCTCCGCGTGAACAAAGCCGGCAACTAATATTACATCTTGCGAATTTTCTAATATGAAGGCATTAGGCTAACGGCTATGATTATCTACCTCACATTTTTTTCAGCTTTGGGTTTGCTAGGGATAGCTACCACCCCAGTAAACCAGAGAAAGTGGTTACTAGCAGTGTCATGCATAGCACTTATAATATTCATGGGCACTAGATATAAAACTGGATGCGATTATCTGACTTACGAGATTCGGTTTTTGAGACCTTTGGAATTTGTTACCAATAACTTGTCAAGTAGTGAGCCCGGAATTTGGTGGATCGTCTTAATTACGCGAGAACTCGGTCTTAGTTATTTGTGGCACAATATTCTAGCAACAATGCTCATCGTGTGGGGCTACTTTGTCTTTGCGAGCCGCACAACCATGCCATTAGTTTTCTTGGCAATAATATTTCCAATAGTGACCATTCAACTTGGCATGTCTGGAATTCGCCAAGCAATCGCTCTATCCTTCCTAATGGTGTCATTGCCTGCATTAGTGTCACGCAAGCGACTGATGGCCGCTATCCTAATAATTATAGGAGGTTTATTCCATAATTCCGTACTGGTATTCTTGCCTTTAGCCATTATTGCCGGAAAACCGATGAATATATTTCGGGCCGCATTTGCCGTAATTGTCGCTATGCCGATAATTATGTACGGGTTTGGCGGACGTCTAGATACGTATTCGGATCGCTACGTCGAACAAATCTATGGAGTTATGGAATCAAATGGTGCGCTTTTGCGTTACGCAATGTGCATTTTATTAGTCGCACCGTTTATTTTGGCTCATAAAAAGCTTAAATCATTGCACCCAAGCCTATATCCAATATTGCAGCAATTTTTCATTATTACTATTTTGGCAGGATCTTTGATTTTCGTATCGACCGTCGCTTTACACCGTTTTGTATTTTACCTATTTCCGTTTGCAGCGTTAATTTCAGTACAGTCACTCGACGTGATTCTGCCTGAAAATCAAAGAAAATTGGCTGTCGTTCTACCAATAATGTTGTCGTTAACTTACCTTGTTGGATGGTTCTTGACCTCAAGTCACGCCGACAGATGCTTTGTCCCTTATCAAACGGTCATCCAGCCTCTATTTTGATAATTGGACCTAAAGTATTGGGATGAGTTGATGACTTGACACCGGCTACCCTCTCTAATGTGGGCCGCGCAAAACCGTGCCTGCGGATTCGCCCATGGATTGCGAAATTAGTTTGCCATCATTGATCAGTGACTTGGCAAGTACAAGAATTTCCTCAAGCACTTTAAGACTACCCTCTAAATCATTGGAGAAATTGTGTGGATGCCACCACATGTGAAAGCTTTGCCCCCGAGCAGCAGTTTGTCGTAGCAAAGATTTTATAACGCGGACAGTTTGATTGCGTAGCGGTCCCTCACGCGTTATCGGGGTGCGAAAGAAATGAGAAGCTGGAACGTTGGCCATCCCTGTGGAGGCATGGATCTTAGGCTGCGAACGCTCCTGCGATAAAAAACCAGTATAACTATCGACGAGACGGCCCACTCTGCGCGGAAGCGTCTGTCCTGCTGCGTTTGCTGATCGATACATCCATGATCGTGGTTGCCCGCGATAAACATTCAGGCCCTGGCTCGCGCACACTTGTAACAACGCATCGCTATATTGATTGCGTGGGAACACGATCGAACGGCTTTGAATTTTACGGGCGGCGGCGATCCGCTGCCACGCTTTTAGATCAGCAGAAAATTCTGATTGCGTTACACCGGTTTCAAGGCCGTAAATGTGGCTGAAGGTGTGAGTGGCGATTTCCTGATTTGGCGCACTCGCAGCCAAATCAACAAGTTCGGGCGAAAAAAAAAGATTTGGGTGCTTTTCTAACGTAGACCCCTCCAACAGGTGATATGGAGAATATGTTCGATTCGCGTAACCTGGCCGCTCGCTCAGTTTTGGCGCATAATGTAAGAACTCCTCAACATTGCGCGCCATAATGGCACCAACTGTCGCCCAGGTTGCGTGGATATCATAACGCATAAATAGATCGAGTATCCGCGGAATTATCTGGCGGACATTGTCTATATGGCAGCCATAATCGGCAAGATTACGTGAATCATGAACGCCCCAAAATAATTCAAAATCGAGCGATATAACAAGCTGCCCTACGACATCCTCGCGCATGGGTTCATTGATAATATAAGCTGTCATATCTGATCTTCAAGTGTTCTGAGATAAACGGCATTTATGTTACGTGAATCGAATTTTGACATGGCAATTTTTTGAGATTCTTCGCCCATTTTGCGCCGCCGGGCAGCCCCCAGATTTACAAAATCTTCCATCGCACGCGCTAAACTGCAAACATTTTTTACCTCGCAAAGCAACCCATTACGGTGATTTACAACAACTTCACGACAACCCGGAACGTCAGTTGTAACAATCGGTCGACCGGCTGCGGCGGCTTCAATTAAGCTTCGAGGTAATCCCTCTCTATAAGACGGTAACACAACACAGTCGGCCCTCCTAAGGTAGGGCCGTACGTCGTCCGTTTCACCTAAATACTCAATCAGCCCCTCACTTTCCCACTGACGAATTTGTTCATTGGAAAAAGAAGTTCGGTTTGCAACCCCCAACCCCCCCAGTAACTTGAGTTCAAACGGGACATTTTTTGCTTTGAGTTGACGTGCGGCTTCAACCAGCTCGCCGAGGCCTTTGTCCGCAATCATACGGCCAACGTATAAAAAGCGTGTCGTCTTTCCTGTGCACTTTGGCTGCATTGTGAAACGTCTGATATTAACGCCGGACCCATTTACAAGTTGTACTTGGCTTGGTTTGATCAAATGATGTTTTAGGAATAATGAAATATCGTCATTATTTTGAAAAATAATCACAGGGAGATGAGAGAACGAAACTCGATATAGAACCTTAGCCAGCGTTTTGGTTAGGTTCCCTGACAAAAATGCAGTGCCCAATCCAGTTATTGTCGGCACAAAAGGGGTTTTTGTAACTTTAGACGCTAAAGCGCCAAAAACATTGTTCTTGATGGTATAAGAAAAAACTAAATCGGGGCGGACCGCTCGAAAGGTCGAGATGAATTGATACAGAAGGCCGAGGTCCGCAAATGGATTTAAGCCACTTTTGTTCATCAGCAAGTCATGAAAAGTCAGTCCAACAGCTTCAAGGTGAGGAACCGAATCATCCTCTGGAGCTAAAATACGTACATCGTATCCAGCACTTACAATCTCATCGACTAGGTCCATTCGAAAGTTTTTAATATTCCAAGCCGCGTTAACGGTAAAGATGACACTCCCCATAATCAACGTCTTAACGAATTTACTTTAAAACTTCTATAGCGTTTTTTGATTTCTTGATATTTATACGCTTCTCAAGCCCTACAAAGTGCACGGCTCATACATGTTAACACGAATGTGTTAATTGAAGGTCAGGGCTCGAGGGAACCAAGCCAATTGTTAGTGCTCATGCGCCACACCTTGCTTGTTCGATAAAAATCCTCAGGCAACAAGTGATTTGGTTCAGCAAAACCCTTCATTATCTCAATCAAAATACCTTATCAGTAAAAGAAAAAAAACGGCCTTGAGTTTTTGACACTAGAAGAGTAACTGCATATATAGAAATTTACAAAAAAAATCAAATTGGTAGTAGCTAGTGTACCCTAGTGAAAAACACCAATTAATTTAAAGAATCCGACGGATTGATCGATGATTAAATTGACAAATTACGACAATAGCAGTGTGCCTGCCACCATCAATACAAATTCGAATACGCCTTCAGAGCTGTTCGGTATTCACAACCGGGATTTACAGGCAGCGCCGCTGCAAGCGCACCCAGAAGGTTTTGATTTTTGGCAGATTTTCGCGATCGTGATGCGAAGCAAGTGGACGATTGTCCTAATGACTTTAGTAGGCTTTGCGGCAAGTTATTATTATGCCTCCACGCGCACCCCTTTGTTTAAAGCGACGGCAACAATCGAATTACAGAAGCGCGAAGCAGAAATTGTTCAAGGCAGCGGGGTCCTTCCTGCTAATATTGCCGATTCGGAATTTATTGCGACACAATTGGCTCTTTTACGCAGCCGTAGCTTAGCGACTAAAGTCGCACTTGACTCCTCAGTTAATATTCCGGTCGGAGGGCAAAGCGCAGCACAGCGACATGGCGCGGAAGTCGACACAATCCTCTCCGGAATTACGTTGGACAGGGTTGGAGGTAGCAGAATCATTAGGGTTGGCTTTATTCATCCTGATCCAGCAATTACCGCAGCCGTTGCCAACGGATTATCCGAAAAACTTATTTCCTCTAATTTGGAACGCCGCTTTGAAACCACATCTTACGCACGTGAATTCCTTACGGAACGTTTGGCAGAGGCAAAAGTCGATTTAGAACGATCTGAACGCCGTTTAGTTGAGTATGCTGGCGACAAAAAAATCCTTGATATTGGTTCTGAATCCACTGCAGGGTTGGCAGGCGACACATTAGTATTTTTAAACTCTAAACTGGCTGAAGCTCAAAGTGATGTCATTTCTGCTACACAAGAATTGCAAGCTGCAGGAGGCGGCTTTATACAGGGAAATTTCTCGCAATTAAACGAACTGATTTCACAAAAATTGAATCTCAAACAAGAATTTGATGATAAACGAACACAGTTTGGGGACCAGTTTCCAGCTGTAGTGAGCTTACAGGCGCGAATAAACGGTATCGACGCCGCCATATCTTCTGAACGAGAACGTCTCTTCGGTATATTGGAGAATAAACTTGACGCAGCCCGCGAACGGGAAACATTGTTAAACGCTCGAATAACTGAACTTAAGGGAGACGTTCAGGATGCTCGTCGGCGTCGTATCGATTACACTATTCTAGGCCGTGAAGTAAACACTGCGCGGTCAAAATACGACGCGCTTTTACAACGTATGAAACAAATAAGCATGCTAGGCGGTGTCGCTACCAGCCAGATCTCAATTGTTGACAGGGCGCGTGTACCAACCTATCCGTTCTCGCCAAACAAACCCTTTATCATATTGTTTGGGTTAATAGGTGGGTTTGTCATGGGTGCGGCAATTGCGTTTGCTCGTTATTTAATCGATGATACGATCAAGACTCCTGATGATGTCAAAATTAAGTTGGGTATGCCTTGTTTAGGGGTAATTCCGAAAGTTAAAGCTGGTGACAATTTTATTGTTGACTCCATGGCGAACCCTAGGTCGGAGATCTCTGAGGCGTATTTCTCAACTCGAACTGCGCTGAGCTTTGCGACTTCAAACGGGACCCCTAAAAGCTTGTTGGTAACCAGCAATCAACCTGAAGAGGGCAAGACTAGTAGCTGTGTCGCTCTTGGAGTAGCGTTTGCCAAAGCGGGTAGTAGGGTTTTGGTGATAGACGCTGATATGCGAAAGCCATCATTCGTAGCTGATGCGGAAAAATCAATTGGATTGTCCGGCCTATTAACCACTCATACTAATTTAATGGACCAAGTCATGGTTTCCGAAATATCGAAAAACTTATACCTTCTACCAAGCGGCCTAATCCCTCCAAACCCAGCAGAGCTCTTATCTGGACCAAGGGTTAGCGAAATCATTCGCAGCGCAGAGCAATTGTTTGATCTCGTCATCGTTGATGCGCCGCCTGTTTTAAGCTTTGCCGACGCACCTGTACTGGCGTCGCACTGTGAGGCAACTGTTTTAGTTGTACAGTCGGGCTCGGTTAGACGCCCCGCCGTTGAGCGCAGCTTGTTACGCCTAAAAGCATCACACAGTAATCTAGCGGGTGTAATTCTGACCCATTTTGATGCTCGTAAGGCTGGTTACTCGTATAATTACTACTATTATGCATACGGTAAAGCCGCGGGTGAGTATGGAAATAGAAAGCAAAAGAGTACAGTAACGCATTCGGGAAAGAAGATTAATTTATTCTATTCAGAAGACCAAAATTCAGAGGAGGGCGGCAGCCTGAAAGTTAATTGATAGCCAGGACCATATACGCTTTGATCATAAACATCCTTGCAGCGCTTTTGATTGCGAGCAGTTACCAATTTGGGCCGTGGCGATCAAACTTTGAATTAGGCGCGGCTCCACTTACGCCTACGCGGCTGAAAGCCTTCATCATTGCCAACATTGAACAGGAGAGCGGCAGTGTATTAGATAATGGAAATATTAAGAAAGCCGCGAATTTATTGCTCGAACGAAACCCCCGAGATCCTCTAGCAAGGGTTTATGCTCCCCTCTCTGCATATAATGATGGTGACTTTGAAAAATTTGCAGAACAAATTATCCCTCTTGCTGCCTCAAACCCTGTGACCTTTAGGTCTGTGTTGCCCATGCTCGCTAATTTACTATTAAACTCGGAAGCCCGCACCCATATGCGAGTTTACCTAGAAGATAGCTCATCACTACTAGGTCAAAACTTGAGCATGGGCATGGCAGAGTACGAGCCACAGGCCTTATTGGAAGAACCGGATGTGATGCGTGCACAGCATCAAGCGTTTAAACGTGTCTTACAGAAGACCGTAAAAAATTCCGGCCATCAACAGGCTTACAACCTTTTTTGCAAAGTACAACTTTATCAAGGTAAGTGCCCTTACGGCACTATAGACGCAGACCTGAAAGAAATAGATACATTTCCCCCCTTTGGGTGGAAATCGCATTTAAATGTTTCGGTGGGACCTAGTGGTGACGTTGAGGTACTAGTCACAAAAACGGTCCCTCAGTTGATACTAACGCAAAATTTTTACGTCGACTCTAATACGGACCATTTGGTATTAAAAACGAATTTTATTACGCAAGAAGGAAAATTGCGCCTCACGGCACGGCTGAAATGTATACAAGGAAATGACATTGTTTGGCAGCGCGAACTGGAAGAGGGGATCACAGGACATCAAATATATTCAGACTCATTTTCCGCGAAGACGCCCTGCACGTTCTATGAAATAAAGTTCTTCGCCGCCTTAATAAGCGGTAGGCAGCAGTTGAGCATATTAAAGTTGTTATCTCTAAACATCCAAGCGGGGTTGCAATAATATGACTTATTTTGTGAGACACGCCTCATTACTGTGGGTTTTGATAGTTTTTTTCTGTTTGTTCTTTGTCGGTACCGCAACGCAGGAAGGTATGCAATCCCGTAATTTTTTGTCTATTCTGAGCCTCCCCGCCTTAGTATTCCTCCTTATTTTTCAAAAGAACTGGAACGACTATAAATCAAGTAAGTTTTTGGGCGGGATTCTAGGGGTGATAATATTTGTTTTGATTTTCCAACTTTTGCCGCTTGGTGAACCATTTATCAGCAAAGCTGACCCCCGCCTCAATTATATTTCTGAGGCTGCAATCCTGGGCTTCACGCCTGGCCGGGGGATTAGCCTCGACCCGTTAGCGACGCTGCACGGTATCAACCTTTTGATTTTACTGCTCGCGGTATGGTTAGCTTTTGCCAGACTAGGCGAAAAGCGAGGCCCGATAGCCCAGGCGGTAATTGTGGTTTTAACCCTTTCCGCATGTTGCATGGGCGCGGCGGCGACCTTGCTTCAAAATGAGGGGCATTTTCTTTGGGTAACGTACAATAAGGGCGCGCTGACGGGTCCCTTCGCTAATGGCAATCATATGGCAACATTACTCTGTATTGGTCTTGCATATGCGGTGTGTGGAGTAATTCGCAATAGCAATAGGCATTCCGAGTCTCTCCATGCAAAAGCGTTCCAACTTGCTCATGTGCTTTTTGGGGTCGGGGTTTTGAGTTGTATTTTGATGACCGGATCCCGCGCCGGACTAGCTATCGCAATAGCAATAATTGTTTTAATTGCTGGCCTGCAAAAACGAAGTTGGCGTCGAACAGTTTCAAACGGGCTCTTTTTAGGCGTTCTTGTTTTTGGAATTGTCCTTCCTGTTTCCTATATAGGCCTTGCTGTTATGGGTATCACTCCTGAAATAAACAACGGAGTTATTGGTTCAGTTAATTACATGGAGCGGATCGAAATGTGGGTGACAGCCCTTCCAATGCTGAAAGATCATTTACCGTTTGGCGTAGGTATAGGTGCGTTTGAGGACACATTCCCTTTTTATGAGAACGACGCTATACTGTCACGTAAGTTTATTAATGAGCTTCACAGCGACATTTTGCAAATTATTATTGAGGGAGGGCTTCCTCTGTTTGGAATCTATGTTTGGAGTATTGTGTATTTTTCCAAAACCATGCGCCAACATTTCCAAAAAGATCAACTGTTCGTGAGCTATAAGACGCCTGCAGGGCTGGCGTGCTTGGTTGTTTTCGCTCATTCTTTCGTTGACTACCCCGCCAGAACTTGGCTAATCGCGGCCGTCTTCACAGTTTGCCTCGTCGTATTCTTGTCGAATAAAGTCACTTATTCATCGCGGTTAAGCAAAGCTAGTGATTTCAAGTTCAAGGCAGTCGAACTGTAGGAAACAGGCTTACAGCAAACGAGCCAAAATTTATTTACTTAAAGACGGTGGCAACATCACATAATCGTAAAAAAACCTAGAAGAGGTAAAGACCTGAGTATTTCTTGATAATTCTTTTTCATAAGTGAGTTCTCAACAACAATAATATCGTTTTCGGCAAGTAACGGATCAGGTGTCTCACCATTGCGAAGTTTACCTAAATCAAAAGCTGCGGCTAAACGGTGTTCTTCTGTTTCGCGGACAACGAGTATTCTTTTATTATTCGCAGTATCTGTCAGCCCACCTGAAATAGCGAGTGCCCTTAGGAGGGTCGTCTTGCCGGATAATTCGAAAACACCAGGTCGATTGACAGACCCCTCCACGGTGAAGGTGGGTTGAGAATCTAGTATAGTTGATTTTTTTAAACGGATCGAAACTGACGGAGATTTCAAGTATTGTCCTTCAACCAATCCTATCTCTAACATTGCAGACACTTCACGAGCAGATTTACCTTCGACACTTAATTCGCCGAGTAGGGGGTAATTAACGTTCCCAAACTCATTGACATCAAAATTTCCAGATAAACTCGGCACGTTGAAGACTTTTATACTAATCTCGTCAAATGGCGTAATGCGAGGCACTAATATAACGGTAGACTTAGTTTCCTTGATCCGCGCAGAGGGCTCAAACCCGGTTGGTAACGTGTCACCCACAGCGGCTCCACCGACCAATGTAGATGCACACCCCGCTAGAGTAAATATCATGACATTCAAAATCAGAAAGCTAAAATACTTATGTAGAGGATGCATTGATAAATGGGTCTTACGTTGAAATGTAGGCATGAGATTCTCCGGTTTTGACGAAAAGGTTATAATGAAATACACCCATTTTAGTGGGGATTAGAAGTAGATTCATACTTAGCGGTATGTTTCGAGTGCCGCGTAAGTTTTTGAGCGGATATTGTCCCACCTATGGCTATGTTAGGCCTATAATTATTGCAAGTCCAGAGCAATTGGTTTGCCGATAGCTTCGCGGTCTTAATTCTCCCAAACATGTGTCGGTTTAGGGGACCATACTGAGTTGTGCATTACAATGCACTGCGGCCTGAAGCTGAACATCGGCAAATGGTTTTCTTAAAGGGGGGTGTGGTCTCTACCTCCCACTCCTTTAGCCGCGGAATAATGGACGTATCCATGGCTCCATATTTGGTTCGCCATGATTTGGCCTGGCTAAACCTCAGATTTTTCATCATAAAACATCTTATTGTAAAACATATAAAAAACCTACTTAAGACCACCGCCAAAATTAGGTGCGCTCCATAGAGTTTTGGAGTGGGGTTTAAAATACACATAAAATACTATTGACCATTTTACAGCGTCGGTTAAAGAACTCTTTACACCTCACAGTTTGTTGAAAGGCGTATATGATTCATATTCTTGCCCACGTTAATTTTTTGTACTTTTCCGTATTAATTAACAAGATACAGTGCAATTTAATTCAATAAAAAATAGACTTTTCCGTTCTCAGCCCCCCAAGGGGACAGAGGGAAAATGTCTTTACGCCATTGGAGACATTCACGGATGTTTAGAACAACTAAAGGTTCTACTTGACGTTATCGAAAAAGACATTCAACAAAACGTAGACATGCCGACAGTTATTGTCTTTCTTGGGGACTTGATTGATCGTGGCCCAGACAGTAAGGGTGTCCTGAACCTCGTTCGGGATATATGTGGTCTCTCCTCTAAGACCTTCAAGGTAATCTCCTTACTTGGTAACCATGAAGAGTCGTTGATTCAAGCCTTTGACGGCGACCCACAAGTCGCTGAGAATTGGATACGCCACGGCGGAGCCACAACGATGGCAAGCTATGGCACTAAAGCTGATGGCTTGTCGTTTATGGACGCAGACAGCATTCAGCACTTGGTTCGGAAAACAATTCCTGGGAAAGACATTGCATTCCTGAAGACCTGCAACGAATTAGCAATCTTTGGTGACTTCATTCTCGTCCACGCCGGCGTAGATCCAGCCTACAAGCTTGCCGACCAGCGGCGCAATAGTCTCCTATGGATCCGTGAACCATTTCTAAGCCATAAGACCCGGTTGGAAGGGCGATATTGTGTTGTTCATGGCCATACAATATCAGAACAAGTTTATGTGAGTCGCGCACGAATTGGAGTTGATACTGGGGCATATTGCAACGGTAAGCTTAGCTGCGTCAAAATTGACGGCCCTCACCTTTCCAGTTTCACAACTGGGGACAGAAGCAAAAATTTTAAACATATCGAAGTTTAGACTTGAACTTGCCTTAGTTTTGTTCTGGGCCTCTACCCCATTTGAGCAGCCTGACTTTCGAACGCCAAGATTAACAGCCTCATAACCCTCTGGATATTTTACAAGGTATCATGCAAAAGCACTGGATTGGTTAGCTTAGATCTATAAAGGTAAATTGCGGCACCATTGACATGAGAAGAAGGCCGCTGCGAATTCAATTGGTCACTGAAATAACATCCGCAAATATAGCGCCGGACACTAGTCAAAATTTAACTGGTTTTTCTACAGATAGCAGCCTTTATTTTAGTAAAGGTCATTGTATAAATACGTTACCAGCAATGAGATGCATTACTATTGAAACTCTCCTTAGGGTACCTGGGAACATTATTTCGAGTGCTGGTTATTTGTCTGCTCACCACGGGCTGTGAGCATTTGTCTGCGCCGCAAAATAAACCGATCTATGATCGGGTAGGACACACTTTTCGGCATAAAACATAACGCTATAGCAAAGATGTTTTTGCGATAAAATAAAGATGTTGGTGTAATTTTCACAGATCTAAGTAAGGCTTTTCTTGCAAGTTTCATGTTTTTCGCGCCTAAGAAATCCATACCCTTAACCATATCGTTAGAGCTATATCTTACCTCTACACAAAGTACAAAAAAGACATTCACAATTGCCATGGACCGTTTTCCCAATAAGGTATCTATTTTATCGCCTTCAGATTATATTTGTACGAATGGAGAATGTGCATACCATAGCAATGGAATTCCATATTATTAGACAGTAATCATTTAACGTTCACAGGTGCTAGAGTTATAAGGCCAATGTTTCAAAAGGTTTTTGAAGAAATAGCGGCAAACTCAACCATAACGGAGTAATAGCCATTAAACATTGCATCCTTTTAATCAAGCTCGTCACAAAATTTATTTATCCATAGTCCAATAATGACATGCAAACCTTGATTAAAGTGGTGCGGCTCATGCCGTTCTCCTGACATAGCTGCGGCACAGGCTTGCCAGTCTCTGCCTGCAACAATTGAGAAATGATCTGACTGCCGGCATACCTGGACATATTCATCGTAAAGCCTTCTGTTGTGAAACATATAGAAAACCCTACTTCTGATTCCCACTAAAACTAAGGGGGGGTTTCTCAGCACTCGGCATTAAGAATCACAGAGGGAGCCGCGTTGTTTCTGTCGTCAGTGGCTCGCTTTACGATAGGCTTCCCAATGCTCTGGGGTAGCTTGAGGTTTTTGACAAAAGGCTCACTCTACTGTCAACTCGCCAATCTTGACTTGTAGGTCTTTGATTTGCTCTGAGTCTATTTGCGGCGCAGTCTTATGTCCATGGTCAATTACCTGTGGCGCACGGTCTAACAAAAACTTCTTCCATTGATGGCTACGGGTCAGGCGAACACCGTAGTAAGTTGCCAAATTTTAAATCGTTGGCTCGATTTCGAACGCCTCCAAGGCTACACCCGCCTTGAAAACGGGTTCGTAGTTTTTAAGCCTCGGCATTTTTATTTTTTATTCGTCGAAGACCAACCAACACAATTTTTGTAGCTTGAGCCGCTGACCGCATATTGGGGCTCACCTCAGTCACGGTGCCTTGCTTTAACTTTGCTGAGGTATTTTATTTGATACCTATAAAATAAAAAACTGCACGGCTATTGTGTATTTTCCATCAAAGCCCGCTTGAGTCCTTCTTGCCAGGATGGGAGCGGGTGCTGAAAATTTTCTTCAAATGCGCTAACGTTTAGAACAGAATAAGCAGGTCGCGGGGCCGGAGAATTGAATTCATCTGATGTTATGCGCTTTACAGAAGTCGAATGACCTTTAAGCCTGAAAATACTCTCGGCAAAGTCGGCCCAACTTATGGCAGGGCCAGTGTTACTCACATGATATATTTTTGGTTTTTTTGGCATTTGTCGGAGTGCTGTCAGGCAGGCTTCAGCTAAATGCCCAGCATAAGTTGGACGCCCTATCTGGTCGTCTATAATAGACAAGAATGATTTGGTGGCAGCGAGCCGCAACATGGTGGTGAGGAAGTTTGAGCTTGTGCCGTTGTATAACCAACTCGTTCGTAGAACGAGGCTTTGACCATTAGCCGCTAAAACCCCTTGCTCACCTTCACTTTTGGTCAGGCCGTATGTATTGATAGGGCAGATCAAATCTTCAGGCATGTAGGGTCGTTTGTTTTGTCCATCGAACACATAATCGGTTGATATATGTATGAAAGGGATATCTTTTGCGGCGCATGCTGCGGCCATTTTAGTCGGGGCAATGGCGTTTAAGCGCATAGCATTATCACAATCCGTTTCGGCTGCGTCTACATTTGTATAGGCCGCACAATTTATTACGGCGGAATAGTTGCCCTGCTCAATTAAGGTTTGAGCGGCTTGGGGATTGCTAGCAAGGTCCATTTGAGCAGAGCCCGCAGTTTCAAAAGGTGCCTGACGCGCGAGAAGTGAGCGCTTGAGAGCTCGAGCTAATTGACCGTGCTGTCCGATGATCAAAATTGGAAACATTACAAAATACCTATTCTCGGATGTCTATTGTGATTGCAGAGATTCCCACCGAACTCATTTTCCAGGTTTCTGCCGTCGGCACTCTTGATTTGCCTCTGAACTATAATCTTAGCGGATTATAAGGTTATGTAAACGCCCTGCCCAATTAACTGTTCATCTGAGAATTATCCTCGGTGTGCAATTCCTAGGTTAAGGTTGATAGTTGTAATATTTACTTTGTGGTTATCGACATGTTGTATGGTTCAGGGGCCGAAGTTTACTTGTTGATTACGGCGTCCCACCAGTCCGAATTGGACAAGTACCATTCAACCGTGGACCTAAACCCTTCATCGAATTTTACGATGGGTTCCCACCCTAAATCATTCTTAATTTTTGATGGATTTATCGCATAACGTCGATCATGGCCGGGACGGTCTGTGACGAACGTGATCAAAGATTGGCTATTAGTTCGTTCGGTCAATTGATCTACTAGATTGCACAGTGTTCTGACCAAATCAATGTTGGACCGCTCATTATTACCACCAATATTGTAAGTTTCACCGACGGTTCCATTCTTCAACACAGTTAGTATAGCATCCACATGGTCATCAACGTACAGCCAGTCGCGGATATTTTGGCCAGTACCGTAAACAGGGATCGGCTTTCCGTTCATGGCGTTAAAAATAACGACCGGTATTAGTTTTTCAGGGAACTGGAACGGACCATAGTTATTTGAGCAATTGGTAATTAAAATTGGTAGGCCGAAAGTACGACCCCATGCCCTGACAAGATGGTCGGACGCGGCTTTACTGGCCGAGTAGGGTGAGCTTGGGCTGTATGTGTGTGTCTCTGTAAAAGCTGGCTCGTGAAGGTCAAGGTCACCGTAAACTTCATCTGTCGACACATGCAGAAAACGGAAAACGTTTGCACGTTCTTGAGGTAGCTCGTCCAGGTAAGAGCGCGCTGCCTGAAGCAGGTTGAATGTACCTACGATGTTGGTTTCTACAAAAACCCTCGGACCATCAATACTGCGGTCGACATGGGATTCTGCAGCAAGATGAATGACGCAATCTGGTGCATGGTTGTCAAATACACTAGATACGCCATTGAAATCACACAAATCGATCTGCTCAAACGTATATTGTTTCGAGTCCTTCAAATCGGCTAGATTTTCGAGATTTGCAGCATATGTCAGTTTGTCCAAATTAATGACTTCGTGACCAGCATCAATAGCGCGCCGTACTACTGCAGACCCAATGAACCCTGCGCCTCCGGTTACTAATATTTTCATTTTATTTCTCCGAATGGGTTTTCCCAATTTGCAAACGTTGGGGCAGCTCGATCTTTTTCCGACACAGTAATTTGTTCGATCGGGATGCCCCAGTCTACACTTAAATCTTTATCGTTCCAGCATACACTACCATCTGCGCCGTGATTGTATTTATTTGTTACTTGATAGGAGACTAGTGTATTGGGCCCCAAGGTCACGAAGCCATGCAAACATCCTGCCGGAACGTAGAGTTGCAGGCCATTTTCAGAGGTTAAGTCAATAACAAACGAATTTAGATAAGTGGCTGAATGAGGCCTGACGTCTACTATTGCATCGCGCATTTTCCCCTGAACGCACCGAACTAGTTTAGCCTGAGCATAAGGTGGCGCTTGGTAATGAAGCCCGCGAAGAATAAAGGCGTCACGTGAGAGGGACTCATTGCTCTGGACAAAGTCGATATCAGCGCTAACCGCGGATTGAAAGAGATCACGACGGAATGTTTCGATAAAATAACCGCGTTCATCACCGTGGCGAGTTGGATTAATAATCCAGGCGCCAGATATGTCAGTAACAGGATGGAATTCCATAATATTTTCCAATTAAAAATGCCCGCATGG
>Ga0209345_10001604_pt1 | contig 26640 bp, 25 predicted proteins | sample Cruoilmetagenom7_FD_187294 | JGI IMG/M metagenome (GOLD analysis project Ga0209345, IMG submission 187294) | Oil polluted marine microbial communities from Coal Oil Point, Santa Barbara, California, USA - Sample 7 (SPAdes) (version 2) | ecosystem: Environmental > Aquatic > Marine > Oil seeps ...
GGCTTTCTTTTGCACCGGTCTGATTTTTGCGTCACGGGCATGTTTCGTGACTATTTTTTATTTCGTAATTTGAGCATGTTACGCGTGCTGGTCTTGATGATTCTCGTGTCAATGGCCTTAGTGCATGTGGCGCGGGCTGCGGGTGCAATAGCTTACTATCCATTTCCATTATTGGGCGTGATGTCATTGACCAACATATTGGGTGGGGCATTGTTTGGCGTCGGCATGGTTTTGGCCGGCGGCTGTGTGGTCGGCACGCTGTATAAGATGGGTTCGGGCAGCGTGCTGAGCGCAGTGGCGTTTATTGGGCTTTTGACCGGCAGCGCCTTGTACGCTGAAATTCACCCCGTGTGGGCCGTGCTGACCAAGCAACTTGCCATGTTCGGCCCAGCCAAAACGCTGCCGCAAGCGTTTGGAATTGAGCCCAGCGTGCTGATCATTCCGACGTTGCTGGCAGGCTTATGGCTGGTGGTGCGCTGGGTGCGACGTGGTCAGTTGGTCATGCCGGCTCACGCCGACGGCTATATTCAGCCCTGGATCAGCGCCGTGGCGCTGGCGGTGATAGGGCTGGTGTCATATGTCGTGGTGGGCATGCCGCTGGGAATCACCACGTCGTATGCGAAGCTGGGGGCGACGGTGGAAGCTTGGGTGGCGCCGGATCACGTCGCCTCGCTCACGTATTTTCAGGGCAAAGGCCTCAACTACACACCGCCGTTCGGAGATCAACCGATCACAGGCGGCGCGGGCCCCGAACTGGACGCCGTAGCCGCCATCCAATATCCTTTGGTGGCGGGCATCGTATTGGGGGCGTTTTTATCCGCGTTATTTTTGCGAGAACTGAGGCTGCATTATCGCATGCCAGCGCGCCAATACGTTTCTGTGTTAATCGGCGGGGTGTTGGTTGGCATGGCGGCGCGCATGGTTCCGGCCTGCAATGTTTGGCATTTATGGGGCGGCGTGCCGATACTGGCGGGACAGAGTCTGTTGTATGTTGTGGGTCTGATTCCGGGCGCGTGGCTCGGCAGCCTCATTTTGTCGAAATATGTGGTGAGGGGACCAGCTTAATGGAGCAAAATGGACAGATCCATAAGATCGACATCTGTGGGCAAATCTGTCCATCGTGTTTGCTGATCGCTTTGAAAGAGGTCAACGCCCGACGCGAGCTGTTTTTGGGAGGCGGAGCGTTGCACATCTACACCGACAGCCGTCAAGCGATCAACACCATTCCCGGTTCGGTGCAAACCATGGGCTATCAAACGAATATCGTAAAATCCAAAGGGCATTATTGCATTGAAATTCAAAAAGCTTAACGGGACGTATTTGGGCGGTGAATGGGGCAATGAAAAATAAAAAGAGCACCACGGGATTGGAACACGACGATCAAGTTTGCACCCATTACGGCGCAGGTAGCCATTGTGATGTCATTTCGTATGTGCGCGACAAAGTAAACCAGCTGCTGGGCATCATGGGTACGTTGCCGCTTAAACCCGAAGAGCTGGATGACGACACACTGATCGCAGTCGATCCGATTGGCATCGTGGCGCAATCATTTGAACAAGTGTTGGAACACCAGCGCGAAACCAACATCGAGTTGGAACGCGCCCGCGATGAAACCCGCGCCGTGGTCGATGCGGCCGGGGCGGCCATCGTCGTGGTTGATGAAGACTTGGTGGTGCGCGAATACAACCAACTGGCCAAAGAATCGCTGTTCGTTGGTTTTGAAGACGTAACCGGCGAGGTGATCTGTAATCTCTTGATGGCTGAGGGCAATTCAATTGATGCGCTTGGCGGCGATGTGCGTGAGCGCCTGGAACAGATGTTCGAAACCGATGGCGCCGGTGATGATTTAGACGTCACCATTGGGTCCAAGACTTATCACTTAGCGGTAACGCCGTTGCATACTTTGGAATCTGACGACCGCAAAGCCATCTTGGTGTTTTTCGATGTTACCGAACGTTTTGAGCTTGAGCGAGAACTTCGCCGTCTGAACCGAGACCTGGAACGGCGCGTCAAAGAACGCACTGGCGAGTTGGAAGCTGCAAAAGAACAGGCTGAACACGCCAATAATGCAAAGTCGGAATTTCTCGCTCATATGTCGCACGAACTACGAACGCCGCTCAACGCCATCATCGGCTTCGGCGAGTTTTTGAACTATGCACCCCAAGACATGAGCGACCAACAACAAGAATACACGGTGCACATTGTCGACAGCGGACGTCATCTGTTGGGTCTGATCAATGACATTCTCGACCTGGCCAAAATTGAAACCGGCGAATTGAAGATCGAAATGGAAGACATCTCCGTGCGCGATGTTGTGGAAGATTGTGTGCAGCTGGTCAGAAATCTGGCCGTAGAACACAACGTCAACCTGGGCTCGGCATGCTTGTGTCATAATCAACTAACCGTGCGCGCCGACGCCGGGCGGCTGCGCCAAGTGTTGATCAACATTATGTCCAATGCGGTGAAATACAACGTCTCGGGCGGCGAGGTCAGTATATCTTGTGAAGCGATAACCGATAATTTCGTGCGCATCAGTGTGACAGACACTGGTGTCGGAATTCCCGAAAGCTTTCACGCCGACGTGTTCAGCAATTTCGCCCGTGACAGCACCACCGCAAAGCTGACGGAAGGCCACGGTATTGGCCTCAGCATCTCCAAGGACTTGATTGAACTGATGGGCGGACACATCAATTTCACAAGCAAAGTCGGCGAAGGCACAACCTTCTGGGTCGATGTCTCCCGCGCCGCATGATTCCTACAGATATTTAGGCGCATCGATCCTCAAACGCCAATTTAACAATGTATTTGTCAATATAATTGGGAATTATTCGATGAGTGGAAAGCCGGTTGCGATCACAACGATGATCAAAAATGTTCGCGCGTGTTGTCATTTCCCTTGGCGCCATTACTTACTTGTACGGAGCTAGGGAGGTTGGGAATTTCAGATACATCCTTGCTATAATTTGCCTCGCTGCAATGTGCACCGTTTTGCTTGGTGTTCTTGTTAAAAGCTGGATTGCAGCGATCGCCTTTCTCGCCATTGCAATTGCTTCAGTAGTTGCCTTCATAAAAATAAAGCCTAAGGATTTGTGCATCGCCCATCCTCCCCAAAATGAGGATTAAACTGTGCAATTTATGGTCCGAAAAGTGAACGTATCCACGGTGTAGCACGGACATATCGCGGACAAGACCCTTTGAGGGGCCCTGTTGTTTAAGTGCTAAGTCATTGAGAAGAGTGGCGCACCCGACAGGATTCGAACCTGTGGCCACTGTCTTCGGAGAGTGAGAAATCGAATTTAAAGTGTAACTAAATCATGCGTTGTTCGGGTGCTGTTGTGCCATATTCTAAATAAAGCTGATTAAAGGGGATTGAAATGGAGTGGGCGTGGCACAGTTTTGGCGCAGCAGTCTTGGGCGCGGTTGCACGTGTCGGCTACCCAGAAAATAAAGCAGTCAGAAAACAATGACTGCACAACTGAATCGTCGGGTAAAATGGGTCTCTGAATGTGGCGCGGGGAATGTGGCGCGGGAACGCGGTCCCATTGGACGTGTTTACGCCTGAGCGGCGAGGGTTTATGATCAGGGATCCTGGGATATCCTCCCGCCCACCGCCGTTGAAATTTAAGACGTTTCATGTCCGCACCCCCTCCTCACTCCGGTTCAGCGCCAAACCTGTCAACCTTGGCGCCCGAAGCTTTGGATCTGACCCTGTCCGACATGCCTGTCGGGCGCGAGACCTCTTTTTCCTGGCAGGCTAAAACGGCGGATATTGATGGTTTTGCCGCCCTCAGCGGTGACTACAATCCCCTGCATATGGACGATAGCTATGCAGGGGAAAATGCATTTGACGGACGGGTGGTGCACGGTTTTTTGTTGGCCGCGCAGGTCTCGGGTTTGATCGGCATGGCCCTGCCGGGGCGGCGCTGTTTGTTGATGGAAGAAAAACTGGCTTTCCCCAATCCTGTTTATGCTGGCGACACGGTGGTGTTTTTGGGCCGTGTTGAAGAGGTTCACGAGGAACTGTCCTTGATCATTTTAAAAGTCACTGCCCACAAAGATGGGCAAACGGTTGTGAGAGGACGCGTCACATGCAAGCTCCTGTCCTGATCTTGGGGGCGTCCGGCACCCTGGGCGGTGCCATCGCCCGTAAGCTGTCGGCGCAGGGGATGCCCCTAGTGCTGCACAGTCACGACAACCCAGACAAACTGGAAGCTTTGGCCAAAGATTGTGCCGACGCTCAAACCGTGCGCGCCGATTTAACCGACGAAGCAGCAGTGTCCACCCTGTTTAACGACCTTCAGAGCACTTACGCAGGGCTGAGTGGTGTCGTGTTGTCCGTGGCCAAGCCATTTCCGCACAAGCTGACCCACCGCACACCGTGGGCAGTATTTGAAGCGCAAATAGACAGTCAGCTCAAGGCCGCCCACTTGTGTCTTTCAGCCGCCCACTCTTTGTTAAAATCGTTTGGCGCAAACGATACCGCGCGGGTGCTGATTATTAGCACCGAATACATCCTTGGCATGCCGCCGCCCAAAACGGCCCCCTATGTCGCCGCCAAGGCCGCGCTCAGTGCCTATGCCCAGGTCATTGCTCAGGAATGGCTGAGCCACAATATCCGGGTGCACATTTGCGCACCGGGCATGGTGGAATCAAATCTAACCGCCGATTTGCCGCAGATGTATCTCGAGCAAGTTGCCCAAGACATGCCGGAAAAATGCCTGACCCGCGCCGAAGACGTGGCGGATGTGGCGGGTTTTTTGATGTCGCCCGAAGCCGACACCCTGTATGGCGCGCCCATTGCGGTGACCCGCGGTGTGAGAAAAATGTCGTGAGCGAAGACACCGTCCTCAAACCAGACGCGCCTGCGCCAGCACACCGCCTGCGCGCATTTTTGGACGCCGCCCCATTTCCCCTGCCACCGAACGCCGATTTGGACCGCGTGGCGAAACGTTTGGCGCGCGATACCGACGCGTTGGATTGTGCCGGTCCGGCCATTACGGTTCAGGTGCTGTCCTCGTTTTTAACCGACTATCTGGCCGACCACCTGGTTTTTATGTTCGCCCGCCGGGGTTTTAAGGCGACCATCCGTCAAGGCGATTACGGCGCGATTGCCACGGCCATTTTTGATAATGCCCACCCCTTGTTCACCGACCCGCCCGACGTGATTTTGATTGCGCCGACGTTTCGCGATTTGCTGCACACCCCGGCCTTAAACGCCGACCCTGCAACAGCGGACCACGCGGTGGAGCAAGAGGTTACGTTTTGGAAAAGTCTCTGGGCGCGTTTGCCGGCACCGTTGGTTCAGCTGTCGTTTGACACACCGCCCACACGCGCGCTGGGGGAATTGGACGGTGTTACGCCCGGTGGCGTGACGCACCATGCGCGACGGGTCAATCTGGCCCTGGGCGCGCATATGCCGTCGAACGTCACGTTTGTCGATGCGGAGCTTCTATCCCGCGAAATGGGCGTGGCGCACTGGCACGATGCGCACATGTATCATTTGTGCAAACAGCCGTTTTCATTAAGCGCACTACCGCACGTGGCGGATGCATTGGCGGCGGCGGCGAGCGGCCTGCTGGGCAAATCGCGCCGTGTTTTGGTGATGGATTTAGACAACACGCTGTGGGGCGGCATTGTCGGGGATGACGGATTGGAAGGCTTGGAACTGGGTCCGGAAACCGCCGAAGGGGAAGCCTTCACGGCGTTTCAGACCTATGCCAGCCAATTGCGCAGCCGCGGCGTTATCTTGGCGGTGTGTTCGAAAAACGACCCCGAAATTGCCCGTCAGGCGTTTCGCAAACATCCGGCGATGGTGATAAAAGAAAGCGACATTGCCAGCTTTGTTGCCAATTTTAACGACAAGCCCAGCAATCTACGTCGCATTGCCGAGGACCTGAATATCGGGCTGGATGCGTTGGTGTTTGTTGACGACAATCCGGTGGAACGCGCCCTGGTGCGCCGCGAACTGCCCGAAGTTCTGTGCGTTGAGCTGCCGGAAAACCCGGCCTTGTATGCACAGGCCCTGGATGCGTGCCGGGCCTTTGCCTTGGCGCACCTGACCGGGGATGATTTGCATCGCGCTCAGTCCTATGAAGCGCGCGCAAAAACACAGCAGGCCTTGGCGTCGACCTCAGACATGGACGGTTTTCTCGCCAGCTTGGATGCCAAAGCCTACATCGAGCCCCTAAGCCCACAAAACCAAGACCGAATTCAACAATTGTTGGCAAAAACCAATCAGTTCAAACTCAATCCAAACGTTATGACGGGCGACGATTTAACAGCCCAAGGCATTGACGTCATCGCCCTGCGTTTGGTCGACCGCATGCAAGATTACGGGATCGTCTCCGTCGCGGTTATCAATCAGGCCCATGCCACCAAAGACACCATGGTGATTGAAAACTGGGTGATGAGTTGCCGGGTTTTTTCCCGTCGGTTGGAATACGTGATGTTTGAAGAAATCCTCACCCGCGCCCAACAGGGTGGATTTTCAAAGCTGGCCCTGACCTACACACCCAGCGGGCGTAATGGACTGGTCGGCGAATTGCTGGATAAATTCGGATTTAATCCCACCGGCAGTGATGATACGTTTGTCCGCTCTCACGTGGCGCTGCCAGACGGGGAGGACACGTGGCCCCCCCATCACATGCGTGTCGTTCGCCCCTAAGGGTCCGCGTAATTTTTTGATAGAGATTAACCATGACGCCTGATCAAATCCTTGAGACCCTGACCGACGTATTTCGCGATGTGTTCGACGATAACGCTTTGGTCCTCACCCGCGAAACCACAGCGAACGATATTGAAGAATGGGATAGCCTCAACCAAATCAAATTGATTTTGGGCTGTGAGCAGGCGTTCAAGCTGCGCTTGAAACCCCGTGAAATTAATGCCCTGCAAGACATTGGCTCGATGGTGGATCATATCCACACCCTAGTCGCGTAAGCTTTTAGAGCCATGCTTTTCAGCAGCGCCGAGTTTCTGTTCTGGTTTTTGCCGTTAAGCCTTTTGTCGTTTCATTTTGCCCGCGCCCAGTGGGGTGGCCAAGCCGCCATGGGCACGGCGGTGGCGGCATCGTTGTTTTTTTACGGCTGGTGGAATCCGCCTTATCTGGTACTTATTTTGATCTCTGTTGGGATCAATTTTTTATGGACCAAGTCGCTTGTTCGGCGCCCCGGCTTGGCCAAGCTTTTGGTTGCTCTGGCCTTTAATTTAGGTCTGCTCGGCTATTTTAAATACCGCAACTTTTTCCTCGAAAATGTGGATTTTCTGGTCAACGGAAATGCGGACGCCATCGGCTCGTTGGGGCCGATATTTATTCCCCTGGGCATTTCATTTTACACCTTTCAGCAAATTGCTTTGTTGATTGACGCCTATGACGAAGCGGTCGAGGCGCCCCCCAGCCTTTTGGAATACAGCCAGTTCATTTTATTTTTCCCGCAACTGATCGCCGGGCCGATTGTGTTGTACCGTGAACTGGCCCAGCAGTTCTCTAACCTGGAAGAAAACCACGGCGCGGGCCTCAGCCTGTTCGGTCCCGGTGTGGCGGTGTTCGCGTTGGGTCTGTTTAAAAAGATCTGCTTGGCCGACGGCATCGCTCCCTTTGCCAACACGGCCTTTGGCGCCCATGAAACCATCACCTTGTTGGAAGCGTGGGCGGGGACATCCGCCTATGCCTTGCAGCTCTATTTCGACTTTTCAGGCTATTCCGACATGGCCGTCGGGTTAGGATTGATGTTTGGTTTTCGCCTGCCGCTGAATTTCGACACGCCGTACCGCGCGCGCAACATGATCGATTTTTGGAAGCGCTGGCACATGACCATGACGCGCTTTTTCATGATGTATCTCTACAATCCCTTGGCGCTATCGTTGTCGCGCTATGGCTTGGCGCGATTTCGTCACGGCGGCGTGATTTTTATCATCACCGTCGCCGTGCCGACCCTGGCGACGTTTCTGTTATCGGGCCTGTGGCACGGTGCCGGATGGACCTTCGTGGCTTTTGGCGCGGTTAACGGTATTGGGCTGATCGCCAACCATGCCTGGAAGGGCCTCAAAGGTCCCAAGATGCCGTTTGTCTTGGCTTGGAGCTTAACCATCCTGACGGTTTTGGTGTCCTTTGTGTATTTCCGCGCCGACAGTCTCACCGCCGCGCACAATATGCTGAGCGCCATGTTTTCCCCCAGCGCGTTTATTTTGCCCAACTGGCTGGAAGGTGTCGCCCACCAACTTGGGTTGGAATGGCGCACCTTGTCTATGCTGTCGACCGGCACCTATGCGGTGAAATGTTTTTTCTGGGTGGTGGCGCTGGCAATACTGTCGGTGAGAATGCCCAACTGGGCCAAAACCTATGACGATTTGAAACCGACCTGGAGCCTTGCGTTTGTGGTGGCCTTTATGGGCTTTTGGGCGATAGGCTGGTTGGATCAACCCCAGACATTTTTGTATTTCCAGTTTTAGGATTGAACGCGCCCACATGACCGACACCGCCACTCCCAAAACCTGGAAACGCTTCCTCACCCGCCAATTGCCGGGTGCGGTGTTGGCGTTGGCGGTGTTGGCCGAAGCGTTGGCGTTTATGCTGGACGGCGTGGCGTTGCGCCGTCACGACCTAGATCTGTTGGCGCTGAATGTTCAACGCACCGCCCCAAAGCCCAGCCCCAAAACGGTGCTGATCGGCGACAGCGTGACCCAGGATATTTTAAAAACCTATGCCATCGGTAGGCCCGGCGCCGTTGCCAACCTCACCACCAACATGGCCAGCGGCCTGGTGGGGGCGTACCTGCTGCTGAAACGCTATACGGCGGCAGGTGCCCGGCCTCAACATTTGGTGATTGCCTCTACGCCGGAATTTTTCACCTTTCATCCTCAGGGGGAAACCGCCCGGACGTATGTGACGTCCGTGTTTCGGGACTCGGCGGAAATCGCGTATCTCGACACCGTTATGACCGGTCCGCCGCCACCTTATGAACCCGCGATTTTGCAGATGGACAATCGCGTTGGCCTGAAAGCTTTGGCCTTGCTGGCCCCCAAACCGGACGGGCTGTTGATGGGCTCACGCGCGCCGGACCCAGGCCAAGGCGCCACACCCGGGGACGTGCCGCGCTCCCTGCAAGACGCCCTTGAAATCCGGGGTCGTGCACCCCTGTCTATCCCCGCCACAAATGTCCGCATTCTCGGAGACATTTGCGCGCTTGCCCGCACGTATAATATGACCGTTCATATTCAGAATGCCCCCGTGGCCTACAGTACGTATCGCCTGTGGCAAAATAACGCGACCTTGAAAACCTTTGAAAGGCAGCGCGCAGACGTTCTGCAAACCGTCTGCGCGGATGTGTCGGTTACGGTGGGCGCGGATACCCCTCAGGTGCCGGACGGCGCCATGCGCGATTCCGATCATCTGGTTCGCCATGATTGGACCAATGTCTATGCGGTAAAATTAAATGCTTTGGTGAACGGCCTACCTTAAGGCGGGCATGCTTTTGCCGTGGGCGTCATAGTCCCACCGCCATTCAAAATTTACCGACAGCCAGATTGCGTTCATTCTGCGCCAGACCGAGGAAGGTGTCGCCGTTGAAGAGGTCTCAGGAAGGCTGGGATTTCCCAGCAGACGTATTATCGATGGCGTAAGAAATACGGCGGGCTGATGCCGTCGGAGATGAAACGCCTGAAGCAACTCAATGAAGAGAACATGAGGCTGAAAAGGCTTGTTGCTGACCTGTCTTTGGATAAGGCTATGCTGCAGGACGTTATTAAGTGAAAGCTCTAGGGCCTGGTCGTCGTCGGAAGGGTGTTGATCACCTTCGCGCCGCCGTTTGGCAGGTGAGCGCCAGACGCGCCTGTGCCGTCATTCAGGCGGGGTCGGTCGAGCTACCATTACAAATCCAGACGAGACGATCAGGCCACTCTCCGGAAACGAATTCCCGAGATTGCCGAAACGCGTGTGCGCTACGGTTATCGGCGGGTTCATGTGTTGCTGTAGCGGGAAGAATGGAGCGTGAACGCCAAACGTGTTTACCGGCTCTACAAGGAAGAAGGGCTTGTTTTGCGGAAAAAATCACCGAAGCGGAAGGTGTCTGCAAAGCTTCGCGAGGACCGCAGTCCCGCCAAATCCGCAAATGATATTTGGGCCATGGACTTCGTATCAGATCAGATATTCGACGGTCGCCGGATTCGTATTTTGACGATTGTGGATGCTTTTAGTCGGTTGTCTCCTGCGGTTGATGTTCGCATGCGCTATCGAGGATCAGATGTTGTCGACACCCTGGACCGGGTCACACGCCAGTACGACATGCCCAAAACCATTCGGGTCGACAACGGGCCGGAATTTATCAGCAAGGACCTAGGCCTGTGGGCGTACATGAATGGCGGGACATTGGACTTTAGCCGCCCAGGGAAGCCAACCGACAATGCCTTCACTAAATCGTTCAACGGCAAGTTCCGAGCCGAGTGCTTGAATACGTCTTGGTTTTTGAGTTTTGCTGAGGCACGATCTAAATGTGAGGCGTGGCGGCGCGACTATAACGAGGTCAGACCGCACAGCTCGATTGGCAACAAAGCCCCAATTGAGTTGGCTCGCGCCTCAGGGCAGGCATGCCTACCCTGCGGCATAACAACCGGGTTTTTCTCATTCTCGGTGGACCAGAGATGGGGGCAAGTTCATCATGTTTCGAAGTATCAGTTGGGACTGTGTTCGCATCCGGGACATCCACATACCCCTGTCCGCCTTACGCACAAGCCGCTATGGCTGAGCTAAGGGCTCTGCGAATATCTGGATCGTCCGTGATGGGAAGAATGAGAGCGATCTCACAGGCTTCGGTCAAAGTGTCTAACGTCAGCGCCAATGGGATAGATAGCTGTATTGCATAAGAGAGGATTTCTGGTTCATCGTAATGGCCCGTAGAGGAATGAAGATGAAACTGGAATCGCAGACAAGACAGACGGGTGGGGCTCATCACGGATGAACTGAACCTGTCGGCGCAAGCTGTTGTCGGTCACACTCACCCGACCCGATTGCAGCAAGGCATCGTGAATTTGCGTCACAGGCACTCCGCGTTGTAGCTCAGATGCGATGTGCTCGTTGGATGCGATCACTTCAACTGTAACCACATGAAAAATCAGGCTTAGTGTGCCAAAATTGTACCAAAAGGCAAATTTGAGCATATCGCCCTTTTATGGGGGGCATTTTATAACGCATTGAAATTGTTTGAAAAAATGGCGCACCCGACAGGATTCGAACCTGTGGCCTCTGCCTTCGGAGAAGTGCTAAAGCTCCATTCGAGCATCCGGCAAAAACCGAAAAACCATGACTAGTCAGTTACTTAACGCGCAAACGATAAACCCGCGTCATGTCACAAATCAAGCGTTTTTCGGAACTCAGTGTGACAGGATTGCGACAAAGGAAGCGGTGGCATCTTCTACTGTCTGTGCGGCTTGGTCATAAATGTCATCGAGCGCGGTGCCATAACCGGACTTGCATGCTGCAGGATCAACACCAAGTCGTTTGAGAGCGCTATCGCGCTTGTTTTCGTAGCCATCGTTAGCATTGTGTCCAGCTAACTGTCGTAAGTCGTTGATGGCAAATAAAGCTGTGAGGGGCTGGTTTGGCTCGGCATCGTCATCATTTAATCTGAGATAAATTTCATTACCCTGGGTGGACAAGTCCAAACCCGTATCGGCGGCCTTTGCCGCCATACGTATGAGAAGGTCCAGCAGCTTCAATGTTCGATAATCACTGATATCACCTTCTGGCACTCCAAGCGCAATAATCAGGTTGCGAAGAGGTCGCTCCTTGAGCCGCTCGATCACGAGGTTCGATAGTTTAAGGCAGCGGGTAAGGAAAGAATCTTCATCGAGCGTCAGCGGGGCGTGACGAGCGACCTTTTCGGCGTCTGGTATAGACCACCAGCCACTGGAATCCACCTTGTTGCGGGTAGTGCCTACTATCGCTTCTGGCGAGAGTTTTAGCGCTTGCCCAAGCTCAGCGATAACTTCACTGAGAGTGATCACCCCATACATTAACCGTTTTGTTCGCTTTGCAACGTTATTGGCATTCAAAATACCTGGGAACGCATCGTCACCGGGAGGGGCTACGGCACAGCTATGCCAATGCTGAATGACTTCAGGTGGGTTGCCTTCGTAGAGTTTGCGAACTTCAAGGCGAATAATGTCGCGATCAACACGATCACAAAAGTCGACACCCCACTGCCCACCTCGACCGACTGAGCCTGTTTCAGGGTTGATTGTAAAATGCTCATCACCTTCATATTGAGCAAGCACATTGTCACGGACGTAGACGTAATCCATGCCCAAAGCGCGCGCCGTGGCATTGGTCACGGGTTCTTGAATGCCGGGCCATTCGAGTGCACCAGAATCAAGAGGATCAGTGCTGATGGGAGCATCTCCTGGTTCGGCGATAATACGAGCGCCCCACACTTGTGCGAAACAGCGGGACTTATCGGTCATGTCTAGGCCGATGTGAACAGAACGATCTTCGAAGTCGTGAGCGAAATGTCTGTCTTTTCCAAGCACATCCTTGATGTCTTGGGTGACGGGGCCCCAACGCATTTCGAAATACGACTGAATCAGTGCCATGTTTCTAATGGTGAGATAGTCCTGAAGATGGTCTTTCTCAATCTTCACTTCGGCAGGTGACGTGTTTGGAGTGTCATAAATCGACGGTGGAGATACCGTGACAATATCGTGCCGCGGGAGTTCAGGCTCGTCCCAATGAACATGCCCATCTTGATCAAGAACGCGTGGGATTAGGCCATATGTCATCAGGAACCCTTGGTCTGGCTGAAGGGTCGTTTGATTTGTTGACTGCCAGACGTTGACAAGAGGTTCGTATTGGTCGCTCGGTGTGCCGTCAGCACGCACGGAAAATAAAGGCGTATATGGCTCACCGTCTTTATCGTGGCAAGGGTGCGGTCCGCTGGTTGTGAGTTCATGGGAAAAGTGGCGCAGCTTTTCTTTGCACGCCTCAAGCTCTTCAAAAGGAACGAGCGCCGAAATCGTCATTCGAACAGCGGTTGTCCCGTCATCGAAGCCTCGTCTTTCAGCGACCATTACGTAGTCATTGCGCCACGGGTCTTCAGCTGGGATATGCGCGAGAAGGTTGGGCCACCAATTTTCAGGTATGTCGTCAGCCATGCAATTCTCTATCGAGTTAAGGTCGAATCAGAATAGCTTAGGGGCTATTCGTGCTGGACGCTAATGTCTTGGTGTTGAGTAGGCCCGTTGGCAATATGTGAGGTGATGAGCGCATATAGTTCATAAAGACATTATCCATGAACTATAATCGTTAATTGTAAAGACCACAATTAATGCTAATAAACAATTGATATTTAAGAAAAATTTATAATTTTGAATATTTTTGACGATATACTCTATCTAGATATAGAATATCCCGGCGGTTTAAAATTTCGCTCAATCAACTCAAGGAGCGATTTAAATGGAACCGATTACGGATTTGATTTCAGCTTTCATGGGCATGACGATGAGCCACATGATTGCACTCGTGGCGCTTAGCGCGCTTGGATTTGCAGCTTTCGCGCTTTACGTCGTTTTCGTTGTGGTCAAGGAGCGAAATCGTTAGATGCAGCTAAAGCCAATATGGAACAAGCTTCCGACCCATTGGATTGAAGCTGGTGGCTTGCGAGATTTTCGCTGGGTAAAAGGAGAGGGCTCTGACAATGTGGCTGCTCTTATGACTTTGACGGCGATTTGTCAGCATGCCGACCAAGCGACTGGCATTGCTCACCTAACGTATGACGAGTTGAGTGAGGTATTACTGCTTAGCCGAGCGAAAATATCTTCAGGCATTAAGCTTCTCACCAAGCGTGGCTTGATAGACCATGAGCCAGCTGGCCAGAGCACTTATCGCTTAGCTGGATATGACCCTGACAAGGGGTGGGCAAAATTCCCTGTTCGAGGGTTATATCAAAATGGTGCCATCAGGGCGTTTTCGCATTTCAAATTACGTCAGCCTGCTGAACTAGAAGCGCTAAAATTATTTTTTCTCTTTGTTTCACGCCGAGACCGAAAAACAAACATGGCTCATATTATCTACGATGAGATTGAAACTCGTTCAGGGGTGGCTCGAAATAACATACGTCGGGCGTTATCATTGTTAGCGGCCAATGCTCTGGTGCATGTGGAATATGTTCCAAGCAAGACTAGTGAGTTTGGGCTGGCGAACGCATATAGAATTGCAAACTTAGATACCTACAGACATATGGGCACTACCGGGCGTGATAGTGACCTGTTTCACTAAAATCTATCGACCTCTCTCGTTCTATCACTCGACTGACAGCAGTCGCAGACCACATACCGCCACGAGCTGTTTTGATACCTCGCGCATCCAGCGCTGATGCGATGTCCCTCAGAGTCTTTATGCCGGCTTTTTGGATGTCTTCGATGACCAGCTGCACGTTGGCGGCGAATTGATCTGCCTTGACCTTCTTGACAGCATTTCCGGACACAGAGGCCTTTGTTAGGTGCGGGTTGCCGAGACGCACGCCGCGAGCTTTAGCGGCGGCCAGTGCTTCTTTAGTGCGCCTGCTGATCATCTCGCGCTCGTGCTCAGCGAAGACGGCCATCATTTGCAGCATGGTGCGGTTGGCATGTGGCATGTCAGTGGCGATGAATTCAACGCCGCTTTCCATCAAGTTTGCGATGAAGGCAAGGTTGCGCGATAGACGGTCTAGCTTGGCGATGACCAACGTCGCTTTCTCACGACGGCACGCGGCGAGAGCTTCCGCAATTTGTGGACGGTCGTTCTTTCGCCCACTTTCGATCTCGACATATTCGCCAACGAGCTCCCACTCTCCGCCATTGAGATAATTCATGACGGACTGACGTTGAGCATCGAGCCCCAGCCCGGATGAACCTTGTCGGTCAGTTGAAACGCGGTAATAAGCGATGAATTTGCCGTCGGCCATGTCGGATACCCTTGTATGTTACATTCCCAAACGTCGGTTTGGGTTCGTAATGCACTGTAACAAGGGGCAGAATCGGTGTCGGGCATTATTTCGAAGAAGTTAGATCAGATAATCGGATCGATCTTCTCGAGCCCAAGCATGTGTTCGTTCCGCTCCAGCCACGTCCTGCGGGCTTCATAGTCTGGCATGATTGAGCTGACCAGTGACCAGAACGCTTTGTCGTGATTGCGATGACGCAGATGGCAGAGCTCGTGCACGACCGCGTATTCCAAGACGCTCTTGGGCGCAAATATCAGGTGCCAGTTGAGATTGATGATGCGATCCCTGCCGCAGCTCCCCCACAGGTGTTTCTGTGCTTTGATCCGCAGCCCTTTGGGTCGCAGCTCATGGCTCTTGCCGTAATGTCGCACAAACGACTCAACGTCGCCCCTCAGGCGCTTTCTGAGCCACAGCCTTAGTGCATCTTCAATAAGAGCGTCATGGCTGTTCTTCGGCGTTATGGCGGGCACTGAGATGATGAAGCCATTGCGATATTGCACATCGACAATGGTGTCGTCGGTGGGCTCTATACTCAGGCGCATTTGACGACCGCGATAGGGTATCTTCGCGCCAGTGACGAACCGCGTGATGGTATTGCGACGTGCAAGGCGCTCTTTCATCATTTCTGTTTCGTCGAAGATCCAGCGCCGCTTTTTATATACGAAGGCCTCGTTCTCTTCGGGCGTGCTGGTCTCAGGTGTAATCAGTTCGACTTTGTCGGGCGTGATATGCACGCGCCGCCGCATCGCCGTCTTGGAACGCGTGACGGTGTAGGGTATTGAGGTCTGGCCGACGATCAGGGTGTGGGTTTCCATCAGCGCCTCAATATTTCGCCATGTGTTTGACGGCGTGTTCCTCAACCCGCTCCGGCACCGCTTTCAGATCGGTTAGGCCAAATGCATGAGCAAGCTTGCGCACTTGCTGACGCAGCCCCTTCATTAACTCCGGCTTGTCTTGCCAGAGGTTCGGAGCTGACGCATCGTCTTCATAGAGTGCGGTCACTTGTGCCGCCAGGACTTCAAGGGCCTCATCTGCGGCCTGACCGTCTGCAATGAAGGTTTCAAGGATGCGGAATATGTCATGGCACGCGGGTGACATTCCCGTGCCTTCATGTGCCTTGTCTTCGGCGTCGATATCTTTGGCGAGATCTTCAGCCGCCTTAAGGGCTTCCGCCCATGACAACTGGCTGCTGTCGAGCTTTTGGAGCAGCGCCTTGAGGCGCTCAGAGAACTTCATGAACTGAAGTGGGTTGTCGGCGATCTTCTCAGCTGTGACTTTGCGCAGCTCTGTGGTCTTGCGGATGGCTGCGGTTTTGATCTCGTCTTCTGTCATATCGTCGATATCGAAGTCATCCCAGAATTCCGGGTCGGTCAGATGGCGCAGCTTGACGGTCATGCTCAAGCCCGTCACGTCGAGGTGCTGTTCCAACATAGCGCGGATTTTTTCGCTGTATTCAAGGTGGTCAAAGGCTTCGCGTTTTTCGAGAACCTGGGTGGCGTAGCGCAAGAACGATCCAACCCATTTCAGGTCATCGCTGTATTCAAGCACCGCTACATCGGGGCTCAGTGCTTCATAGAGGCTGATGAACTCACGCGCCTTGCGTCGGAAGGTAAACCAGTCGTCTTCTTCTCTTAGGCGCTCGACCAGTTCGTCAAACTCAGCCTTGAGGTTCCCCGTTCCCCGCTTCACGCCTTTGATCAACGCCATGACGGTCGCATGTGCAGCGCGCAGTTCTGAGCGCTGGTCATCGATGTTGCGCATGGCGTTCTTCACATCGTCGGTGCGATACGATTCCAGCGCTTTGTCGATATGATCAGACACGCCGATGTAATCGACGATCAGGCCGTTCTTCTTTTTCGCATTGGCGACGCGGTTGGTGCGTGCGATGGCTTGCAGCAGCGTGTGTTCCTTGAGCGGCTTGTCGAGATACATGACGGCCTCAATCGGCGCGTCGAAGCCCGTCAGCAGTTTATCGCAAACGATGAGAAATTCCGGCTGTTGGCCTTTCTTGCCAAACGCAGCTTTAACGGTCGTCTCGGCATCACGGTCCAAGTAATGCGCTTGCAGGTCATCGCGCACGCCTTGGGTATGGTCATCTTCCGATGGCTTGCCGTCTTCTTGGGAGCTTGAATACACACAGGCCGACATGCTGGCGGCAAGTTTTGCATCGCCCAGGTCTTCAGCAATCACCTTGTCTAGCGCGTGCTTATATAGCACCACCGCCTCACGGTCGTAACACACGATCTGTGCCTTAAAACCATCAGGTCGAGCGAATTCTTTATAGTGGGTCCAAATGTCGAAGGCGATCAATTCGATACGCTTGGGGTGTTTAACCAAGTCGGCCAATGTGACGCCGCGCCTTTTGATCTCGGCGAGTTTGTCATCGGGGAGCTCGGCAAACCATGTGTCGAACAAAATATCGATCTTGCCTTCGTCGATGTGCCAGTCGGTTTTGCGTCCCGTGTAATAGATCGGCACCGTCGCCCCATCGGCCACCGCGTCGTCAATGCCGTATTTATCAAGATAGCCTTCGCCCGCGACACCGAAGTTCTCATAAGTGTCTTTGTCATCTTTCTTGATCGGTGTGCCGGTGAAGCCGAAGAACCGTGCATCGGGCAACGTCGCGCGCAGGTAAGCGCCTAAGTCCTTTTCTTGTGTGCGATGGCATTCGTCGACCATGACGATCCAGTTTGCAGAATTGGCGATGGCTTTGTCTGAGCCTTGAAACTTGAAGATGGTCGATAGAACCGTCAGGCCATCGGTCCCCGCATACATGGCTTTATGCAGATCGCCGATGGATGCGGCACGGTCGGGGTTCGGCAAGCCGCAAGCGACGAAGGTGGAGCTGATCTGGTCATCCAGATCGATGCGGTCGGTCAGCACCATGATGTTGGGGCTTGTCAGTTCCGCACTGTCCACCGTGTAATGCATCTTCATCTTGAGCGCTGCGAACACCATGGTCAGTGACTTGCCAGAGCCCTGCGTGTGCCAAACCAGACCGCGACGGTGTTCACCGTCGATCACGCGCTGGACGATCTTGTTGACCGCGCGGAACTGTTGGTAACGACAGATTTTCTTGATCAGTCCGTTTTCGGTCTGCTCAAACACGATGAAGTGCGCGATCAGGTCGAGCAATCGTGACGGCTCCAACAGTGACCACAGCCCTTGGGAAAGCGCATCGCCAAATTCATCAGCCTCACGCGGCCATGGGTCTTTCCATGTGGCGAAGAACTTTGATGGGCTGCCAGTCGCGCCATACAGGCAGTTGGTGCCGTCGGTGAGGATGTTGAACGCATTGGCATAGAACAAGCGCGGTATATCGCGCTCATACTGTTTAATTTGCTCGAACGCCTCACCGGTCTTGTCTTTGTGGTTGAGCGGCGACTTGGCCTCGATCACCACCAACGGGATGCCGTTCACATAGACCACGACATCGGGAATGCGCGGCTTTTGTGATTTGACGTAGAGCTGGTTTGTGACGACGAACGTGTTGTTGGCGGGATTGAGAAAATCGATCACGCGAATGGTCTGCTTAGTCACTTGGCCCGTGACCGTGCGGCTGTAGTTACCGCGCAGAATTTGCGTCCATTCTTCGTTATCGGATTTGGCGAGCAGATCGGTATAGACCGCGCGCGCATCGTCTTCGCTGATGCCATTGATGCGCTGGATCGCTTCGATCAGGTGGAGGCGGAACAGAACATGGTTCTGCCCATCTCTGAGCTTGTCATGGTCATCGGGACGCACACGATCATAGCCGAGGGCCACAAGGCCTTCGATGCACGGTTCTTCTGCGAATGTCCACTCTCCCCCCATCAAGGCCTCATTGCTCAGATCGTTCAATTATATTGGCTACGCCGTTGATAATTCCACGGTCGCCTAATTCGAATTCGTTCAAGCGGACGAGGAAACGGTCACCAACACGGATGTTTTCGTCTGGTCTGGCTCCCATAAGAATTTGCTCATTGCCAGGATATCGACACCACCACTTTCCAGTAGTAGTTGCCCTTAGCACTTCGATCTCTCTGTAAAGCGGATCGTTGTCAGGAAAGCTGGCCTCTGGGTCAATGTAACTTGGGACGTCTATGTTACGCAGGACCCTCTCGATTGCGCGAAATGAAAATGGGCGCCAAGCGTTATTGCCGATATCTTCGGCTTCTTCCATCGCTACACGTAAGCTTTGTCCCCCGAATGGTGCGTCGTCCCTCACAGCATCATTGACCCACTGGACGGCATCATCTCTGTTGTCTGTGCCAGGGCGGTCGTGCATGTAAAGGAGAATGCTATTGAGACGGCCATGCATTGGTTCTGGGCAGAGAATAGCCAGAAGATTTATGACGGTTTCCAGCTCAAGGTTAAGACGTGTTTTTTTGCGTGGGCCGCCTTTTCCGTCTCCACCACCTCCATCTTTGGGCGGGGCTTTCAAAGGATTAAAGAGACGGGGGCGCTGATAGTCTTCATCCAAGTCGCCATTTTCAATGAGGAGTTCGATTAAGCGATCTCCGCAGTGGGCCCCGACGTAAAAACTATCGTCTTCTCTTGGATAATTTCGATGATCTTGCCAGTCGATACCTCGCCGATACTTGTAAAAGAATTGAAAAAAGCGTTCGGAGAGTGGGCCGCAACATCCATCTCTCTCAACATGCTCATGTCTGGGGAGCACGCAATAAGGCCCGGGCGTCAATTCATAGCGCTGGATAATTTCTCTTTTGCGGTTTTCACCATGGCAGCTTCGAATTGGCATGCGCTCTCCCTAACTTTTCACTCTCACGCGGCCGGTCAGAAGATCAGACATGAGGCCGGATTTTAGGGTATGGAGTTGGGTGAGTTTTTGTTCGTTCTTTTTTTGTGTTTCAAAACAGTCTGACAAATGTCTTGCTAATGCTTTTTGCTCATTTAGATCGGGGATAGGCACCAACATTTTCTTTAGCTCGGTAACATTAAAGTGCTTTTGAGCAAGCCCACCCTCAGCCTTGAGAACCTGCATTCGTCCCAACGGGCTATTGATGAAATCAGATAAAAAAGAAGAATCGATTAAATCGGGCTTAGGTCTCGCAAAAATGATGTCAATGCAGTTGCAGCCATCGAACTCTTCGGTAACCACACAAGAGGTTCCGGTGTATCCGCTTCTAACAACGAGAACATCGCCAGTCTTCAGTGTTGATTTAGCATTCCGTGCATGACCCTCTTCTGTCAAATAGACCCATTTATGGTCCTCGATAAAGCCTTCTCTTACGTTTGCCGATCGGAACGCCCTGATACCGGTATCAGTGTAATACTGGGCTGGCTTAATTACGATCCCAACTGAAATCGTTTTGCAAAGTTCGCTGGCTGGAGCGAGCTCCCAGGTTTCGGGAATGGGGCCAAGGGGGGAGGGTTTGAATTTGGTGTGGCCGAGACCTTGGGTGAGCAGCATTTGCAGCAGGCCCTTTTTAACCGTGCGGGTCTGCTCGATCATGGCCTGGGTGGCGCGGATGGCGTCGTCCACGCTGCTTAACACTTCGGCAATTCGCTTTTGTTCAGAGAGTGGGGGGAGCAGAATTTCAAGTGCTCGTAAGACCTCTTGTCGGATTCCTTTAACGGTTGTCCCTGTCGCCATGGATGAGAACATAGACGCATTAGCGATCAGCCAGTGATGAAGGAAGTCAACGCTCACATCGCTACGTGGGAATAATGCTCGTAAGTCCTGATTGATGGCAACGTCTTGGGTAAATCGAACAGCCTTACCCACAGCCATCCTAGTGGCGATTATAATCGTGTTTTTCGGAATAATGTTTGATGCTGAACTCTGAAGGCCTACTTGTGTAATAGTTTCCTCAGTCTGGTTGAGGATGATGCCTTTTAGGTCCTTGACCGTAGCCCAGGGAATGTCTCCACCCCAGTAAGACGGATCTTTTCGAGACGGCGTGCCGCCGCCTGTCATCTTTGCCAGCGTAGTCCCAACAGTGGTTTTCTCCCACTCCTCCGGCAACTCAATCGTCATAGCCGAGTTCCTTAAGAAAACCCATCATCTTCGTCTCTGCCGCATCACGCTCTTGGGTCAGCGCCTTGAGCTTGGCGACTTCCGCCGCGACGTTGATGGTTTCTTCGTCCTCCTCGACGCTGACGTAGCGCGATAGGTTGAGGTTGAAGTCGTTGGCTTTGATCTCGTCCATCGCCACCACGCGGCTGAACTTATTTTCGTCCTTGAAAGCATGAAAGGCATCGGCCATGCGCTGGACGTTTGTGTCGGACAGGTGGTTCTGGGCTTTGCCTTCGACGAATTCGTCGGCTGCGTTGATGAGCAGCACCTTGCCTTCACGTTCCGCCGGTTTGTCCTTGCGCATGATCAAGATCGCCGCTGGGATGGTTGCGCCGTAAAACAGGTTAGGGCCGAGTCCGATGACGGCTTCGATCAGGTCGTCTTTGAGCAAGCCTTCGCGAATTTTTCCTTCTGTGCCGCCGCGAAACAAGATGCCGTGCGGCAGCACCACGCCGAGCCGAGCATTTTGTTTGAGGCTGGCGACCATGTGCTGGACGAATGCCAAATCACCGTAAGATTTGGGTGGGCAGCCGTAGGTGTCGCGGCCATACGCGTCGCCGCTCTTCCATTCGTCATGGCCCCAGTCTTTGAGCGAGAACGGCGGGTTCGCCAGCACCCGGTCAAACGTCTTGATCGCTTTGGTGCCGTTGCCGGTCAGGTGCTTGGGATCGCGCAGGGTGTCGCCGCGCTCGATAAACGCATCGTCGATATCGTGGAGAAAAAGGTTCATCTGGCAGATGGCCCAGGTGTTGAGATTTTTCTCTTGTCCGAACAGGCTCAACGCGCGCGGGTTTTTGCCTTGGCGTTCCAGGTGGTGAAAGCATTCGAGCAGCATGCCGCCAGAGCCGCAGGTGGGGTCATAGACGCTCATGCCCTCGTCAGGTTCAAGACATTCGACAATCAAGCGCACGACCTGTTTGGGCGTATAGAACTCGCCGCCCTTCTTGCCAGCGTCGTCGGCGAACTGGGCGATCAGATATTCATACGCGTTGCCGAGCATGTCAGCCTCGGCGTCCGCATGGCGTAGGCGGTGGGCTTCGAAATGTTGCAACAGCTTTTCCAGCATGGCGTCGGGAAAGCGTTGCTTGTTGTTGAAGTCCACGTCCTGAAACACGTCCTTGAGTCGGAAATTGGCGTCTTCGATGGCGTGGAATGCGGCGTTCAAGTGCTCGCCGATGTTGGAGGTGTGTTTGCGCACGTCCTTCCAGAAATGACCCTCGGGGATGTGGAAGCGGTGCTCTTCGGGGTCGGCGGCCAGCTTGGCATCGCCATAGTCAGCCATGCGCTGTTCGTATTCTTCTTCCCACACGTCGCACAGGCGCTTGTAGAACAGCAAGCCGAAGATGTAGTGCTTGTAATCGCCCGCGTCGATGGAACCGCGCAGGATATCGGCGGCTTTCCAAAGGTGGGCTTCGAGTTGCTGGAGTGTGAGTGTCGGCATGTGGTCGGCGGTCCCCGGTGGTGTTCTTGTTGGGGCCGATTATGGTCGAGAACAGCCATCCCGGCAATGGGACGAGCGATAATCACAGGCTGTGAGCGGTGCCGGCAATGCAACAGGCTGTGTTTTTGCTGGTAATCGGCCTGAGAGGGTGCAAAACACCGCCGGTTTAGCGCCGGAAATTGTTCGTAACATACTGAAATAACAAAAAATAAATTTCACGCCCGATTGGGTAATAATTGGATTTTGATTGTGATCGTGAGTGTTATTCGATGAGCCGCGATGTTCCAAGCTGAGCAATTCAAAATCTAGCGCTTCTGATCATGGCGAAACTTATATTAAGGGCCCGGCTGATAGGCTGATGATGGGGTGAGCATCACCAGCGCACCGGCATACTCTGTATCGCTCCAGGTGACTCGAGAAACGTGTGTGAGTGTTGCTAAGCACGCAACACAGCAGCCAACAGCTCCCGTCCTTGTCAGCGCAATGGTGAGCGTTTGGGAATCATCAGTGCTCAAATGAAAGTCCGTTGATGATGAGCTCTAAATATAAGTTTTGGATTTTGTGTGGGGAAAATGCATCGACCAGTTCGCTTGAATTACGACTTTGAGCCTCAGTCGGTGTCGTCAGACCAGTATTGAGCGGCTCTATAAGGTTTGGCTCGATGAAGGTCAAAGCCAGCCGCCATCCCCCAAAGCGTTGCTCGCACCGTCTAGGACATTCAATAATTTGAAAGCCGCACACTTCAACGCATATGTTCTTTGAGGGCTGTGCGGTCAGCATGAACGCCGAGGTCAAGAAAACGCGCAATTGGCTTGGTGTCTTTGCGAGCGCCGTGAGGGTCAATCACGTAATCACCATCTGTCACACGCATTTCATCTTCCCAGAGCTCTTTGGCTTGGTTGCGGACGTTGTTGGTTGCAGAGATGAACTTGTTGGAACTGAAACCAGCTTCCAACATTAACACCGGTGTGTTGAGAGCTTGTTTCGAAAGATACGCCGCGCGCCTTGGAAAGGGAGGGTTGATCTTGATTTGTCGTGCTGCTTCGTAGTCTTTGCCAAGGGCTAGCTTGATTGCATGCTTCAATTGATTAACGTCAACGTTTGGATCAACCAGAAGCGAACCGTGAAGATGGACATTCAATCCGCCCTGTCGATCTTGAGTTTCAAGAACAAGATAGAGTTCAGAATCAATATTCAATAAGCGGCGAATATTGTCACGGAGGCGCTTGCGAATGTATGAGACAGGGTCGCTCTTCGTCTTGAGTGTTTTAAGAACGCTGTCTCCAAAGCGAAGGTCAAGGTTGAAGACACGCTCGCTTGGATTGAGCGTCCGTAGAGCAGCATCAAAGAAATAGACCTGAGCGAAAGGGAGAAGGTCTTTCCAACGTGCCGGGTCTTTGAACAGGTCCAGAAGCTTGTGGCTGCCGTTAAGTCTCATCCAATCCAATGTCATAAACATGGAGCGGTCGTCATTGTCTACCTTGACGCTAGAGAAACTGGGTTCTTGTCCTTCAAGACCACCAAGGTAATCATCATAGAAGGGGCCTGTTATCAGCTCACCTATATTACAAACTAGACGAGAACCATCGAAAGCATGGGTGAGGTTCATGTAAGCCACGAGTTTGTAGGCGCTCAGGGCACTTCGAACGAATTGAATATCGTTAGAAAATTTGCCCTTTTTTCCAGGTCTAGGGGTTTTGCTCATTTAACTTATTGTGTCCGTGATCGTGTTGGGCCGAATGCGCGCTTACGACAAACGCATGCGCCTCTTCATACCATGGATGTGAAACCATTGAAGGTCGATCACAGTCAGGTCTCGAGCGTGTAGCCGTTCGGCTGCTGTAGGGTGCTCGTCATCGATCAACATTTTGGGGCGATGATGTGGTGGAACGATACCTCGAGTATTCAATTCCAGTGCAATCGAATTGTATTTCGCGCGCACGGATTGGAATTTGTCTGTGAGGCTATCGACGCTATCTGGCGGAGCAACTTGTAAGTCCATTTGAACGGAACTCAGTTTCAGGAGCTCGATAAGTTGGGGGTCGGAAAATCGGTGGAGGCTGAGTTGTTTTTGGCTTGTAGGGAGCGTGTGTTCTCGGTGCATGGTTGATTCCGTATTCGGGGGGAAAGGCGGAGGCGTAATTATACCATCTGGCCAAACGAAATGCGTGATCTGATTCTGTGAATCGGTCAAATCTATCAAGTAGTTAACATATACTGAGCCGATTCAAAATAAGCTCCATACAACGCCGTCATCGCTCGCTGCACCCTACCCAGCGGAGCGTTCATCAATGATGGCCTACGGGGCTTGTATGGGCGCTCAAAGGGCAATCATATCGGATTGAGTTGGGAGCTTTAGACAGAGCCCCAGTCAATTTCATATCCACTTAATTCAACTCTTCTAACGGTCTCGTATAGAAGATCATCATCTACAAGAAATTGGTCCTGGACAAGATAAGGGTGGCAGCCACGTTTCAACAACTCTGCCATTTGATCTGCAATAGGTGTGTTCCGGCGAATATAGCCGTATTTAATAGCGCCAATGATTGATGACAAATCATCAAAATCAACTCTGATCCCGTAATCTATAAGAGCTTCCTTTGCGTCTTCTCTGTCTATGCGGCCAACATTTTTATTTAGCCACTTCCACCATGCCTTTTTCGATGTGAGCACGTCATCAGGAAGAGGTATATCTCTGAAATCAGAGAACCACTTAACGAGGTTGATTTGTTTTTCAGTAGGCGTGTCGTCAAAATGAACATAACTCATGGTATCGACACCATATATATGTTTGATGATGTCAAATCATACTATATTTAGGCATAATTATCCATAGGTTGTTTAAATCTAAATATTCTCGCATATTCAGAGATGTTCAGATTAGAAGCTGCTATTCGATCATATGGCCCTAGTTGAGAAAGCTTGAACACGCCGAGAGATCATTGCACCACCTCTTCGCCAGTATTTATTTCAACTTCATCACCACATCTTCGGCCCGCATATGGGTGTAGCGCGCCAGCATGCGATAATCGCGATGGCCGCTGATGAGAGCTACCTCCGGAACGCTCAGACCCATTTCAAAGAAGCGGCTGATGGCTTCGTGACGTAGGTCGTGAAAATGGAGATCGACGATCCCAGCGCGAGTCCGTAGACGCGTCCAGGAGAGCCGCAGCGCGTTGCCGCTGACTGGGAAAGCAAGGTCATCACCATCGCGCTCTAACACGCTTAAAACGTCTCTGGCGCGACTCGTAAGTGGGATCGTGCGCGGATAGTCGGTCTTGGTGCGTGGAATGTGCAGCGTGCGTCGTTCGAGGTCGATATCAGACCAGCGCATATTGAGAATTTCACCCCGTCGCATGCCTGTCTCGATGGCAAAGATGATGACGGGCTTGAGAAGTAGGTTCCGGCTGTTCTGACATTCATCCATGAGCAGTTCGAACTCGCCGTGCTCCAGGCGACGGTCTCGCGCCTTACCATGCGGTGGTAGCTTGATGTCTTGAATGGGATTGACCGCCGCTGGGATGTCCCATTCTCGTCGCGCGATGTTCATCATGTGGCGGAGGATGGTGAGATCGCGCCTGACAGAGCCGGACGAGACTTGCTTGAGGCGTCGATCACGAAACTTCGCAGCCATCGCTGACGTAAACGCTGAGAGCTTCATATCCGCGATGGGGTCTTTGAGCAAAACACGCAGCCTATACATTTCACTGTTGGCGCCTCGCTTTTGAGGTGTGATCTCATCGCGGTAGCGCTTGAGCAGATCACCAACGGTCATACGGTCGAGATGACGCGGGTCCAGCGGCAATCCGGTGCGATCAATGTCGCTCTCGATCTGACGCGCCCACGCTTCGGCATCAGCTTTATGTTTGAAGGTCTTGGTGATGAGCGGCTGGCCCTGGCGGCGCACTTGCACCTGCCATGAGCCAGAGCGTTTTCTATATGAAGCCATGACGACAACGAACTCCAGTGTGACACGGTTGTGACAAACTGACTTTTCGATGGTTTTTCGTTCGGAGAGGGTGCTTCTACCTCGTTGAGTAACAAGGAGAAAAATGGCGCACCCGACAGGATTCGAACCTGTGACCTCTGCCTTCGGAGGGCAGCGCTCTATCCAGCTGAGCTACGGGTGCTTACGGGGCGCACATTAGCGATAAGGCCGCCTCTTCGCAAGCACGGCCTTACGTCTTATGTCATACATAGTACGTACT
>Ga0209345_10001605_pt1 | contig 26638 bp, 27 predicted proteins | sample Cruoilmetagenom7_FD_187294 | JGI IMG/M metagenome (GOLD analysis project Ga0209345, IMG submission 187294) | Oil polluted marine microbial communities from Coal Oil Point, Santa Barbara, California, USA - Sample 7 (SPAdes) (version 2) | ecosystem: Environmental > Aquatic > Marine > Oil seeps ...
TTCCGATCTTTTCCTGCAATCCGGCATTGGTGATGCGGACAAATTCGGCCCGCTCCCGCAAATCTTCCAGCGTCGCTGAACCGGTATAGCCCATCGCCGCCTTCACGCCGCCCACAAGCTGATGGATCACATCGCGCGCCGGTCCCTTGAACGGCACCTGCCCTTCGATGCCTTCCGGCACCAGTTTCATCTGGTCCTTGATATCCTGCTGGAAATAGCGATCCGCCGATCCCCGCGCCATCGCGCCGACCGATCCCATGCCGCGATAGCTTTTATAAGCCCGGCCCTGATAGAGGAAAGTCTCGCCCGGCGCCTCTTCGGTGCCGGCGAGCAACGAACCGATCATCACCGCGGATGCACCGGCGGCCAGCGCCTTGGCAACATCGCCCGATGTCCGCAACCCGCCATCGGCGATCACGGGAACGCCCGATTTCTCGGCTTCTTCCGCACATTCCATGACCGCAGTCAGTTGCGGAACACCCACGCCAGCCACGACTCGGGTTGTGCAAATCGAACCCGGTCCGATGCCAACCTTGATCCCGTCAGCCCCTGCATCAATCAGCGCACGGGTTGCCGCTGCAGTAGCGACATTACCGGCAATGATCTGAGTGCCGTTGGAGCGCTTTTTGATTTCTTCCACGGCCCGCGCGACCATCGCGCTGTGACCATGAGCGGTATCAACCACGATCAGATCGCATTCCGCATCGATCAGCGCCTGCGTCCGTTCCAGACCGCTATCGCCGACGGTTGAGGCCGCAGCAACGCGCAAACGACCGGTTTCGTCCTTGGTCGCATTGGGATAGGTGACGGCTTTCTCGATATCCTTGACCGTGATCAGGCCGACGCAGCGATAGTCATTGTCGACGACCAGCAGCTTTTCGATCCGCCGCTGGTGCAAGGTACGCCGTGCTTCTTCCTGATTCACACCGGCCGGAACCGTCGCCAGATTATCCTTTGTCATCAATTCGGAAACCAGCTGTTTCGGGTTTTCGGCAAAACGGACATCACGGTTGGTCAATATGCCGACCAGCTTGCCTGATTTCTCGACAACGGGAATGCCGGATATCCGATTTTGCTCCATTGTCGCTTGCGCGTCTGCCAGAGTCGCATCGGGTGCAATCGTAATCGGATTGACCACCATGCCCGACTCAAAGCGTTTCACCTGCCGCACGGCAGCGGTCTGTTGCTCAAGAGTAAGATTGCGATGCAAGACACCGATGCCGCCCATCTGCGCCATCACAATGGCCATGTCGGATTCCGTCACCGTGTCCATGGCAGAAGACAATATCGGAATATTCAGCCCGATCAGCTTGGTCAGATTGGTCTTGGTATTGGCCTGACTCGGCACGATATCGGATGCGCCCGGTCGCAACAGGACGTCGTCAAAGGTCAGCCCCAACCGGATTTCTATATATTTGCCTGAGCTGCTCATTGTCGCCACTTTCCGCTGTCGTGAATTTGATTCTGTGGCGGCCCATGTAATCAGTTATCGCCGGAACCGCTAGTGGCTTTTCCGGGATATGTCTCGGTGGAGGAAAAATAACGGCCAAGAGCGACGTGAAAATTGGCGTCAGCAGCCGCCCCCGCCAGCAACAGGCCATCATTCACTTCATCACCGACATCATGATAGGGGCCGTCAATATAGGCCTGAAGTCGTTCCTCGTCAGCAAAAGCGCTGGTGATCATATAGGCCGGAATGTCGCGTTCGAGAAAAACATATCCATCCTGCCGAGCAAGATAGGCATCCGCCTTGCCGCTACGGTCAATTTCGCGCCCTTCCTGCTCGGCAACCGTCTCGATATCCTGATCGAGACTCGACTGCCCCAGACCGACGGCCGCGATTTTCTTGCCGTCATCCGAAAGCGCGATCGTATCGACGTTGAACACCGCAATATATTTTCCCAGCGCGATCGGTGGATGCTTCACAAAAGCGCGCGCTCCGAGCAGGCCTTTCTCCTCGGCGGTGGTGGCCAGGAAATATATATCGCGGTCATGATCTTCGCCGGCAAAGACTTTGGCGGTTTCGATCAGCAAGGATATGCCGCTGGCATTGTCGACCGCGCCATTGCAGATCCGGTCCTTGTCGGGTTCCTGCGGATCTTCGATGCGGCATATGCCAAAATGATCCCAATGCCCCACGAAGAGCACGGCACCGCTGGCCGGACTGGTACCGGGAAGCTTTCCGATGACATTGTGAGACAGATAGGACCGGATATCGGTTGTCGCCTTCGCGTCCGCGCTCAGACCGAGATCGACAATCGAACGCGACGCGCTGTCGTACAGCAGTTTTTCTGCGTCGAGGCCGGATTGCTCTACCAGATTCCGGAATTGGCCATAGCTGATCGCGCCTTCGAGCAGTGCGTGATTTACCGGCTCGGACAAGGTCGTCGCCCCGCGACGGTAGAAGCGCTGATATCGGGGCCAGCGGCCTTCCTCTTCGATGATCGCGATCACCCCGACCGCTCCATTCGCGATCAACTGAAGTTTGCGATTTCGAAAAGCCCATCCGTTATCTTCCGGTGGCTTGCTCGGCAAAAGAACAAGTTTTCCGGCCACCGTCAGCGGTCCTGGCCCGGAATCGGCATAGCCAGCGAAGACCACCGGCACGGCGGATAGCCGAACGGACGGGCCACGCCCCCGCAAGATGATCTCGTCCTGCCGCGCCCGGACGGTCTTGTCCCGGTCGCTTGCATGAAAGTCTATCCGCGCGCTTTGGGGAATACGCTCCACCAATGTCATCGGCGCGTACCAGCTATCTTTTTCGCCCGCGGGTCGCAGCCCCGCCTGTGCCCATTGCGTCGCGATATAGTTGACGGTCTTGTTTTCACCGATGGTGCCGGGTTCTCGCCCTTCGAATGCGTCACTCGCCAAAATCTCGATATGCTTGAGCAGGTCCGCCTCGCCAATCGCCTCGGCACGAGCGCCGCCGGAAAAGACCAGACCCGACAAGAGCAAAACGGCAAGGATACGCATTGCGATGACAACCTTTCTGTTAATACAGATAATTTGCTTTTTCCTTGGCATTATTCGACAAATAATCAATGATAATGAGATGGTTCGGTTGGGAGAATGAATATGGGCGTTCCGCTGCTTTTACTGGTGCTATTGGTCACCATCATCTATCTTTTTGCGAGTATCAAGATCGTCCGTCAGGGCTATCACTACACAATCGAATATTTTGGCCGTTTCACAACGACCGCCCAGCCCGGGTTCAATTTCTATCCGGCGTTTCTCTATCGCGTTGGCCGCAAGGTCAACATGATGGAACAGGTGCTCGATATTCCCGGACAGGAAATCATCACCAAGGATAATGCGATGATCTCCACCGACGGCGTGGTGTTCTTTCAGGTGCTGGATGCGGCCAAGGCGGCTTATGAAGTCAATGATCTCTATAACGCGATCCTCAATCTCGTGACCACCAACTTGCGCACGGTCATGGGCTCGATGGATCTTGACGAGACGCTGTCGAAACGCGACGAGATCAATGCACGGCTGCTGACCGTGATTGACGACGCAACTACGCCGTGGGGCATCAAGATCACCCGGGTCGAAATCAAGGACATCCGTCCCCCGCAGGATATCGTCAACGCGATGGCGCGGCAGATGAAGGCCGAGCGCGAGAAACGCGCCAATATCCTCGATGCGGAAGGCGCTCGCGCCTCAGAAATTCTCCGCTCCGAAGGCGAGAAACAGGGCCAGATCCTGCAGGCAGAAGGCCGCAAGGAATCGGCCTTCCTCGACGCCGAAGCCCGTGAACGCGAAGCCCAGGCCGAAGCGAAAGCAACCCAGATGGTGTCCGAAGCCATTGCCAGCGGCAATGCGCAGGCGATCAACTATTTTGTCGCCCAGGACTATGTGAAGGCGGTCGAGAAATTCGCAACATCGCCAAATGCAAAAACCATATTATTCCCGGTAGAGGCAACCCAGCTGATCGGATCACTCGGCGGTATCGGCGCCCTCGCCAAAGAGGCGCTGGGCGAAGATGGACACGCGATCACGCCCCCGCCCCGGCGAAAGGGGCCTTTTGACAATCAGGACTAGCGGGACCAGCAAAGGGCGGAGCATGAGCCATGGATGATCTCACATTGAACAATCCGGAATATCTCTGGTTGGGACTGGCCGCCCTGCTGGCGCTGGCCGAACTGTTCGTGCCGGGCGTCTTTCTGATCTGGGTGGCCGCTGCCGCAGCTGTGACCGGAGTCCTGTCGCTCTTTATAGACATGACTTTTGCCGGTCAGCTTACCGTATTCGGGCTTGCCACCATCGCCGCTGTTCTCGGCGGGCGCCGCTGGTATCTGACGCGCAAGGTCGAAAGCGAAAATCCGCTGCTCAACAACCGCGCGGCTCAGTTGCTCGGAACAACCGTGACCGTTGTCGAGGCGGTTTCCTCGACCAGCGGGCGGGTGAAAGTCGGTGATGGCGAATGGCCTGCAAAAGGTCCCGATATGGAAAAAGGCGCAATTGCAAAGGTCGCCGCCGTAGAAGGCGGGGTCCTCAGACTGGAAGCGCTGGCGGACCCCGTTCAACTGGAAACCAAGCCTATTTCTTGAAGAAGCCCTTCGCCATATTGGTGATGTCATTGATCGGATTGCCGTCGCCATCACGATCAAGAAGCCCCGTAACCTTGCCCAGAAGGCCGTCATCACCGGTCAGCTTGTCCATCAGGCTCCCTTCACCATCAAGGCCTGATTTCTCGGCCAATGCCGGCAAAAGTCCCTTGAGCTTTTCGGCGTCCACACCGGCTTCGGCAGCAGCTTCCTTGACAGCGGTCATTTTATCGGTGCTGCCATCGCGCAATTTTGCAAAAAGTGCTTCACCACCCTTTTTCGCTTCGTCGGCCGTCATGCCTGCTTTTTCGGCAATTTCATCAATGCTGAAATTTTCCGGCAACATATCCATGACTTTTTCGAACATATTCATAGTCTTCATCCTTCGACAGCGGTTAGTTTAGCGTACAAGTTTTCCGGCCATGCCGATGATATCGTCGAGCGGATTACCATCACCATTCAGGTCGAGAAGCGACCCCAGCCCCCCCATGGAGCCAGACGAAGCGTTGTTGCCTCCACCAAGCAACCCGCCGAGCAGACCGCCCAGACCGCCACCGTTGCCGGCGCTGTCCGTACTCTGCTTGGCCATATAACCGGCGACCATCATCGCAACCACCGGCAGCATTTTCTTTAGCAGATCGCTGCTGATCCCGGTCTGTTGCTCCGCGCCCGCTGCAACCGTACGGCTGACTTCCTTGGAACCGAATATCTGGCCGAGCACCTCATTGCCCTGTTCAACGGGAGTCGGCTGCGAGCCAAGCACACTGTCCAGCAGTCCGCCGCCGCCCAGTTGGCCAAGCAATCCACCCAGTCCGTCGAGACCGCCGGGCTGGGCCTGCGTGGTCTTCTTGAAACCACCCAAGATAGCAGGCAGCAACGCTGCAGCACCAGCCTGTGCGACGCTTTCGTTGACACCCAGTTCCTTGGCCATCGTTCCAATGCCACCCGACTGCTGCAGCATATCCATAATATTCATCGTCGCTCTCCTTCATTGCCGTGACGGCATGGTTCGATTCTGTCCTTGTCAGGTCCTTAGCATATTTTCGCGGTAGAAACCGGCCAATCCGAGGGTTTACGAGTGTTTACACCTTTGGTGTGGCGGATATGTGCCGTTGCCGGAGAACGGCAATTGACTCCGCGCGCCCTAGCCCCGAGATATTCATTCAAGGGCAGGTTTGGACGAGCATGGAACTATAAGGCCCCTAATATATATAGAGGAACAAGAGATGAGTATTTTCGGAAAAATCAAGAACGCCATTTTTGGCGGTGAAGCCAAGGCAGCAGAACCCGAAGTGACTTCAGCACCCGTCGCCGACGCACCGGCCACGCGTACAGCGATCACCGAAGTGGACGTTGAAGCCCGCCTCGACAATATTCCGGGATCGGACAAGCTCAACTGGCGCACCTCGATTGTCGACCTGATGAAGCTCGTCCAGATCGATGCCAGCTATGGCAACCGCAAGGAACTGGCGCAGGAACTGGGCAACAGCGACTATAGCGGTTCCGCCGAAGACAATATCCTGCTGCACAAGCAGGTCATGAACAAGATCGCCGCCGCGGGCGGCATCGTTCCGGCTGAACTGAAAGATTAAGCCGCTGGACCATAGGTCCGTTTGAATTTAGGCGGGGGCTGTGAGCGATCATAGTCCCCTTTCTTTTGCCCCTCTTCCCGCTGCCGAAGCCCCGAAAGGCTGCCGCCGCTGTCCGCGACTGGTCAGCCTGCGCAAAGCGCTGCGCAAGGAGCATCCGGACTGGTGGAATGCGCCGGTTCCGGCTTTTGGAGATCCTGAGGCGTGGCTGGCCATCGTCGGCCTCGCGCCGGGCACCGAGGGCGCGAACCGGACCGGCAGGCCGTTTACCGGCGACGCCTCGGGTGAAATGTTGTTTGCCACCCTGACGGAATATGGCTTTGTCGATGGAGTGTTCGCCAATGACCCCGCCGATGGCATCACCCTGAACGGCGCCATCATCCTCAACGCGGTCAAATGCCTGCCGCCGGAAAACAAGCCGACCGGCGCGGAGATTAACAATTGCCGCCCCTATCTTGCCAAGGCGCTGGACGGATTGCCGGACCTGAAAATCATTCTGGCACTCGGGAAGGTCGCCCATGACAGCATCATCCGCCTATCCGGCGCAAAGCTCGCCGATCACAAATTCGTCCATGGCGCAAAGCACACACTAGCCGACGGCCGCACCCTGATCGACAGCTATCACTGCAGCCGGTATAATGTGAACACGCGGCGATTGACGGTGGAGATGTTTGAAGGGGTTTTTGAACAGGCCCTTTATTTGTCCTCGACCAGTCGGCCGTAAAGCTCCGGCCGCCGGTCCCGGAAAAATCCCATGCCGGCTCGGTGCTTGCGCGCCTCGTCCAGATCGACAGATGCAACCAGCACGCCGGTTTCCTCGGAACCATAGTCCGCGACCAGATCACCCCATTCATTGGTGATGAAACTGTGGCCGTAGAAAGCCTGATCGCCGTTCCCCTCGGCTTCAACGCCGATGCGGTTGCTGGCGACCACCGGCATGCAGTTGCTCACCGCATGGCCCTGCATCGCCCGGCGCCACATATGCCTGGTGTCAAACTCCGCATCATAAGGTTCGGACCCGATTGCGGTCGGATAGAACAGCACTTCCGCGCCCATCAGAGCCATCGCCCGCGCTGTCTCTGGATACCATTGATCCCAGCAGATACCGACGCCGATCCTTGTGCCGAACACGTCCCAGACCTTGAAACCCGAATTGCCGGGGCGGAAGTAGAATTTTTCCTCATAGCCAGGACCATCGGGAATATGGCTTTTGCGATAGACGCCCATGATCTCGCCGTCGGGACCGATCATCGCGATGCTGTTATAATGATGCTGTCCGTCGCGTTCGAAGAAACTCGTGGGAATCGCAACGCCATATTGTTTGGCGAGCTTCTGCATCGCGAGTACCGGGCTGCTCTCGCCCACGGGCTGGGCCAGCGCAAAAAGCGCTTCATCCTCGGTCTTGCAGAAATAAGGTCCGGCAAACAGTTCGGGCGGCAGAATGATCTGGGCCCCCTGCTCCGCCGCTTCGGCGATCAGGCCGCTGACGGCATAGATATTGGACTGTTCATCGCTGCCCAGAGGCAACTGCAGGGCTGCTACCGATAATTTGGTCATAGCAGCCCCATTAGCGGCTTAGGGACGCTTCTTAAACAACAATGTCATGCGGTCGGATTCACCGATCGCCTGATATTTTGCCCTATCCGTGTCGCCCAGAGCCAGAACCGGTGGCAGCGTCCAGACGCCACGGTCGTAGTCGGAGCTATCCTTGGCGTTGGCGTTCATTTCGGACTGACTGACCAGTTCAAAACCGTTCAGTTCAAACAGGGCGATGACTGTTGCCTGTTTCAAATAGCCTTTTGTTCCATGGGACATCGCATAGGATGCATCATTCCTGGCTCGGTGCTGAACCACCCCGACCAATCCGTCATCGGCCAGCATTTCGCGCAAGGCGCGCAGTTCGGAGTCTGCGTTATTATTGTTCAGCATGCCATGCAGCGACCGGAAGATCAAAATCCGGTCGACCTTGCCCTTCATCTCATCGGGCATCTCGTCGCTTTCGAAAGCCAATATCTTGTCGGCGTCGACACCGGTCCATTTCGCCGCTGTCTCGGGGAAGCTTTCGGGCCAACCCTTGGCTCGCGCCTCACGGGCACGGTTTGGAAAATTGCTCTTCGAACTGTCCGCGTTGACCGCAACATATTGTCCGCTACCGGCGATATATGGCACCAATATACGCGTGTACCAGCCACCACCTGGCCCATATTCGACGACTGTCTGCCCAGGTTTGACACCAAAGAAACCGAGCGTCTCTGCCGGATGGCGATAGACATCCCGCGCTTTGTCACCAGCACGACGATCATGTGCCAGAACCGCTGTGAGGGTGCTGTCGACCATTTCGGGACCATTCTGTGCATCGTCCCTGGCGGCAGTCGGAACAGCCATCCCCAACATGGCCAGCGACGCGCTCGCGATCAGTAATTTTCTCATGTTCGTTTTCCTCTCAAACTTGCCACGGTCATTTCGCCTGACTTCATCACTACGGGACGCCTTGGGCGATACAATATCAATTTTCGGGCAATGGCGATAGACTGGCTAAATTGGCGGAACAGGCCGGAGCGCACTATGCCTGCAGCGGGATCTGTTGCGAGATGCAATGGAAACTTCCGCCACCGCGCAACAGCGATCGGCTGGATAGCCCGATCACCTTGTGGTCAGGGAAAAGCGCGGTGATCCGATCAACCGCGGCGCCATCATTCTCCACCCCATATTGGGGAACCGCGATCACCGTGTTGCCGATATAAAAATTCATATAGCTTGCCGGCGCTATCTCGCCATCGATTGTATAATGGCCCGCCGATGGCAAGCGGACAACTTGCAAACCCGCGGCAATTACGCGCGCCGCCGCATCTTCGAAAATCCCGGCATTGGGATCATCCTGCCCTTCGGCTTGCGGAATTGCGACCGTAGCAGGTGCCACGAAGCGGGCAAGATTATCGACATGGCCATCAGTATGGTCAGCGACGAGCCCATCTCCCAGCCAGCATATATTCTGCGCCGCAAAAGCATCACGCAGGCGCGCGGACACCTGCTCCTTGTCGAGCCGATCATTGCGATTGGGGTTGAGGACGCATTGCTCCGTCGTCACCAGCCGACCGGCACCATCGCCGTCAACAGCGCCGCCTTCCAGAATCCAGCCCTGATCGCTCACCGGCAGATCGAAACGCTTCGCCAATCGCTCGCCGATATCCTGATCACCCGCCATGCTGAATTTTCCGCCCCAGCCGTTGAACCTGAAATTCCGGCCAAGCAGCCCCTCGGCCGTACTGACAAATATCGGCGCACTATCGCGCAGCCATATGTCTCCGAAAGATTCGACGACAATATTCACACAAGACCCGACCAGTGCGCGGGCGATGGCTTCGTCGGCAGCAGAGCGACACACCAATATGACGCTCTCTCCCGTACCGCCATCGGCTATCGCATTCGCAAAGGCGGCGACCTCATGCTGCGCGCCTTCCCGGTCCACTGGCCATTCCGCGGGATTACCGGGAAAGCCGATCCAGACCGCCTGATGCGGCTCCCATTCTGCGGGCCATCTGGTCATGCGGGTCGTCCGCGATTAACTGCCTGCGCGGCTCTTGTCCCGCACTGCGCGGAATTCATCACCCTCGTTCCAGTTGGGCCAGTCTTCGGTCATCGCCAGCATCCGGCCGACGGTATAATAGACTTTCAGATCGCCCATCACGCCGTCCCAGTTCCAGTTCGGATCATATTCATCCTTGGGGCCGTGATAACGGTTTTCGGTATAGTCCTTGGCCAGGGCTTCACCCGCTTCGCGGCCACCATCGACGAGATCTTCCCCGCCCTCGAAATAGATCATCGGCACACCAAGCTTGGCAAAGCTGAAATGATCGGACCGATAATAATAGCCTTTCTCTGGTGTCGGCTCGGCTTCGGCAACACGACCATCAACCGTCAGCGCCGCTTCAAGATAGCGGTCGAGCCCGGACTTGCCCTTGCCAACAACAATCACATTTTTGGCAGGCCCGGCCATGCCGAAGGCATCCATATTCACGCCACCAACCGTCTGGCTCAACGGATAGATTGGATTGTCGGCATAATATTTGGACCCGAGCAGACCGGATTCCTCCGCCGTTACAGCGAGAAAGATAACACTGCGATCTGGTGCGCCCGCCTTGGCATAGGCTTCCGCCAGAGCAACCAGTGCGGCGGTACCGGTCGCGTTATCGACAGCACCATTGCAGATATCATCGCCATCCGGTGCCGGCTTGCAGCGTCCCAGATGATCCCAATGCGCCGTGTAGATTACATATTCATCCGGCCGGGTCTTGCCCTTCAAAATGCCGATGACATTCTTGCTGTCGGTTTTCTTGATGTCATTCTCGAGCGAAGCCGAGGCTTTCTGCTTCAGGTCAATCGCCTTGAAACCCTTTTTCTTCGCCGCCGCCATTTGCGCAGTCAGATCCTGACCAGCGGCTGCAAATATCTTGGCAGCCGCATCTTTTTGGATCCAGCCGTTCAATTTCGTCTGGTCAGCACCGCCATTGGCTGACTGGGGATAGAATTGTTCGCCCGTCCAGCTCGATTCGACGACATTCCAGCCATAGGCAGCGGGATCGGTATCGTGAATGATCAGAGTGGCCGCCGCACCCTGCCGGGCCGCTTCCTCATATTTATAGGTCCAGCGACCATAATAGGTCATCGCCCGGCCACCAAATTCGCCTTCAAGGCTCTCTGTGCCAAAATCCGGATCATTGACCAGAACGACCACGGTCTTGCCCTTCACGTCGACGCCGTCATAATCATTCCAGCCGCGCTCAGGCGCGTTTATGCCATAGCCGACAAACACCATGTCGCTATCGGCCAAATCAATCTTTGGCTGCTCCTGATAGCTCGCCACGATATAATCGCTGCCATAATTGAATGACAGATCGCTCGTGCCGCCGCTGATTTTCAGGGGCGTCATGTTCTTCGCGGTAATCCCGACCAGCGGTACGTCCTGGAACCAGCTATCGCCATTGCCCGGCTCCAGTCCGGCTTCGGCGAATTTCTTGGTCAGCAGCGCAAGCGTTTTCTCCTCGCCCGGTGTGCCGGGTGCGCGGCCTTCATAAGCGTCGGAGGAAAGCTCCTCGGTGATGGATTTCATGGTTTCGACGGAGAGTTCGGGCGCTGCGACTTCGGGGATTGTCAGTCCGTTAGCGGATTGATCCGGCTCGCTGCATCCCGCAAGCATCAACGCCGGTGCTATGGCCAAAGCTAATAATCTCATAAACATCCATTCCAATTTGTTTCTGCTGATACCATGACAGAGCGGGCGGATGCTTGCAAGAAAGTCCGTGGCCGAAACTATCAGGCTAATTCAAACCCTTTTCGCTTGTGGAGACGCTTACTTAAATTTACCCGTGCACTATTACGTTAGGGGGAATATCTGTGATCCAGTTTTGTGCGCGTTTCTTTGTAGTTCTTTCTCTTTTTGCAATTTTTCTGCCCCCCTCTGCCGAGGCAGAGGCCGATATGGCGAAAACCTTCGGGTCAGTTGGCGGAGTTCTGGATATAAGCTTATCGCCCATGGCAATAATGTAGCCTTTATAGCCCCCGGAAGCGGACTGAAAACGGAGCTTTTTACGATTGACCTCAAAACCGGGGTTCCGAAAAAAATACTCTCCGCTTCCGGCGATCCCGAACGTCTGCTCAGTTGCGGATGGGTCTCTAATAGCAGGCTGGTATGCGAGATCGGTGGCTACCAGGAATATAACAATGAAATTTACGGTTTCACGAACATCTTCGCGCTAAACATGGATGGTTCCGAAGCAAAACTTCTTAGCAAACGGCCGAATGATACGTCGATTGCCATCTCGTTTGGCGGAGGAAGTGTTATCGATTGGCTGCCGGAAGAAGAAAATTTCATCCTGATGACCAGATATTATGGAGACTGGGGTGGGGTAACCGGTCGGGACCGCGTGGGTTGGGGTGTCGACCGCGTTGATACGTTGACCGGAAAAGCGAAAATCGTGGAACCGGCCAAAATTGAAGCCAGCGAATATATTACCGATGGCGAAGGCAATGTCCGCGTTTTGGGAATGCGTATCAAGGAAGGACGGACGGAACTCGATTCCGGCCGAATAAAATATTTCTTCCGGCGGAAGGGTAGCGATAGCTGGGAAGGTTTGGCAACACTGAACTACGCGGAACGAGCCGGCTTTAACCCTTATGCCGTCGATTCACTCAAAAATGTCGTCTACGGCTTCCAACCCCGCCAAGGGCGTCGTGCGTTAGTAGCCATGAAACTGGATGGATCAGATTCCGTTGAATTGGTCTATGCTAATGACGAGGTTGATGTCGATGGATTGATCCGAATTGGGCGCAAGAATCGTGTTGTGGGCGTCAGCTATGCCACTGATCGACGAAACGGCATATATTTTGACCCCGAGCTCAAGAAACTCGCGACCGCTCTGGGAACAGCCCTGGGTGGAAACAAATCCATTCAGTTTTCCGATTCCAGTTTGGACGAGAGCAAGTTGCTCCTCTTCGCAAGCTCGGATGTCGATCCTGGTCAATATTATATTTTCGACAAAACCAACAAATCGATGCGCCCGTTGTTATCCGCGCGCCCGTTGCTGGCTGAAGTCAAGCTCGCCCAAGTGAAATCCGTCTCCTATCCTGCCGCAGACGGGACCATGATCCCGGCTTATCTCACGTTGCCGGTCGGGTCCGATGGCAAAAACCTGCCCGCCATCGTCATGCCGCATGGCGGACCGGACAGCCGCGACGAATGGGGATTTGACTGGTGGGCGCAATATTATGTCAGCAACGGTTTTGCTGTGTTGCAACCCAATTATCGGGGGTCTGATGGCTATGGCAACAACTGGTATCAGAAAAACGGCTTTCAATCCTGGAAGACCGCAATCGGTGATGTGACAGACGCTGGGAAATGGCTGATTTCGGAAGGTATCGCCAAACCTGACGCGCTATCAATCGTCGGATGGTCTTACGGAGGATATGCAGCTCTGCAATCAGCGGTGTTTGCTCCCAACCTATTCAAGTCTGTCGTGGCAATCGCTCCCGTAACCGATCTTCAAACATTGAAAAGCGATTCGAACGATTATTATAATGAAAAGGTCGTCAAAGATTTCATTGGCAGCGGCCCGCACATAAAAGAAGGCTCGCCCGCGCAGAATGCGGACCGGATAACCGTACCGGTAATGCTGGTTCACGGGGACTTTGATCGCAATGTCGACGTGGGGCATTCAAGATTGATGGAACGCAAATTGAAGGACGCCGCCAAAAGAGTTGAATATATAGAATATCCAAAGCTCGCGCATGGCCTGTTCAGCGCCGAAGCCAGAACCGATATGCTCCGGCGCTCGCTGGCATTTCTACCCAAATAGATTGCAATGCAAAAAAAAGGCGGCTCGCGAGAGCCGCCTTTCTTGAAACTTTCTGAAAACAATCAGCGCGAATAGAATTCGACGACCAGATTGGGTTCCATGGTCACCGGATAAGGCACTTCGTCCAGTGTCGGGACACGGACATAGGTCACTTTGTCGGTGCCTTCTGGATTCACATATTCCGGGATTTCACGCTCTGGCAGGCTCTGTGCCTCGATAACCAGCAACATTTCTTTTGCCTTGTCGCTCAACGAAATCTCATCGCCCGGTACAACCTTGCGCGATGCGACATTACATTTGACGCCGTTTACGCGAATGTGGCCGTGGCTCACGAGCTGACGGGCAGCAAAGATGGTCGGGGTGAACTTGGCGCGATAGACAACCATGTCGAGGCGCTGTTCGAGCAGACCGATCAGGTTCTGGCTGGTATCGCCTTTCATCGCGGCGGCTTCTTTATAAGCGCGGCGGAACTGTTTTTCCGTCACATCGCCATAATATCCCTTGAGCTTCTGCTTGGCGCGCAGCTGGATACCATAGTCAGAGAGCTTTCCCTTGCGGCGCTGTCCGTGCTGACCGGGACCATAGTCGCGACGATTGACGGGAGATTTGGGGCGACCCCAGATATTCTCGCCCATACGGCGATCGAGTTTATACTTGGAACTGGTACGTTTGGTCATATCAATGACTCCTGATTTGCTGTTTCATAGTCTTCCCGGAGCGCACCATCAAAACATTAGTCTTGATGCGGCTACCGCTTCACCGGGGTGCGGAGCCAATTGCAAGAGCGGGCCAATGACTGTGGACCTTAAAAATGTCAACAAATAAAGTCTGCAGGATCATAATATTCTAAATGGAATCGGGCAAGTTGTCACCGATCGTCGTTATTCGGGCCGCGTACTGTTGATTCCTGCCTGGATATCATCGGTCATTGATTTGGCATCTAGTTCGCGTTGGTGCCACTGTCCGGCGGACATACAGGTCTTCGTTTTGATACGAGTACCTGTTTGGGCAAACCGCTTACATACAGTCTCGTCTCTCGCATATAGCTTGTTACCGACTTTGATCTTCGCATCCGTGTCTTTTTCAATGGACGGGTTGCTATCGACGCCATCATTTGCTTCCGCAGAAACTGGTGAAAGCATCACTGTACCAAGGCCGACCATCAACAGATATAGATTCTTTCTCATTTGCAAACTGCTCCCAATAAATTTTTTTAATCATACACTTGATACCAGGCTATTGCAAATATGCGATTTCAAAATGCATCGACTTTTTGTAGACTTGAATTTGCCCCGAGGCTAAGTTCAGCCCATGCTAAAAAACGCTCTGTCAGACACCAATTTGATAACCATGATCGATGTCCGCGAACAAGTGGACCGCATTGACTCGGAAATCATCGCCCTGATGGCTCAGCGTTTTGCCTGCATGGATGCAGCCGCCCGGATCAAACAGGATCGCAACGTCGTGCGGGATGAAGCGCGCAAGGCCGCTGTTCTGCAGAATGTCAAACATTTGGCGGAAGAAGCCGGGATCCCCGTGCCGACAATGGCGGCGATCTGGGAAATGCTGGTCGAAACATCGATCAGCTATGAATTGCAGAAATGGGACCAGCTGCGCAAATAAGTCCGTCAGTCAGGGCTTTTCCGCTTTGTCCTTGCGCGGCGGCCGTTCCAGCGATGAAATAACACCGCGCCACGTCTTGACCTCTTCATTTGTCCATGCCGGTTTCGTAAGCATATTGCGAAGCGTGACTTTTGTCGCTGCAGCCCGTTCCGCCGGATAGAAATAGCCGTTCTTGTCGAGCGCACGCTCAAGATGCTCGTAAAACATATCCAGCTCTCTCTGCGGAGCCGGTTCGGCCATCTTCTTTTCGAGCGTCGGCTGGACATTGGCCACACTATCCATTTTGGATATTTCATAAGCCACAAGGATGACCGCCTGCGCGAGATTGAGTGATCCGAATTCCGGGTTGATCGGTACGGTAATGATCTTGCGCGCCAATTCGACATCGACAATTTCCAGACCGGCCCGTTCCGGTCCGAACAAGATCGCGGATTTCCCGCTTGCCTGCGCCATGTCTTCGGCCGCCTCCCAAGGCGTAAGCACCGGCTTGGTCATCCCCCGTTTGCGGACGGTCGTTGCATAGACATGCGCGCAATCTGCCACGGCTTCAGCGGTCGTTTCAAAAACCTGGGCCTGTTCAAGAACCTGATCCGCGCCCGAAGCCGATGGACCGGCATCCGGATTGGGCCAGCCGTCCCGTGGTTTGACGATGCGCATTTCGGTCAGGCCGAAATTCAGCATCGCCCGTGCTGCCTTGCCGATATTCTGGCCGAGTTGCGGGTTCACCAATATGATGGCGGGATGACTGCTCACGCGCCGCCGACATCTTTCAAAGTGCCCGCAAATTCCTTGAAATCCTTGGCTTCGGTGAAATCCTTGTAGACCGATGCAAAGCGGATATAGGCGACGCTGTCGAGCGCCTTCAGGCCGTCCATCACCATCTCGCCGATTTTCTGGGAGGGGATTTCCGTTTCGCCGCTGGTTTCCAGTTGCCGCTGGATGCCCGAAACCAGCTGATCCATCTGCTCCTGCGCCAGACCACGTTTGCGACAAGCGAGGGACACCGACAGATCGATCTTAGACCGGTCAAACGGTTCCTTGCGGTCCTCGCTCTTGACCACCGTTATCTCACGCAATTGCACGCGTTCAAAGGTTGTGAACCGCGCGCCGCAGCCTTCGCACTGACGCCGACGCCTGATCGTCGTGTTGTCCTCGGTCGGACGGCTGTCCTTGACCTGACTGTCGTCATGGGCACAAAAGGGGCAACGCATGTTCGAGCTTTCTACTTAAGCCGGGTAAATCGGGAAACGATCACATAGTGCCTGAACGCGCTCGCGCACATCGGCTTCCACCGCAGGATCACCGCCCTCGCCTTTTTCACGCAGTCCGTCGAGCACATCGGCGACCATATCGCCAATCAGTCTGAACTCTGCCGGACCAAAGCCGCGCGTGGTTCCGGCAGGAGATCCAACCCGAATACCGCTGGTCTTCATCGGAGGCTGCGGATCATTGGGGATGCTGTTCTTGTTGCAGGTGATACCGGCCCGTTCGAGCGCTTCATCGGCGTCGCGTCCGGTAACCTCGAGAGGCGACAGATCTATCAGCGCGAGATGGGTGTCGGTGCCGCCAGCCACGACATCGGCGCCGCGTTCCTTGAGCGTTGCTGCCAGAATTTTGGCATTTTCGATCACGGCAGCGCAATAGCTTGTGAACTCCGGACGCAGTGCTTCGCCAAAGGCCACGGCCTTGGCAGCAATGACGTGCATCAGCGGACCACCTTGCAGTCCGGGGAAAACCGCGGAATTGATCTTTTTGGCAATCGCTTCGTCATTGGTCAGAATCATTCCGCCGCGCGGACCGCGCAGGGTCTTGTGCGTCGTGGTGGTCACGACATCGGCAAAGCCCAGCGGACTTGGGTGTAGACCGGTCGCAACCAATCCGGCGAAATGCGCCATATCGACCATGAACAAGGCACCGACAGCGTCGGCAATCGCACGGAACTTGGCAAAATCGATTTCACGCGGATAGGCAGAACCACCGGCGATGATCAATTTCGGCTGATGCTCCTTGGCCAGCGCTTCAACTTCATCATAATTGATCAGATGATCGTCATCATTGACGCCATATTGGATTGCGTTGAACCATTTTCCCGACTGGGCCGGCTTTGCACCATGGGTCAAATGACCGCCCGCATCGAGCGACATGCCCAGAATGGTATCACCCGGCTTGACCAGCGCCAGCATCACCGCACCATTGGCCTGTGCACCCGAGTGCGGCTGGACATTGGCAAAGCCGCAATCGAACAATTGCTTGGCACGTTCTATCGCCAGCGTTTCGACGTCATCCGACGGCGCACAACCCTGATAATAGCGGCGACCGGGATAGCCTTCTGCATATTTGTTGGTGAAGACAGAGCCCTGCGCCTGCAACACCGCCTTCGAAACGATATTTTCCGATGCGATCAGTTCAATCTGATTCTGCTGACGCGACAATTCAGAGTTAATCGCACCGGCAACCGCAGGATCACTTTCCTCGACCGAAAAATCGAAGAAACCGGTCTGCCTGATATCCTGTATATCTGCGACGTTGCTCATGCGCTTGCTCCTTGGGCTTGTGGTGCGGACAATTTGTCGACACGGCGCTGATGCCGGTCGCCGCCAAATGGGGTTTTCAGAAAGGTGTCGAGACAGTCTTTGGCGATTTCTATGCCGACCAGCCTTGCGCCCATGGCGATGACATTCGCATCATTATGTTCGCGGGACAGTCTCGCCGACAAGCCTTCGGACACCAGGGCACAGCGGCAGGCCGGATTGCGATTGACCGCCATCGAAATGCCGATACCCGAACCGCAAAGCGCCACGCCTCGCTCGACGCGGCCTGATGCCACTTCGTCGGCCAGCTTGTAACCATAATCGGGATAATCAACGCTGTCGCTGGTCATCGGACCAAGATCCGTGACATCATGGCCTGCCTCATTCAGCCAGTCCACCAGAGCGGCTTTCATATCAATGGCGGCATGATCGGAGGCGATGGCGATGTGCATGGGCAATTCCTGTAGCGAGAATCGGATGGCCGCTATTTAGTAGACAGCGCCCGGATAGGCCACCAAATATTTGACCCGGCGAAAAGCCGGATGAAGGCCGGTTCGCAACGCCGTCAAATTTCCATCTGGCTGCCCAGTTCCACCACGCGGTTGGTCGGCAGTTTGAAAAACTCCATCGCCGTCGCCGCGTTGCGCAGCAGCCAGGAAAAGAGTTTCTCCCGCCAGATCATCATCTCCGGTTTTTTCGATGGCAGCAATGTTTGCCGCGACAGGAAGAAGCTGGTGGTCATCATGTCGAATTCCATGCCGCAGCCCTTCACCGCTTTCAGCGCCTCGGGCACATCGGTTTCCTGCATGAAGCCAAAATGGAGAATGACCCGGTAGAAACCGTTGCCCAGATCCTTCACCTCGCAGCGTTTGTCGGCATCGACCGTCGGAACATCGTTGATGTTGACGGTGAGAATGACCACCCGTTCATGGATGACCTTGTTATGCTTGATATTGTGCAGCAGCGCCGATGGGACACCAGCCGACGAGGAAGCCATGAAAATGGCCGTCCCGGGGACCCGGGTGGCGCTGTTCGCCGCTGATTTGGTGAAGATCTCGATCGGCATGGCTGCTTCTGCCATGTTTTTCCGCATGATCTGGCGGCCCTTGGCCCATGTCGTCAGAATGATGAAAGCGACACCGCCCACGGCCAGCGGGAACCAGCCGCCATCGGGAACCTTGGTCAGGTTGGCCGCGAAATAGGCACCGTCGACAATGAAGAACACGGCCAGCAGCGGAATGGTAATCCACAATTTCCATTTCCACAGAACCACCATCACGATCGCCAGCAAGCAGGTATCGATGAACATCGCGCCGGTAACCGCGATCCCGTAAGCGGAAGCAAGATTGCTCGAACTCTGGAAAGTCAGCACCAGCAGGATGACCGCAATCATGATCGCCCAGTTGACGAACGGGATATAAATCTGGCCCGCTTCCGAAGCGCTGGTGTGCTTGATCGTCAGACGGGGAATGAAACCAAGCTGAATCGCCTGATGGGTTACCGAGAAAGAGCCGGAAATAACCGCCTGGCTGGCAATGAATGTCGCCATTGTTGCCAAAATGACGAGCGGCAGGCGAAGCACTTCCGGTGCCATGATGAAGAACGGGCTCTTGATCGCTTCGGTCGCGCCAACGGCATCAAGAGAAAGGATCATCGCACCCTGGCCGAAATAATTGCACAGCAACGCCGGCATTACAAAACCGTACCAGGCAACGCGCATCGGCTTTTTGCCGAAATGGCCCATATCTGCAAAAAGAGCCTCGGAACCGGTCACCGCGAGAACGACAGAGCCTAGGGCGAGGAAGGCCTTTACCCCGTCGGTGATAAAAAACTGGACTGCATACCAGGGGTTGAAGGCAAAAAGTATCGAGGGATGCTCGATAATCTGAATGATCCCGAGCGTCCCGATCACGGCAAAATAGATGAACATCACCGGCGCGAACAGCGCCCCTATTTTGGCGGTACCGCGAGACTGGATCAGGAACAGAAAAACCAGAAGCGTTAGGGCAATCGGAATAACAAGATGCCCCAGCCCAGGCTGGACGACGGTCAATCCTTCGACCGCCGAAAGCACCGATATTGCAGGCGTGATCATGCTGTCGCCGTAGAAAAGCGCGGTCGCAAATACGCCAAGCAATATCGCCAGCCAGCCATATTTGGATCGTCGCATCGCCCCGGATATCAGCGCCACAAGCGCCAGACTACCGCCCTGCCCCTTGTTATCCGCGCGCATGGTGATGCTGACATACTGAATTGTCACGACGAGCGTCATCGACCAGAAGATCAGGCTGACCACACCGAGAACATGGATACGGTCCAGTTCCAGCGGATGCGCCCCGATAAATGTTTCGCGAAACGCGTAAAGCGGACTCGTGCCGATATCGCCAAACACGATTCCAATCGCGCCCGCAGCCAGTTTGGCAATGGCTGTATTGCGCTGGGGCGAGCCATGGGTTTGCACCGTGCTGCTCTGCGCGCCTGCGCTTTCGGTTGATTCTACGGACATTGGTTAGCCGCTAAGGGATACCCCGATCAATTTGGACACAACAGTCATTTACTGACTTTCATTTCAGCAAGCGCGAGCGCTTAGCACCGGCTTATGACAGGTGCAACAAATCGACGGGCTGCGAAAGTCAACTCATTCATAACACGAGGTTTTTACTACTCTGCCGGGGCCTCTGGTTCGACCGGGAGAGACGGTTGTATCTTTTCCATGGCCGCCAGTCGCGACTCGAGATCTTCCCGCCACGGCGCATCCGCACTGCTTCTGGCCAGCAATTCGGTCCAGATCGCCCGGGCCTGATCGATTTTGCCCGACTGGGCATAAGCCAGTCCGAGAAAAAACGGTGGACCGGGATGTTCGGGGGACAGTTCGGCCGCTTTCTGGAAGGCAAATTGCGCGGCGGGTGTAATCACCCCGTCAGCGTGGACGACCAAGGCATTGCCCAGTCCGACCCAGAGGTCGGGGTCGTCGGGATGCTCTTTCACGCCATTGCGCAAATAATTGGCCGCAGCCCCGTGCTTTCCTGCCCGGTTAAGCGAATCAGAAAAAATCAGCCATTCCTGTGCGGTGCCGAACCGTTCACCCAGATCGTTGCGCGCATCGACCATGTCATCGTCAAAGCTATTGGGTTTTTCGATCGGCACGACCGACACACCCGCCATGCCGGGATGCCCTTGCCAGGCGTAACCGGCGACACCCATCAACAGGGCAGCGGCGGTGATTTCATAAGTGCTGCGAGACAATTTGCCGAACCAGATCAGACCGGCTGCACAAATCAGCACCAAAAGGAAAAGTATGATCCAGCCCATCATTCACCATCCTTTGTTTTGCGAAAACGCCCGCGTGCCAGCCACAAGGCGGCTAACAACAGCAGGATCGGTGCGATCCACAAAGGCCATGTTACCGCTGAGGCGATCGGCGGATTATAGGACACCCAATTGCCATAGCGTTCAATCAGCCAGCTTCTGACCTCTTCAGGCGTTTCACCGGCCGCTATTCTTTCCCGGACCTGACTGCGCATATCCCCGGCCATCGGCGCATTGCTGTCGGCAATGGACTGGCTCTGGCATTTCAGACAGCGCAATTCTTCCATCAGGTCACGTGCAGCCGCTTCCTGTTGCGGATCCGACAATTGCCGATCAGCATAAGGTGCGGGCGGCAGACCGGTTTGTGCGGCAATCGGCACCGCAACCCACATCAACAGCAAGGCAAAGAGGCGCTTCATTTCGCTTCCTCGAGCAATTTCAGAATCCTGGGGACGTCTTCTTCCCTTATATCACCGATATGCTGATAGACGATAATGCCATTACCATCGATGATAAAAGTCTCCGGAACGCCGGATGATCCCAGTTCCAGCTGAACCCTGCTCGTCGTGTCGCTACCGATCCGCGCATAGGGATTGCCCCAGCGATTGAGGAAATTGGCAATGTCTTCCGGCGTATCGCGGCTGGCTATTGCATTAATTTCGACACCGGCTTGCTGCAACTCGAGCAATTGCGGAGCCTCCGCGATGCAGGGCAGACACCAGCTGGCAAAGATATTGAGCAAGGTCGGCTTACCCTTGGCAAGATCGGCACTGCTCAAGGCCGGTCGCTGCTCGATCGCTGCCGGCAAGGAAAAGTCCGGCATCGGCTTGCCCACCATCTTGCTCTCGATGATATTGTCCTTCGGCATGATCAGGCCAGTCGCGACCGCGGCGAAGAACAGACCGAAAAGCACGAGCGGCAACCAGAGCAACCAGCGGTTCATACTATCGCCTCGGCATATTCCCGCTGCTTGCGCTGCTTGTAGCCACGCCGTAGCCGGCCGATCATCGCTAGGAATCCGCCCAGCGCCACCAATATTCCACCGTACCAGATCCATGTCACAAACGGCTTCCACCAGACCCGCACCTGCCAGCGGCCTTCGCTGTCGCCATCTCCGAGGACAACGTAGAGCTGCCCGTTCCAGCGGGTCAGCAAGGCGGCTTCGCTGGTTTGCGTCTGGGCCGCAGCAAACATGCGATTTTGCGGGGTGATTTGATGCAGCGCACCGTCACCATATTGCGCAGTCATCCGGGCTTCCAGTGCCGTCCAATTGGGCCCGGCGACCGGCTCTATCGCTTCAAATTTCAATGTCCAGTGGTTCACCGCGATCTCATCACCCGGCTTGGCCGCAACGAGCTTTTCTTCAGTGAAGCTGCTTTCACAAGCCATCCCGGCCAGCGCCACCGCGATCCCGAAATGGGCGATGACCATGCCATAGGTGTGCAGCGGTGTCCGCCGCAGATTGCGTTTCCACAACGGCGCCAAACTGGCAACGCCGACACCAATGGCCAGCGCGAGGCCGAGCAGCGCGAGAACCGACATGTCGGTGGTGAACAATGCGAGCGCGAACAGAGCGGCGGCGGTCATCAGGATCGGTATCGAAATGCGGTTCAACAGAGCCGTTGGATTGTCGCGTCGCCAACGCAGCAGCGGGCCGGCCGCCATCACCGCGACCAGCATCAGCGCCAGCGGTCCGGTCGCCAGATTGAAATAGGGCGGACCAACGGACAGCTTATCCCCCGTTACCGCTTCGACCAGCAACGGATAAAGCGTGCCGATGAACACCAGCCCCAGGATGACCGAGAGCAGAAGATTATTGGCAACCAGCGCCCCTTCCCGGCTGACCAGTTCGAACCGCGAACCTTCCTTCACCGTGCCGACGCGGAGCGCGAACAGAGCCATTGCGCCACCGATATAGATGGCGAGCAGAGCCAGAATGAAACTGCCTCTTTCGGGATCAACGGCAAAGGCATGGACGCTGGTAAGAATACCGGAGCGGACCAGGAATGTCCCGATCATCGACATCGAGAAAGCGACCACGGCAAGCATCAACGTCCACGCGCGCAGTCCGTCCCGCGTTGCCAGAACGGTGACCGAGTGAAGCAGCGCCGTCGCTGCCAGCCAGGGCATCAGCGCCGCATTCTCGACCGGGTCCCAGAACCACCAGCCGCCCCAGCCCAGTTCGTAATAAGCCCAGTAGCTGCCAGCGGTGATGCCAAGCGTCAGGAATATCCAAGCGCCCAGCACCCATGGCCGCATCGCCTTTGCAAAAGCCGCGCCGACATCACGGGTTATCATCGCTCCGACAGCGAAGGAAAAGGCTACTGAAAGTCCGACATAACCGAAATAAAGCGTCGGCGGATGAAAGGCGAGACCGGGATCCTGCAGCAGCGGATTGAGACCCTGCCCGTCCGCCGGCACCGGAAACATCCGTTCAAACGGATTGGATGATATCAACAGAAAAGCATAAAACCCCAGGCTGATAAAAGCCTGTGCCGCCAAAGTTGCGACCAGCGTTCTGGTTTTCAGAGAGCGTTCGAATAATGCGATAAAGGCACCGGCCAGGCCCATCACAGTCACCCAGAGCAGCATCGATCCTTCGTGATTGCCCCAGGTTCCGGAGAATTTGTAAATGAACGGCTTCACCGAAACGCTGTTCATCACGACCAGCCGGACCGACATGTCGGAACGCAAGAACAGCCAGATCAGGAGCAGGAATGACAAGGCAACAAACAGGCCCTGCGCAACCGCGACCGACCGGATCGCAGCATAATAGTCGTCCCGCCCCGTCCGCAGTCCAATCGCGCCTAGGGCAAATTGGAGGAGCGCGAGCGCAGCCGCGAGCCAGAGCGCAATCAAGCCTGTTTCGGCAATCATTGGACCAGCGTCTCCGTCTTATATTCCCCGGATGTCATATCAATGTCTTCCAGCTCGCGCGGAATGTAATTTTCATCATGTTTGGCGAGCAAGGTCTCGGCCACAAACATGCCATTTGCGTCCAGCCGGCCATCAGCAACCACCCCGGAACCCTCTACAAACAGATCGGGCGTAATGCCGGTATAGGTGACTTTTTGCCGCGCGGTGCCATCCTGCACGATGAATTGCACGGTCACACCATCGGCTGAAGGCTCGATCGAGCCTTCCTCGACCATCCCGCCGAGCCGGATCGGCGTACCCGCCTCCGGCTTTTTCGCGACAATATCGGACGGCGTATAGAAATAGCTGGCCTGATCCTGCAACGCATAGGTGCCCAGCAACCCGGCACCGACCAACGCAACCAGCGCCAGCAAAGCCAGTGTCAATCTTTGGTGTTTTGCTTTCATTTGCGTTTGCTCAACTGCTCCGCTTTGCGTTCGGCCCTGCGCATCGTGACAAAGCTGTTCACGACAACCGCTGCCGTGCAAATCAGCACTATGGCATATGCGGCGAAGACAAAAGGTCCATGGTTCATTCGGCGGCCATTCTTTTCAAGCGGGCATCAACTTTGGTCTGCGCCAGGCTGGCGCGCATCCGCATAAGCACAATCGCACCAAATAGCAGAGAAAAACCTATCGCCGAAATCAATAGAGGCCATAAATATACCGCATCGATGGTGGATTTGCCCATGAGGTTGATGCTCGTGCCCTGATGCTGGGTCTCCCACCATTCGACCGAGAAACGAATGATCGGCAGATTGATAATGCCGACGACACCAAAAATTGCGGCAATCCGGCTTTGGCCATTGGCCTTGCTCGTCTCGTTGGCCAGCACGATATAGGCGAGATAGAGAAAGAACAGCACCAGCATCGACGTGAGGCGACCATCCCAGACCCACCATGTTCCCCATGCCGGACGCCCCCAGATCGATCCCGTGACCAGACATAACAGGGAAAATAACGCTCCGGGCACCGCAATCGCGCGCGCCGCATGGGAGGCCAGCGGATGACGCCAGATCAGTTCCGACAGACTGGCAATTGCAATGCCCGTCCATCCAGCCATGCCGAGCCACGCCATCGGCACATGCACGAAGATGATCTTTACGGTATCACCCTGCAGCCGTTCGGCCGGCGTAGCCAGCAGCCCCCATAGACATGCGATCAATACCATGGCGATACCCCCGAACAGCAGAAACGGTGTCAGCGGCCTGGCAAGTGACAGGAAGCGGGTGGGATTGGCATAGGCGTGCATGGGTAAAGCGATATTGCCTCGGTTACGGATGATCAACATCAATAGGAGGGTTCGATGGCAGAAGCGGAGCGGGGCGACAAGTGTTTTTCCGATTTGCAACGGCCAGACAAAACACCGCTCCACCGCCGAGTGCTATCGGGAAGGCCGTCTTTATCCGCCGTACCAGATCGGGCTAATGCACCGTTTCGCTCGTCAATTGTTCAGCCAGTTGCAGCGCGGCCGCATAATCGGTTTCAAAATAAATCCCCGGCTGATCGTCGGACAAGCCGATACGCGCCAGCATTTTCTCCGGCTGGGGCTGGACACCGGACAGGATGATCCTGGCGCCAGACAGTCTCGCCTGTTCGATAAATTCCTCGATCATCGTCACCCCGCTTGCATCCAGCATCGGTACCAGTCGCATGCGCAGGATGATGACCTTGGGCGTGCGACCAATCCTGCGCATCGCGTCCAGCAATTCACCCGCCACCCCGAAAAATACCGGGCCGTTGATCCGGAATACTTCAACACCTTTTGGAAGGTCATCGCGCTGGGTCAGGTCGTCCACATCATAGTCACCATCATGATCCAGCGCGTTACCGTTATCGAGCTGCACGGTCTCGCTCATCCGCGCCATGAACAGCAGCGACGCCAATGTCACACCGACGCCAATTGCAACGGTCAAATCGACCAATATCGTCAGACCAAAAGTGAGCAGCAATACCGCACGATCACTATTGGGCATGCGCAGCAGGGCAATGAATCGGTCGATCTCACCCATTCCCCAGGCGACGACAAACAGGATCGCAGCCAGCGCCGCCATCGGCACATAGGCCATCAGACTGCTACCGAACAGGACGAAGGCCAGAATGAACAAAGCGTGCATCATGCCTGCCACCGGTGTTTTTGCGCCGGCCTTGATGTTCGTCGCGGTCCGCGCAATCGCTCCGGTTGCGGGCAAGCCACCGAACATGACCGAGCCAAGATTGGCCACGCCCTGGCCGATCAATTCCTGATTGGAGCGATGGCGGGTGCCGGTCATGCCGTCCGCGACGACGGCTGAAAGCAGCGCCTCAATCCCTGCCAGAAAGGCGATCGTAAATGCCGACGGCAAAAGCTCGCCGATTCTGGCCCAAGACACATCCGGCAGCGACGGCATCGGAATCGATGTCGGCATATCGGGAAACCGTGTCCCGATCGTATCGACCGGAAGTTTGAGCACCGCGACCACCACAGCAGCCAGTATCAGGGCAATCAGAAAACCGGGCAGTTTTGGCGCGAATTTTCTGAGCAGGACAATCACGGCAAGCGCGCCGCCCCCGACGAGCAGGGTCGCCAGATGCACCGATGTTATCGCCCCGAAATATGCCTGCCATTTGGGCAGAAAGTCGGCGGGGACATTGTCGAGCGAAAGCCCCAGAAAATCCTTGACCTGACTCGACGCGATAATCACCGCGATCCCGGCGGTAAAGCCCGTCACCACCGGATGCGGAATGAACTTGATCAAACGCCCGATCTTGAACGCCCCTGCCGCAAGATCG
>Ga0209345_10001606_pt1 | contig 26636 bp, 26 predicted proteins | sample Cruoilmetagenom7_FD_187294 | JGI IMG/M metagenome (GOLD analysis project Ga0209345, IMG submission 187294) | Oil polluted marine microbial communities from Coal Oil Point, Santa Barbara, California, USA - Sample 7 (SPAdes) (version 2) | ecosystem: Environmental > Aquatic > Marine > Oil seeps ...
AAGCTATAATCGACGTGAACCACCAAAAAACGGTGAAAATTAGCGACGAACCAGGGAAAATAATCACTGAGCCCCGGCGCGCGCCCAAATGCCAGCGGCAGCGCGAATAGCCCCGCCGTACCCAGCACAATGAGGGCCACGACCGACCAACGGGTGAGCCACGGGCGCGCCGATGGCTCATCCATAGCGGTGTTGAGGCGTTCCATCAGGGGCGGGACTTGGACGGCGGTTTTGCTCATGATTTTAGCCTTACGCGCGAAGCGCCAGAGATGCGTGTCGATGGGGGATTAACGACCCGGCAGATTAAGGCCCGATGCGAGACAGACCCCGGTGCACGGCCACAGGTGCAGCGCCATGACGTAGATCACCACACCGGAAAACGCCACATAGAACCAAATCGGCCAGGTCCATTTGACAATCCGCTTGTGGGTTTCGCGGTTGTCCTTGACGGCGTGGTACACAGCCATGGGCACCAACGGGACGATGGCCACCGCACCGATCACATGGACGATCAAAATTGTGAAATAGATCGGGCGGATGATGCCTTCGCCGCCAAACTTAGCGAGGCCGGAATTGAAGTGGTAAACCAGATAGAATCCCAGAAACACCAGCGACACGGCCAACGCCGCAATCATGGTTTTCTTGTGCGCGTCGGTATTGCCGGCCTTGACGTGAGAACGCGCAATCCACAGCAGGACGACGGTGGCGGCGTTCAAGACCGCATTGATGTGCGGAATTGTGGTGATGTCGATCATGTTAGGCGATCCTGATCAGTTGGTCAGTTCAGCGCCGGGCTTAATAGGCTGGTCAGCGCCTAGACCGACGTATCCGTAGTTTTGGATGCGGTACATCGTTCCGGCATACATGCCGATGGCGGCAACCAGGAACAAGCCGCCGATAATCCAGATTTTAGCGCGCGGAATTTGAGGCCGGTTGTGGCTTTGAGCGTCGTTTGTTTGAGACGTCTCGGTCATGTGCGATTTCTCCCCATGTATTGGTTCCCAGAGGTATAGCCGTCTGGGCGATTTTTCGCAAGGAAAGAGCGCCCCATGCGGCGGAATTGTGCGCTTTTCGCTATGGTGAGTTGTGCGCAACTTGGGGGGGGGCAAAAGACAAAAAAAGCGGGGACCCGAAGGCCCCCGCTTTGCATTTAGAGTGTCGAGCAGCTTACTTGCTGTACTCGTACGGGCTCCAGTTTTCGTCGACCACCACGTCGGTGTCGCCGAAGTTGCCCGGTCCCGGAGGGCTCACGGTGTGTGTCCATTCCAAAGACTTGGAGTTCCACGGATTGGTCGGAGCAGGCTTGCCCGCGAACGCAGCGTAGATGAAGTTGATGGTCTGCAACAACATACCCAAAGCAATGGTGAAGGCACCAATGGTGGCAACCATGTGGAATTGCTCGAAGTAAAAGCCCATCACCTTCACGTCCTTGAACATTTCATAGTCCCAGTAACGACGCGGCATGCCTTCTTTACCGATGATGAACAGCGGCCAGAAGGTTACGTTCACACCCACGAAGTTCAGCCAAAAGCTGATCGTGGCCAAAGGACCGTCGGCATAACGAGCGGTCATTTTGGGGAACCAGTAGTAGATACCGGCAAACAGAGCGAACGCCGAGAACAGAGCCATAATGAAGTGGAAGTGAGCGTGCACATAAGACGTTTCCGACAGGTGCAGCGTCATCGACGGCAGCGCCAACGGAATACCCGTCAAACCACCGATCAAGATGAGATACAAGCACGAAGCCGCATACATCATCGCGGTGTTGTAGGTGATTGCGCCTTTGTAAAGCGTGCCCCACAGCGACAGCGTCAAGATACCAACCGGAACCGAAATCAGAAGCGTCGTGACCATGTGACCAAGGCGGATCCAATCAGGCATGCCGGAGATATACAAGTGGTGAATCCACACGATGCCGGAGATGCCAACGGTGCCCCAAATACCGACGTAAACAGCGGCTTTGTAGTTGAACACGCGGTTCTTCGCCATGGTTGCGATGACGTCATACAAGATGCCGACAGCCGGCAGGAAGATCACGTACACAGCCGGGTGTGAGTAGAACCAGAACAAGTTCTGATACAGCAACACGTCACCACCCGCGGACGGGTCGTAGAAGTGCGTGCCCAAGTACTTATCGAACAGCAACAGCGTCACAGCGGCGGCCAGCACCGGAATGAAGACCAATTGCAGAACGAACGCGGCAACCGTGGTCCAGACGAACATGTTCAACTGGTTCCAGCCCATGCCCGGTGCGCGCATGTAAATCACGGTCACCAGGAAGTTCACGGCGCCCAAGATCGACGAGAAGCCGAGCATGTGAACAGTGAACACGTACATGGAGGTGTTGGCCGACGTCGTAATGGAATACGGCGGATAGCCGGTCCACATGATGTCCGGCGCGTCGGGAACGACGAAGCTCAACAACGCCAAGATGATGGCGAAGTAGAACAGCCAGACGCTGAACGCGTTGATGCGCGGGAATGCAACGTCGCGTGCGCCGATCATCAATGGCAAGAAGTAGTTGGCCGCGAAACCGGTCAAACCCGGGATCAAAAAGGCTAGGATCATCGCGGCGCCGTGGAAGTACAAAAAGCCATTGTACTGAGTGCCGGAGGTTACGATTTGCATGCCCAATTGCATCTGCTCTGCGCGGATGATCAGGGCCATCAGGCCAGCAACGCCAAATGCTGCCATGGCTCCGACCAGATACAGAACACCGATACGTTTGTGATCGGTGGTCAGAATCCACTCTTTCCAGGCAGGGGTAGCTGCGTGTCCTGCGGTGGTTGTAGGTGTACTCATAAGATTTTCTCTCCCTCTAGGCTAGGCCTTATTCGTCTGCTTTCGCAGCGAGCCAAGCGTCGAACTCATCTCGCGGGACGGTGTGGATCGGATTGGACATTTGTGAGTGGCTGTCACCGCAGAACTCAGCACATTGAAGAACAGCTGTATTTTGTTCTTTTGCAGTGTTGATCCAAATGTAGGTGATCCGGCCCGGCATGATGTCTTCTTTAACGCGGTAATCAGGCAAACCAAAGGAATGCAGCACGTCTTCGGATGTCATGCGAAACACCACCGGTTGGTCGGACGGCAGCTTGATGGCTTGTGGTTTGTCATCATCGCCAACCGAGCCGTCGGCTATGGTGCCATCGGGGAATTCGAATTCGAAGTACCACTGGTATGCGGTGACTTTGACTTCCATGGCATTTTCGGGAACGCGACGATAAGCATTCCAAACGGTCCAGCCATTGGCCGCCAGATAAAAGTCATCAGCCATAAAAATAGAAGCCGGGATCAGGGCAAAGGAAATCGACTGAACGGTTGTCAATTTTTTTGCCGTACCCACTTGTTCTGGGCTCGTTGCACGGTATTTGATCAACATCACCACGGCTGCAATCGTCATGATGACGCCGATTACGGTGATGTCCAGCATCACCTCATCCCACAAGTGTTCCCACTCTTCGGCCGGATTGCGGATTTCCTGTGCAAAAGCCTGGCCAGACAGCATCACACCGCCTACCAAACCCGTCATTGCGACCAGAAGTTTCCTCATTAACTTAACCTCCCTCTCCTCCGCCTGCGAAAAAACAGGACGGAAACTGCAAATGATGAGACGCCTAAGGACAATGCGCCTACACCAACAAACAACGGAATGCTGACCGTGTATTTCCCCTCAGCATAGTTGTAACTGTAACAAAGACTTACGGCGAAATCGATGAACTCACCCGGCTTGAACTCACCGGCTTTGGCATCGAAAACGGCTAGCTTGATATCCTGCGGCGCGGAATTGAGTGCGTACAACACCCGCGCCAGACGCCCTTCCGGCGTCAGGAACATGAAGGCGCCCGGATGAAAGAATGCTCTATCTTGAGGCGACCAGAAATATTTAAACCCAATAGACTCTGAAAACGATTTGATCTGCTCTTTGTTCTTAAACGTCGCGAACGACCATGAGCCGTTCATTTTTTCGGTCATTTTCAAATGCTGTTTGAAAGCGCCGACACTGTTCAGATCATCGTGCTCATCGAACGAGATGGTCAGAACATTAAAGTCTTCGCCCGGTGTGATGCCTTCAATATCGGCCAACTGGGCATTGAGATCTTGATTGATGACAGAACAGCTGCCATCGCAGGTGTAATAGGACAAAACCAATATGAGAGGCTTGCCGAGCTTATCGGACAGTTTGAATTCCTGTCCCCGCTCGTCGATCAGGTCAACATCGCCGTTGACCTTGGTGCCGAGATACTTCGTCTCGTCGATTTGAAAGATGGATGGGTCGATGTCGGACACAGGCACGGCTCCACCGTACTGTGCTTTGGCTGGAAATGCAGCCAAAGCACAGCTGAGGAGGGCGCTTGCCATAAGTGTGCGTGTGCCAAACATCGACCGATACCCGTCAGTTTCGCGGCTTACCAGAAATAAACCTGGGAGGCGACGAAGAACCAAACGATGTCAACAAAGTGCCAGTAAACGGACACGCAGTTGACGAACGTTTTGTTCGTGCGACCGCCCAATGCCGGGATCAGAACCGCGATGAATGCAAACAAACCAACCAGCACGTGCGAAGCGTGGAAGCCGGTGATTGTGTAGAACGCGGAAGAATAGGCATTGGTGGACGGGATGAACGGAATTTCCAGAGTGATCAGGTGGTTCCATTCCCACACCGTGAAGCCTAAGAAAACCGTACCCAAGACGATGGTGTAAATCCACCACTTGTTGAAGCCGGAGAGATCGCCATGATCCAGTTTCTCTTCCGCAACGTGGCAGGTCACAGAGGACGAAACCAGGATCACAGTCATGATCAGCGGGATCATCTTGGACAAACCACCATCAGGTGTGCCTTCCGGCGGCCAGGATTCAACGCCCAGACGCATCATCCAGTAGCTGGAAAACAGCGACAGGAAGATGAAAATTTCTGAAAGGATGAAGATCGGCAGGCCGATATTGGCCACACCGGCCAAAAGCGGGGTTTGCGTCAAGCCTTCGTGGACCCACATGGAAACGCCGGCAAGCAACATAACGGTGCCCAGGCCAGCGAAAACCGCCGTCATCATCAGGTTGTCATACGCGAAGTAGAACCCGAATGCGATCGGAAGCAGGAAAAACGTGCCGGCCACCACTAAAAGCGGCGCCCAGCTCCATTCCCAATGGTGCTCATGCACATGGGCGGTATCTGCATCTGAAGTCATAGTCCCTCCCCAAAGTCGGACGTAGGTGTTACAAATCTTTCTTTTCACACAGGACGGCGTGTAAAAAGGGTAATAAACGAATAAGCCCCCAGGTGTTAGTCAGGGAATTGCAGGAACTTCGTAATATGCGAATTGACCAGTGTCAATTGAATGTCCTTTTGCACTGCACAATAAATATCTGCATTTTCAGCCTTTTGACGGAGAGGGTGGGTAAATGAGGCTATGATACCCGCGTTACATAAGCGAGTTCTGTTGGAGCTTCCCGCTGTGGAGGAAAAATACGTCATATGTCGTATTTGTTTGGGGTTGGGAGAACTTTACACACAAAAAACGCTGCATGAAGGGGCGCGAGTCCCTAATATAAAGTGGGGTATGGGGGGAAATACGTGAGCAATCAGCTAGAACTATTGGTCGAAATGGGCCGGCATTTTGCCGAAACCCACGATATTGAAGTGACCATGGGGCTTGCGTTGGCGCGCATTGCCGAACTGTTGGAGGCTGAGGGCGGTGCGTTGTTTGTGCTTGAGCAGGGCGAAGCCGAGCCGCATTTGGTTTGTCACGCCAGCTTCGGTCCCGTTGATATTAAGGGGCTGACAGTCCCCGCCGACAAGGGCATCGTCGGGCGTTCGGTTACGACCAACAGCTCCGAAATGGTGCGTGATGCGCAGAACGACCCTAACTTCGACACCTCCATGGATGCGCAAAGCGGTTTTACCACCCGCTCGATCCTTTGCGCGCCCTTATCCGTTAAGGACGAACGCATCGGCGCAATCGAAGTCGTCAACAAAACCGGTGGCGATGGCTTGTTCGCCGCCGATGACCTGACGTTGCTGGAAGCCCTGGCGGCGTCTGCGGCGTTGGCGATTTCCAACGCGCGCATGGCTGGCGAGCTGGCGGAAAAAGAAGTGATGCGTCGGGAATTGGAGCTGGCCGCCGAAATTCAGCGCGGTCTGTTGCCGCCACCTGGTGAAGACGACGATTTTCCAGTGTGTGGCGTAAACCGCCCAGCCAGGGTGGTGTCCGGCGATTTCTTTGACTTCTTTATGATGTATGACGGACGCATCGCCTTCACCCTCGCCGATGTTTCGGGCAAGGGCATGAACGCGGCGTTGCTGATGGCCAAGACCGCGAGTCTGTTTCGTTGCTTGGGCAAAGAGGATATGCGTCCGGGGCGGTTGCTCCAGCGCATCAACGCTGAGGTGTGTGAGACCTCGATGCGCGGTATGTTCGTAACCATGGTCGCAGGCATTTACGACCCAGCGTCTGGACGCGTGGTGTTGGCCAACGCCGGGCACGAGCCGCCGCTGCTGCATTCAACCGACGACCAGTTCAAAACGTTGGAGGCGACAGCCCCGCCGGTGGGAATTCCGCCGGAGCTCACCGGCGGCGGTGCGGTGCCTGAAGAAGTTTTGCATCTCAACGGCGGCTCTCTTTATATATTCACCGACGGCGCTACCGAAGGTTACGTTGCGCCGGGCGTAGAGCTCGGCTCGGATGGTTTTATGGACATGATCCGCACCGGCGTGTCCGGCGGTCTGTCCGCACCAGCGCGCATCAATGCGGTGGCGAACCGGCTGAGCAACAGTGGCGAAGTGCTGCGTGATGACATCACGGTTTTGGTGATCGATGACGCCAAACCCTTGCAAAATCGCCAAAGTCGTGGCGACAATGCGACCTTGAATGAAACCCAAAGAGGTCAAACCGGGGGCCGGACTATGGATGATGGCGCTGTTCAGCCTCATGAAGGCTCGTTATGCGCGCTCACAGTTCCGGCGCGCGCCGGTAGTTTGAAACTGGTGCGCCGCGCGGTGGGCGAAACCTCAGCGGCGTGCGGCTTTTCCCAAGAACAATGCCAAGATTTGATGTTGGCGGTCGATGAGGCCTGCCAAAACGTTGTGCGCCATGCTTATGCAGGCGTGGCGGAAGGCGACATGGTGATCAACATTCGTCGCGAAGGGGAAAGCTATGTAGTCTTGATCCGTGATTACGCGCCGCCCGTGGATGTGGCGAAAATCGCACCCCGCAATTTGGACGATGTGCGCCCGGGCGGTCTTGGCGTACATTTTATCCGTGAAGTGATGGATGACGTTGAACACTTGTCCCCACCAGATGGACAGGGCAATTTGTTGAGGATGAAAAAAGCCATATAAGGCTTGAGGGAACGTAAATATGGATATCGGCATTACGGAACAAGGCAGCCTGAATGTGCTCGCCATTTCGGGGGAAGTGGATCTCAGCACCTCACCCAAAGTGCGCGACGCCTTGTTGGGCTGCATTTCAAACGGCAAAGGCGTGATCGTTGACCTGTCGGGCGTCGCGTATATCGACAGCTCTGGCGTGGCTTCATTGGTTGAAGCGTTTCAGACCGCAAAATCAAAGGCGCTGGGCTTTGCTTTGGCCCAAGTCAGCGATACGCCGATGCGGGTGTTGAAGCTTGCGCGCCTGGATCAAGTGTTCGTGATTTATGACACCTTGGATGACGCCGTCGCCGCCATGGCTTAATCGCCTGCATATGGTTATATTCTGGCGAGGGTGCAAAAGTGATGTGTAGACGGGGGAGCAACACACTGCATGGCCAAAGGTTCTAACCAAAACGTTGCGGCACGGTTCTTCGACCGGGTCGGGCGCTCGTCCGTCTCCGCGTTGGAAGAAATGGGCCGTCATGGCATTTTGGTGGTCGAAAGCTTGTATTGGCTGGTGGTCGGCCCGCGCATGAACCAACCGGTTCGTCTCGGCGCGGTGTTTGCCGAGATGATGGAAATCGGCGTGCGGGCCATCGGCATCATCGGCATCATGGCGGCCGCCATCGGTGCTATGTTGGCCATTCAAGGTATCCACAGTTTGAAAATTTTTGGCGCCGAAGGCCACGTTGTGTTTGGCGTGGCGTTTTCTATGGTGCGTGAATTCGCCCCCCTGATCACCGGCATTTTGGTGGCGGGGCGTTCAGGCTCGGCCCTGTCGGCGCGATTGGGCACGATGAAAATCAATCAAGAGCTCGACGCCTTGGAAGTCATGGGCATCAATCCGGTGCGTTTTTTGGTGGTGCCGTCGTTGTTGGCATCGCTGGTGATGGTACCGGTGTTGACCTTTATGTCGATGGTGCTGGGCCTGTACGCGGGGGCGCTGTACGTCAACGCCGCGTTGGGCATGTCGCTGGCGGCATTTTTCGATCAAACCATCGACGTGCTGTCTGTCGACGATTTGATGCACGGCATCGGCAAAGCGGCAATCTTCGGCGCTCTCATCGCGCTGATCGGCGTGCTCAACGGCTTCTTAGTCAAGGGCGGCGCGGAAGGTGTCGGCAAAGCCACCACCCGGTCCGTGGTGCAATGCATTTCCGCCATCGTCATAACCGACATGTTGTTCGCCCTGGTGGCGACGTTTTAGGGGGGGGCGGATGAGCGACGACCAAAACACGAAACCCCAAACCGGGCCCCAAACCGTTATCGAGGTCCGCGATCTGGTCACCCACTATGGGCCGCGGCAAATCCTCAACGGCGTCAACGTCGACATCGTCGAGGGTGAGATCATGATCATCATGGGCGGGTCCGGTTCGGGCAAGTCTACGTTCTTGCGTCACTTGATGGCGTTGCAACGCCCGACGTCGGGCACCATCAAAATCCTCGGTGAGGATGTGTGGAAGCTGCCGCAGAAAAAGTTGTTTGAGCTGCGCAAGAAGCTAGGTGTCGCCTTTCAGGGGGGCGCGTTGTTCAGTTCCATGACGGTCGGCGAAAACATCATGCTGCCGCTGTATGAGCACACTAAACTGGACCGACAGACCATGGAAATCATGGCGCGGATGAAGCTTGAAGTCGTCGATCTGGCAGGCTTTGAAGATTTGATGCCCTCAGAGTTGTCGGGCGGGATGATCAAGCGCGCAGCGGTGGCGCGCGCGGTGATCATGGACCCACGCATTCTGTTTTTCGATGAGCCCAGCGCTGGCCTCGATCCGGTGGTGTCGTCGCAATTGGATGATTTGATTTTACGTTTGCGCGATGCCATGGGCATGACCATCTGCGTCGTCACCCACGAACTGGAAAGTGCGTTCAAGATTGCCGACCGCATCACCGTGCTGGATCAGGGCAACATCCTGTTCGTCGGCACGGTCGATGAATTGCACAATCATCCCAGTGAGCGCATTCAAAATTTGCTCAATCGCCGCTCGGAAGAAGCGGAAATCGATGCCGATGAATACCTACGCCGTCTGACCGGCGACAAAGAGGAAGCTGAGGGAATGCCAAGATGAATACGGCGAAAATTAATTACGTGGCGGTCGGCGCATTCGTCACCGTCGCTTTGATTGGGATGGTGGTTGCGATCGCCATGCTCAGCGGGCGCACCGGGGCGACGGACGGCTATCACGCTGTCTACAAGAACATTACCGGCGTCAAGTTCGGCACCCAAGTGCTCTATGAGGGCTATCCCATCGGTCAGGTCGAAAGCGTCACGCCGACGCCTGATGGCGGCACGATGTTGTTTCGGGTTGATTTTGAAGTGTCCCAAGGCTGGCAAATTCCTGACGACAGTATGGCGCGCATCGGCGCATCGGGCTTGTTGTCGGCGATCACCATCAACATTGACGCAGGCACCAGCCCCATCGCACACAAACCGGGGGGCACGGTCAACGCGCAAGAAGCCTCCGACCTGTTTAAGGTCATGTCGGGCGTTGCGGGCGACATTTCCAACTTGACGGAAAACGATTTGCGCCCGTTGTTGGCGACCATGAACACCGCCCTCGGCAACTTCGCCGTAACGATGGAAACGGTCGGCGACTTGCTGGACGAAGACGGTCAACACATGGTCAAACAATTCGCCGCCGTGGCCGACGATCTGTCGGGCTTGGTGTTGGGTTTGAACGACCGCTTGCCGCGCATCGCCGAAAATGTCGATATCTCGACCGCCAACTTCGCCGATTTGTCGAAAGATTTGGCGACCACGCGGGGTAAGCTGGATAAATTGCTCGTCACGGCGAACCAGTTGATGGTGAACTCCAACGCCATGGTCGGCGAAAATCGCGATGAGGTGCGCAAGTCCATCGAAGATTTGAAACACGTCACCGATTCCTTAGCGCGTCACATCGATTCCGTGAACCAAAACGTTGAAGGCACGGCGCGTAACATGTATGAGTTTTCGCGTGAAATTCGCCAAAATCCGGGGCTGCTGTTATCCGGCACCGCGCCTCAGGAAAAAGGCAAAAAGTAAGGTTGGGAAGACACACAATGACGCAGATCATCAAAACCAAGTTTTCCGCCTTGCTGTTCGCCGGGCTTGTTGTCAGCTTCGTCAGTGCCTGTGCGGTGCCGCCGCCAGCACCGGAAGACGCGTTTTATCGTTTGAGCCCACGCGCCGCGGCGCCTGCGAGCACAACGCCTAAGCTGATAGGCGTGGTGGAAGTGGACCGTTTCGCAGCGTCTGGGTCACTCGCCAATCGGCCTTTGCTGTTTTCCGAACCCGGTTCCAGTGCGGTCAGCGAATACCACTACCATTTCTGGATGGAAGCGCCGCCCATCCTGTTGCAAAACGCGCTGGTCTCATACTTGCGCTCGACCGGGGTTGCTGAACGTGTGGTTACGCCGAAAATGCGCGTGCGCCCGGACTACACTGTCAGGGGGCGTTTGATGCGCTTGGAAACGGTGCAGGGCGCACAGGCCATCGGGGTCGCTGAATTCGAATTGAGCCTGCGCCGCGAACGCGATGGCGAGCTTTTGGTGTTGGGTGAATACCGCGCCGAAATTCCGTCCGGTCCCAATGGTGTGAAAACCGACGTTTCGGCAATTGAAAAGGCGGTTAACAAAGCTTTTGAAGATTTCGTCGCGGATATCCAAAAACAATGACCCGCCCACCCAAACAAGGTTGGCGTGGTCGCGGTGCGTCAAAGGACCAAGGCCGGGGACGCCGCAAACGTCCCAGCGCGCAAGTGCCTCAACACGTTATTGAAGTCACCATCGACAAGCTGGGCGCGCACGGCGACGGTGTGGCCAACGTAGAAATCTTGGGCCGCCCCCAAACTTTGTTCATCGCGGGCACGCTGCCGGGTGAGCGGGTGAGGGTTGAAACGGTTTCCAAGCGTGGCGACGGTTTGGTGGCCAACGTGTTGGAGGTTTTAGAGCCCAGTGCTGAGCGTACTGAGCCCAGCTGTGGCCATTATGCGCGTTGCGGCGGCTGCGCCCTGCAACACGTCACCACCCAAGCTTATGCGGCCTGGAAGCGCGAACGCGTGGTTCGAGCTCTGCGTCAGCGCGGCTTCGATGCACCGCCGGTGCTGGAGCCCATTTTGATCGGCGAAGGCGCACGCCGCCGGGTGACGTTTACGGCGCTGAAACGCGGCAAGCTTGTCACGTTGGGCTTCAACGCGCGGTCCAGTCACGACATCGTCGCGATTGATCGCTGTCCGTTGCTCTGCGATGAGCTCAATGAATTGATCGCGCCGTTGGGTGATGCCTTGAACGGTATTCTCGATGATGGCGCACGGGCACGCATACACCTCACCGCATGCGAAAATGGCGCCGACGTTCTCATCGAAGGCGGCGCAGCGCCGGATTTAGCGGCGCGAGAAGCCTTGGCCTCGTTCGTGCAAAGCGCGTCAACGGCGCGGGTCGGGTGGAAACAAGAAGGCATTGCGGCTGAGCCCATCGCCCAACAAGCCGCCCCGTTGGTGTATCTGTCCGGGGTGCCGGTGGAATTGCCATCGGGCACGTTCTTGCAAGCCAGTGTCGAAGGTGAGCATGCGATCCGCGACGCTGTTCTGGCTGGGGTCGGTGAGGATGCTGGGCGCGTGGCCGATCTCTTTTGCGGGTTGGGCAGCTTTAGCATTCCGCTGGCGCAACAGTCCATCGTCACCGCCGTCGATGCGATCGAAGCCCCAGTGCGGGCCTTGGAACGCGCCGCAGGGCGCGCTGGGCTTGGCGGTCGGGTGGTGGCCAGCGTGCGCGACCTCAGCCGCCAGCCCCTGGATGAGCGGGAATTGGCCAAATTCGACGCCGTGGTGTTCGATCCGCCGCGCGCGGGTGCAGCTGATCAAGTGCGCTATTTGGCAGATTCCAATGTGCCGCGCGTGGTCGGCGTGTCGTGCAACCCCGCGACCTTCGCCCGCGACGCCCGAACCTTGGTGGATGGCGGCTATAGATTGTTGTCGGTGCAGCCCATCGATCAGTTCACCTATAGCCCCCATATCGAGGTGGTGGCGCACTTTGTCCGCTAAGAAGGATGGCGCTGAGATTGCAGTTTTTTACGTGATAAATTTACAAATGCGCGCGGGTATATTAAAAAGCGCTCATACGACATTCATGGCCTCCCCTCCATAGCCGATACGCTCGGCCTGCTATAGCTGAATTGAGAGACACCATGGTGCGTACTGCCCCCGATGCTGTGACGCCTGACGCCTTTAGCGGCGCGGAAAAGAAAATTCTTCCCGATGCGTGTACTTTGCGCGACGAACTGGCCGATAAGCTGGTTCAGTTTCAGCGCGAAGCCCGCGAAAACCACCTGCAATCGCCGACCCGGCGCATGGCGCTGCACGTATCGTGTCTGGCCCAGCAGGGAGACGTTTCGGTTGGCGACCTGTCGGATTTGGTGCGTCTGTTGACCATCAAAGCGTTCAAATACCGTTCAGAGCGTTTGCGCTCTTACGTCGGTGAAGTCGGTGTTGCGCGCAACGAAGACAATTTGCGCTATTTGTTCGCCGGGTTGGCGAAAGACGATGGCCAAACCGTTGCGTTTCAAACCTTCAAAGAACGCGTCGAACGTGAAGTGTTCGGCATCGTCATCACCGCGCACCCGACCTTTACGGTGTCCCAAGAGCTGACCAGCGTTCAAGCGACCTTAGCGGCTGAACGCAATCAAGACGGCACGCCGCTGAGCAAAAGCGATCTCGACGCCCTGGTCAAAACCATTGCTGAAAGCCCGCATGGCACGCCCGCGCAGATCGCTCTGGATGACGAGCAGCAGTTCGCCTTGATGGCCATCGGCAACATCCACAAAGCCCTGCGCCGCGTCTATGCGGTGGTGTTCGCGGTGGCGCGCGATCTGTATCCCGATCAGTGGCAGACCCTGACCCCGCGTCTTCTGACGGTGGCGAGCTGGGTCGGCTATGACCTGGATGGTCGCGCCGACATTCGCTGGTCGGACACCTTGTCGATGCGCATGGCCGTGGAACGCTTGGCGCTGCAAGATTATCTGGCGAGCTTAGACGCCATCGGCGGGGCTGAGATCGCACAAGCCCAAACCTTACTGCAAAATGCGCTGGGTGAGCTTGAGGCCGATCTTGAACGCCTTAAGCTCGATCCCGACGACGCCGACGAAGTGGGCGCGTTCAGCCGCAGCTTGTCCGAAGGCTTGGAAAACCGTTTGGTTAGCGTGGCGGGTATTACCGACATCTTGACCCAGGCCATCGACGCCAATGACGGCGGCGCGGAAAAAACCGCCGAACTGGCCGTGTTGCGGGCCGAGATGGCGAACTTCGGCTTGGCTTTTGCGCACACCCACATGCGCATCAACGCCACCCAGTTGACCAACGCCATCCGTCACGACGTCGATATCACCACCTCGCCCGAAGACCCGGCCAACCGTCGGCGTTATTTGGTTGAGATCGCGGCGCTGTTGGAACGCGTCAAACCGGTGGACGTCAACTTCGGCACCATCATGAACGAACGCGCCACCGCCAAACGCATGTTTATGCTTGTGTCCAAGTTCTTGAAGTACGTCGATAATAATGAGCCGGTGCGCTTTCTCATCGCCGAATGCAACACCCCGTTCACGGTGCTCACCGCGCTGTATTTCGCCAAGCTGTTCGGTGTCGCCGACAAGATCGACATCTCGCCGTTGTTTGAGACCGGCGTGGCGCTGGATCAAGGCCATGAGATCATCACCGAATTGCTGAAAAACCCGACCTACGTCAAATACGTCGAAGGCCGCGGGCGCATCTGCATGCAGACCGGCTTTTCCGACGCCGGGCGCTACATCGGTCAGGTTCCGGCGTCGTTGGCGATTGAACGCATCCGCATCAAGCTTGCCAAACGCATCAAGCAAAGCGGCGTTAAAGACGTCGATCTGTTGATTTTCGACACCCACGGTGAATCGATTGGTCGCGGCACCCATCCGCTCAGCTTCGCTGATCGTCTCGATTACACCTATCCGCCCTATGCCCGGGCGCGGTTCAAGGCCGCGGGCATTCACGTCAAACAGGAAGTCAGCTTCCAGGGCGGCGACGGTTATGTCTATTTCTCGCACCCCGATCTGGCGTTCGCCACCGTGTGTCGCCTAGTCGAACACGCGCTGACCGACACGCCGGAGGGCGGCTCGGCGGACGTGTTTTACGAAGACACCGATTATTCGTTGGATTACTTCATGACCGTGAAGGGCTTCAACGAACGGCTGATGGAAAACCCCAATTACGCCGCGACCTTGAACCTGTTCGGCACCAACCTGCTGTACCCCACCGGCTCGCGCAAAGTGAAGCGCCAGCACGAAGGCGGCGCGCAGGTGGATTTGGAGCATCCCAGCCAAGTGCGCGCGATTCCGCACAACGCGATTTTGCAGCAGCTGGGCTATTTCTCCAACACCATCAGCGGCCATGGCAAGGCCATGTCCAAGGACCGCGACCGCTTTGTCGAGGTCTTTCAACTTTCGGATCGTTGCCGCCGTTTCACCGCCATGGTCGCTTATGCGCGTCACCTGTCGAACCTGGATGCGCTGCACGGCTATGTGTCGCTGTACGATCCGGCCATCTGGCTGCGTCGTGCGGCGATTGAACCGAATGAAAAGCGCGCAGAGCAGATGCAGACCCTCGCCGATATGCTGCGCCACTCCAACCGCCACGAAAAGGTCAGCCGGGTTTACCGCATTTTCTTGAACGACACGCTCTATCTGGACCAAGGCCTCAAGGCCGTCGGCGCGGATCAGATGCTGCCTGAACTGGTCGATGATTGTTACCCCGACCTGTTGCTGCTGCACGCGGTGCGCATCGCGCTGATCCACGAAATGTTCCTGATCGTGGCGCGCTTGCCAAAGTATTCGGATCGTCACGACACCTCGTCCAGCGACCTGATCAACGAGCTGCTCAACTTGGATGTGGAACACGCCTTGGGCGTTCTGCGTCGCGCCTTCCCGGTGTCCGGTGCGCCCACCGATGCGAAGTCGTTTGGTGAAGAATCCACCTACCGAACTGATGCCGAGCATGGTTACGAGAAGGAACACCGCGACTTGTTCGATCCGCTCGAACAGCTTTACGACCTCACTCGGCGGATTTCTACCGCCGTTGCGCATATGAGCGGGGCTGTCGGCTAAAGGCCGGCCCTTTCATCAATGTATTAGCCAGAGCACACGGCAACCTTTTGGCGTGCGCACGCGGCTGTCCTGTGGGGGTACGCCGCGCGATAGCCTGCGTCTTCAAACAAGGCGAGAAGAGCTGCGCTGTTGGGATATGATCCGATGGCGATGAGATCCCAGTCTTCATTTTCACCGATGAACATGTCTTCATACGGCGCGACCAGGAGAAATTTACCACCGACTTTCTCAAGCGTTGGCATGCTAACTGTGGCGTAATTTTCAAATGCAGACTCACCGGTTCCTTGGGGCTCTTTCCTGTCAGGATAATGTGCCAAGCTGTGCAATTTAAAGAAATTCAGCAGAGTTACGGGGCTGTCTGCCGGTCGGCTGACGATATGTTGCCATTGGCTGCGGGTTGGACTGCCACCATTGGCGCCATCGCCATACCACGTTACAAGCTGATCGACACGGCTTTCGGTAATTTGATTTGTGTTCATCGCAATGCTCCATTAAATTTGACACATGTAAACATATTGAGGAAAATTTTACACGTGTCAAATTTAAAACGTTCTGAGCAAACGCGTCGAGATATAATCGATGCTGCATGGAATTTGATCGTTTGCCACGGGGCTGGTGTTTCCATGGCGGAAATTGCTGAGGCTGTGGGCATGACCCGCCAATCGATTTATGTGCACTTTGGCTCACGCGGGGGACTTTTGATGGCGCTTGTCCGCCGCGCTGATGAACGGTTTTGCATATGGGAACATTTTGCATTGGCGATGAAAAAAGACGACCCGATAGAGCGACTCGATGCATGTCTGGTGGCGTGGTTGGACTTTGTGCCCAAAATCCATCCTGTGGCGAAAGAACTCATTCGTTTACGGGCAAGTGATGAGGATGCAGAACGTGCGTGGGCTGACCGGATGGCGGATTTGTTGAAATTCTATCGGCAATTGATCCGTGGTTTGGATCAAGAGGGGGTGCTTGCAGCCCATTGGACTGTGCCGCGTGCCACGGATTATTTGTGGGCAAGTTGCTCGGTTCAGGCATGGGATCTTCTGGTGCATGATCGCGGATGGAGCCAAGCGAGTACCACTAAAGTGATACGCGAAACAATCACAAGGTCATTGATCGCAGGATGTTAGGTAGCTTTGGTCTTTCCGATCATTTTATTGTTGTGCAGTGCGGTATATGAAAGTTTCAATATATATGGAAAAACTGGAATAAAGCCCTATTATGGTGCCCAGGGAAAAACAATAACCTGGGAAGAGGTGCCAACCATGAAAGTAGACATGATCCTTCAACGCAAAGGCAACGAAGTGATTTCTCTGCGCCCCGAAGACACCGTGCAAACGGCCTCGGCGATTTTGGCGGTGAACAAGATCGGCGCCTTGCCGGTGAAAAACGGCGACGAAGAAGTGATCGGCATTTTGTCCGAACGCGACATCGTCAGAGGCCTCTACAAAAGCGGCGTGTCGTGCATCGACCTGCTGGTCAAAGACCTGATGACCACCGACGTTGCCACCTGCACCGTGGAAGACAAAGTCAAAGACGTGCAAAACATCATGCACACCCGTCGCTTCCGCCACCTGCCGGTGGTCAAGGACGGAAAACTGCACGGCGTGGTCAGCCAAGGCGACGTCATGCACATGTGCATCGAACAAGCCCAAACCGAAGCCAGCGTGATGCGCGAATTGGCGATCGCACGCGGCTAGACGTTTCTCCCAACCCGAAGTATCAGTTGGTTATGCGGCGCGGTGGCTATGCCCCGCGCCGTTTTTTTTGTTGTCATATCCATCACGAATACGTTTTTTCCGCGTCTATAAAAGTGAAGCTTGATTGCTTCGGTTCACGACATGGAAAAGGCGTATTCATGCGGCAACAAACGGCAAACAACACAGTGGGATTTCTCCTCGACGAGGAGTTTTTCGTACGTTTACATCGGCAATTGCGCGCGCTCATCGCCCAGCATGCGCGCGATCCACACGCGGCGCAGCCGGTGGCAAACACCTATGTGCGCATCGGGATGTGGGTCTGCCACTTCGATACAATCCTGCCAGCGTATGACGGTCAGGCGCAAGAGCATCTCTATGATGTTCTCATCGAACTTAGCCTGCGCGCGGTAAAGGTGCAGGTTTTGCTGTGGGCGGGCTCTTCGCTGCCGACTATGAATGCGGAGCAACGCACCAACACGGAAATGAAAGAGTGGGCGGAAAACCCCCAGCGACCCCATATGGAGGTCCACCTACAACCCTACGCAAATGAATGGGTGGTGCGTTCCAGCAATCATCAAAAATTGATCATAATTAACGACAACGGCGCACTGGAAGCCATAGCCGGAGGCTTCAATTTAGGATCCAACTATTATTCCAAGATAGACCACGGCCACCCGGACGACAACAATTGGAAGGCGGGCAATCGCAAATGGGAATCCAACTTGTGGCATGATGTCGCTGTCACCCTGACGGGCCCGTCCGCCGTAAGCGCCGAACAGGTGTGGGTTACCAATTGGAACAAACCGGGCAACGCTTTCGCCCAGGCGCAAACGGCGGGAAATCAAGGTGCGCCCGGCCCGGTCCAGGTCACCATCGCCACCACGCAAAGGGCACCGGGATATTGGTGGTGGTCCTCGGACACCTATGAGACAGACATCCGGGACCTGCTTATCGCCAAAATCAACGGCGCGCAGGACTTTATTTATATTGAGAATTACGCCCTCACAGACCCGGCGATCATCGCCGCGTTACGTGCCAAGCATGCTGCGGGTGTCAAGGTCATCGTGGTGATCCACCATCCCAAAAACAAACAGTTCATGGCCAACGAAGTCTGGTCGTTTTTGATGTTCTTCACCTTGATCGGAGTGTCGATTCCGAGGGCGACGTCGTTCCGTTTTAATAGCTTCGAAAATTTGCCGGTGCCGCATCCCGCGCTTTACGGCGCGGTTCAGCTTGTCGTCGACAATCAATTCGAGGGTGCCGACTACACCTTCGATGCCCCAGTGGTTCCGTTTCTGTACAATTCGCTCACGGCAATCAGCGACTTTTACGATGCCCGAGTGAACTATCAACACCGGGTGCATGCCGATCAGCACGGCAGCTTCCGTGTTCGCGATGTGACTGACATGCAAGCGCCACCGGTCATATTTGCACCGCGCAGGGTCTATGATTACGGCGGGGATGTCGGCGTTAAGACCGAATATCCCTACGTCCATTCCAAGGTCGCCATCATTGATGACCGCGTTGCCTTTGTCGGTTCATCCAACTGGACCCATCGCAGCATGGTCAACGACGGGGAAATTTCTGCGATGATCGAAAACGGACCGGCGGTCAGCGCATTTCGCCTGCGGCTTTTTCAGCATTGGGGTATCAATGTTGATGACCCGGTGCAATGGCCCGACAACCCAGCAGCCCCGGCCAACGGTCACGTCGGGATGGAGGCCTTGTCGTTTAACGACTTCCTCAAACCGACGGAAGGCCGCGCTTACACGTCGGCAAGCTCTTGGCTCGGCTGGCTCGCCCCCGGTATCTTTTAAACCGGTGGCTAGTGCTTGCCCCATAAGCAGAACCGATGACCCGAACCCGTGATCCGAACCTCAACAAACAAAGGGTGTAATGATGCCTGACACGACTTTTGCGGAGCAGCTTACCAGCCAACTTTCGTTCTATAGCGCCAATGCGCCGCGCACCAAAGCGGACAAACAAAAAATCGCGGATCAGACCAATCCGCTGATTAAGTTGTTGGCGAGTTTCGATAAACTCGCCGGCCAAGCTTCCGGACTCAGCGGAACTGCTCTAAATAGCGTGCAGAATGAGGCCGGCAGTTTGTTGCAGCAGGTGATGAACCAATTCGGGATGGTTTCGGAAATGGTCAATCTGCTCAAGCAAAACGATGAAGGTCACCTAACCGAAATGTCCGGTGCATTGGCTTTGGATACGGTGAGCCAGAAACAGGCCGACAAAAACCACGCCTTCGATCTTGGTTATTTGGATAAGGTGTCGCTGGTGCTGTTGACTTTTCAGGCTAGCGTTGGTTCGATCCAGGGGCTTGGGGAAATCGGCTCGGATTAACGTGGAACCAGCTCTTAGCGCACCGCACCCCATCCTCCACAATTGCCAACAACGCCTCCATCGCCGCGTCCGCGACTTGGCTGATGGTGCTATCGAGCATTTAGCAGGGCGCCTATGTCTTGGCCGCGGCGCTCAATTCGCTTATTGTTGGCGCTGGATTTGGCTATCGTCTCGGAAATATGGGCTTAAGGTATGGAACTGGACCTCGACAGTGGGCGCTTGGTGATTTTTCTGGGCGGGTTGTTGTTTTTTCTTCTCATTGAAATGATCGTTCCCGCCCGACGTTGGCAGCGCAGCCGCATCAAGCGTTTGTTCTTTCACGCCTCGGTCGCGGCGTTCAATACTGTTCTGGTGCGTATCCTGCTTTACGTCCCTTTTCTGCTTTGGATTGTGTATGTGGAGCAGCAGGGCTGGGGGATCTCGCGCTGGTTGGGGCTCGACGGCTGGTTGGAGATCGCCTTGTCACTGATCGTGATCGATCTGTTCGACTATTTTTGGCACCGCGCCAACCATCAAATTCCCTTTCTTTGGCGGTTTCACAAGGCCCACCATGCCGACAACGAGATGGATATTTCAACCGCTTTGCGCTTTCATCCCGGCGAACTCATTCTCTCCTTCATCGCCAAGGCGTCGTGGGTGGTGATCTGGGGGCCGACGGCAATCGCTTGGTTCGTGTTCGAAGGGATGATCAGCCTGTGCGCCCAATTTCACCACAGCAATATCGATCTGCCGGGTCCCGTTGAGCGCGTTCTGTCGCGCGTGATCGTCACACCCCGTTTTCATACGTCCCATCACGCGGTGGAGCGGGCCTATGGCCATGCCAATTTTTCCACCATCTTCAGCTTTTGGGACCCGCTGTTTCGAAGCTATAACCAGGTTCCCCTCGGCCCTGACGAGCAACTGGCGGCGGACGCCATCGGGCTGCCCGAGGCGCGGGATCTGACGCTTTCGTACCGGGCGTGGTTCGCGGAGCCTTTCATGCGCCGCAATACCGGCTTGCCTGAGTAATCTGCGGGTGATAATTCGGTATGAAATGATCAATCGTGTGGAGGACTCACAATGAAAAAAAATCTATACCTGCCGTTTTTGATCATCGCGATAAGTGCGCCCGCCTTCGCAGGTGAAGCCCAGCGTCCTGAAGAGCCTGGGCCCAAACGCCAGTATTACGTTCAAGACATCAAAGCGACGATGCAAAAGCATATCCAAGCGACCGCCGACGCCGACGGGGTCTTTCACATGCGCGACGATAAAACCGGGGAAATGCTGGCGGTGAAATTCGTCCAGATCCATGACCCGGTGCGACAGATCGGCACCGACATCTATTTTGCCTGCACCGATTTTCACGTCGTGGGCGAACCGGACAAACTTTACGATCTTGATTTCTGGATGAACGACAAGACCGGCGAGCTGAAGGTTTACGATTCTAAGGTCCACAAGGAACCCCGAAATTCATTGCTCTACGGTTGGTATAAGCAACCACGCTACACCTTCGTCAATGATGAGATCGAGTATCTGTATTGAGCGCGAAGGGCTGATATCACCCCGCCAGCCCATCCTTAACAATCGCCAACAACGCTTCCATCGCCGCATCTGCGCCATCTGCGATTTGGCTGATGGTGCTGTTGAGCATGTAGCAGGGCGCTGTGACCAGCTTGTATTTGGGATCGATGATCACGCCGGTATGGTCGGTGGGGGTGTGGTGCGCGCCCATGGCTTCAATGGCGCTGGCGAAGACACCTCAACCCGATAACACCACAGCTACGTTTGCAGATTTGCTCATGATGTCCCCCCATTGTCTTTATGGGAGTATAGCAAATCTACATGCCCAGCGCGCGCTTGTAGACGTCGAGCAGGTCTTCGAGTTCCTGGCGTTCAGACACGTCCATTTTGCGCAGACGCACGATCTGGCGGAGGATTTTCACGTCGAAACCGGTGCCTTTGGCTTCGGAATAGACTTCGCGGATGTCCGCGGCCAGGGCTGCTTTTTCTTCTTCCAGGCGCTCGATCCGTTCCACGAAAGAACGAAGGCGGTCGCCCGCGATGCCACCGACGTCGGTCATGGTGAAATCCTTCTTTATATCAGGTTGCGTTGGCTGGACCTTAACCGCGCAGTTTCGCGCCGTCTATGTGGAAAAACGGGGGATAACTTTAATGCTGAGCTGTGCGCAGCCTAAAGGTCTTCGACCGTGGTGGCGATCAGCCAATCGACCACGGATTTGAGCGCGTCTTCGTCCGATGCGCCGACGCCTTTGGCGGCCTCATAAACCGCGCATTGCTCGTGCGCGCTGGTTTTGGTTTCCAAGATGGTCGATACGTGGGCGAGTTCTTTCGTACAGCCCAGCGCGTCGGCGTCTTCGGCCAGCATATCCATCAGCTCAGCGATCAGTTCCGCGAACGGCGCCATGGCGCAGCGACCGAAATCGATCATGCCTTCGTCGATGCCATAGCGTTGCGCGCGCCAGCGGTTTTCGTTGATCAGCATGTTGGCGTAGGTGCGCCAGCGCTGGTTGCTGCGGCGCAGGCGGTACAGCATGCGCATGATGCATTGAAACAGCGCCGCGATGGCGGTGGCGTCTTTGAGCCGCGTGCACACGTCGGTGATGCGCATTTCCAAGGTCGGGAATTTTTCCGAAGGCCGTAAATCCCACCACAGCATCGATGCGTCGGGGATCACGCCAACTTTGACCAACATATCGACGTGGCGGCGGTATTCGGTGAAGGTGTCGAAATGAGCAGGCAGCCCTGTGCGCGGCAGCTCATCAAACACGCTGAGGCGGTAGGATTTCAACCCCGTGTCGTCACCGCGCCAATACGGCGACGAGGTCGACAGCGCCAACAGGTGCGGCAGGAAGTAACTGGCCTGGTTCAACAGATCGATGCGCAGTTCGTCATCGTCGATGCCGATATGCACATGCATGCCGCAGATCAGCAAACGCCGGGCGACGCCTTGCATGGCGTCGGCGAGATCGTTGTAGCGTTTTTTGTTGGTGTGGACCTGGTGGGTCCATTCGGAAAACGGATGGGTCGAGGCGGCAATGGGGGCCAGGCCGAAATCATTGGCGACCTCGGCCACGGTTTTTCGCAGATGCGCCAGCTGTGCGTGAGCTTCGCCGACGGTGGCGCAAACCGTGGTGCCGATCTCGATTTGCGCTTTGAGAAATTCGGGCCGCACCAGATCCTTGATGCGGTGTTCGATCGCTTCCAGCACGCCGGGCGGCGGTTCGCTGGCCAGGGCGCGGGTCTCGCGGTCGACGAGCAGGTATTCTTCTTCGACGCCGATGGTGAAGCTGGGCTTGTTTACTGACATTGTGACCCTCCCACCTCAATATTTGACGCCGTGCACAGGCATGAGTCAATGCAACTCAGAAGGTTTTGACCTCACGCAGGCCCGGCTGGGCGAGGATGTGGCGCAGTGCATCGGCCAAGATGTCGGCCCAGTGACTGGCTTCTTCGGGCGTGGCGCAGTGGTCTTGGCGGACTTCGATGGCCCCGTTCGCCAAGCCGCCCGCCGCCCCGTGCATATTGATGGTGTAGGCGATGTCGCGCGCCGAATAGGGTTCGTTATCGCCGACGTGCAGGCCGTCCCAGTTGCTGAGCTGTTCGATCAGCGGCACCGCCAAGCGTGGATCGCGATTCCACAACACGCCAATGTCCCAGATGCGGTCGCGGCCGCCCATCGTGGGGGTGAAGCTGTGAATGGAAAACACCGCAGGCGGCTTGTCGTCACGCCGCCACACGGATGCGATCTCACGGTTGATGGCTTCGTGGTAAGGGGTGTGCAGGGTTTCGATGCGGCACAACACCTGCTCTTCGCTCAGGCCCATATTTGCCGGGACCTCAATGCCATCGCTGATTTCGGGGATGCAACCGGGGTCACCCGGTTGGCGGTTGAGGTCGATGACCAACCGCGAATAGGTGCCCAGAACCGCGCGCGCATCCAAACGGTCGGCAAGACGGCGCGTGATCATATCCGCGCCGATGTCATAGGCGATGTGCTTGTCGAAGTGCTCTGCGCTCAAGCCTAAGTCGCCCAACGCGCGCGGCACGCGGCGGCTGGCGTGGTCACTGACGATGACCAAGGGCGCGCGGCCACCCGGATTGTAAATCTCGAACGGGCCCGGTTCGCCCTCAGACAACAGGGGCAATGCACATTCTTGTGGGAAAGTTAGAGCTGTAGTGTTCATATCCTAAGTATAGAGGGTTCGCGCCCACGTGGGCACAGGGGAAAAGCACTTGGCGGCAGAAAAAGTATTAAAAGGCGCGGAACGTGTCGAGCGTCTCGCGTTCGTGCTGCTGATTGTCGGCGCGGCGGCGATTGCGTTCGCGCCGGTTTTTGTGCGTGTGTCCGAAGTCGGCCCCGTGGCGACGGCCTTTTACCGTATGGTGCTGGCGGTGCCCGCGTTGGCATTGTGGCTGCGCTGGGGTGGCGGTGGCGATGACGAGCCCAAACTGGAACGCCGAGAATATTTGCGCTTAGCCTTGGCGGGGTTCTTTTTCGCCGGCGACATGTCACTGTGGCACTTTTCCATCCACTACACCACGATAGCCAATGCGACGTTGCTGGCGAATTTGGCGCCGATTTTTGTCACCTTGTTCGGGTATGTGTTGTTCAAGGATCGTTTCACCGGCTTGTTTCTGGCCGGGATGGGGCTGGCGATTTTGGGCGCGGTGACGTTGATGAGCGACAGCTTGCAATTGTCGCGTCAAAGCTTCATCGGCGATATTTTGGGTGTGGTCACGGCGGTGTTTTACGCCAGCTATATTCTGGCGGTGGGGCGCTTGCGCGCACGCTTGGCGACCCGCGTGATCATGTTTTGGAGCACTTTGTTTTGCGCGCTGTTTCTGTTGCCGCTGACGTGGCTGTCGGGCGAATCTTGGCTGCCTCAATCGGCTTATGGATGGTGGGTGCTGATCGGATTGGCCTTGACCGCCCAAGTGTTCGGCCAAGGCCTGATCGCTTACGCCTTAGCACATCTGCCGGTCGCTTTTTCGTCGGTGAGTCTGTTGTTTCAGCCGGTGATCGCAGCTTTGGCGGCATGGGCGCTGTTTGGCGAGGCGCTGGGCCCGCTACAAGGGGTGGGGGCGTTGGTGGTTTTGTTCGGGGTCGCCCTGGCGCGCCTCGGCGGTTTGAAAAAACATAAACCTATCGCTTAAAGCATCGGCCCTTGCGCGACCTGCATGTCGATGAAGTCCATCTGATCGTCGTCGAGCACCTCGTCCGCGTCTTGGTCGCCATTGTTGGTTAAGAGAAGGCTTGCGCGTTGGAACGCAGCGTCATCTTGAGCGGGGGTTATGGATTTGGCGATGATTTCGGCGTTGGGATTGTTGAGGCGACCATCGACGGCGTTCAGCTCCGCCATCAGAGCATTTGTGGTGCAAATTTTTTCACCGTTTAACGCCCGCACCATGGCGCAATCTTTGTTGGCCATAGCCGACAAAGCGTGGTCGGTGAGGGATTTGCCTGTGGCGGCATAGCTGATGCCGTCAAGCGCGAAGGACGCCGCCTGAACGGCAGGGGGCATGGCGACGATGCAGCCCGAAAGACCATTTGCAGAACATAAAACAGCAGCAATTTTTAAGGAGAGGGGTAAATACTTTCGGGGAACATCTTTCATCGTGCATATCCATATGTGATTTGGTTCCGCCGCAGTAAATCTATAAGAATGTGCGTCGTGCCTTATGTATCTCACAAAATGATATTTATTGGTGTGATGAAAAACACAGTTAACTAAATATATATACTTTTATTTTTACATAAAATTTTATGGTTTAACTATAGGTAGTGATGGTTATTTTGTGGCTGTACTGATAACGTTTGGGAGGTTTTTTTAATCCCCGATGTGACAAAAAAACGCTCGCCTTTATGAAGGCGTGCGTTTTTCAGTGAAACCTGAAATGCAGTGCAGGGGTTATTGCGTAGGCGTCGGCTGCGTCGGGGCCTGCATCGGAACCGGCGGGTGCGCATATGGTGCGTAGCCGTAAGGTCCATAGCCATATGGCGCATAGGCGTTGTAGCTGTTGTAGGCGTTGTTGCCATTCCAGCCATTGTAGCCGTTGCCGTTGCCATAGGCCTGGGTGTTGGCGCGCCCGGCGAAGTTCATGCCGAAATTAGCGTCGCCGCCACCTTGTCCATAACCCTGGCCATAGCCGTTACCATTCCCGTAACCTTGGTTACCATAAGAGCTACCATATTGATGGTAGGGGCCGTACGGCGGTGGCGCGCCGTGGAAGGCGCCGGCTTGGGCGCCCTCTTCAGTCGCGTTGGCGCTGTCGGTTGCCCCGGTGGTTGCCCCGGTGGCGGGACCGGCTTGCGAACTCAACACAGGTGCGTTCATCGCCGGGTTGCCGTTAAAGGACGGGTGGCCGTACGGTGCGTTGTGTGCCGGCATGTTGGCGTAAGGGTTCATGCCTTGGTACATGCCTGGGCCTATGTTTTGGCCCATACCTTGTCCCATGCCGGGACCCATGTTTTGTCCGCCCATGCCCTGTCCCATACCGGGGTGCATGAAGCCGCTTTGTGCGACAGGCGCGGAAGCGGCGCCGGTTGTCGGGGCGACGGCGGGCGTCGCTTGCTCGCCATCAACAGGCGCTGAGGTTTCCGTCGTCATCGCCGCAGCTGTGGTGGATGAAGAGCTGCTGGTCGAAAGGCCCAGATATTCCTGGATGCTCGACTGTTGGGCGAAACCATAAACGGCCAAGACCAAAATGACGCCTGCGGCGATATAGCCGGGTTCTTTAAAGATGCTTGGGGTGTTGGCGTTCGCCGGCGTTGGCTTGGCGGCCGATGTCGCAGCGGGTTTAGCAGCGGGTTTAGCAGCCGCAGTCGCAGCAGGTTTAGCTTCGGCTTTTGGTGCGGGCTTAGGGGCGTCCGCCTTCGCGGCGCCTTTGGGCGCGGCTTTGACTTCAGCCTTCGCTTGGGTTTTCGCGGCGGGCTTTTTCGCGGCGGCTTTTTTCGCCGGCGCTTTCTTCGCGGGAGCCTTCGTCGCAGCTTTGGGCGCCGCCGCTTTGGGGGCGGCCGCTTTCGGCGCCGCAGCTTTGGGTGCTTCGGCTTTGGGCGCGTCTGCCTTGGCGGTTTCTGTAGGGGTGGTCTTGTCTTCGGTCTTGTCGTCCGTCA
>Ga0209345_10001607_pt1 | contig 26624 bp, 14 predicted proteins | sample Cruoilmetagenom7_FD_187294 | JGI IMG/M metagenome (GOLD analysis project Ga0209345, IMG submission 187294) | Oil polluted marine microbial communities from Coal Oil Point, Santa Barbara, California, USA - Sample 7 (SPAdes) (version 2) | ecosystem: Environmental > Aquatic > Marine > Oil seeps ...
ATTTTCCAAAAGAGTGGAAATCTCGGATTGATCCTGTCGAGGAAAGGATAAAAGAGATGAAAGAATTAGGATAACCTCTAACAGAGTATAAATGGTCATAGATTAAGGTATTCAGCTTTTAATGAAGGAGAATAAAGATTATGATAGATCATATTGCAAAGTTTATTATTAACCGTCGGTTGATAATCCTGATTTTATTTCTTTTAGCCACTATATTTTTTGCATATCGAAGCATTCATATCCCGATCAGGACAATATTTGAAGATTTGGTGCCTGCACATCCATACAGCACACTCGCTGAAGACTTTGCTCATTTTGGAGGTGCAAATCGTATAATTATTACTGTTGCGGTGAAAAAAGGAGATATATTTACCACGCAAACCCTGCAAAAGATAATTGACATCTCTGATGCCATTAAATTCGTACCGGGCATAGACCGTAACAAGGTCTATTCCATCGGAGTTAGTAAGATCAAAAATTTTAAGGTTAGCGATTGGGGAATGGACTTTCCCATGTTGATGTATCCCGATCCCCCGACCACTCCTCTGGGAATTGGGAATCTGAAGAAAAATATCTTTCGTAATACGCTATATTATGGAAGGATGGTATCTCTGGATACAAAAGCAGCCTTGATCTCGGCCGAGTTTCTTCCCGAGTCACTGAATTTTGATCTGGTCTATGCAGCCATGGAGAAATTCAAGAAGGATCATGGAGATGTAAATACAGAAGTGTATATTGAAGGAGACAGCTACCTGTACGGCGTTATAGATCATTACATAACTCAGACGATGTGGATTTTTGCAGTTACTATTCTGATGATGTCTTTTTTGTCGTTTTGGTTTGCCAGGATGGCCAGATTGGTCTTTGTTCCATTGGCTTCCATGCTTATTTGCGCCATATGGGGTGTTGGTTGCGCTGAACTAATGGGCTTCAATATTGACCCCATGGTACTGGTTATTCCTTTGTTGATCAGTGCTCGGGCATTGAGCCATTCGATCCAGTTTGGATGGCGGGTTAATGAGGAATTTATAAAGTGGGGTGATTCAAGGACTGCCTGTGAAAAGACGATTGCGGCCCTTCTCTATCCTGGACTGGCAGGAGTTGTAACCGATGGGGTAGGCATCCTCTTGATAGCTTTAATTCCTGTACCCATTATGGTTAAGATAGGTTTCATTTTTTTTGTATGGGCAATGAGTGTTGTTCCTGTTGTATTAATATTTAACCCAATCGTTTACAGCTATCTTCCTGCCTTGAAAAAGGCTGATGAATGGAGCAAAGGTCAAAGTAGTCGTGCCCTTCAAACACACCTTAATAATTTGGTATTTAACCTTGGAAAAGGCAAAAGAGCCTGGGGCGTCCTGGGCATCACTTTTATTGTCGCGGTAATAGTCGGTTATATTACTATTGAGCGCCTGGAAATAGGTGATATTCAGCCCGGAACCCCATTTCTTAAAGAGCAATCCCGCTATAATCGTGATGTGAAAATTATTAATACCTTTTTCCCTGGTCTGGTTGATCCATTTATGATTATTTGTGATGGCAAGAAATCAGAGGGCATCCTTTTCCCTGAGGTTATGGAGGATATGTCGAATATGCAATTTCGGCTTATGCAGATGCCTGAGGTTATGGGGACGCTTTCAATCGTAGACCTTATTCAGAATCTGAATATGAAACTGCATGAAGATGATCCACGTTTTTATTTTGTGCCTGATACGAGCGCGGGTGTATTTGCGCGACTTTTCATGTTAACCGGAGGTGGAGCCGAACCTGGTGATTTTGATCAATATTATGATGATCTTTACGCGGGCAGCAATGTTGTTGCCTATTTGAAGGATCATACTGCCAAAACCCTTGACTCTGTGCAAGAACAATGCAGGACTATTATTGCTGAAATGAAACGGCCCGAGCAGGTTCATGAATTCAGGCTGGCGATGGCCAGAGCTGGATCAGTAGCTGCTGTTAATGAGTCGGTTGAAAAAAACGAACAACTCATAACCATCTTAGTATTTTTATCAACGTTTATATTTTGTGCCATTTCTTTCCAGTCATTTATGGCAGGCTTTATACTAATCTTGCCTCTGGGGTTTGCCAATCTTTTTTGCTTTGCATATATGGCCATGTCAAATATTGGTCTCAATCTCCAAACTCTGCCTGTATCAGCCATAGCCGTGGGCGTCGGGGTCGACTACGGTGTTTATTTGATAGAGAGAATCAGGGATGAATACAGTCAAGTCGGAGACATGGAAAAAGCAATAAATAATACGCTTATTACTACAGGTCATGCCCTGACCGTAACGGGTTTAATTATGGTGATGGGTGTTATTTTCTGGAATTGGTCAACAATAAAATTCCAGGCTGATATGGGTCTTTTCTTGTCTATCGTAACCCTATTACATATTGCAGGGACTCTTTTTATTATTCCGGCTTTGGTCAGGGTTATTAATCCAAATTTTATCTTGAAGTCTTATAAAGGAAAGGAGGGGATAACTTAGCCTAATTATTTGAATTTAATTTAAAGACTAGGACGCGATAAAAATTTCTTACATCAGAGGCAGTTACAAGGCGCTTAATATTGTCCAATGACAAGGATGACTAAAAGATAAACTGCCTTATAATTTGGCAGAGGATGACTCTCTTAGCCTTATACTCATGGGCAGTGCCTGGAGTTTTACAATTGGCTCATCATCAGTAATCTTGAAGATCTTTTATTGTATGTCTAAAGGGTACTTCTAAAAATTAGAATTCTGGTTCGAGGTCAAGGCATGCGAAAATTTTAACTGCAGGAATACATTAAGTATTTCGAGGATTAAAACTTGAGCATAACGCCGACATCGGGCCAAATGGCAATTTTTAGAGGTGGCCTAAACAAAAAAGGGAGGAGTAATAATGAGAGGTAAGTTTATCGTATATTTTTTTGCACTTTTGCTGGCCCCCCTCTTCATATTGACAGCTGCAACCGATTTAATAGCCTACGAGGTAGGCAAGATTGAATTACACGGATATGTTGAAAACCAGACAGCTGTTCGATTAGAGGATCAGTACCGGAACCGTGGGAATGAGAAAGGAGATCTTGCTCGTTTCAGGAGTACCTTTGTCGTGGAAGCAGGAGTTGATTTAACTGATTCTGTAAAGGCAAACGCTATTTTCAAGGCCTATTACGAAGGTTCATGGGATATGGACAGCAATTTGATTCAGACTCCCAAGGACAATGGAAGGGATTCTGTAATTGATGGCTATTCCATGCATAAGGATGTTCTGATAAGAGAATATTTTATTCGTAAATACTGGAAACATTCATCAATCAAAGTTGGAGCGCAGCAGATTGTATGGGGTGAGTCTGATCTTTTAAGGATGTCTGATATAATTAACCCCCTTGATTTGTCCCACAGGATCTTTCTGGAAGATTTTGAGAATGTAAGGATTCCTCTGCGAGCCATTGATTTCAGATATGAAATGCCAGGACCAAATCGTTTTATGTTTGAGGCGGTGATAATTCCTGAGGATTTTAAGGCAATCAGAATTGCCTCATCTGGTGCCAACTGGAATCCACTTGCTTATCGTCTGCCTAATGGTCTTGCTGATATATTCGCGGAAACAATGGCTTCCAGCTGGAGAGAGTATGAAAATCAGGGTCTCCGTAATCTTCAGGGCGGGATCAGGCTGAAAGCTATCTTTGGAGAGTGGGATTTTGGAGTCTTTGCTTTTCACAAACGAGTTGAGGTTCCTGTTGCTGTGGTCGACAAGGAATTTCTCTATTCAGGTCCTTTCCTTGGTTTAGCGCCTGCTGCTCCAGGAGAGCCTGCCTATACATCATTCCTGTCTTCCTTTATGGAGGATATTGCTAAACCTCAAGGTGAATGGAGCAATATTGCGAGAATTTTCAGTGATAATGTTGATAATATTATTGACATGAAATATCCCTGGATCAATACCTTTGGAATCTGCTTTAATGTACCGGAACACAGGACTGGATCGATTATCCGATTTGAAAGTGCTTTTATTCTGGATAATCCTATTTCCTATAATTGCCCTGATAATTTACCAGCAGGTTTGATGGGTTTTGTATCTATGCTGCCACATATCCTTGATCCAACAATTGTCAAAACATTTGACAATGTTGTTGACTGGGCATGGCCGCAGACAGTGGAGTTCGAACTTCCTGCCTATGATTATAAGGAATCGGATGTCCTCCAATGTATGATTGGTTTTGACAGACCAACATGGCTCAAATTATTAAATCCTAATATGACCTGGTTTATTACTGGCCAGCTTTTCTATAAAAAGATCATGGATCATGATGAAACCATGCAGACAGGAATGGGTGAGGACGGACATGGAGATCAGCAGTTAATGGCTACTCTTATTGGTCTGACTGAATACTATAATGGTTATATTAATCCTGAAGCAGCCTTGATGTATGACTTTGAATCCAAGACCTGGCTAATCAGGCCTCAGGTAAGGTATCAGGCTACAGAGGACTTAAGTATAACTCTGGGTGCGCTCTGGATCGGCTGCAAGGATAATAATGGATTAGCAGGTGATCTGGGTGGATTTGCCAAGGATGATGAGGCATATTTACACGTGAGGTATACATTTTAATCAAAAATATTATTATAATTTTTGATTATAGGTAAATTGTTTTACAGGAATGGGCAGGCTGGCCCTGTTCCATTCCTGCAAGATTTGAGGGTATTTCTAAAAATTAGAATTTTGGTTCGAGGTCAAGGCATGCGAAAATTTTAACCGCAGGAACACATTAAGTATTTCGAGGATTAAAACTGGAGCATAACGCCGACATCAGGCCAAAAAGCAATTTTTAGAGGTAGCCTTGAGATCTATAGTTCAAGGATACTGATTTCAGACACGCAACAGGTATGATCTGATTAAACCTGTTGCTGTGGATAAGCTGAATAGGTACAAACTGATTTTATTAATTTGTTAAGTCTGATGCACTCGTAAAAAGTAGCAACATTTTATTTTGACCACAACATATAACTACCATACCTCTTCACTAATCAATATGTTGTAGCAGGAAACCGATTTTTCGACTTTTTACGAGACCATCAAGTCTGGTAAATATTTTTTTATTCGTGGAAGCACACTAGATATTAAACCAACATTTTTAAGGGAAACAGGCATGATTGAGGTAAAATCTGTCAGTAAAATTTTTGGCTCTGTAGTTGCTTTAAATAATGTTAGTTTTAAAGCTGAGCGTGGCGATATTATTGGTTTGCTAGGGCCAAATGGCGCAGGTAAGAGTACCCTGATGCGAATCTTGACATGCTATTTTGCGCCTACACTGGGCTGGGTCAAAATTGATGGTATGAATGTTGAAAAGAACGCCATCAACATAAAGAAAAAAATAGGATATTTTCCAGAGGAAATAGATATCTATCCTGAGATGAGAGTTATGGAATTCCTTGATTTTGCTGCCAATCTAAAAGGAATTAACAAGACAGATAAAAAACAAAATCTGGATCAAATAATAGAGTCCTGCGGCCTTGGTGATGTAAGAAAACGAATAATTGGCAATTTATCAAAGGGATATCGACGTAGAGTAGGATTGTCTCAAGCCTTGCTAAACGATCCTCAACTCCTTTTATTAGATGAGCCGACTATTGGGCTGGATCCTCCTCAAGTACTTGAAACGCGTAGATTAATAAAGGGGTTAACAGGTAAAAGGACAGTTATTATAAGTACCCATATTCTACCGGAAGTAACTCAAATGTGTAATAAGGTAGTAATTTTAAATAAAGGTAATGTTATACTGGAAGATAATGCTGAAAGGCTTGAAATGGGATTGTCTCTGGGAATGAATAGATTACACGCCAGGATTGAATGTCCTGAGGATCACTTGATTGATATTTTAAAAGAAGCGCCTGATTTTAAGGACGCTCAATTGATCAATACTATTGATCCCAGGTGTTTTGAAGTCATGATTGAGGCAAAAATAGGAACTGATATTCCAAAGGTGCTTTGTGATCTGGCATTTAGAAACAAATGGGTCTTAAGGGAGATACGACCAGATTCATCAAGCCTTGAAGAGAATTTCATGGAAATAGTAACCAAAGAGAGGTCTTAGGGATGAATATATTAATAATAATGAAAAAAGAGTTACTAGCCTATATATTGTCTCCAACCATATATGCCGTAATAACCATATTTATGGTACTGTCTTCATATTTTTTTTATACTGATCTTAGCTTTTATAACACTATGAATATAGCTGGGACTGCAAACCCTGTTGAAGGGCTATTTCAGTTTTATTTTAATGATTTGAGATTTATTCTAATGCTCATAATGCCCTTCCTTACCATGCGGCTTCTGTCTGAGGAAAAAAAGCAGAAGACATTAGAGCTTCTTTGCAGTTATCCTATTCGTGATTTTGAGATACTGGCCGGAAAATTTTTATCCTGTTTCTTGGTTTATTTGTTTATGATTTTTCTTACACTGATAAACGTTCTATATATATGTCTGCAATGGGGGTTTGAAGGGTTCCAGCCCTTACTTGCAGGCTATCTTGGTCTGAGTTTCTTGGGACTTTGCCTGATATCATGTGGTTTATTCATCTCTTCTTTAACTGAAAAACAAATTGTCGCGGGAATGGGAACTTTAGGTATATTTGTTCTATTCTGGTTTTTGACCTGGAATGAGATGATGGCAGGTGAAAAATTAATTAATTTTCTTACCAGATTATCGCTGTTTGACAGGCTTGAATTTTTCTTCAAAGGAGTAATTGATACACAGGATCTAGTCTTTTTTTCCATTTTTATTATAATATTTATTTGTTTCACTCTCTTTTCTATGAAGTCCAGAAAACTTGAGGTCTAAGGATGAAATTTAATAGTAAATATATTGATAGGCCCATTAAATATTGGGCTACCGTTATAGTATCAACTCTTCTGATCATTGGAATTGCTGTTAGTTTAGAAGTCCTTTCGTATACGAATAATTACAGGATTGATTTAACACCGGAAGAGAATTTCACCATTTCTGATCAATCGGTCAAGATCCTTAAGCTGCTTGAAAAAGACATTACTTTTACAGCCTTTTATCAGAGAGGCGACAGAAAAGAATATAATAATTTTTTTCGTCTACTATCCAATTATTCAAAACATATTAAATATCGGTTAATTGATCTTGATCGATTCCCTGGGCAAGCCAAGTTACACGGGGTTACAACCTCAGGGCAAACGATATCGGAATATCAAGGCCGCAAAGAGATGGATGTTCATCCAACAGAAGAGAATATAATAAATACCATCCTAAAATTTATTAAAAATATCAGAAGAGAATTATACTTTACCACCGGTCATGATGAAAAACGGGAAAGAGGTCAATATCTCAATATTTCGCAGCAATTGAAATATGAAGGATGGTCAATTAGTACTATCAATCTTGCAACTGATAATATTTCTGCTGTGGATAACACTCTTATCTTAATTCCTGGACCCCAAAAGGATTTTTTCGATCATGAATTAAATGAATTAAGTAATTACTTAAAACAAGGTGGAAAAATAGTTATCCTGCTGGAACCTTATACCAAGCTTCCAAATCTAATGAAATTTTTAAAAAAATATAGAATCCTTACAGGCAAGGGTATCATTATTGATATTGAGAATAAACTGCTTGCTGGTGATTATTTAGCTCCTTTAATACCTTTTTATGCTAATTCACCTATAACAAAATACTTGAAAACTCCTTCGATATTTCCAACTGCCATGCCAATTTTCATCGACAAAAAAGTCAATGATAATAGTTCAATTGCTTTTCTGGCCAAAACATCAGATGCAAGCTGGGCGAAAACTAACCAGGAGGATGTTAAAAGAGGAGATATTGATTTTGTAAAAACAACTGATATAAGAGGACCTTTAACCGTAGCCGTAATGGTAATGTGGACACATAAGGCCGATAAAGATGAAAATGAAGGGGAAGATGAAAAATTAGATGGAGGAGCCCTCGTATGTTTTAGCGATTCTGATTTTATCCAAAATCAATATGTTGAAATGATGGCAAATAAAGACCTTTTCCTTAACACCTTGAATTTTTTAAATCAGGAGAAAGATTTAATTTCTGTAAGGACAAAAAAATATGAGTTTCCATTTCATCATATGACTAATGATCAGGGGAGAATGGCGTTTATAATACTGGTAGTAGTAATGCCATTGATTTTTATAATAATTGGAATAATAATATTTGTGTATAGACAATGGCGTGGATAAAAAATAAAAAAATTATATTTCTTGTAATACTCTTAATCCTGTCCGGTTTAATCGCGATAAAGGAATTTAGAAGGCAATCCTTGGAAGAAACTGCCAGAAAGGTTCCAAGGATATTCGATTTCAAGAATGAGGATTTAAGCCAGGTTTTTTTAAAGATGGACAATAGTAAAATATTAATTAAAAAAACTGATGGTAAATGGACTATTACAGATTCTGATAACAGGGTTGTTCGAGCTGATTATATGCGAGATTTATTAGCAGTTTATGACTTTGGTGTTGTCCAGGATGTTGAATCAAACCCAAATGATTATGGTATATATGGCTTATCTTCGCCTGCAATTGAACTAGGGATATTATTAAAAGACAAAAATAAATTTGATATTATCTATATTGGAGATGATAATCCGCCAAAGACAAGCTGCTATGCTATGGTAAAAGAAAAACAGGAAATTATTCTTTTAGGAATCGGTTATAAAAGAACAATCAAGCATTTCTTCAATAAATTTAAAAAATAAAATAACATCGGCAGGCAAGCCCCGGTTCGGATGTAAAACCATTTGAATTCACTTCAGAATACAGAGAAGGGGCTGTACTCACCCGCAGGGTAAAAGGTGCCGTGTGATTTTTTGACCGCTTACTAGGCTTGAATCATTCTCATAGCCTCACCTTTCAGGTGGGGTTTTTTATATGTAGTGTCTGAACGAAAACTAGGCATTCGGGCACTATGAAAATATTTTCCCAAAATGAGGATTATTAAATGAAAAAAATATCACTAATTTCATTATTCAATATAATAGTTTTCATTTTATTCTGTGATTCATTGTGGGCTGTGCCAGTTTCTGCAAAAGACCCTGCCTGGCTGGTTGATAAGGAAATATCCAGGGTTTGCAATGGCTGGAATGAAGGTTTTATTAAGTGCGCCTCGCCAAGGGGAGGCTATAATGACATAACCGAGAATCAGAAAATATTAAATTCCTGGGGTTATAAAGCTCGCAATATGGAAGAGATTAAGGGCCTTTTACCTGAGGTCTTTTATACCCTTTTTAGTCATCCTGAGCTATGGGGAACTTTTCGAATAAATGAGACTTCATGGGAAAAGGTCAAGCCAAGAGGTACCATTTGGAATAAATTTATTACACAGTCAGAAAAAAATAAGGGTCTGGTTTATCTCGATGATAAAAATTGGCTTAGAGAATATAAATACGGCATTCCTTTCCCTGATTTGGATGAAAATGACCCGGAAATTGCCATTAAACTGATCTGGAATTTTTTTAAAAGATATAAGGATAATGATCGTATAGTTAGAATGGATGTTGCCACAAGGGATAAAAGAGGTAATCAAAAACATCGACTGATAATAAATAGCCGATTACAAATGAATGGCAGGGTAAAGGAAGATGCTGTAACCATAGATGGGCTTTATCAACCAAACCCGAATAACTATGATTTTATTTATGCTACCCCATTTATTTCACCATATAATTTACGGGGAGTGATTCCATTATACTATCGTTATAATGATCCTGATGTTGATGATGATATGTGGCTGTATTTACCTCAGTTCAGAAGGGTGCGGAGGATGTCCACTTCCCAGCATCAGGATCGGCTGCCTGGAGGTGTGGATTGGACATATGATAATACTGAAGGCTTTGAAGGGCATGTGGCCCGTTTTAATTATACTTATATGGGTAGACGAGAACTTTTGATACCTGTTATTGGTCATAGTCATTGCTATTTCAATCCAGATGGAATGATGAATGGTGTGGATCAATACTATCAGAGACGAAATACATATGTGCTTAAAATAAGCTATAAAGAGCCAATCATTATGACGGATATTATCCTTTACCTGGATCCACTTTTATATTCAGCATGCTATTCGATTGATATGGATCTAAAGGGCAGGACATGGCTCATTCAATTGGTTACTCAAGGAAGAAATAAAGATTGGTTTTATACTATGTATGATGATTTTGTAATTGATATTCTGGAACGACATGGCACAAGAGCTCTTTTTGCTTTTTCGGGATCAGTTGGATACAAAGTGAATGACCTGAGTATGACAAATCTAAAAAAAATATATCTATCACGTTGAGGGAATCAATAACACTGCTCTTATCTGGTTTTCGTTCAGGCACTAAATAATCAGTTACACTTTAATTTATGGATCGTAGTCGAAAGCTTACCTCCAGCATACGCGGAAATCCAGTTCCAATGTAAATGGTTTATATAGGGTGCCTTGAAAAATTAGAATTTTCGTCTGAGGACAAGGCATGCGAAAATTTTAACCGCAGGAATACATAGAAGTATTTCGAGGATTAAAATTTGAGCATAACGCCGATATCGGGCCAAAAGGCAATTTTTAGAGGTGGCCTTATGAAGAATGCCAATAACTCATTGTTTTTGCATTCCTGCTTCAGGCCATCTTTAGCTGTTCCTCATTCATAAAATCTTCAAATTAGCTCTGTTGGTTCTGCTATTTCGGAGACTGTGCTTACCTGTTCAAACGGATCTACTAAACCTGACCTGAATCATGACGCAAATCCCAATGACTTAGCCTATATTCAACACCCTTTTGGTAGAGCATTTTTTATAATTAACTACACTATATTTTGTGTTTCGATATGATAATATTAGCACTCACATCTTGCTTTAAAATAAATATAGCTCTATATATTGGTTTGGAATTATTTTAGACACAAAATGTGCTCAATAAATTATTAAATTTATCCATAAAGGGGTGTGGAATGTAAGTTTAAAGGCCTCTTGAACGATAAATTGGACAGTAAAAAAACTATCTAGTGCTCAAATGAAAATCAGAATTTTTCGGAGTCTCGCAGGCTCGCTTACCTGTCAAAGTCAAGAAAGAAAATTTTAACCGCAGGAATATATTGGGTATTTTGAGACTTAAAATTTTTATCTGACGCAGAAATTGGCAAAAAAGACAGTTTTCGTTCGGACGCCAGGTATTTACAAATTTATCAGATCTTATTTGACTCCATGAAAGGTAAAAAAATTTATTATGATCGATTTCATGAAAGAATGGTTTTTGAATTCGCATAATCAGATTCTTTTATTGGGCATTATCATCGCCTTTGGAACAGGCCTTATATGTGGCAGATGGCTCAGATTTACAAAAGGTATTAAAGAAGAAACAACTGCCAGCAAAGGCGACACTGCTTTTTTTCGGGGATTTCGATATATCCTGTCTAATGATTCAGACCATGCCATTGAAGAATTTACAAAATCGGTTCAGGTGAATTCGGATACTATTGAAACCTATATGGCCCTTGGGAATCTATATCGTTCCCGTGGGGACATAGAAAGAGCTGTCCGAATCCGTCAGAGTATAATAATGAGGCCAAATATCTCTGAAAAAATCAGAATTAGGGTCATTTTCGATTTAGGCATTGATTATAGCAAAGCCGGGGTATTGAACAGAGCGCTAAAAACCTTTCTCAAAGTATTAGAGAAGGATCCTTCAAATGTAGCCGCAATACAGGAGATGGAAAAAATATATGAAGAGCTTAAGGATTGGAAAAATGCCTATGCGTCACGATTAGAATTAACTCAGCATATTCAAGGAGATCATCAACATATTTTAGCCCATTATCTGGTAGAAAGTGGCAAAATTTTACAGCAAGACAGAGAATATGCCAAGGCCATAAATAAATATAAAAAGGCTATTTCAACCCATAAAGGGTGTGTGGATGCCTATCTACATCTTGGAGATCTATATTTTGAAAATACTGACTATAAAAAAGCAGTCTCTACCTGGAAAAAAATTGCGAATGTGGCGCCCTATTTTACTTTTCTGGTGTACGGACGATTAGAAGGCGCTTATTTAAAAATGGGAAATCTTAAAGCGATAGAAGTGTTTTTTAAAGAATGCGCCAAATCAAATGCCGATGCCCATACATATTTGGCCCTGGCTCGTTATCTGTATAATAGGAATGATACTAAAGACGCGCTTGATCAACTTGACAAGGCCATTCAATGCTCGCCATTATTCTGGGAGGCCAGAGCTTTTAAAGGTAAAATTGTCTTAAACCATGATATGCATCAGAATGCCTTATCGGAATATCAGGAAATTATTGATCATCTTGATATTCCATATCTCAGTTTTCAATGTAATCAGTGCGGATTTGAAACTAAAAATTTAAAATGGAAGTGCCCGCAGTGCAAGGCATGGGATACAATTTATTTGATAGAACCCCCTGTTTCCTGCACCTCTGCCTCAAATCAAGATAAAAAAGGGACAATAGCTTTGCCCATGAAAAGTCAGACAGAAGAATAAGATGACTCAATTATCACCAATGTTAAAACAATTCATAGGTATCAAGGAGGAATATCCGGATGCTATCCTGTTCTTCAGGATGGGCGATTTTTATGAGATGTTTTTTGATGACGCTATAACTGCCTCACGTATCCTGGATATTGCTCTTACCGCTCGAGGCTCCTATAATGGAGAAAAAGTTCCAATGTGCGGAGTTCCACATCATTCTTCTAAACCCTACCTTGCCAAGCTGGTAAAGAGTGGTCATAAAGTAGCAATATGTGAGCAAACAGAAGACCCGAAACTAAGCAAAGGCATTGTTAAAAGAGAAGTTGTCCGTTTGGTTACTCCTGGCTCAATTACAGATGAAGGGGATCTTGACCAAAAAAGCAATATCTATATAGCTGCCATATCAGAAGGAGAAAAAAAATATGGTTTGGCACATGTGGATCTATCCACAGGAGAATTTAGAGTCACTGAAATTGGCGCCCGAAATGAACTCCTGGATGAATTAAGGAGAATTAATCCTGCTGAGCTTTTAGTTCCAAAAGAGTCATGGAAAATCAGTCTCAAGGAGTTTTCAGATATTTTTATGGAAGTGATGGACAGGGATGCTTTTGATCCTACAGAAGCAGATGCCTTTCTTAAAGATCAACTAGGAGTTAGATCCCTGGATGGCTTTGGGTGTCAGAACATGCCTAAAGGTATTATTGCCGCCGGGACACTGCTTTATTACCTTATCAAGACTCAAAAAGAAAGCCCCAGACATATACGGAAAATACGAAGTTACCAGTTAGGTGACTTCATGTTCTTAGATGAGTCGACTTGCGCGCATCTGGAACTGATAAAAACCATGCGCCGACAATCTGTTAAGGGAAGTTTATTACACGCTCTTGATCGTACGGTAACTCCTATGGGCAGCCGCCTTTTAAAAAAATGGCTGCTGTATCCGCTTATAAATCCTGAAGATATTCGTAAACGATTGAATGCTGTTTCGGTTTTGAAAGACAATTTTCTTTTAAGAGAAGAGATCAAAACCCAATTGCAGGATATTTATGACATAGAGAGATTAAATGGACGAATATCACTTGCAAGGGCTAATGCCAGAGACCTTTTGGCCTTGAAAACGTCCCTTATGAGATTGCCCCTTATTAAAACCAGATTAAACCAACCAGCCAGCCCGCGCCTGATAGAAATTAGCACTCAGTTAGATACCCTTCAGGATATTACCCAATTAATAGAAAAAACTATCAATGAGGATCCTCCTGTTTCCATAAAAGATGGCGGAATTATAAAAGACGGATATAATGCCAAACTTGATTACCTTATCTCCTTAAGCCGTAATGGCAAGGACTGGATGGCTGAATTCGCAGCGCTTGAGCAAAAACGCGCCGGAATACCAAAACTTAAGATTGGTTTTAACAAGATCTACGGATATTATATTGAGATTTCAAAATCCAATTTACATCTTGTTCCTCATGACTACATTCGCAAGCAGACCCTTGTGAATGGAGAACGTTTTTTTACGGCATCTTTAAAGGAGATGGAAGAGCAGATATTGGGCGCTGAGGAAAAACGGGTACAATTGGAATACCAGCTTTTTGAACAAGTGATAGAAAAAATTTCTTGTGAAAATCAAAGGATTAAACAAGCAGGAGAACTTATAGCCCAGGTTGATGTTTTTCTCGGATTGGCTGAAATTGCCGAATTAAACAATTACATATGCCCGAATATCAATGATGATAATGTAATAGATATTATTGATGGCCGTCACCCTGTCATTGAGCAAACAGTTAATTCTGAAGATTTTGTACCCAATGATATCCATCTTGACTCGGACGCACAGCAACTTTTGATAATTACTGGTCCAAACATGGCCGGAAAATCAACTGTTTTACGCCAGACTGCCCTCTCTGTTTTAATGGCTCAAATGGGTGCTTTTGTTCCAGCATCAAAGGCCGTAATAGGGGTAGTGGATCGAATTTTTACCAGGGTAGGAGCCTCTGATGACCTTGCCCGCGGCCAAAGTACATTTATGGTTGAAATGAATGAAACCGCTAATATACTGCACAACGCAACTCCTAAAAGTCTGGTTATTTTAGACGAAATTGGACGGGGAACCAGCACCTATGATGGATTAAGTATCGCATGGTCTGTGGCAGAGGAATTACATGACAGGGATAAAAAGGGAGTTCGGACCCTCTTTGCAACGCATTACCATGAATTGACGGAGTTAATTCGAACAAAAAAGAGAGTTAAAAATTATAATATCGCGGTTCGTGAATGGAATAATCAAATAATTTTCTTACGAAAATTAGTTCCTGGTGGATCAAACAGGAGCTATGGCATTCAAGTGGCTCAGATTGCCGGATTGCCTGAGAAGGTTATCCTAAGAGCACAGAAGATACTGAAAAAGCTGGAAGAATCCGGTTCTGATAATAGATACAACTCATCCGATTCGCAGGACACATTAAACAATGAGGCACAAGAACCGGTTCAACTCAGCCTTTTTCATCCCCTGGATAATAAACTGAAAAAGTGGATTTGTGGTCTGGATATTGCGACAATGACTCCTTTGGAGGCATTAATAGAGTTGAATCAGATCAAAGAATATGCTAGCAGCAATAAATGAAGACATGATAAAATATAGGCCACCTCTAAAAATTGCCTTTTGGTCCGATGTCGGCGTTATACTCAAGTTTTAATTCTCGAAATACTTCTATGTATTCCTGCGGTTAAAATTTTCGCATGCCTTGACCTCGAACCAAAATGCTAATTTTTAGAAGTACCCTATATTACAGGGTTTCAGGTAATTAATTTCATAAGGCCAAAGGAAGGAATCAGCGTAAATCGTACAGATTAATATCTCGTCGAGGATTCAGGCCTATAAGGCCGTAAAATTATCTAGCTGAAGTTCTATATTAATTGCTTTGCCATAATTTTTCATAACTGAATATATTCATTGTATCTCTACTGAAAGCTATTATATTTTGTATTCAAATTTTGTTTATGATGTCAAAAAATTGACCCCGAGACACATGGACAGGAATTAGCATTCCTAATAAAAATGAAAACAACTCATATATTTATCCTATCCATACTTTTCTTTTCCATAATAACTCCTTGTTTCAAGGCACAAGGCAAATCATCCAATAACAGGCCTGTGACACTCCTTAAAAAGGCCAATCAGTCCCGCATCAATCTTTACAACTCTTCAAAAAAGATAAAATTCAGACATCATTGGATGAAGTGTAACCGCCTTTATAAACGAATCTACTCCCATTATCCAAAAACCAATGAGGCAGTCTGGGCAATGTATCATTCAGCCAGGCTATTTACCAGTCTCTATACTTTTTCCAATAAAACAAAAGACCTGGATACTGCTATCCAACTTTTTAAAAGATTGCAAAATAACTATAAAACCCACTCCCTTGCGGATGATGCCTTGTATAGAATCGGAGAGATCTATTATAAATATAAAAAGGATCCTGCCCAGGCCTATTTAGAATTAATAAAACTAGACCGTCAATTTCCATCTGGTGATATGCGGCCCAAGGCAAAAAAAATGAAGGATAAATTAAGTATTCTTCTGAGAAAAAAAAATAATCAACAAAAGAAACTTGCCGATCAAAAAAAAACGGGGTTAATAAAAGTCAAAAAATTAAGGCATTGGTCAACCCCAAATTATACCAGGGTTGTAATAGATCTGGATGGACCGATCAAATATGATTTTCATGTCTTAAAGGCAGATAAAGACCATAAAAAACCGCAAAGGCTATATCTGGATCTTAAACATACCGTTATTACTTCTCAGGCAAAAAAAGAAATAATTATCAAGAATGGTCTCCTGCAAAGGGCCAGGGCAGGACAGTATAATAAAAATACAGTGCGTGTAGTACTGGATATGGATGGTATTGGAGAGTGGTCACCTTTCCACCTTTATGAGCCTTTCAGGATCGGGGTTGATGTAAAAAGGATTGCTGAAAGCTCCAAAAATAATGGAACTCACCTCCAACCCAAGCCTCCTGTCAATCTTAAGAGAAACTTGTTGAACCCGTCCCCGAAACAAAACATATCATTACGCCAGTTATTTGGACTAAAGGTAGAACGTATTGTAATTGATCCGGGTCACGGCGGAAAAGATCCTGGTTGCTCCATCAAAAATGGTCGTTTTAAAGAAAAAGACATAGTTCTGAACCTGGCAAAGGCCTTAAAAAAGAAAATTGAGAAGGAAACAAAATGCAAGGTATTTTTAACAAGGAACAAGGATGTATATCTCTCATTGGAAAAAAGGACTGCCATCGCCAATATCAAGAAAGCCGATCTTTTTATTTCTTTACATGTAAACGCTCATACCAATAAAAGGGTCTCAGGCATAGAGACATATTTTCTTGATATGGCCATGGACGAAAGGTCTGTATGGGTGGCTGCCCGGGAAAATGCTATCTCAGGAAAAAGCTTAAGCGCCCTAAAAAATATTATCAATGACCTTGTTTTGAATAATAAATTTTATGAGTCAAGCCAATTGGCGCATACAGTCCAGAAAGGTATGATATCTCAAATAAAAATAAATCATCAAAACATTAAGGATCTGGGGGTTAAACAGGCCCCATTCTATGTCTTAATTGGCGCCCAAATGCCATCCATACTTGTTGAAATTGGTTTTTTAACCAACTCAACAGAGATGAAAAGACTGGTCAGTAAAAAATATCAGACTAGACTTATTAAAGGGATTTGCAAAGGGATTAAAGAATATGTGGAATGTAATAATCAGGATTTTATAGGGGGATAATCACACAGGTAAAATAATTAAAGCCCTATCTTTGAAATATAACTAACATCCTCTGGAAAATATTATCAATGTATAACAATGCCCATGTAAAAAAATCGAAACAAGTCTTGGAAATAAAAGGAGGTCTGGTTCCTATTACAATTCTTCATCCCATAAGTGGGGACCTAAATAGAATAGCTTATGAATTAAGCCATAAAATCGACAAGGCTCCTGCTTTTTTCCATAATGTGCCAGTAATAATTGATCTTAAGGAATTATCAGAGACAGTTAATGTCCTTGATCTTGTTAAGGTAGTTAGATCAAAGGGGATGATTCCGATAGGAGCCAAGGGTGGGGATAAGATTCAGCAGAAATCTGCTTTGGCCGCGGGTTTAGGTCTGTTTCCAAAAGGCAAGACTCTTGAACCCGGTCAGTGCAGGAAGGAAGCAATCCCTGAAAGACCAAGAAAGACTCCTGATACAACCAACAGGACTAAGATTATTTCGCATCCTGTACGCTCAGGTCAACAGGTTTATTCTCCAGGAGACATTATTGTCTTATCAGCAGTAAGCGCCGGAGCAGAGATTATGGCTGAAGGTTGTATTCATGTCTATGGGGCATTGCGCGGACGAGCTTTAGCTGGGGGTGAAAATGATAAAACTGCACGTATTTTCTGTCAAAGTCTCGAGGCTGAACTCGTATCAATTGCCGGAAACTATAAAGTATTCGAAGATTCAAGCGCACTGATTAAAGATAAACCTGTTCAGATTTATTTAGATAATAATCTTTTTAAAATTCGCCCATTATGATATTTATTTAATGTTTGAATGTAAACTAGGGTTTTTTGTCAAGGTCAAGGAAAATCAGAATCTTAACCTCAGGAATACACTGGGTATTTTGAGGATTAAAATTTGAATCTGACGCCGAAATAGGGCAGATAAGCACAGACCTCGAAAGAGAAGGTTTTTCAAAGGTCTCAAATACTGATTGATTGGGAGGAATATTGTTGTCTAAAGTCATTGTTGTTACTTCCGGAAAGGGTGGCGTTGGCAAAACTACCACCAGTGCATCATTTGCATGCGGTCTTGCCCAACATGGTTACAAGACGGCTGTAATTGATTTTGATATAGGCTTGCGAAACCTGGATTTGATAATGGGATGTGAACGTCGGGTCGTTTATGATTTTGTGGATGTCATTAACGGTGATGCCAAACTCGAACAGGCTTTAATCAGGGACAAACGGGTCCCAAATCTTTTTATTCTGCCAGCATCACAAACAAAGGATAAAGATGCTTTAACTAAAGACGGTGTTGGTAAGGTACTAGATAGACTTCGCGAAACCTATGATTATATTGTCTGTGATTCTCCAGCAGGAATCGAACACGGTGCTTTTATAGCGCTTTATTATGCTGATGAGGCACTGATTATTACCAATCCTGAAGTTTCTTCGGTACGTGATTCTGACCGAATTTTAGGGATATTGGCAAGCAAATCTTACCGAGCGGAAGAAGGCCTGGAGCCTGTGAAGGAAATGCTGATATTAACTCGTTATTCTCCTGACCTGGTACACAAAGGTGAGATGTTAAGCATAGATGATATTCTGGATATCTTGAGCATCCCTTTGCTGGGAGTAGTTCCTGAATCCAAGGCTGTATTGCAGGCATCAAACTCAGGAATTCCCATAATCATGAATCAAAAGAGTAATGCCGGTATGGCCTATTCTGATTTAGTAAAACGTTTTTTTGGTGAAGATCAATCTCACAGATTTATAACTATGAAAAAAAAGGGGTTTTTGTCCCGTTTTTTGAGGAATTAATCAATGGGCATTCTGGATTGTTTTCAAAATACTAGAACTAATACTGCTTCAATTGCAAAAGAGCGATTGAAAATTGTTGTTTCCCATGAGCGCTCTTTACGCCATGGGCAATTAGACTACCTTCCAAGCATGCAGCAAGATATTTTAGATGTTATTAAAAAATATATCGAGATTGATAATGATCAATTGAAAATGAATATAGAACATGATGATAACTATGAAGTCTTGGAAATGAATATTACTTTCCCTGATTCTCAGAATCTTTTTAAACCAATTGAACCATAAAGAGATTATCCTGTTAAGAAAAATGTCCTTCTTTAAACCTCATCAAGTATTGGCTTGAATCACTATCGGGTGCCTTGAAAAGATAGAATTTTCGTCTGAGGACAAGGAATACAAAAATCAAAAAGCGCAGCATACACAGGGTATGTGAGCATTTTTTATTTTTGCAGCGATACTGTAATCTGGCAAAAAGGGATCTCTTGATTGATGAAGTTGAATGTTTACCCGAGAAACATTAGCATTTAAAAAGAAGAAGATTCCTTTCACAATTTTATTAATTCTACAAGCTTGGGGAGTATAATACCAGAAAATTCATTTAGAATCACAATTACGCCATTGCCAAACGATTTTCAGATGATGTTTTAAAGGTTTCTTTAAGAAGAAATTGAACAGATTTCTCATTGAATTTAAAAATAAATATTTTTTCTTTAAACTGGTTAATCTAAAATCCCTGTAATAGCACAAACGTAACCTGTTGATGTTAAAACAGATCTTTAAAATCTTACTGTGCAGTTACTGCCTACACTAAATTACTCAATATTGTCAACAGGTCGTTTGATTATATTTGCTTTAAGCTATACACATCTTTTTATTAAGTCAATAAAATTAACAATGCCAATCCATCAATTATTTCCCGTCAAGATCATTGGTTTCTTATGGATTGTCCCATTTTCTTTTCCTTGCCTTTCTTGGCATGAGTGATCATTGGCTTCTTGCCCTTTTTTTTAAAGCTCACAACAATTTTCTCTGCTTTTTCAAAAGGCACCGTTATAAAAGAAAATTTGGGCATTATCTGTATGTCACTGATTTGTTTAGGCTTAAGAGAAACTCTACTTGAAATAAGCTCAACAAGTTTTTTGGCATTAATTTTATCTTTCTTACCAATTGCGACAAAAAGTCTTGCTTTACCATGTTTATCAAGTTGCTTTCCTCTTGCACCAACCTCTTCTATTTCTCCATAGGCATCAGGATTTAATTCTTCTTCGAAACAATAGTCAAGAATAGCAGCTAATATTTCTGTCGGATTATAATCCTTAAGCAATTTCTTTGCCCACTTATGATATTTATCATCAATCTTATCTTCAAGAATCGCAACCAGGTCATCGTCTATCTTTTGCTTTTTGGCTTTGATAATATCTTTTACCTTTGGTACTTTTGATTTTTTAATATCAATCTTCGCGATCTGACGTATGAACATTAGCCGCTTATACTCACTAGGAGTAATAAACGTAATAGCGGTACCCTCATTCCCAGCCCTTCCTGTGCGACCTATCCGATGAACATATGATTCCGGATCTTGAGGTAGAGAATAGTTTATAACATGGGAGAGATTCTTAACATCAATTCCACGTGCGGCAACATCTGTTGCTACAAGGATATTGACTCTTTGTTCCTTAAACGCATTCAGAGTCCTTTCTCTTTGTACCTGTGAAAAATCTCCATGAATAGCTTCTGCGTTATATCCTCTATCTATTAAATGAGTTACAACAAAATCAACATCTCTCTTTGTTCTGCAGAAAATCAACCCATAAAAAGCATCTTCAATATCAATTATCCTGCATAGCGCCTCAAATTTATCAGAGGCTTTTACCTCAAAATATATTTGCTCTGTTAGATTAGTTGTCAGTTGTTCTTTTTTAATGGTAAGGAACTCATAATTAGCCATGTATTTGTATGCAAGGGCCTTTATCCTCCCTGGCATTGTTGCAGAAAACATTAGGATTCTTTTGGCAGGATTTGTATGCTTCATTATTTCTTCTATATCTTCGATGAATCCCATATTTAGCATTTCATCTGCTTCATCAAGTATCAGGTGCTCAATTTTTCCAAGCTTTAGTGTCTTTCTGTTAAGATGATCAATTATCCTTCCAGGGGATCCAACTATAATATGTACACCTTTTTTCAGGCTGCGAAACTGCTGATCAATAGATTGGCCACCATATATTGGTATTATTTTGAGGTCTTTATTTCCTTTTAGTGAATTGATTTCTTCTGATACCTGAATAGCTAACTCGCGTGTAGGGACCAGAATTAGAGCCTGAACTGATTTGGAATCTGTATTAATCATTTCTACCAGAGGTAATCCAAAGGCAGCTGTTTTGCCTGTACCTGTTTGGGCCTGTGCAATGATATTAGTATCATCTCTTAGCATTACAGGAATAGTCATGGTCTGAATTGCGGTTGGCTCTTCAAAGCCTTTTTTATTAATTGCGTCCAGCATTTTTGCTGAAAATCCAAGGTCATTAAATGTTTTTTGGTTTGTCATGTATTCCTCTACTTCTAATGAGGTTCTTGCAGGAACACAAAAAAGCTATACTAAAACACAAGATATCATGCTTAGGCTGAAAAAATGCCCACATTCCGTAGGTATCTGCAAGAAACTCAAATGTAAATATTTTAGATGCGCAGCATCCTTGAAAGAGCTGAATTGTTAATTACTTTCTTAGTTTTTTATGGAAGCCACCTGTTTTTACTCTGCTCTGACTATTTTTTAAACTTCTTTCTATATAGGGTACGTCTAAAAATTAGAATTTTGGTTCGAGGTCAAGGCATGCATAAATTTTAACCGCAGGAAGACATAGAAGAATTTCGAGGATTAAAACTTGAGCATAACGCCGACATCGGGCCAAAAGGCAATTTTTAGAGGTGGCTATATCATTAGCCTCAACTTTCTGGTAGGGTTTTTTTTGAATTAACAACTTAACTAGCTGAAATAACTATAAATATTGACAAGACTTGCTATTTATGATATGTATTATTCACCTAAAACAATCAAATCAAAGATAGGAACCTTGTCAAAATGCATATTATCCAAATCGAACTACAAAATCAAACCATAAACTCTGAAAAGCCTGGGATTTTCTCTCTGATGCTGGAGAATTTTGGTCTTTGCTCCAAAACCTGAATAATCGCTCAACAGATCACATCGGGTTTTATCTTGAGAGCCTGCTAAGTATCTTCAGGAATATCGGAACCCCCACGTTCCATCCACAATTCTTGTTGCTGGGACAAGGAACCCAAGGGAGTTTCGTCTTCTTCCGCTGATGTTGCAGTTGTGTCGTCGTAACCATTATCATTTTCTGGCTCAGAATCTTGCTCATAAGTAGCCGACAATGACAATATTCCCATCCGATCAAGAAGAGACCAGAGCGGCTCAAGTGCTTTTCCAAGATCAGCATAATAACGGCTTCCCCTGATTCTGAAAAAATTCCACCCACATCTTTCCAGCTTGCGCTGCCTTTCCATGTCAGCGGTATATGCATCGGCGCCATGCCAGAAGTCACCATCACACTCAACAGCAAGCTGCGATTTTTCACCCTGAACGACTAAATCTATTCTTTTGTCTGCAAATTCATATTGCGGAACGACTCGAAAACCATTCCCCGCTATTTGAAGAGCGACATCCACTTCAAACCAACTGTCAAAAGGGGCTGGGGCTTTTTCAATCATTCTGTTCGCCTGAAAGGCCCTATTCCTTAATTCCTCGGCATTTTCACCCAAAGCTTGTGAGATTTGGCTTGTTGGATTTAAGAAATGCTCAAGCAAACGCTTCCTGAAACATTGCTCGCTTAGATGATTCATTGTTGCTGAATAAAAGAGCCATATTTGGTCTTGAGCACGACTCGCGGCGACATTAAATCTTCTTTGGTCTGATGCTTTGGTCATTGCACCTATCCTTTCATTCGGAGCAGCAACCATGCTCAAGAATATAATGTTACGTTCATCACCTTGAAAATTATATGGTTTGCCGCATATGAGTCTCCTGTTTTCCATTTCTTTGGCTCCGATTCTTTGGAGAAGTTTCTCTTCAATATGATAGGCTTGCGCTTCTCCCTGAAGCACTATTACCCCCATAGTCATGCCTTGGTATCGGTCATCCTTACAGCATTTTTCAATAGTTTCAATAAGTGCATCAGCTTCAGGGCGGTTAATTACCTTATTCCCTGAGCCTTCCCTGTAACCACTTTGAACTGCCATGGTCTTGAGAGGTTCTAACCGGTCAGGCGGATATTGGCGGAGCGGAATAAGAGGGTCTGTGCGATAACAAAGATCGTTGCTGAATCGGATTATTTCAGGCATACACCTGAAATGTTCGCGTAGGGTAATTCTATTACTGAAGCGGATACGTCCATGGTCAAATAGACTGCTTTCCACATCGAATGAATCCGCATGATTAAAATCGAAGAGGAAATTCCTCATCAACTGCTGAATCGGCTCCCTATTGATGCCGACAGCCTCGGGGCTAATCTGTTTGTCATCTCCGACAACGAGGATTTTCTTCCCGAGATACATCAAAGGAATACCTTCCGGACCGCACTGGGAAGCTTCATCTACAATGATTACATCGAAGATGCCGGCACCGGCATCAACAGTTTCGTAAACACAATGCAAGGGCATAATCCAGGCCGGAACGGCGTTCCTGCATTCATTAAGATGTCTTTGGGCATTCTTTCGGTGGGTATGGGCATGCTTCCCTGTACCTTTGCCCAATTTTTTCATCGACTGCTGCCAGGACATCAGGTGCCTTTTGTGATCCTCCTTCATCCTGGCAAAGCAAAATTGCCATGCTTTTACGGATGCAAGGTTAGCAAGATCATCCCTGATTTCTTCATCAAGTCTTTTCGTGTGCCTCTCAAGGCTATCAAGATCAGCTTTCAAAAAATTCTCAAGCCATCTATTGCCTTGAGCCCATGCCCATGCTTGAGGCAGTTGATTGAGGCGTTCCGCCCAAAATTGAGTTTCACTGCAACGGGCAAGTTGGCCAGCTATGCCTGGCGCCACTTCAGCAAGCTTACCAATCAACCTCTTTTTTTTATTTACGTTTTCAGCTTTCTTGCAAAGCTCTTCTGCCTCTTTAAGTAATTTGCAGTATGAGCCTGAGTCTCTTTTCAGGAATGCTTTTGAAATACTATCGTTGATAGGGTGGGCATTACTTCGTGTAGCAAGGTCGGTCAAACTATTCTGAAGCTGTATCAATTTTTTATTAATGGTCTTGTAATCAATTTGAGCAAGTGCAATCCGGCAGTCTTCCGTCAAAGAATTTATGGAAGAATTGTCTTCCCAGCGTGGTGCCCGTAAGCCATGAATCTGTTGCAGTTTATCTTTTACTGCCTCACGCTTATCATACAAATTGACAATACTTTCCAGGGCTTCATGCAACTCATATATTTCTGCAATCTGCAATGGGAAATGTCCATTATGGCGATCAGTTTTTCCGGCCCATAGTGACCATATGTAGTTCAGTTCCTGGTCTACCGTGAGGTAATTAATGAGTTTTTGTAAGGTATCGGAGTTATTGCAATCCAGACCGTCCACTTTGACTTTTCCGATCAAGTCGCCATGTTCCCGCACCGCCTTTGATTTGAAAATCCAGACACCAGTTCCTCCTCCCGTGTCAAAATGATCCTTAAGTGCTTTCGCATCATAGAGGACTTTCTTTCTATCCATATCCTGAGGGATATTTATATCGATATTGTCAACCTGCGCGGCAAGCCCATGCATATCATTGGCATGTTGTTTGGAAAGCCGCAACAACTCTTTCCACGGGGTATCTCTGTCGGCCAAAACATCATATACAGCTTTTTCGATCCATGGCATTGGCCGTTGGCGTATAGTTTCGCTTACAGCAAAAAAATCAGCCAGATGTTGGAGCAGTGGCTCAATTTTATCCTTGTCAGCATGAATCAGGGCTTTGCATTCTTGACTGCTTAACCTTTCTTTCCCTTCCTCGGTTTTTTTGCAAACTTCTGATTCCTTTTGGAAAGCATCTCTGACGGCTTTACCCGCAGGGAGCTTTTCAATATTAGGCAAAAACAGATAAAGTTCCTTTTCTGCTTCCTGATCGATATTGACAATATCCCGGCATAGGCAATTAATCTCTTCCTGGGTTAGTGGAAGAAGGTCATCTTGATTTGGAGAGTCTGTAAACCATGAATACTGTTTAGTATCTTTACGCAAGTCTCTGGCAATTTTCGCTGCTTTTCCTGAATATTGACCATTGGCGATATTATGTGTGAAAGTTTCAGATTCACGCAACGCTATTATCTTGTTATCAGTTTCAGCCTTATCTCTCCGATTGGCATCTATTCGGTTTTCCAGGTTTTGGATTCGTTGACCATTGTTTGACTCTTTTCTCCTGTCAAGGCGTGTTAAAATTCCGGCAACGCTTCTCTCAAGGGATTCTCTCTCTTCAGTGCCTTGACCAAGGAGATTTATACAAAGAGGCTTAATTCCAGAGGGGAGTTTGTCATGGAGGACTTGCAAGGCTCGTGGTGTTTTGGCCGTGACCAGTACACGCTTTCCCGTAGCCAGAAGATGGCAAATGAGATTAGCGATTGTGTGGGATTTTCCAGTTCCGGGAGGCCCTTGAACCAAAACACCTTTTTGTCTGTCGAGTGTTCGTATTATTCGCCGTTGTTCATCGTTTGCAGGAAGGGGAAAATAAACCTCTTCCTCCGTTTGGCCGCCCGGGCCAATGGAGCCTTCTCTTGTTTGGTCACCGTTTTTCTCAGGAAGGCTCTCGCAGAGGTCCAGAAATTCATCAGGAATTACACCGCCAGTCTCAACCTGTTCTTTGATTGATAGAAGAAGCTGCTCCAGGCCACGCATCGAACGTTTTCTAAGGATTAATGCAGGAGCAAATTCGACAGTTGGTTTATTTGTTAAAATTTTGGGTTCAGGCTTTATCCGGTCAGACTGATATTCGACTTGTCCACTATCGGCCAGCGAATTTGCGATAGAAGTGAGAACCGCATCAATATCTATACGGCTCCATAGGTTAGCACCGATAATTTTACGGCCATCTTCTACTAGTTGATGGACATTCTGTGGTTGATCCTGGACATCAAGCATATCAAATTCAATGTCAACTTGATCTCCATCGATTGCCTGTTTAACTGTAAATTTTCCAAGGTGTGGCTCAAACTCAAGGGATGCCTTGGCAACAATAATATGCCTTTTGGCTTCATGACCACTTGGAGTTTTCCAGTTTAAAAGTCCTTTACAAAATACAAGTTCGTATTGCTCTCCAAGCTTTTGCTGTTCTTGATATATGTGGAATAAGTCAGCGTAAACCTTTTGTACAGCGGCATACCGATTATACAAGTCTGTCCATGGCATCCATTGTTTTTCAAGATAATGATCCCATGCTTGCTGAATATCAGGATAATTTTCAATAAGTACAGTGTCGGTTACTGTATATTTTCCCCCTGTTTCTTGGTTTTCTTCAGTACGCTCAACAACTATAGACTCATGCAG
>Ga0209345_10001608_pt1 | contig 26623 bp, 25 predicted proteins | sample Cruoilmetagenom7_FD_187294 | JGI IMG/M metagenome (GOLD analysis project Ga0209345, IMG submission 187294) | Oil polluted marine microbial communities from Coal Oil Point, Santa Barbara, California, USA - Sample 7 (SPAdes) (version 2) | ecosystem: Environmental > Aquatic > Marine > Oil seeps ...
GAGTTGAGGGTAATTCACCAGTTGAATTGTCTAATACAGATAGAGGTTCAACATCGCAGCCCGATGTTGAGGATATCAACCGTGATAATACCATGAATACCATTGATAGTTATTTCGAATATGAAGTTGATATTAGAGATGGTTTAACAGCGAACGATCCATTTGTAGCTCAAGTAAAAGAACTAGAAGTTACTACTGAAGATAATAATGTGATTCCTGTTAGATGGATTCAATTTAAAATCCCTGTTAGCGAACCTACCGACGTTATTAACGGTGCTACAGATTTTAGATCAATACGCTTTATGCGTATGTATGTTTCTGGATTTGAAGAAAGTACAATACTTCGTTTTGGAACCTTAGACCTTGTAAGAGGTGATTATAGAAGATATACACAAACATTAGATGGTGTTGATGATCCTTCAGATGATGACACATTTTTTGAAAATCGAGCGGTAAGTATTGAAGAGGATGAGAACAGATCACCTGTTCCTTATAGATTACCTCCTGGAGTAATTAGAGAAGAATTAAATAATAATAACAATTTAATTCGTCAAAATGAACAATCCTTATCTTTAAGAGTTAAAGGTTTAGAGCCTGGTGATGCTAGAGGGGTTTATAAAAATTACAGTATTGATATGCGTCAATACGAAAACCTTGAATTATTTATTCATGCGGAAGCTTTAGATGATCCATCTAGTTGTCAAAGTAGAATAGGTGATCGAGATATGTCTGCTTTTATTAGAATTGGAAATGATTTATCGCAAAATTACTATGAAATTGAAATTCCTTTAAAACCGACAGATATTCCTTTTGATACGAGTATGCAAGGAACTACTGATCCAGAAGAAATCTGGCCAGTAGAAAATAGAATTAATTTACCTTTAAAACTTCTACAAGAAATTAAATCACTTGCATTAGGAGGATCATTAACTAGTGATGATTTTAATGAAAATACAGGAGTTTATTCTTTAAGTCAATCTGATTCAAGATTTACAACAGGTTATTCTGGACCAGAAAATGAGTTAAATATTGGTATTAAGGGTAATCCAAGTTTTGGTAATGTTAGAAACATTATGCTAGGAATGAGAAACACACTAACAAATGAAGACATTTGTGGAGAGGTTTGGTTCAATGAATTACGTCTTTCAGAATTAAAAAATCAAGGTGGATGGGCTGCTGTAGCAAGTATGGATGCTAATATTGCAGATTTTGCAACAGTAAGTGCTGCAGGTAGAAGAAGTACTATTGGTTTTGGTTCAATAGAACAAGGACCAAATGAAAGAAGTCGTGAAGATGTACAACTTTACGATGTTGTTACAAATTTAAATTTAGGTCAATTATTACCTAAAAAATGGGGAATTCAATTACCATTTAATTATGGTCAATCAGAAGAATTAATTACACCACAATACGATGAGTTTTTTCAAGATGTTGAGCTTGAAACACAATTAAAGAATTCAAGTAATAAGGATTCAATAAGAAATGTAAATGAAGATTATACTAAAAGGCAAAGTATTAATTTCATTGGTGTTAGAAAAGATAGAACAGGTGATAGTAAACCTAGGATGTACGATGTTGAAAATTTAACTTTTTCTTATTCATACAATCAAATAGATCATCGTGATTTCGAAATTGAAGAATCTGTAGATAAAAACGTGAGAGTAGGGGCAACTTATAATTATAACTTTACACCGAAAACGGTAGAACCATTTAAGAAAAATGACTCCTTATTTAATGGAAAGTATTGGCAGTTCTTAAAAGATTTAAACTTTAATTATGCGCCGTCAAATATTTCGGTAAGCTCAAACATAGTTCGTCAATACAACGAGCAAAAGTTTAGAGAATTAGATTTAGAAGCTGGAAACATTGGAGTGCCAACTTTATATCAACGTAATTTTTTATTCGATTGGCAATATACTATCAATTATAACTTAACTAAATCATTACGTTTTAACTTTGATTCTTCAAATAATAGAATTATCAATAATTACATTACTGAAGAAGTAGGTTCTGATGGATCTATTAATTATGATGTAGATAATGATATAGGGATTTGGGATGGTTTCTTTGATGTAGGTGATCCTAATAGACACGCGCAGTCATTACAAGTAAATTATGACTTACCATTTAATAAGTTCCCATTCTTAAAGTTTATTAGAGCAACTTATTCATATACTGGTGATTTCCAATGGCAAGATGGAAGTGAATTATTAAGTAATATTCCTAATCCAGATGAAAATGGAACTCCCGCTTATTTTGACTTAGGGAACTCAATTCAAAATGCAAGAACGCATCGTATCAATTCGAATATTGATATGAAAGGTTTCTATAGGTATATTGGTCTTAAAAAAATAAGAAAGAATAAAAATGCTAGTGCTAATAAAGTTGATGTCAAAGGAAAATTAAAACCTTCCCCTGAAGAAGATGGAAAGTCTCTTGCAACTGAAAATGGTAAAGATGGATCAAAATCAGCAAATTCATCGAATTCTCTTTCAGGAGGCCAAAAAGCTATGAATACTTTAATTGGCATAGCAACAGCAATAAAGAAAATTCAATTTAATTATCAAGAGAATAAAGGTATTTTCTTGCCAGGTTATACTCCTTCAATAGGGTTTATAGGTACGTTAAAACCGTCTGCAGGATTCACATTTGGAAGTCAATCTGATGTTAGAGATTTAGCGGCTCGTAAGGGTTGGTTAACTTTATATCCAGAGTTTAACGAGCAATATACTGAAGTAGATAGTCGTCAATTAGATGTTCAAGCTAATTTAGAATTGTTACCTGGTTTAAAATTAGATATCAATGGTAATAGAGTGTTTTCTGAGAATTTTTCAGAAAATTATATAGTTGAAGAGGATATATATAGAGCTTTAACTCCAAATACATTTGGAAACTTTAATATTTCAACCTTATTAATTAAAACTGCGTTTAGTAAGAGTGATGAAAATGGTTCTGCTGCATTTGATGACTTTAGAGCTAATAGGCTTGTAATAGCTAATAGATTAGCTCAAGATAGAGGAATAAACATTAATGATCCAGCAAATATAGATGATGATGGTTTCCCTATAGGATTAGGCAAAACTAGTCAAGATGTATTATTACCAGCATTCTTATCTGCCTATAAAGGGTCAAGTGCCTCTAGTGAGAAAAAAGGATTCTTAAGAGATATTCCACTTCCAAATTGGGATTTAAAGTATACAGGATTAATGAAACTTAAATGGTTTAAAAAACGATTTAAACGATTCTCAGTTCAGCATGGATATAGAGCAGGCTATACTGTAAATCAGTTTCAAACAAATTTAGATTATGATGCAAATAATCCAAATGCTGTTGATCAAGCTGGTAACTTTAAAAGTGAAACTATTCTATCTAATGTTAATTTAACTGAACAATTCTCTCCGTTAATAAAAATTGACTTTGAGATGAAGAACTCTATTAAGATATTAGCTGAATTAAGAAAAGATAGAGCTTTGTCTTTAAGTTTTGCAAATAATCTGTTAACTGAAATTCAAGGAAATGAAATAATCTTAGGTCTTGGTTATAGAATTAAAGATTTAAGAATAGCAACAAATTTAGGTGGTAAAAAGAAAGTCTTAAAAAGTGATTTAAACTTCAAACTTGATCTATCACGAAGAGATAATAAAACGATAATTAGATATTTAGATTTAGAAAATAATCAAACAACTGCTGGACAAACATTATATGGTGTTCAATTTACTGCAGATTATGCATTAAGTAAAAACCTTACTGCTTTGTTTTATTATGATCATACTTTCTCTAAATATGCTATCTCTACTGCATTCCCACAAACTACTATTCGTAGTGGAATTACTTTGAGATATAACTTCGGAAACTAAAAAATTAACTAAAAAAGAATATATATGAATGTTCCTTCAAATTTAAAATATACAAAAGATCACGAATGGATTAGTATTGATGGTGATATTGCAACTGTTGGTGTAACTGATTTTGCTCAGGGTGAATTAGGTGATATTGTTTATGTTGAAGTAGAAACTGTAGATGAAACTTTAGATATTGAAGAAGTTTTTGGAACAGTAGAGGCCGTAAAAACTGTTTCTGATTTATTTTTACCTCTTTCAGGAGAAATAATTGAATTTAATGAATCATTAGAATCTGAACCTGAAAAAGTAAATTCTGATCCTTACGGTGAAGGTTGGATGATTAAAATAAAATTTAGTAATCCTGAAGAAGTTGAGCAATTATTAGATGCAGATGCTTATAAAGCAATCATCGGTGCCTAAAAAACTTGTTTTTGGAATTGGACTATTTTACACCCTTCTAATAACTATAGCTTTTTTATTGCCCTCAACAGGAAAACTAAATTTTATTGATTTAGGTATCCCAATTGATAAATTATTGCATATAATAATTCATTCTATACTTGCTTTTATTTGGCTAAATATCATTTTTATCCAAAAAAATCAAGAAATTAATTCAAAATTAATAAGTATTACTGTTATTAGCTGTGTAGTTTATGGCATAATAATTGAAATATCACAAGGACTGTTTATTGAATCAAGACAAGCTGATTTTCTGGATATTATAGCTAATAGTGTAGGAACATTATTAGGTTTTTTATTTTTTTTAAAAGTTAAAATCAGATTTAATTCTTGAAATATTTTATTTACAGTAGAATTTATATATTTTAGCAACACTATTAAAACTCTATTATGGAACCTAAAAAAAATCCCAAAGCAGATTTAAATCGTAGAAGCATGCTTTTCTTCCAATTAGGAATGATTTTAATGCTATTAATAACTTGGCAAGCCATTGAATATAAATCGTACGATAGGACTGCTATCGATACAGGTTTAGTGGATGTAGGTGATGAACTAGAGGAAGATATTCCAATTACAGATCAAATAACTCCACCACCTCCACCACCTCCACCTCCAGCAGCTCCTGAAGTTATTGAGGTTGTTGAAGATGAAGAGGAAATAGAGGAAACTATAATTGAATCTACTGAAACAAATCAAGAAGAAGAGATTGTTGAAATCGAAGAGATTGAAGAAGAAGTAGAAGAAGAAATTGCAGATGTACCTTTCGCTGTTATTGAAAATGTACCAGTATTCCCTGGTTGTGAAAATGCAGGAAATAACAATGCTAAGAAAAAATGTATGTCTGATAAGATTGCTGCATTTGTAAATAAAAAGTTTAATACTGAGTTAGCTGGTGATTTAGGTTTAGAAGGAAGACAGCGTATTTCAGTTCAATTTAAAATTGATAAAAGTGGAAATGTTGTAAATGTACGTGCACGTGCACCGCATCCAAAATTAGAGCAAGAAGCTGTAAAAGTGGTAAAAGCACTTCCAAAAATGATTCCAGGAAAACAAAGAGGTAGATCAGTTGGTGTATTATATTCACTTCCAATCTTATTCCAAGTAATGGATTAATTTTTTAAAATAATATATAAAATCCCGTTTTTAACTTTAAGTTGAAAACGGGATTTTTTTTTTGGCACAACCCTTGTATTGATATCATATATATTAACTCTTAAACATATATAATATGAAATCATCTAAACGTAATTTGACAAATGACCATCCAAAAACATTTTCAAAGAGAGAGGATAAAAAGAGTGTAAGTATTAAATGGAGTTCTAGTTTATTCTTTCAAGTTGGACTTATTGTAAGTATGCTCGCAGTATTCTTAGTTATGGAAAGCACCTTTGGGTTAACAGTGAATCGAGATACCGCAACTACAGATCCATTTGAATTAAATGAGCCTAGAATTTTAGATTTTGTTGTAAAAGAACCTAAAGTGATTCCTGTAAAGAAAAAACTGAAAAAGAAAAAATCTCCCAAGAGAGAAAAAGTGGCTTCAGTTATTACAAAAGCTCCAAATAACAATGTTGTTGAAACAAAGATTGGAAGTTCTGAAGTTAAGCCAGACGAACCATTTGTAGATGCAACTCCAACTATCGTTGTGAAAGTTCCACCAACAATCAATTTATTAGGAGTTGAATTTGCTCCAGTTTTTCCTGGTTGTGAAGTTCTTTCTACGAATAAAGAAAAAATTGATTGTATGTCTTCTAAAATTAATTCATTTATAAGAAAGAAATTTAATACAGAAGATTTTGATGGATTAGAGTCAGGTATAAAACATCGCATACATGTTCAGTTTAAAATTGATAGTAAAGGCGAGGTTGTAGATGTAAAGGCTAGAGCTTCACATCCTGCACTTGAAAAGGAGGCTATAAGAGTAGTTAGCAAATTGCCTAGAATGAAACCAGGAAAACAAGGTAATACAAATGTGAATGTAAATTATGGAGTGCCAATAATATTTAATTTAGATTATTAATTTATAAAATCCCGTTCTTTTTGTGAAAGAACGGGATTGTTTTTTAAGAGGTAGTCTTGTAAAAAAATACGTATCTTTCGAAAATAAAAGACCTATTTACAATGAAGAAATTCGCCTCATTTCTTATTTTTATTTTCACTATTTCTATGCTCTCTCAAAACCCTTCAAATATATTTGAGAAGTACCCTGTTTTTTCTGAATGTGCCGATGAAAATGTTTCAGAGCTAAAGCATTGTTTTAATTATACCTTGCAACAATTCGTATTTGCAAATTTTAAAACACCAGAAGTTGTTTTATCTGAAGATTATATAGGAAAAGTTGAAGTACTTTTTGAAATTGATAAAGAAGGTTCATTTAAAGTTCTTTACGTTGATGGATTTTATAGTGAATTAAAAGAAGAGGCTAATAGAGTTTTTGGAATGTTACCAAAAATTACACCAGCTACTTATAATGGTAATCCAGCCTACATTCAGTTTACCTTACCAATACAAATACCATTAAAAGAACCGATTAGAAATAATGCAGAAGTTTCTTCAGAAGAGATACTTAAAGAAAAGCAAGATCTATTAAAACTAGAATACGATTCGATCGAAAAATTACCTTATTCAAGTCAAGAATTCCGAAGTAATATTAGTATTCCTTTATCTCATCAAAATTACAGTCGATTTGACCCTTACCTAAATAAAGTAGGTTTAAATAATCACACCGCTCAAAAACCTTTTGTGTATTCTGAAGTGAATACCTATTACAATTTTGAAGAGGAGAATAAAAAGATAGCTAAAAATAGTACAAGCTGGTTAGGCAGAAAATGGTGGAATGAACACATGGTTACTTTAACCACAAAAGATTTTTGGATGACTCTAGATCCTGGAGTCGATTTACAAGTTGGAAAAGATACCGATGCAGATCTAAACACTTATAACAATACACGTATGGTGTATGTGCAAGGTGGAATTGGAAAGAATTTTAATTTTTTTGCAACGATTCAGGAAAGTCAAGGAAAATTTGCAGATTATTTTAATCGTTATGCAGAATCTATAAAACCTGCAGGTGGAAATCCAGCTATTATTCCAGGACAAGGTATTGCAAAGGATTTTAAAAGCGATCAATACGATTATCCAGTTGCAACAGGGTATATTTCTTATACACCTTCTAAATATTTTAATATTCAATTAGGGCACGGAAAAAACTTTTTAGGTGATGGATACCGGTCTTTATTATTAAGTGATAACGCTAGTTCGTATCCTTTTCTGAAAATTAATACAACCATCTGGAAGTTTAAATACACGAATACTTGGATGTCATTAAGAGATGTTCGTCCTGATGTCGTTGATGCAGGTTCTTTTAGGACTAAATATTTTGCGAATCATTATTTGAGTTATAACATCACTAAAAGATTGAATATTGGATTGTTTGAATCGGTTATTTGGGAAACAGGAAATGATAGAGGTTTCGATTTAAATTATATTAATCCTGTGATTTTTTATAGAGCAATTGAATTTTCAACAGGATCTAGAGGAGGTAATGCAATTATTGGTTTAACAGGGAAATATAAAGTAAATGATCGTGTTAATATCTATAGTCAATTAGTAATAGATGAGTTTTCTTCGAGTGATATTTTTGGAGGCGAAGGAAGTTTTAAAAATAAAATAGGATATCAAATAGGAGCAAAATATTACGATGCATTTGGGCTGAAAAACCTATACTTACAAGCTGAGTATAATCGTGTAAGACCTTATACGTATTCACACAACTCAATAATTTTAAACTATGGGCATAACAACCAGTCCATGGCGCATACTTTAGGTGCAAATTTTTCAGAATATATAGCAATTGCAAGATATCATAGAGGAAGAATATTTGGAGATTTAAAATTTATTATAGCTAAAAGAGGTTTAGAATTTAATACCGCTGAAGATTCATCTTTCTATGGAGGTGATATTTATGGTACAGAAGATAATCGACCATCTAACAATGGAAATGATCTAGCACAAGGAAATACAACCGATTTTTTACATGCTGAATTTCAAGCAGGATACCTTATTAATCCAGCCACAAATTTAAAAGTATATGGTAGTGTCATTTTTAGAGATTTTCAACCCTTAACGAATACTGAAACTACTTTTGAAAACCAAACAACATGGGTAAATTTTGGAATTCGTACCGATCTATTTAATTGGTATAATGATTTTTAATCTAGCATTTAATTTATAGTAAATATTATAGAGGTTTTTCTTGTATATAAATTGTCAAGAATAAAGAGGTTTGTATCTTTGCGCCACTAAAAATGAGCTTGTTGAAGACCCAACTACAAATTGAAAAAAAATCTATTATTTCTAATTTTTTAGAAGTAACTAAACACAGACTGTCTTTAAGCATTGTGTTTTCCTCAATTGCAGGATATTTTTTAGGAGCCGAATCTATTGATTATTTCACTTTAGCACTCTTAAGTGTTGGTGGTTATAGTATGGTAGGAGCTTCTAATGTATATAACCAAATAATTGAAAAAGATTTAGATGTTTTAATGAATCGCACCAAGAATAGACCTATTCCATCTGGGAGAATGTCTGTCAATACTGCATTTATTATTGCAGTAGTGTTAACATGTATTGGAATAGCTTCGTTGTACTTAATTAACCCTATAACTGCAATGTTTGGTGCAATATGCATCTTTATGTATGTTAGTTTATATACTCCTTTAAAAACAAGAACACCTATTTCAGTATTTGTAGGAGCATTTCCTGGAGCTATACCATTTATGTTAGGCTGGGTTGCAGCAACAGGTGAATTCGGAATTGAACCAGGAACCTTATTTATGATTCAATTTTTTTGGCAGTTTCCACATTTTTGGGCCTTAGGATGGTTTTTATATGAAGATTATAAAAAAGGTGGGTTTTTTATGCTACCAACTGGAAAACCGAATAAAGGAACAGCAATTCAAATTGTTTTATATAGTATTTGGACCTTTTTAGCATCTTTAATTCCTGTATTTGGAGTGACGGGTAGATTATATTTAACACCTTTTTCAGGGGTGTTAATAGGAATACTAGGTTTGGTGTTTATCTATTTTGCAATACGTTTATATAAAATAGGGACAAATAAAGTAGCAAGAGAACTAATGTTGGCTAGTGTAAGTTATATTACATTATTACAAATCATATATGTATTAGATAAATTTATCAGATAATGAGCAATTTAGAAAAAGAAAAAATGAATGTAACACAAGAAAATCAAAACGAAATTAAAAAAGTACATCGTGCTAAAAAAATGATGTTGTGGTTTGGTATTGTGAGCTTAGGTATGAGTTTTGCTGGATTAACAAGTGCTTATGTAGTTAGTAAGGAAAGACCAGATTGGTTAACAGATTTTGAAATTCCTCAATCATTTTATGTAAGTCTAATTGTTATAATCCTTAGCAGTGTTACAATACATTTTGCAAAGAAGAGTATTATAGCTGGAGAACATAAAGGAGGAATGATACTTCTTTTCACAACTTTATTACTAGGATTGTCATTTACCTACCTTCAATTTAGAGGTTTTTCTGAAATTATTGCGAATGGATATTATTTTACAGGAAGTGAAAGTTCTATAACCACCTCGTTTATTTATTTAGTTGTCATACTCCATTTAACGCATATTATCTTTGCTTTGATTTCAGTTATAGTGGTAATTTATAATCATTATAAACAAAAGTATGCAAATGGAAATACGCTGGGAGTAGAACTGGCAACGACTTTTTGGCATTTTGTAGATTTTTTATGGATCTATTTGTTTTTATTTTTCTATTTCGTTAGATAAAAAATATGCTTATTTTTGGACCTTTATTTTAAACCAAATTCTTTATATGGAAGCTACTGTTGCTAAAACAGGTACTGATGAAAAAACCTGGGGAGGTGGAAACCGTCCTTTAAAAGCCAGTTATGGTAAAATGATGATGTGGTTTTTCATTGTATCAGATGCATTAACATTTTCAGGATTTCTTGCCTCTTACGGATTTTCAAGATTTAAATTTATAGACTCATGGCCAATTGCCGATGAAGTTTTTACCCACATTCCTTTTATACATGGTAATTTTCCAATGTATTATGTGGCATTTATGACATTTATTCTGATTTTCTCATCTGTAACAATGGTATTAGCAGTTGATGCTGGTCACCATATGAAAAAGAATAAAGTGATAATTTATTTATTCTTAACGATTATAGGAGGTCTAATATTCGTAGGTTCTCAAGCATGGGAATGGAATACCTTTATTAAAGGATCTTACGGTGCTGTTGAAACTAAAGGAGGTAAAATACTTCAATTTTTACATACCAATGATGAAGGTGTAAATGAAAGGGTAGCAATAGGTGATTTTGCAGTAGAAGTTCCTACAGTAAGAACTGATCATGTTGACAATGAAGGAATATGGTATATGTCTGAACCAGGAAGTACTAGTTTCTCTTTAGAAGAAGTAACAAAAGGTTTCTTAGCTGACGAATCATTATTAATTAGAACACAATATTTAAATGATAGAGGTGAGCGTATAGTTTTATCTAGAGAAGAATCTGTTGCTAAACTTACCAATGATGGTAAAATGGTAGTTGAAGGTGCTAATTTAAAGCACAATGAATACGGTACACCGTTGTTTGCAGATTTCTTTTTCTTTATCACAGGATTTCACGGATTTCACGTTTTCTCAGGAGTAATGTTTAATCTAATTGTTTTCTTCAACGTTGTAATAGGTACTTACGAAAAAAGAGGACATTATGAGATGGTTGAAAAAGTAGGTCTATATTGGCACTTTGTCGATTTAGTTTGGGTATTTGTATTTACTGTATTTTACCTTGTTTAAGAAGTTTTAAAATTAAGAAATGGCACACGAAGCACAAAACTTAGCAATTTTTAGAGGACGATTAAAGTTCAAGTCTAACGTACATAAAATATGGGGAGTATTTATTTTACTTTCTATAATTACTATTGTTGAAGTAGGTTTAGGTATTGTTAAACCAGAATTTTTAGTTCACGGTAAATTTTTAGCTTTAAAATATTTAAATTGGATATTCCTTATTTTAACAATTGTTAAAGCTTATTATATTACATGGGATTTCATGCACATGCGCGATGAAGTTAGTGGTTTAAGAAGAGCGGTTGTTTGGACATCTGTATTCTTAATCATTTATCTTTTATTCATAATATTAGTAGAAGGAGATTATATATTTAATATCTATAAAGAAGGATTTATTAAGTTTAACTTTTAATAAATTAAACTACATATAAAATATTTAAAGCCCTGTTTTCAGGGCTTTTTTAATATAATAAATTTAAATGACTAAATTTATTATAAAAAGGTTGCTCGACCTTTATTTAGCAAGTATTTTTGCAAGGTGGAAAAAACAAATAAAATAAAAAAGTTTACAGTTTTAGGAATCTTATTTTTATTACCTATCACAGTGTATTTATTCTTTGCGTCAGGAGTAAATAATTTTGGAAAACTACCAATACTTACTGAAGCTGTTTCAGATATAGAAAACTTTACATCTTTAGACTCATCTTCAGTACAATTAGAAAATCACATTACAGTGCTTGGTTTCTTCGGAAATGATGTCGAATCTAAAAAAGCAAATGCTTTTAATTTAGCGCATAAAATTTATAAGAAATATTATCAGTTTAAAGACTTTCAGTTTGTTATTGTTATAGATGAAAATCAAAGAGAAGAAGCGCTTCAATTAAAAGAAAAACTGAAAGAAATTGAAGATCCTAAAAATTGGAAGTTTGTCTATGCAGATGAAGCAGATGTGAAGAAAGTATTTTATTCATTAAAAAGTAATTATTCTTTAGATGATAATATGTCTAGTCCTTATGTGTTTATTATAGATCATGACAATAATTTACGAGGTAGAGATGAAAATGAAGATTCAGAAAAATTATATGGGTTTGATGCTCGAAATTATTCTGAAATCAATAATAAAATGGACGATGATATTAAAGTAATAATTGCAGAATATAGATTAGCATTAAAAAAGTACAATTCAAATAGAGAAATTTAACCATGAAAAACTACTCATACATAGGAATCTCTTTTATCATTTTAATTTTTGGAATTTGGGCAGTTCCTAAAATAGTAAACTCTGTTACAGGTTCTGAAATGGCTGAGATAGGTGCTGTGCCTTCCTATACATTTACTAATCACAATGGTGAAACAGTTACAAATGACACTTATAAAGGAAAAGTATACGTAGTTGAATTTTTCTTTACAACTTGTCCATCAATTTGTCCTATCATGAATAGAAACATGGTAAAAATTCAGAATAAATATTATGGAAATCCCAATGTTGGTTTTGCATCATTTAGTATAGACCCAGCAACCGATACGCAAGAGGTTTTAAAGAAATATGCTGAAAAATATAAAATTACAAGCTCTAATTGGCATTTGATGACTGGAGATAAAGATAAAATCTATGAGCTAGCAAATACTGGGTTTAATCTTTATGTTGGCGAAAATGAAGAAGTAGAAGGAGGATTTGAACATTCAGGATTTTTTGCTTTAATAGATCAGGAAGGGAATATTAGATCTAGATTAGACGAAAATGATAATCCTGTAATTTATTATGATGGTCTAGACGATAAAGGAGTTCAAATGATTATTGAAGATATTAAAAAGCTGTTGTAAAATGACACAAGAGGTTTCAGGTAAATCGAAAAAGTATAATAAATGGATATGGGTTTTGTCAATCCTTATTCCAATTGTTGTAGCTATGCTTTTTAGTGTTCGTATTCCTGGTGTTGAACGCATTGCTTTTCTGCCACCAATTTATGCAACGATTAATGCGATTACTGCAATCATTTTAATTCTAGCTGTCATTCAGATTAAAAAAGGAAATAGAACCTTGCATGAGAAATTAATGAAATTAGCTGTGGCACTATCAGCATTGTTTCTTATACTTTATGTGGTGTACCATATGACTTCAGATTCCACAAAATTTGGAGGAGAAGGTATGATCAAAAATGTATATTATTTCATATTGATAAGTCATATACTTTTATCAATAATAATCATTCCTTTTGTACTAATCACGTTTGTAAGAGGTATTACTTCAGATTTTGAAAAACATAAAAAGATTGCAAAATATACCTTTCCTTTATGGTTATATGTTGCTATTAGCGGTGTTATTGTTTATATAATGATTTCTCCATATTATTAGTATTATGAGATTAAAACTAACTTTATTCATATTATTTTTATTGTTTACAATTATTCCTATGGAAGCACAGTGTGCTATGTGTCGAGCGGTTATTGAAAGTGACGATAGTGGTCTTGCTGCAAAAGGTATAAATAATGGAATTGTGTATTTAATGATCTTTCCATATTTATTAATTGCGGGAGTAGGATATGCAATATATAAGAGCAGAAAAAAAGCAAGGGAAGAATAATCTACAATTTCTTTCTTATTAGTGTAACAATAAATATTATTAAGAGTCTTATTTAAAGTTGAAAAGACCTAAGTCTTAACATCAATTTCACATATTACGGAATAATATTTCTGTAAATTGTCAATTAAAAACTAGCCATGATCAAAATTAATAGCTTACATAAATCATATGTAATGGGAAGCAATTCTCTACATGTATTAAAAGGAATTAATTTTGAAGTAGCTGAAGGTGAAATGGTAGCAATCATGGGTTCTTCTGGTTCTGGAAAATCTACCTTACTTAATATTTTAGGAATTTTAGATGAAGCAGATGAAGGAGTCTACGAACTTGATGGTAGGGAGATTAAAAATCTAAATGAAAAAGTTGCTGCTAAATACCGTAACAAGTTTCTTGGTTTTATATTTCAATCTTTTAATTTAATAAATTATAAATCTGCATTAGATAATGTTGCGATGCCTTTATATTACCAAGGTGTAAAGCGTAATATTCGTATGGAAAAAGCAATGCATTACCTTGAAAAAGTAGGTCTTGCAGATTGGGCAACTCATTTACCAAATGAACTTTCAGGAGGGCAAAAACAACGTGTGGCTATAGCCAGAGCTTTAGCTAGTGATCCAAAAGTGTTATTGGCAGATGAGCCTACAGGAGCTTTAGATAGTACTACTTCGTATGAAGTGATGGAACTTATTCAAGGGATTAACGACGAAGGAAAAACAATATTAGTAGTAACCCATGAAGATGATATTGCGCACATGTGTAAGCGTATTGTACATCTAAAAGATGGAGTAATCATTGAGGATACAAAAGTTGAACAAGTAAGAGTTAAAGATAAATCTCATGTTTAGTTTAGAACGCTGGCAAGAAATATTTGAAACCATTCGTAAAAATAAACTACGAACATTCCTTACGGGGCTTTCCGTAGCATCTGGAATTTTTATATTGGTAATTTTATTAGCGATCGGTCAAGGAATGCAGAATGGAATCGCTCAAGAATTTGAAGAAGATGCGAAAAATAGAATTGACGTTTGGACAGGAGTCACTTCTGAAAGCTTTAAAGGACTAAACCCAGGGAGATATATACAATTAACAAATCAAGATTATGATCTAACTACAGCTAAAAATATTGATCAGTTAGAATATAAGTCGGGAGTGTTTAGAAGATGGTCCGGACTTACAAGTTATAAAAATGAAACAGGAAGTTATCGTATTGAAGGAATTCGCGGTAACTATCAATTTTTAGAAAATGCATCCTTAACAAGCGGAAGATTTATCAATCAAAGCGATCTTGATAATTATGAAAAAGCAGCAGTAATTGGATATCGAGTTTACAAAGATTTGTTCGACGGAAAAGAAGCAGTTGGAGAGTATATTGAGATTAATGGGATTAAATATAAAGTAGTTGGTGTTTATACTGACCCTGGTGGAGAACGTGAAGAAACACGAATCTTTATTCCTATCACTACAGCACAAAGAGTCTATAATGCAGGTGAGAATATTCGATTTATGAGTTTTACTTTAACTCCTGAAGCAACTTTCGAAGAATCTTTAGCTGCTTCAGAGCTATTTACTGCTCAAATGGAGTCAGATTTAAAAACAAGGCATATTGTTTCACCAACCGATACCAGTGCAATAGAGATTAATAATACATTAGAAAATGCAAAACGATTTTTCGATTTAATGGATATGATTCGTTGGTTCTTTTGGGGTGTTGGTATTTGTACAATCATAGCAGGTGTTGTGGGTGTAAGTAATATCATGTTGATTATTGTAAAAGAACGTACAAAAGAAATAGGAATTCGAAAAGCTATTGGAGCTCAACCAATTTCAATCATTGGTATGATTCTTCACGAATCAATATTTGTAACTGCAATCGCAGGATTTCTTGGATTGTTTTTTAGTTTGTTTGTTTTAGAAATAGTAGGTCCATTAATTGAAACAGATTACATTAGAAATCCTTCAGTAGATTTTGGAGTTGCAATAACCACCGTAATAATTTTAGTTTTTGCAGGAGCATTAGCAGGATTTATACCTGCCTATAGAGCTTCTTCAATTAAACCAATTGAGGCCTTAAGAGATGAGTAATTTATTCAGTAGAGATAGTTGGTCAGAAATCATTGAAGCATTAAGCGCCAATTGGTTTAGAACCTTATTGACTTCTTTTGGAGTACTTTGGGGAATCTTTATACTCGTTATTTTATTAGCAGCAGGAAAAGGTCTAGAAAATGGAGTAAAACAAGGCTTCGATGGTATGGCAACCAATTCAATGTTTATGTGGGCACAAACTGCTTCAAAACCCTATAAAGGATTGCCTAAAGGAAGAAGATTTAGATATAAAATAGAAGATGTAGAAGCAATACGTCAAGCTGTGCCAGATTTAAGATACATTTCGCCACGTAATCAATTAGGTGGATTTAGAGGTTCAAATAATGTGGTAAGAGGATTAAATACTGGAGCTTTTAATGTGTATGGAGATTATCCAGAATTTATAGAACAGCAACCCATGGATATTACTTCAGGGCGTTTTATAAATTATTCAGACATCAATGAGAAACGAAAAGTTGCTATTATTGGAAGTGGAGTTTATAAAGCACTATATGAAGCAGATGAAGAAGCCATAGGAACCTATATTAAGATTAATGGAGTTAATTTTATGGTAATTGGCACCTATAAGAAGAAATCGAACGATGGCGATGCTGAAGAAAATCAGAAAGAGATTTTTGTGCCTTTTACAGCATTTTCTCAAGCATTCAATATGGGAAATAATGTAGGATGGATGGCAATTACCGCTGTTGACGGAACTTCAATCACACAATTAAAAGATCAAATTTTTGATGTAGTAAAAGAAAGGCATTCCATTCACCCAGAAGATGATCGAGCGATTGGCCATTTCGATTTATATCAAGAATACAGCAAGATTAATGGACTTTTTACTGCATTAAATTTTGTTGCATATTTTGTAGGAATACTTGTGCTACTATCAGGTATTATTGGAATTAGTAACATTATGCTAATCGTTGTAAAAGAAAGAACCAAAGAAATTGGAATTAGAAGAGCATTGGGAGCAACACCATGGAGTATTAGAACTCAAATATTATTAGAGTCTATTTTTTTAACGATTATATCAGGAATGGCAGGAATCGTTTTAGCTTCTGGTTTATTAGCTTTAGCGAATAGTATATTAGATAGCATGGATACATCTACAATGATGTTTGCAAATCCTTCAGTGAATATGGGAGTTGTATTAATTGCATTAGCCATTTTAATTGTTTCAGGCTTATTAGCTGGTTTAATTCCAGCACAAACAGCCATCAAAATAAAACCAGTAGAAGCTTTACGCACAGAATAATTTAAATATTAATATTTCAAAAAAATGAAAAAGACCGCAACCATTATAACATTAGTAGCTATTGTAGTATTATTTACAATTGCTATGATTTGGCTTTATTCAAAAAATCAAGAGGATCCTATAGTCTATGATACTAAAAATGCTTCCGTTGAAACAATAGTCAAGAAAACGGTGGCTACAGGAAGTATTGTTCCGAAGGAAGAAGTATTAATTAAACCTAATATTTCTGGAATTATAGATGAAATTTTTGTTGAAGCTGGTGATATTATTGAAGCGGGCGATTTAATTGCAAAAGTTAAAGTGGTACCTAATGTTTCATCATTAAATAGTGCAAAGACCAATATAAATGGTGCTAGAACTCAAGTTGAAACAGCTAGGCTGGCTTTTGAAAATCAGAAAAGTATTTTTAATCGCCAAAAAGAATTGTTTGAAAAAGGAGTAATTTCTGCAAATGAGTTTGATACTGCTCAACTATCTTATAACCAAGCACAACAACGTTATAAGCAAGAACAGGTAAATTTAACGGGAGCTCAGCAAACTTTTGATATTGTTAAAACAGGAACGACAAGAGGTATGGGAGCTTCAGCAAATACTGAAATTAGAGCAACTGTTTCTGGAATGGTACTAGATGTTCCAGTTAAAACAGGGAATCAAGTGATTGAATCAAATAACTTTAACGATGGAACAACCATTGCTACTTTAGCAGATGTTGATAAAATGATTTTTGAAGGTAAAGTAGATGAAAGTGAAGTAGGTAAAATTAAAGAGAATCTGCCTTTAGAAATTACAGTTGGAGCAATTGAGAACAAAAAATTTGATGCCGTACTAGATTATATCGCGCCAAAAGGAGTAAACGAAAATGGAGCCATTCAGTTTGAAATTAAAGGAACTTTAAGTAAAAAGGATACTACATTTATTAGAGCTGGACTAAGTGCCAATGCTTCAATTATTCTTGCAAGAGCAGATAGTGTTTTAACAGTTAAAGAAGCATTAGTTCAATATGATCCAAAGACACAAGACCCTTTTGTAGAAATTGAAGTTGGTGATCAAAAATTTGAAAGAAGAGATGTAACCCTAGGGATTAGTGATGGGATTAATGTAGAAATTAAAGAAGGTGTTACAAAAGAAGAAAATATAAAAATTTGGAATATTATAAAAGCTGCCCCAGATTTTAACGGAGGAAACTAATTTTAATACAAATTCTTGTAACAATTTTAACATTTAAAAGACAAATTCAACAACAACAATTAATATGAAAAAGTTAGTCATTTTATTTTTATTCCTAAGTATAGGTTTTTCAGTTAATGCTCAAAATAAAAAATGGACCCTACAAGAATGTGTTGAGTATGCATTAAAGAATAATATTTCTGTAAAGCAATCTGAATTAGATTTAAAACTTTCAGACATTGAAAAAAGCGATGCTATTGGTAATTTTTTACCAACTTTAAATGGAAGTGCTAGAGTGTCAGAAAATATAGGTTTAAGTTTTAATCCAGCAACAGGAAATGCTGAGACTGAAAAAACACTATCGGCATCTGGAGGATTAAATGTTGGGGTAAATATTTTTAATGGGTTGCGAAACTATAGACAATTACAAAGAGCAAAACTATCACAGTTAGCTTCACAATATAACCTTGATAAAATACAGGATGATATTGCTTTGTTTGTTGCTAATAGTTATTTGCAAGTCCTTTTAAATAAGGCAAATTTAAAAGTAATTCAATCTCAAAACGAAGTAACCCAACAACAAATTAGTAGAACGAATGATTTAGTAGATGCTGGTGTTCTTCCTAGAGGGGATTTATTAGAAATTAAAGCAACAGATGCAAGTGAAAAACAACGTATTGCAGTATCTGAAAATACGGTTACAATTTCACTAATTAGTCTAGCACAATTATTATTAGTGAAAGATTATTCGACTTTTGATATTGTTGAAGACGATTATAATATTATCGATGATGGTTTTTCTTCAAAAAATGTAGATGAAGTGATAACAGCAGCGAAAGAAAACAGATTTGAAGTTAAAATAGCTGAAAAGGATGTTGAAATGTCTGAAAAAGATCTTCAAATTTCTAAAGGAGCTTATTTACCTTCACTTTCTGGTTTTTTTGGATATAACACAAATTATACAGATGCTAGTCCTTTAGATTTTGTTGACCAATTATCTCTAAACGATGGAGTGAATTATGGTGTGTCTTTAACAGTACCTGTTTTTAATGGTTTTTCAGTGCGAAATAATGTAAAACGAAATAAGATAAACGTATTACGTAGTGAGTTTCAGTTAGAACAAGCAACTCTTGATTTAGAATCTAATGTATATCAAGCATTCGTAGATACGAAAGGAGCATTAAAATCGTATGAAGCCGCTTTAGCCGCATTAGAATCTCAAAAATTAGCATATCAATATGCAAAAGATCGTTACGATGTTGGTTTAACAAATGCCTTTGACTTTAGTCAATCTAAGCTTCGTTACGATAATGCACAAATAGAAGAAAATCGCTCTAAATATGATTATATTTTTAAATTGAAAGTATTAGAATTATATTTCGGAGTACCTCCAACAGAACTTAAATTTTAGTTATGAAGAAAAAAACAATTATTTGGATAGGTTCAATAGCAGTATTACTATTGATTTTATTAGTGGTTGGTAAAAAACAAGGTTGGTTTGGTAAAAGTGGACACTTTAAAGAAGTTGAAATTACCAAAATCGAGGCAATGAATATAACTGAAACAGTTGCAGCAACAGGTAAAATTCAACCAGAAGTAGAAGTAAAACTTTCTTCTGAGGTTTCAGGAGAAATAATTGAACTTCCAGTTAAAGAAGGCCAACAAGTTAAAAAAGGAGATTTATTAGTTAAAATTAATCCCGATTTAATTCAGGCAGTTGTAAATCAATCACAATCTGGATTACAAAATATGAGAGCTCAATTAGCGCAAGCTGAAGCAAGTCTTAAAAACTCAAGATCAAATTATTCACGAAGCAAAGAACTTTTTGAAAAAGGGGTAATTTCTAAATCAGATTGGGATAATGCAGTAGCAGACTTCGAGAGAGCTCAAGCAAGTGTAAAATCTATGTATTATAATGTGCAAAGTGCTGCTTCTACGGTAAAACAGTCGAAAGACAATTTATCTCGTACATCGATTTATGCTCCAATGGATGGAACTATTTCAAAATTATCTGTTGAGCTTGGTGAACGTGTTGTTGGAACAGCTCAAATGGCAGGTACAGAAATTGTTAGAGTTGCCAATTTAAATAACATGGAAGTTGAGGTAGATGTTAATGAAACAGATATCGTGAAAGTGAATATTGGTGATTCTACTTTAGTTGAAGTAGATGCATATTTAAAAAGAGAGTTTAAAGGAATTGTAACTGAAATAGCAAACTCTGCAGAAAATGCAATGTCTGTAGATCAAGTAACTAATTTTAAGGTAAAAGTTAGAATAGTGCCTGAATCATATAAAGACCTAACAAAAGATAAACCTGAACATTATTCTCCTTTTCGACCTGGAATGACAGCAACAGTTGATGTTATTGCCGATAAAAAAGAAGAAATTATAGGGGTTCCAATTAGTGCAATAGTAATTAAAACAGATACCTCTTCAACTAAAAAGAAGAAAGTAAAAAAAACAGAATCTGAAAATGTTGAAAAATTTGAATGTGTTTTTGTGAGAGAAGGGAATGAAGCAAAATTACGCATTGTAGAAACTGGAATTCAAGATGATTCGAATATTGAAATTATTTCAGGACTAACAGCAGAAGATGAGGTGGTAACGGGGCCATATACAGTTGTTACAAAATCATTAAAACCTGGAGATAAAATAGAACAAATAACTTCCGAAGAGGAGGACAGTGATAAAGAAGACGAGTAATGGCAACAATTTTATGTCTTGAAACATCTACAACAAATTGCTCAGTAGCGCTTTCAGTTAATGGAAGCGTTATTGCATTAAAAGAAGATAATAGTAAACAGTATTCTCATGCTGAACGATTACATGTTTTTATTGAAGAAGTTTTAGCAGAATGCAATATCAAAAAAGATGATTTAGATGCAATTGCGATTAGTAAAGGTCCTGGATCTTATACTGGACTTCGAATTGGTGTTTCTGCAGCAAAAGGGCTTTGTTTTGCTTTAGATGTTCCTTTAATATCAATACCAACCTTAGAGATTTTAGCAAATCAATTACAAATTGAAAACGGACTTATAATTTCGATGTTAGATGCTCGGAGAATGGAAGTATATTCTTCAGTTTATAATAAAGAAATCATTGAAGTTAGAGAAACCAAAGCTGAAGTGTTAGATGAAACTTCTTTTGTTTCATATTTAGATAAAGAAGAAGTTTATTTTATTGGTAATGGTGTTGAGAAATTTAAAGCTTTATGCAATCATAAAAATGCAATATTTATAGAAAATAGGTTGCCTTCCTCTAAAGAAATGGCAATTATTGCGGAATATAAACATAAAAAAAGCGACATCGAAGATGTCGCCTATTTTGAGCCTTACTATTTAAAAGATTTTAAAGCATATTAGCATCGCAATATTTAAGGGCTTTCATTAATCCTTTTTCGGTAGTAACGTTAATTTTAGTCTTCTTTATATAAGTTTTAATTCCTTTATTTAACTCGCTAAGTGATTTAATGATTTTATTTTTAGAAGTAGGAATTTCATTCATTTTTCCATCGACCGTTTTATAGTAATAAACAGGCTTGTCTTTAAACGAAGCTGGAAGATCTCTTTCAAATGAAGTTTTTGCTTTTTTTGCTGGATAAAACTTTTTAATTAATTTTTTATAAAGCATTACATTTTTTCCTTTTTGTAATTCTAAAAAATAACCTCCTTCAGAAATACCTTGAATTTTTGTTAGGTATACATACTTTTTATTAAGTATCGTAATGTGTATGTCTGGTGTCTTAGTTAAAGCTTTTAATTTTGTTTCATCATCATTAGGGTATTCCTTAACTTCTATCTCATCAGCATATATATTATATCGTAAAGAAGTATTGGGTGCTGTAAGCTTATTTTTTATATAAATATCACCCATCAAAAAGTTAGGGTTGTTATAAGGAGTTCCGTCATAAACTTCTTCATAGTCTAATGCAAAACTATTTCTAGAAATATGATCGAACATTACAGCATTCTTTTTCGTTTGCATTTTTCCATCTTGTGCATTCATTTCAGAAAATGAAATGATACTAAGTAAAGAAAATAGAATTAATTTTTTTTTCATTGTATTTAAATTAAATATGAGCAATAATTGATACTGTAAAAGTAAACAAGATTAGAGGTTTAAAAAAATGTTATCTCACGGTATATATATAAAAGGGGTCGGTATTTATAAATGCCGACCCCTTTTATTTTGAAGAAATGTTAAATTATAGTGAATTGTAATATTCAACAAGTTTTCTCATCCCTTTTTCATTTTTAATATGAACTTTATTTTTCTTCACAAAAGCTTTTAAATCTTTTTTATGTGAACCAAAAGCTTCAATTCTTTTATTTTTTGAATTAGGTAATTCAATTAAATTCCCTTCTTTATCTAATAAAAAGTAAGATTCATATTCCTTATACATTGCTTGAGTATCTACTGCCATAGAACTATATGCTTTCTGAGCAGGTACAAACTTCTTTTTTATCTTTTTAACGAATGACATGTTTTCATTTTTGTGTAATAAGATAAAATAACCATGTGCTACATTCGTATTGGTAGGAAGCATAAAAATAAATTCTTTAATTCCTGTTTTAATTGTCAAACTACTTTTTTTGAAAAGTGTGTTTACAATATCACTAATAGGTGTAAGACTATTTTTAATCTCAAATTCGTCTTTATTTGCATTGTATCTAAGACTTTTATTTGAAGCTAATAGTTTGTCATTTTTATAAATATTACCACTAATAAATGCTTCGTTAAAATAAGGTGACCCCGTATAATTAGTTGAGTTTTCTTTTAGGTTTATTGTTCTATTCGATATAAACTCACCTTCAATTTTATTGTTAAATGATTGTTGTGAAGAAACAGTAAAGCTTATTAATAACAATAAAATTAGGTAAAATGGAGAGGTTCTTTTTTTCATTTGTATTTTGATTTATTTTTGATTTAGAATTATATAACAGGCAAATCTATTTATACCCTACGTTTCCCTACGTTATATAAATGTTAAAAAATATTAGAAGTGTAAATGAAATGAATTTTCATTTATCATAAGGAAATCCCTATCAAAGTTAACTTTGCCGTTAAAGATTTACGAAATGTTATTTAAACAAAGAATTATAGTAATTGATTAATCGTATTAGATCTTTTTCTTCTTTAATATTAACCTTAGCTTTTTTAGCAAAACTTTTAAGCTCATTCTTTTTTTCTTTAAATACATTATAAAACTTTGAGCTTTTACTTGGTAATTCATAGAATTTACCATTATGATCTACTAAATAAAAAGTGTTTGTAGTTGTAAATTTTGCAGGTCTATCTCTGTCATAACTTGTAACTGCGGGTTTAGCTTTTTGAAAGCTTATGTTTGATTTTTTATATAATTTAAACCTTCCTTCTTGTACTAATACATTGAAATAGTTGCCGTTTTCTTCGGAACCATCTAAAGGAATAGATACATAAATACTTTTTGCAATTATAATTGTATAATCTTGGTTTTTAATAAGTGCAGAATACTCTTTTGCATCCTCATTTTCTTTAATTTCTATTTCATCAGAATAGATATTATATCTTAATAACAAATTATTCTTTAATACTTTTTCGTTTTGATAAATAGATCCTGACAAAAAATTGTTGTTAGCATATGGTGAGCCTTCAATATTACTTTTGCTTTCATCATATAGGCCTTCAAAATCATTTAGTTGTTGCATGTCTATAGTTCGAACCGATAGCCTATAATTAAATTTATCACTTTGAGAAAATACAGGATAAATGATAGTGCTTAATAATAAAAATAAAACTGCCTTTTTCATATTAATTTGTTTTTATAAATGTTTTTAATGCTTTTTGAGTGTCACTTTCAGGTAATTTACAAGTATTATTGACACAGATATAAATTAATGTCTCCTCTTCAATAAATCGTAAATTTAAAAGAGGAAGTTTATTGTTTTCAGAAATACTTCCAGCGATTAACTTGTTTGGAATGTAATATGAATTTATTTCTGAAGTTTTTTCAAGTGCATTTTCCCCAACGGTAACAATTTCATAATATTTAGATTGGTAATTAGCTAATAAATCTAACCAGTTTGAAAATCCACTTGGATACGATTCCATTTCTGGAAGAATATTTTTTAGCATCTGTCTTGCTGTTTCTTCATATTTCTGATTGTCAAAATGATGAGAAAGAACATACAAGTTTTTTGCCATGATTGAATTTGAAGCAGGAATTACATTGTCTCGATATTCAATATTTCTAGTTACTAATTTTTGATCTTCCTTCGAAGTAAAAAAGAACATACTCTTTTCAGTATCGAAAAAATAAGCATATGAATATTCTGCTAAAGCATTTGCTTTATCAATCCATTGTTGATCTAATGTAACTTCATATAAAGCAATATATGCATCAATAATAGCAGCATAATCTTCTAGATAACCATTTATGGTGCTTTTACCGTCTTTAAAGCTATGAAATAATGCTCCAGATTCTTGTAATTGTTGATTGGCTATAAAATGAGCACTTTTTAAAGCGGCATCTAAGTATTCTTTTTTCTGAAAAGCTTTATAAGCATCAACATGTCCTTTGATCATTAAACCATTCCAAGAAGTTAATGTTTTGTCATCCAACCTTGGAAGAGCTCTTTTGTTTCTATAAGGAAGTAATATGTTTTTCCATTTTTGTTTCTTCTTCTGAATATCTTCAATTGAAATTGAAAATTCTTCAGAAATTGTATTGTCACTTTTCTTTCTTATAAGAACATAGCTGTCTTTTCCCCATTTTCCATAATTATTGATATTATAGTATTCAGAGAAAATCGAAAAATCTTCACCTAATAATGTTTTCAATTCTTCTTTTGTATAGGTATAGTAAACACCTTCTTCTAATTCACCTTGGGCTGTTTCACTATCTGCGTCTAATGAAGAGTAAAAAGCACCTTCCTTATGTGTCATTTCTCTTTTAATAAAGTCTAATGTTTCAAAAACTACTTGTTGGTATAAAGGTTTTTTTGTGATCATGTAAGCATGACTATATAAGCTAACGAGTTGTGCGTTATCGTACAGCATTTTTTCAAAATGAGGAATATGCCATTTTAGATCTGTACTATATCGTGCAAATCCGCCGCCTATATGATCGTAAACTCCTCCATAAGCAATCTTATCTAAAGTCAATAAAACTTGATTTAATAATTCTTCGTCATTATTTTGATAAGCATATCTTAATAAAAATTCAAAATTATTTGGCATCATAAACTTTGGAGCTCTATTGTAACCTCCATTTTTAGTATCAAAGGTTTTCTGCCATGTCGATAAACTATTCGTTAAAGAATAATTAGTTATATCAAGATCATCCGTGTTTAGAGTTATTAGATCCATACTTTTAATACCATCCTCTAAACGATCTGCATAATCAATAAGTTTTTGAGGTTCATTGTTGTATACATCTTGCATTTTCTCTAATGCTTTTACCCAATCATCCTTTTTAAAATAAGTGCCTCCCCAAACTGGTCTTCCGTCAGGTAATGTAATTACATTTAAGGGCCAGCCAGCACTTCCAGTCATTAGTTGAACAGCATTAATGTATATTTGATCAACATCTGGTCGTTCTTCTCTATCAACTTTTACATTAATGAAATTTGCATTCATAACAGCTGCAACAGTAGAGTCTTCAAAACTCTCTTTTTCCATAACATGGCACCAGTGGCAGGCAGAATAGCCTACACTAATAATCATTAATTTTCCCTCTTTTTCTGCTTCCTCTAGCGTAGTTTCATTCCATGCTTTCCAGTTTACAGGATTATGAGCATGTTGTAATAGGTATGGGCTAGATTCATGTATTAAGTCATTAGTATATTGATGAGTTTCCAAGATTTCTTTTTTTGAAGAGTTGCAAGAAATGATAAGTGTTGTTACTAATAAAATTAAGAGTAAATATCGCATGAAAGTTCTTTATAATATACAAAAATACGTTTTTGAAAATTCAAAAACGTATTTAATTAAATAATTTAGAATTAGATAAATGCAGGTTTATTTTACTTCAAAAGTAATTTTAACATTTACACGAAATTCTGTGATATTATCTCCGTCAACACTAGCACTTTGCTCATTAACATAAACAGATCGAATGTTTTTTACACTTTTTGCAGCGTGTTTTACTGCTTGTCTAGTTGCATCTTCCCAACTTTTATTTGAGTTAGCTAAAACTTCAATTACTTTTAATACTGCCATTTTTTTGAATTTTGAAATTAAAAATTAAACGAATTACTAAGTTACGTAATTTCAATAGAAATAAATAGCAAAAACCCGTTGTGCATTTTAAATAATGCTAATTTTAATATTGTTGATGTTCCTATTAAATATAAACCTATTGATAAATTGAATAGTTGTAAGAGCAGTTATCTTAGC
>Ga0209345_10001609_pt1 | contig 26613 bp, 32 predicted proteins | sample Cruoilmetagenom7_FD_187294 | JGI IMG/M metagenome (GOLD analysis project Ga0209345, IMG submission 187294) | Oil polluted marine microbial communities from Coal Oil Point, Santa Barbara, California, USA - Sample 7 (SPAdes) (version 2) | ecosystem: Environmental > Aquatic > Marine > Oil seeps ...
CATCTAAACCGCAGACAAACATTTAAGAAATACCGAGATTCGGCGCTCGCAGAGTGGAGGAAAATTGCAGCTTAAATCCAAGCCAAAATTAAATCTTGCAAACTACTAACTTTCCTCTGACAATGCCGTTGGGTAGTAGCTGACATTTTTCGTCAGGGAATGTTTCGCGGGGCAGACTGGACGGCAATAGATTCTTGTCGTGCTGACAGCGGTGAAGAACCTACCATCAAAGCTTGGGTCGCGCCTCAATCGCGCAGCGTTACATGTCTCAAAGTCTAGCATAGTACTGATTGTAGCAACCCATCATGCTCAATGCCAGACCAGTCGGCTGGTCAGGTCCGAAAACGGCGAGCCTGCAAAAGGCGGACATAGTAAGCCTCCAACTAATTTATTATTCACAACTTAAGGGACTAAAGAATATGAGCGAATATCAATTACATTGTTTAGCTGAATCCGGTAATGCCTATAAGGCAGCCCTGATGCTCGAATTGTGCGGTCTGGACTGGTCATCGATTTTAGTCGATTTTCCTAATGGTGAGATGGGAACAGCGAAATTTCGCCAAAACATCAATCAATTTGGCGAAGTCCCGGTGCTGGCGCATAAGGATCTGCTATTATCGCAAACAGGTGTCATTCTAAATTATCTGTCAGAAAAGACTGGGCAGTTCGGGCCTGCCAATAAGCAGGAAGAATACGAAATCTTGCGCTGGATATTATTCGATAATCATAAATTCACCAGCTATATGGCGACGCGCAGGTTTGCCCTGCGTTTTATGAAAACCGGTGACACCGAAATAACCAACTTTCTGGGCGATAGAGTAAAAAACGCTCTTGAGATAGTCGAAAAACATATGGCCGACAGAGATTTTATTGCCACACCAACACTCTCAATCGCCGACATTTCTATGTGCGGTTATCTCTACTACGGCGATGAATTGGAGCAGAATTTAGGCAGCTATTCAAATATCAACGCCTGGATAGATCGCATCGCGGCAACAGATGGTTGGAAACATCCCTATGATCTGATGCCGCGCGCTTACCCAAGTTAGAGCATTTTAGAGCTCTCTGATTGAGCAGATCCTCAGGTCATAAGTAAGCTGCCAATACCCGATTTAGAGATTCCTGAATGGTGAAGGAAACACTAGGTTTAAGTTTAGCCCGTTGTGTCCGCTATGACGCCTAGAGCAGTCGAAACGTGAGTGTCTTAAACTCGCGCAGTGGGTTCAACTGGTCATCGCAACACATTGGCCGAACCGCTCGCCGAGAGTCTTAAAGCGCCCAAAGAAGGCCGCTGAGTTATAGTCAGATGAGGGGATAAAACATCTGTTTTGTAATCATTGTTCTTAATAGGGTGTGCCTTTGCACCAATCGACTAACAAGTTATCTAAAGCGCAAACCTCATGCACAGTTGACGAGCATCTGGAATCCAAAGTGTTTATTCCATTTAGTCCACGTTATTTTGGCCTCACGGAGTTTTAGAGCAGGAAAATCAAGGCGGCTCACTTAATCGGTTAGTATAAACAGTTTGGGTATAGTGTTTCTGGTGAAATTATTCTCAGGTCATAATCATTGATTATAGTTGACTTTATCAATAATTGATCATATCAATTAAATGTAACGGGAGATGCTAATGTCTGAAAAGCCGTACTCACTACGATCTAGCACCGGATACTGGGTGACGCGCCTTTCCCGGGCACTTGAGGTGAATCTCGAAAAGCGGTTGGCAGTGCATAAAGTTACACGAGCGTCGTGGGCTGTGTTGAGTGCGATCCAACATCACGACAAGACCACCCCAGCCGCACTCGCAAGTTTCATTGGAATCGATAGGGCGGCAATCACGCGTCATTTAGATCGGCTCGAAAAACAGGGGTTGGTGCAACGATGCCGAAGTACGACTGACCGACGTGTGGTAAATATCAAGCTGACGCAAAAGGGCTTCAACCTAATTCCAGAGCTTGCGACAGAATCCGTGGCGACCAATACCAAGTTCGCAGCAGGTCTCACCCAGTCAGAAAATGACACTGTGCAGGCGATAATTAAGAAGATGTTATTAAATAATGACGCCGTTATCGCCGATCTCTAGGCGTCAAATCGGCCTTAAATTCAAAGCAAGAAAGAAGGAGAATTAGCTATGAAGAAGTTCCTCAAATCAGCGATGTTTATTGTAGGGTTGTTATTTTCTACGCAGGCTTGTGCTAGTCAAAAATTTCCAACCAATACGCCAGTTGGTGGTGAGACATTCGGCCATAGCGTAACGGAAATTGGTAACGGTATTTACGTATTTCGTTGGTGGGTTTACCGGAACATTTTTATTGTTACCGATGATGGTGTCATCGTTACGGATCCAATGAATCCTAAGGCGGCAAAATTGCTGCAAGCAGAAATCCGCAAAGTAACGGACAAGCCTGTAAAATATGTTGTTTACAGCCACAATCACCACGACCATATTTCCGGGGGTATAATCTTCGGGCAAGAGGGGGCAAAATTCGTCGGCCATGAAAACGTATTGAAAGAGCTTGGCGACCTTCCGAGTGCGGTTACGCCGCTCCCAGATATAACCTTCAGTGACCGTTACGAATTGACCTTGGGAAACAGGACGCTGGAGCTTGAATATTACGGCCCCAACCACGGAGAAAGCCTTGTAACTATGCGGCTGCCTAAAGAAAAAATCCTGTTCGTTGTTGACATAGTCACACCTCGGCGGGTTGCTTTTCGCGCAATGCCGGATTTTTGGCCTGATGAATGGATCAGGAGCCTCAAGGAAATCGAGGCAACAGACTTTGACTATGTGATATCTGGCCATGGGCCAAATACCGAGCCTGCTATCGATACTGCAAAGGTGGTGATGGAACAAAGAGTATATCTTGAAGATCTGATGGCGGCGGTTAAGAAGGCAATGGATACAGGCGTACACAACCCGGATGAACTGCGCAAATCCGTAAAGCTTCCTAAGTATAAGGATTGGCGATATTACGATGAATGGTTACCGATGAACGTAGAACGAATCTGGTCATTCTATCACATGGGTTGGTGACACTGTTACTTGTTCAACACTGTACCTCCATATCAGGCGTTTACGAGCGGCTTAAAATCGCCCAATGTAAGACACTGGGATGAGGTTTATTGCCGGGGGTTTAGTTGAAATTGTGTCCCCCCATAAAACAATAGCGCTGTGCTGTGATTGCTAAGGTTTTACCATACTAGGATATGCCCAACCTATAGGTACATGCTGAGATGTTGTTCAATACGGCGAAGTAGACGTAATCCGCATTGGCGCTGGGATGCGTTTATCTTTGGATTGGCGATTTTGTTGAAAATATCGCGGTACAATCCGTGTAGCTCTTGTTTAGATTTCGCTGATAATTCAAATGTAGCTGACAATCGCATTTCATTCTCCTGTTTCTTAAGAGACTTCGATGAGCGAAGCCTTTCTCTCCCCAACCACATGGAGAAAGGCAACCGGACGGCGATAGACGTAAGAAAGTGGCAAAATAAATCTATTGATCTGTTTGAAGAAAAGCGGTGACAGCTAAAAGCTGCCGCATGTTGGATGCACGCAAGCGTGCAAATAAAACCCGAATACCAAGCTTAATCCGAAGCCTCAGACGTTTTTCCAATAGCCCCGCCCCGTGTTGGCCCGCACCAAGAGGCCGTGTGACAAGGGACGCTACGCGCTTGTTTTGACAAGCGGGGCTGTGGAACGCCTGCGTTTCGGAAATCTCTCGTCAAAAAATCACGGCGCGTATTTCATGTGCTTATAAAACCGTGATTAGAAGATTTTGACGCTCGCCGCTGGGCAAGGGTTTATGTGAACGGCTCATGCCTAAAGGTTAGGGTGAGTGACAGTTTACGTGAACTTGAGACCAAGGAGTGTCATATGACAATACAATATATAAATCTAAATGACCTAAAAATTGCGCGTGAAAATACCCGTAAAACTAGGCAAGCAGAGCAAATTAAAACACTGGCGACGTCCATTGAAACAATGGGTATCTTGCACATGTTGGTAGGATATAAAGAAAAGGGGAGTGTATATATTACAGATGGTGGTTCTCGCCTAAAAGCGTTGCAGCTCATCGCAAAAAACAAGAAAGATATGGGAAAACTCATAACAGAAGTTCCTGTAAATATTTGTCTAAAAAACAGGCAATAGATGTTTCCCTGACAGCTAATCTTGTTACGAGCGCCATGACACCCGCAGACCAATACACAGCGTTTCATAAACTCCACCACATTGAAAATGTGCCTGTCGCTGAAATTGCTAAGCGGTATTATGTTGATAGCCCAACTGTAAACCGCATCTTGAAATTAGCTTCATTGGCTAAGCCAATATTTGAGGCGTTCAAAAAAGGGGGCATCACACTTGATGTAGCAAAAGCCTATGCAGGGTGCGGGGATGCAGACAGGCAACTTACCGCGTTCAAAACTTGCGGTGTTAATGCCACTGCCCATTCAGTTAGGTTAGCGTTGCGCGAAAATACCTATCTTGCGGATTCTGCGTGTGTCGCATTCGTCACTTTGGACGCTTATGTCGAAAAGGGCGGTGTTGTTGAGGAAGATTTGTTTGAAGAAAAAACTGTTCTGCTTAATGGAGAAATTATTGATAAGCTGATGGTCAGTGCAATAGAAGCACACACCCAATCACTTATGGAACAGGGTTGGAGCCAAGTTACATATTACGATAGCAGACAGGAATATTATGATGCTTCCCAAAAACAGGGAAGTCGTATCTGGCAGACATGTAAGCCCAATAAAAAGCATCAAGCCAAACTGGACTCTTTGTCTAAACGCATTGAGAAGATGGGTTATTATTGGGACTTGAACGAAAAACAGCGCAGCACCTACAAAAAATTGGAAGCGGAATATAAAGCCCTTGAACAATCCGTCTCTAGTTTTTCTGATGAAGATATGAATAAAGGCATTTGTCTGTGGTATTTTGATGAGAGCGGAGCGCAATACGGCACTTATGCCTTGCCAGTCCAAAAATCAAAGCCAGATACAAAACCCAAAGAACAGCGAGATTATTCAGAAAGTTTTGAAAGAGAGGTCTTAGCGGCATCAGGTGATGCCCTTATGGAGCATTTAGCCCTAAACCCCAATGTTGTAACAACCGCCATGACCATTGCCGCACTGGAATGCGCCCAACTGCCTTGTGTTAATTTCTCCATGAAACCCCACGGCAGGCGCTAATTTAATCGTGGGCAAGATGAGCAATCAGAAAATGGTGTTGATATCTACAGCTATACCCAACCCGCAGATACGATAAAGCGGGTCAAGGAACTGGTAGCCATGACCGAAGCTGAGCGACAAACCATACTGGCCACTCTTATGCGTCAGGCCTTTACGATGGGTGAGAAATATACTGACCAAAGTGACCAGATGGCACTTTATCAGTATGCGGCAGAGCAATCTAAATTCTCTTTGCCTGATTATTGGAAGTTTGGCGAAAGCGAACTTAGTTGTCTGACTAAAAATCAGCTACTTCGCATTCTTGGTACATTTGGCCTTAGCGCAAACTCTTTTTCTAAAGCCAAGAAATCAGAACTTGTGACAGTTGCGGCGCGGTATGCACAGAAGCAAAACTGGACACCAGAGTTTGTGCGGTTAGATGAAATATCTAACCCAGATAAAATCATCACCATCACTACTGATAAAGCCGCGACACCTCAAAAGAAAAAGGCGGCTTAAAGCGGATTATAAATTTCTGGCAAGTCCTCTTCCAAGGACTTGCTAGTTTTATGAATTCGTTTTCTCGCAAGTATTTGCACAATCATATATAATAAATCAAAGGGGCAATCATGAGAAATACAAAATTTATAGAAATGGCACGACAGTTCAAAGTAGAACAAAAACATTTGGGCAAGTTTTATGTGCAGCCGTTTGACCGCTGTAGAGAATTTTTGCTTGAAGCCACTAAAACCGCCGCCAAGGACAGAGACGGGAAACCAATTTTTTATACCGCATTGAAACGCTCTACGCGCTCAGGACTTACACATGCTTACTCAATTCATTATTTCAATGATGTATCGGGAGAAATGCAAAGCCTTAATTACGTTGCTTCTATATTGCTCAATCAAAGATTAGATGGACAACAGCGATATATTATCACCCGTACTGCGGATTATCCCGCAGGAAAAACTTAATATGGGCATTGTCGAAATGGATTACATTCGGAAAGCGACAAAGTACAGACCATATCACGCATAAGGAACTTTAATTCATCAGTTATCGCCTTTAATCAAGTGGCACATTTGGGCACAATTTGGGCACAGTTGGGAGCCTAAATTAGCGATTTACAGCGATATCAGGCGATGTTATGAAAATATACGCCGATTTAATATTTTAACCAACGGTGTGACCAAGTGTCTGTAAATACAAGGTTTTTATTAAATATCTGAGGAATAAAATGGTGGACGATACTGGGATTGAACCAGTGACCCCTACAATGTCAAGACAGCCATTAATGGTCTAAACCATTGAAATAACTAAATTTATCAAATCACAACAGATCATAACACCTCAAAAAAACCCAATAAAAACAAGGGTTATGTCATACGTTGCGTGTGAATTACGTGTGAGTGGATAATGCTGCCTTGCGTTCAATTAAAACCGATCAGCGATTTTTTCAGATCAATTTACTTCATGCTAATTTAAAAGTAAGGAGCTATTGCCTTTGTCATTAGCCAATTTATAAGCTAATAGATGAATAAAAAGGGTGGAGTTTAAAGTGGCAGTTGATAATATAGAGCCAAGCAAGCTATTATTAGATATAAACAATCCGCGCTTTGGATTATCTAGTAACACTAGCCAAGAAGACGCGCTACAGTATTTGTTCGAAACAAGTGACATTAAAGAGCTTTGGTTTTCCATAATGGAAAATGGCTTTCTGACTTACGAACCTCTGGTTGCCTACCAGCCAGACCCAGATGTTGAAAAGTATATTGTTGTTGAGGGTAACCGCCGATTAGCAGCGGTATTATCTCTACTTGACCCAGCTATTATATCTGCCTTTTCTAAAGCTGGTGTACCGACTGTACCTCCCGAGCATACGGATAGTCTAGATAAGCTACCTGTTACCATTATCACACATCCCGATGACGCGGATGAGTATATTGGCTTTCGTCATGTTAATGGGTCTCGCAACTGGGAGCCATTAGCCAAGGCTCGCTTTGGGTTGAGACTTTTAAACAAGTTACGCGAACGCTCCAAAAAATCCGGTGAAAACAAGTCTGATAAAGAAATAGTGACAATTCTTGCGCGCCAAATTGGTGACCAACCGACCCAAATGACTAGGAATTTATTTGCTTACAAAGTATTACAACAAGCTATGGAACTTCAGTTACTGCAAGACGATTTTTTAGAGAAAACAAAAAATGATTTTTCACATTTGTATTCCATTCTCAGCAATCCAGCCACACGCGGCTACATCGGCTTAGGGCACAAACCGCTGAAACCAGAACAAATACAGGATAACCCTATACCTCCTTCTCACGCGAGAAAACTAGAATTCTTGATGACTTGGTTGTTTGGGTCTGCGGATGGAGAAACGCCCTCCGTAATACTAAGCCAAGGTCGTGATAGGCCTATTTTGCAAAAAATTATTGCATCGCCAGACGGACTAATAACTTTGGAAGAAACAGGTGATTTTCTAATTGCAAAAAGCATGGCCGGTATAAATATTGAAGACTGGATGAGTGCCGTATTTGATTTGAGCAACAAAACTAAAAGAGTGTGGGATGATATAGTTGATGACATATCCAGCGAAGACAAAGTAAAAGCTACTAAGTCCCTTCAAAGTACCATATCGCGCATAACAAAAATTGTGCGCGTACTAGAAGAATAAAGGCTACTGATTTCAATGGCTGAATTCTATTCTATTAGTTCTGTGGAGCATGTTGAAGAAGCGGCAATTATTGCTGAAATTCAAGCAATACTTAGTGGTGAATTTAATTTATCAGAAATGCCGTTTGACCGTGATCTTCTTAGTGCATCGTTTCTCGCAAAAAAGAAAAAAGAGGGCGTTGCGGCAGATGAGATAACCTACTTAGAAAAAGAACCCGAAACTTGCTTTCAAGATGCTAGAAGTAATATGGAGGGTGACATTGCATTACATTTAGCGGAATGCGCTACGCTACTAGGCCATCATTTTCCATTCAAAATATCGGGAAAGAAAAGTTCAATAATTACGCCTAAAGAAGATATTAGCCCAGTTGGAATGGCATATATCTGGTTTAGAATTTATATCTTATCCATTTCTGGGCATGACTATATACAATTTGACGATTCTTCAACTACCAAAAAGAAAAAAGAAAGTGTGATCTTCAAGAAGAATTTTGCCAAAGTTTTTGAGTATCTGGCTGCTTTTGCAGTTTCTGGAAAATATGGTAATACAGTTTGGATGACCGCATCTTCCCGTAGTGGAAGAAAATATCGTAAAATATTAAAAAACATCTGCAACCACATCGGAGCAGGTAAGGTGAAAAAATATAAACACCTGCTGGCAAACCAAAAAAGTACGAATGATGGGCGATATGACATCATTGTTTTAACTACGCCTCGTAACTTGATTAGGAATGATTCTGAACTCTATTTAGTACAAGCAACGATTCAGAAAACTGGCTTAAAGATCAAAACAATGACACAAACGGAAATTACGTTTTTCAATGACTTTTTTGTAACGCAATTACAATATGCCAAGCATGGTATTTTAGTTGTACCGCATCAATTCAACGCCCTACATAAAAGCGAATGCGGAACAGCAAATTGCGTATATATGCCCCGCACCCAGATAATGGAAAACCTAAGTAGCGTACCTCAAACTGGTTTGATAAATGACATTGGCAATCTGTTCGTTCAAACATATTCAAATATAGAAACTCAGTTTCCCTACCAAAGGTTCTAGCAATCTGCCATAATCTAAACCGCAATTGCAAATGGCTTAATCAAAAGCTCATTTTGCCTACGCTTATTCTGTAAAGAATAAACCACCTCTAAATCATGTACAGATGACTGCTTGTAAATATCGCTGATGAGCGGACAATCGTCATATGTCACAATCCAATGCGGTATAATTCCTGTTTGTAGAAATACAGCAAGTTGACGATGTTTTTTCTCAGTCATCAAATTCAGATACAATTTTCCACCCGCCCCTACATACGGAGGGTCAACAAAAAAAAGCGTCTTGTCATTGTATTGATTTTTGCTCGCCCTTTTTAGATAACTGAGACCATCCAAATTACTAAGCGTAATTTTGTCTTCATTGTCACCAAGCCATGATATTCTACGGACTAATTCCTTCTTGTTAAAACGTGCATCAAGTTTCCATTCACCCGCTTGCTTGTATCCACCAATCGGTCCCGCCCTTAGTATTATTCCTGAACGATTTGTGCGGTTTAAGAAAAACGTGGCAAACCCGAGATCAAAGATGCTTGTGGCAGTCTTTGGATATGCAACAATTTCCGCATACTTGCGCCATGATTTCATGTCCACTTTGACACGGGTCAGTTCATTAAGGAAACGCTCATTTTCCTTTACCATTGAGTGCCAAGCCGAATAAATTCGTGCATCCGCATCATTTATTCGAATACGGGATACTATACCCGCCGACAAAAGTCGTATGGCCGCGCCTGCGCCGCCCGCATAAGGCTCTCCATACTGTGGGGATGTAATTCCAGTTTTTTTTATTTCGTTGCGTAAATATTCATAGAGGAACGATTTCCCCCCCGGGTAACGAAAGGGGGATTGAATAATCCGAGTTGTGCCGTTTTTGTTAATCATACCTCTACCCGCCTAGCTATAAGGCGAAATATCATTTCTATCTACCAACGCAAAATTGCTCACTATCAAAAGGTTAATACTATGGATTGCCCTAAAATCAACGCATAATAATTGGGTACATATGTTACTATTGATGGCAAGTAAGTACTACTCCCACCTCTCTATATATAGTCCGCTAACTTAAACCTCCTGCCAAAGGGACTTGGTGTGACAATGTTTTGTGCCGTTAAAACGCTTGTGTACGCTGTGTTTCGCATATCTTACGGCTATCCTTGCCATGATCTCACCACTCCGACCTGCTCCACCAACCACGGCATTAGAGGTATGTTGACATGCCTTTTTGCCAGTCCCTGACTGGTCAGAAGCGGTGCATACCCCCTGTATGTCCTCACCAAGGCGGGATAGGTTGAACCTAAAATATATATCTGCCTCGACTAATCGCTTCTGATTTTCCCGTTCGGTGCGGGTGATTTCCACACGGTCAACGAACAAAGCGCACAGGATTTTCTTTTGTTCACGGGTGAGGGTTTTGAGTTTGCCTTTCAGTTCCTTGCTAGCCATTTTCAGGTTTTTCGCCTCAAGGCGTACCCACGCTAAGCCCTCTAGGTCTTGTTCATAATTATCTATCTGGCCATTTATGTTTTCAAGTTCCTCATTTAGTTCTATTTGAATACGGGAAAACCGTTCTTCCGAAAACACACCTTTGAGATAGGCTTTCTCAGAATTGGGTAGTTCCAGCCCCTCAATTTCAGTTTGACGGCGGCGCAAGGATTTTAGGCTGGTTTCAATTTCCTGTATCTGTTCAGATTGTTGTTGCAGTTGCAGATATTTATTTACGAAAGCGGCGGGATTATGAAACGCCGTCAATATTTTCTCCCAGACAAAATCTTCAAGCGGTGCGGCGGGAAGCTCAAAATTGGACATGGATTGCCCCGTCTCGCTATGCTTGAACGATTTACGGCGGTAGCAATGACCGCCCTTGGTACGCGGCGCACCGGAGAACTTACGCGGCGCAGGTAAGTCAGAAGATACATCCATGAGCTTGCCACTCAGCAGGTAGGGATGCAATGAGCGTCCACCCATGCGGGTTTCGCGTACTCTTTGGGCTTGTTTGAACAGCACCTCGGAAATACAGGCTGGTACTTGCACCACAGTTTGTTCTTGTGGTGGCAACAACTTTCCCTCTTCGTCTTTAGCAAAAGCCACGAAGTGGCCACTATACAAAGAATTGGTCAATAGACCTGTTACCCGCTTTTCTGTCCATTCCGCTTTCTTGCCTTTACGGACGGCTTTGACAGGGATTTTGAGCTTGTTGAGTTCACCCGCTATTTTCAAATCACCCCAACCTTTGTACACATACCAATCATAAATAGTTCCCACCCATGTTTTTTCTTCGTCTATCAACTCTAACCGTTTACCCTTACCCTTGGGGCTGGGTATTTTGGAATAACCGTAAGGAGTATCGCCACGGGTGTAATTACCCAGTTCCGCCGACATAATTTTCCCAGCATAAGTACGGCCACGGATAAGCTCGCGCTCGAATTGAGCCAGCGACCCAAATATCTGAAATATCAATCGCCCGATTGGTCCCGTGAAATCTATGTTTTCTTGCAGAGAGATAAAACTGACTTCGTGTTTTTGAAACTCCTCAAACAGCATGAGCAGGTGTTTGAGGTTACGGGACAGGCGGTCGATGCGCCAAACGATAATGCCTTGAATGGCTTTTTGCTTGACCAGTTTACGTAGCTTATCGAGTTGAGGTCGGTTAAGGTCATTACCTGTGCCAACATCCATAAAAATCAAATCAGGTCGGGTGCGCAAATTGATACCTGGATTGTTTTCAATATAGCCCATGAGCCGCTTCTTTTGATGTTCCGGGCTATAGCCCTCCCGTTTTTGTTCTGATGTTGAGACACGAATGTAAATCGCCACCAGTCTTTGCTGTGGATTAGGATCAAAAGCTTGCATGAAATATTTGGTTAAAAAATCAGGTTTGGGTGCCTAGGCCAGAGAAACAGCCTATATGCGCCAGAGCGCGGATGAGTTCGGCTTCATCTTGTGGTGTGTGCTGGTCAGGCACATGGCAGGTAAAGACAAAGATATTACGGCAGGTTTGAAAACGGTATGTGTTTTGGTCTGTCATGGACAGTCTATATCCAAGACCATCTGCACCGCACCCTGCACACTATAGACAATCTTAATAATAATGGCCTGAATATCTGTTGATTACAGGATACTCTTGCTTATTGAAAAAGCAAAACTATCGTGGCCTTGTTTTTCCATTGCTAATGCGTCCACATTCATTTTTATTTCCAACCCGTTTTCTTGAAAACCGTCTGAAATAGCGGTTATCCCCCCCTTATAACTTTCGTTTTTTCAAAAACCGCAAGTTCGGAAGAAGCAGCTACTAATCCAATTACTATGCCCGCCAACTTTGGCCGCAAGTTACCGCTTACAAAAACAGAAGCCCAAGCCATACAAAGACATTTGCAGTGTCAGAAATGCTGGCGGGATTTGGCTTTATTTATGCTGGGCGTTGATAGCCTGTTACGTTCCAGTGATTTGCTTAAATTACGAGTGCAGGACGTAACCGACAATCATGGACATATACGTACCTATCTAAGCCAACGACAAAAGAAAACCAAACGCCCTGTTGAATGCTATTTGAGCGAGCCAACCCGTGAAGCGGTTGCTCACTGGATTGCCGTTACTGATAAATCTACCGATGATTTCCTGTTTACGCGCCTGAAAAGTCGCAAAGACCTAAACACGCCTATCAGCAGTACCATGTACCGTTTGCTGGTGAAACAGTGGGTAGACGCCATTGGCCTTGACCCAACGCGTTACAGTACAAAATCTCTGCGTAAGTCCCGCGTCAGGCCAATACTGGAGGCAGCTAATCACGACTACCAAGTACCGCAGATATTACTGGGGCACGCTGATATTCGCTCGACCATCCATTACGCCGCCATAGCCGAAGAAACCGCCTTGGCGGTATCGGCCAAGGTGCAATTTTTCAATCCCCTAAATTTGCCAAACTCGAACGAGGAGTAGACAATGTTTGTATCTCACAAAATTTTCATGGAAAACCGAAACAATAGCAGACTGCACGGACGGTTACGAAATCTACTAACGACACTTACCTTTGGTGGTTTGCTGGCAGGCTGCGATGCCACCGCTAGCGACAAAGCGAAAACACCTATACGACCAGAACCTGCTAAGGTTAGCTTAGAGGAATGTACGGTTAAGCAAGATCAGGCGGAACTACTAGCTTGCTTTGAACAGTTAAGTCGTCAAAACCAATCTGAAATCGCCGTGCGTAACGAACGAATAGAAAACAAGACAACTGAAAACGCCGACCTTGACGAGAAGATAGCTAAGGGCAACACAACTGTTGAAGTGTTAAGTAAGGATATAGAAGAAATCGAGAAACGCATTGAAGAACGAGTTTTGGAACCAGAAAGATAGCCTTGGATTGACTGGTAAAACTTGTCATTATCTGCTATAATGCTTGGATATTATGTCAGACTTTGAGCGCGGCTCCGACAATCTCACCAACAATAATCAGGCTAGGGAAATAGCAAATTGTAAGGATGATACGTGCGCTAAACTTGGCGGTCTCCAAGTTGAATTAAATGGTTTCGAGCCATTGCCTCAAACTGTTACTGACTATTTATCGGCGAATATATCGGATGAAGCCCGACCGCTTGCACTAGAGAACGTGTTGGCCATGCGACGGAACAACCCAAATATTTTTCTGTTGCCGCCCTCAATACTGCCGACGGTATTAGCACCAATTATTGAGAGTTCCGAAATTGCCGCGCTCGATGCACAAGAAAACAAACTTGGTGTTGAAAACGCCGAGAAAAAGGAAGAGTTAGGGCAAATTAACACAAACATTGAAGTGTTAAGTGACGAACAAGCGGACAAGGCTGGTTTAGAAACTATGATGGAAATGGGCGTTGACCCCGATACCGATAAACCAATTACGCCGCCACTCAAAAATTTAGCAGGTCGGGCATTGCTCAATGCTTTGTTGCGGCAGGTCTATGTCCGCGAACGTCCACACCTCATTCCCTATTTGGAGGGCATTAAAAATCAAATGGACGCGATCGGTAATTTGGCAAGCACACCAGAGGAAGCCGCCGCCTTAGACGAAATACTCAATAGCTCGACCCTTTATCTTGGTGCAAATAATTTCACAGATGTTTTTGCAGATGTACTGGCCAAGGCTGATAGCTCGCCAGAAATATCAGAAGCGACCAAGGTAAAAATCCACCAGTTATTCAAAATACCAACGGTAAGAACTGCGGGCGATATTCAGGGTATTTTGAATACGGGTTATGGCACAAATGAGAACGGTGATAAAATTCCAATCACCCAAGAAAACAAAGCACGGGTATTTCCCAACGCCTATCTTTATGAAATGCCGAATGGTACTCGTATCTTTGAAGTTAATCTTGGGGGCGGGCGTAACCTGAAAGTCAGATTTGAGGGTGAGACTACCGAGAAAACATTATTTGATTTGGTGTTTACCACTCAGACTATCTTCGAGATGGAAAAATTAAATTTAGCTAAACCGATTTGGCAACGGGGCTGGAATATCTCGCACGGCGGTATGATTGACTTACACTATGACGACATCATCACTGCCAAACGAATTGGTGGTATGTTTTTGGGCGGCATGACTGGTCATAACGCTCGCTTGCTTAGTGAAAATCAGCAAGGCCAATTAGCCCATAGCTTTCAGGCATTCCCCAAAAAGGGTCAGGCGGCGGAAAACGACAATAATGCAGATCACCCAATAGGTGATTACAAAGAATTGACCGTTGTGAATGAAGATGGGTCAATCAATTGGACACAGTTTGAAAAGGCCGCCAGTTTTTTACAGGAGGTCAGCCGCAGAGGTGGTGAACCAAATTTTGAAGATTTAAAAGCCCACCTTTTAAATAATAAGGATAGTGCAGGGCAAAGGTAGAACCTGTGGATATGGTAGGTAAGGAGGCTTTGCCGCTTATCCACATACCCACGAGGCGCAGCTACAATATTTAGTAATTATAATTATGGGTATTTACGGGTATGGTTTTGGGTATTTAGCTCCGTACCCGATAGCGGGTCGCACGGCCTTGCCCAAGGCGTTCTAGCTTGTTCATATCCATAAGTTTTCGCAGGGCATGACTAACTGTACGGGGGTTAAGCCCCGTAGCTTTAATAGCCCCGCCGCGACTAAATGTATCTTGCGTGTTGGCATAGTCCCAGACCTGTTGTTGCATATCCGATAGGAACAAATCGACAGGTTCATCTTGCATAAGCTTTAAGGCACTCTGGCTTTGCACGTTTAATACGTCCAAGAAAAATAGCACCCATCCGCTTAAATCTTCGGCTTTAGTTTTCCAGCTTTGTTGTGTTTGATTGAGAGCAAGGTAATAATCCGCTTTGTTATCCTCGATAATTTTTTCGTGAGAAACAAATGGCGTAAATTCATAACCAGCCTGCAATAACAACAAATTTGTTAGAATGCGGCTGAGCCGTCCATTACCATCTTGAAACGGGTGAATGGCTAAAAACTCAAATACAAAATTGGCGATGATTAGTATGACGGGGAAATTGTCATTTTTTAGTTCTGCTTGTGTCCACTCTATGAGTTCAAGCATTTCTTTTGGGACAAGATGCGGCGGCGTAGGGTCAAAAATAACGCCAACCAGTTTGCCCTCACTGTCTCTCGCTTCAACGCGATTAGAACCAAATTTGTAGCCGCCCTTATGCCGTTTATCCTTATCTGAATATTTGAGCATTTTTTGATGAAAACTAAGAATGGTGCTTTCTGAAAATGGAATGTCACGCCATTGCTCAAATACCAGTGTTAGCAATTCCAAATAACCGCCAACCTCTTGCTCATCACGGGTTTTAAACGCCTTGATATTTTGCTTGTTAAAAAGAGCTTTGATTTCATTATCGCTTAAATGGCTGCCCTCAATTCTGGTGGACGCACCCGTAGAGGTGACGATCACAGACGTTTTTAATCGCCTAACCATTTGGGGTGACAAAGTGTTGGCAATGCGCCATTGTCCTTTCACTGCGTCCACAGCAGCTATGCGCTGGTAGATTTTTGTTGCTAGCTTCCCCGTGAAATGCAATCGGGCTTCAAATCTATGTGTCATGACCTAACCAAGTTACTTTGTTAGATATGGTAAGATATGGTAAGTAAAATGCAAGCCGATTTTTTGGAAAAGGAAAAGAGGGGTTAGTTGGGGGGAGGTAGAGAGAAGATGAGAGTGAGTGTGTGATGAGTGCAAGTTTGGGATTTTGTACAAAACACATTTTGTGCTACAATCCCACCTTGCCCTTATCAGGTGGTTTTCGAGGGACACCCCCGAAGCCCCCAAAAGAGCGAAAAGGGTATAAAACTAAAAAAGGACTCATTTTCTATCATGGCTAGCAAAGACTATCACAAAAACTATTGGCAGAACTATAAGAAAAAAACACGGCAAATAAGCCTGACATTATCGCTAGAAGAATATAAACTGTGGCAACAGGCAGCAGACCGTCAGGGACGGCGGAGTGTCGGCCAGCAAATAAAAGCCGAGGCTTTGGCCTATCGCGGTCAAGAGCATTTACCAGAACTTGATACCCAGCATTATCTAACCGAGCTTATTCGTATCTTGCGCGGCATAGGCAATAATCTGAACCAGTTGGCACATCAATCAAATAGTTTCAAGCGTATGATTGGCGAGCGGCAGGCAATAAAAATGTTGCAAGAATTGGAGAACACCGCTGAGGACTTTACCAAGGCAACACAAACGATAACGAAGAAATAGGGCAGAAAACAGGAAAGGCAAATTGCGCTTCATAACAAGCGTAACGAATGTTTTATGATTATCAAATCAATGGCGCGTAAAGTGCCGAGCTTTGGTCAGCTTATCGACTATTTCCACAAGGAGAAATTTTACCGCAAAGCCCCGACCTTTGCCCATAATCTTTGGGGTTCAAACGAGCCAGATAAAATTGCCGAAGAGTTTGACCATAACGCTACCTTTTTACCCAAACGCGCCAACGGTAATTACATGTATCATGAGGTGATAGTCTTAGGTGAATACCCTGATATTTCCAATGCCAAACAAGAACGGATATTATTAGACCTTGTACAACAATATATCTCGCTTCGGGCGCCCGATCAGATGGTGTACGGGCGTATGCACCTCGACACCAACCATTTGCATTTTCATTTGTGTATTTCTGCCAACACCGTGCGCGGCCATCAAAGGCGTTGGCTATCGAAAGCTCGCTTCGCGGGTATTCAAAGGGAAATAGAAAAATACAAGCTGGGGAAATACCCGGAACTGGGTGATGAGAAATATTACGACATGGAAGCCCGTAAAAAGAAGTGGAAAAAGGCCAAGCAGGAACGTGAGAGTAAGGCTAAAATATCCCGTCAAGAATTTGAGCTTAAAAAGCGTACTGGGAAGCCCAGCCAGAAAGAACAAGACCGGGCAGGATTGTTGGAAATATTTGATACCGCTTTATCGGAAACTGAAGTCACTCACCGTTTAGCCCAGCTTGGTTTTACTACCTACACCCGTGGTAATACCGAGGGCGTAGTTAAAACGGCTACTGGTCGTAAGTACCGTCTGAAGACCTTGGGGCTTGAGCCAGCCTTGCAGAAAACCAAACAACGCCTACGTATATATGGTGAACGCCGCGCAGAATTAATACTTAATCGCGCAAAAGCACGTGAGAATACTAAAGACCAAAAGGAGCCTAACGACCGAAACCGATGAAGAAGTTTCTAACCTTTTGTTTTTGGGCTATCATTGTGATCGGGATTATGCCCGCTCTCATAAGCACATTAGGGGCTGGGATATTCGTGATCTTCGTAATTATTGGGTTTTTCTGGTTGATAGGCAGTGCCATAAACGTCCCTCCGTTCAATTTTTTATTTTCAGGTCTTACCCACGGAGTACCGAGTTTCTTTAGGTGGTTGTTTTTTGCTGGTCGGCGTTGGGAGGGTGCACGGTATATGGGAGCCGTCGAGCAGGCCAACTTTCTCAGTTCTCATCACAAAGGTTGGCTAGTAGATGGTAAAAGCAAACGCTTATCGGAAAAAATATCCTACCAATCTATGTTGACAGTCGGTGGTATGGGTAAGGGAAAATCGTCTGTATTTGTCATGCCAAATCTATACACGTTAGATAATCGTTCAATGGTAGTAACGGACACTAGCGGTGAAATTTATGACCAAACGGCTCGCTACCTTGAACGTAAGGGTTTCGATATTCAGGTTTTAAATTTAATGGATTTGCGAAATTCAAGTTCGTACAATCCACTGGCAAATGCCCATAGCTTTACTGAAATTCAGCAAATTGCTCATTTGATTATAAAATCATCTCCCTCTAGTGCCAACGCAAAAGATCCATTTTGGAATATCGCTGCCGAGAAGATTATTCGTATTATTATTCAGTGCCTGAAAAATAGAAACGAACCAGAGCATTACCATTTAGGGCAAGTCAAATATTGGCTAAATCAATATGTGCCGCGTGGTGACCAACCCAGCAGATTGGACGAATTTGTTCTGGCTAGCTGTGATAATGATCAATCACTTTGGAATGATTACCGGGGCTTTATCGGTGGTAATGAAAAAGCCATTAGTAGTATCATAATGACGGCGGATGTAGCGTTGTCGGCTATAAGCAATCCTGACATTGCCGAATTTGTTTCTCGCAACGAGATTGACTTTGGAGGATTGCGAACTCGTAAAACGGTCTTATACGTGATGGTAAGGCAACAAGACTTGTCACAGTATGCTTTCTTGCTCAATCTCTTCTTTACGGACTTATTTAGGCACTTACTGGCCGAACGTAACCCAGACCATTTACCCGTATATCTCTTACTAGACGAATTTGGCCATTTAACGATTCCTGATTTTGCCGTGTTTGCTACGACTGCACGTAAATATAAGGTCGCATTTTGGATTTTGCTACAATCCATTAGCCAACTTGAAAGCCGTTACGGCCAACAAGAGGCTGAAACGATTACGGACGGCCTAGCCACAGAAATCTACATGTCGGGGGTCGGTATCAGAACAGCCGAACAGATTTGTAGGCGCGTAGGGCGAAAACGCCGGACAGATCATAAACAACGTTCGTCATATGGCGAAATAAACCTGCTTAACGCAGATGAAATAATATCATTGAATGACGATGAAGTTTTGCTTTTGCATTCAAATAAGCGACCAATTCGCTATAGGGTGACACCATTTTTTAGGCAGTGGCGGATGAAAAGGGCGATGCGTGTCTAGGCTAATATTGTATTCATTTCATCTGTATCTGTGTGCAGGACGAACCTACTAGGCTGATTGCTTATGAGCCCTAATATTTTATTTGCCCGGGCATGGAACGTTGTATTACCTTTAGGAACCAGGTTTACATGTTCGTTAATTCTCTCGCGGGTTAGCAGGCCTTTCGCTGGAATTCTTTCTAAATACACGATTGATGTCGCAGGTTCACTGAAATGGCCGTGGGAAAAGTTTGGTAATCCACTACTTAATATTCCAATTCTATGATCATATTTTGTCTTGAAATCAATATTGTCGTCACGATCAACAGATTCGCTCTTTAGAATTAATGTCCTCATTCTAGATTTTTTGTTTTGCAAGTTTGTGTACACACCGACTAATAATATGTTTTCATTGATAAATACTACTCCACCTTTGAATTCGCGAACAAACATCGTTGGGTCCCCACTGACCCGAAAAAAATAGCTGAACCGTATTTCTCCATCATTATCGTAGAATGATAACAATTCTTTTGCGATAACACCCGTGTCCTCAAATGCGTATCTATATGTCACGAAATTTCTACCGACTAGTTGATCATAAACTTCTTTTTTTAACGTTTGATAGTTTATGTCACCACCGTGATTTAATGATATACTCATTCTAGGAAATGCACTTATGTCTTCGCCATTATCTGGTAATTCACAACGCACTTTGAAAGCGTCAGGGGTTGTCTTGAGAAACCAAAATGCTTTTATTCTTGGTAACGCGGGTGCAAATATTTCACACATTGCCTGACTGGTTTTTTTTGTAAATTTGACGGTTTCATTTGTGATAATATTCCTAGCCCCAAGCGCAGAAAGATGATCATTGAAATCGCAAAAGTCAGGAAAACTCTTCTCATCGAAACCTAATCTTTCACCGTACTTATCAATCAAGTACAGTGTGATTTGCTTGGGGACGGATTCAGTTTTATCGCTTTTATGAACCATTGTGTTTCCCCCAGATTTATGACCTGCATATATCTATTTTTTTAAGTTGTACATAAAATATTAACGAATATTACGCTTTATTTCGTAAAATTATTTACACTTTGGGAAAATTATGGTAATAGTTAAGAAAATTATGGTAGTAGTTGAACTTTCAACATACGCATACTAAATCAAGATAGGGTAGTAATTCATGGATGGCGCAACAACAATACCTCAAGGTAATACGAGTCACGCTCAGACAAAAGGCAATTCACGGGCAGGCAAATCAGGTGTAACAAGAATTTCCAATCCATTATCAAATCGACTTGTCGAAACGCAAAAAGCTGATAATGTAAAAATCAACAAAAAGATGCCCGATTTAGATGAGCGGCTGTCGGATGATATCTCCCTGAAGGACGCGTTGAAAGATAAGAAATACAAACTTATCGACGAAGACGCCCTTAATGATAAACTTAATGTCCTAAATAGTGACTTGGAAGAACTCTTTACGTTTGTCGATCAAGTTGCAACAGACAAGCGAATAACGGCCGTTGTCGACAGTATTCGTAAGAAAAAAACTGATCTATTAGATGGCTGTGAATGTTCAGTTGGGGCCAAGGTGTTAGTCGACGGCTTAGGTAAGGTTGAATATCAAAGAATTGGTGATAATTATAGAAAGGGGCCTCTCTATAGGCCCCTTAAATTTACTCATCGTAAGTATGATGTACGCTATGCTGCGCTGACGGCCTATGATTATTACAGGTCTTTTTATCGTCCGTTGGTTTTGCGTAAAATAATAGGTCTTAGAGATATTAACAAATGGGACCCAACTTTATACAAAACTCTTCGCTCCGAGAATGTCGATTTTCACGACTTTTAGAGTCTATTTGTTGAATTTTCCAACATTTGCTTGACAATACCCTTAAAATTAAATAACAATGCCGATACAACTTGGTAGCTGTATCGGCATATTGAGAACTCATATTTACATACGAGCTTAGTACCTCACGTCATGTATTTATGAATTTCCTCCACTTGTCAACGCTTCAAGCACAAAAAACCCCGTAGGGGACGTTATGTCGCATGGAGGAAACATTGGGACAGAAAGCAGAACAAAACGAAGAACAAAAAGATGCCCATCACGCGTTGATTTTTTATAAATCGATTGCACCTCAAGCTGGGGGATTTGCCTTCATTTTTGGTACGGTGATCATTGCTTGTATTAACGGCAGTGTGATTATTTGTGGAATGTGTATATTGGGAGCATTGTATTGTCTTCCGCTGAATACTGAAATCAGTATCGCGAATAAAACAGGGCTGTGGAATCGAACTCAAGCCAAAAGCATTACCGTTGAGCATAACGACGGAGATAACTCAGATAATTTAATTAAGCGCATTTCTCGGCTTTGGACTGGAGGTGTTCAATGACCAAGATTGATTATTCTCGTAACGCAGGGCTTCTTGATAGTTCTATTTTGACCAAATCCACACTATCGTTTATTGGTTGCGGCGGCGCGGCCAACTTGATCGAAAATTTAGCTGGTGTTGGTGTTGGACGTATCAATATCGTTGAGTTTGATACCGTGTCGAAAACGAACCCGGCCACACAAGGGTATGGTTTTGACGATATTGGTAAATCAAAAACACAAGCTTTAGAAGCTCGTATAAAATCGAAAAATCCTGTCACCGAAGTCAACCTGTATAATAAACGGTACGAGGAATTAAGTTTAGACGAACATGCAGAAATTTGGAAAGCCAACATTGTATTTGCAATGACAGACTCGTTTCCAGCACAGGCACTTATCAATAAAGATGCATTGAAAAATAATACTGATGCCATCTTTGCCATTTGTTATATCGGGTGCGAAGCCATAGAAATTACCGGTACATTTATTTCTGAAATTGTATCGGGCGTGGGTTGCCATAGATGCCATACCAAGGCTCGATACGATAGTTATAAAAAGGGTTTTGAGAATCCAAAAAATATACCCAGCCATTTATTTGCAGCTGAATACCTTAATGCATATCTAGGTATTCTGGCAACGTCTCGGCTGCACATGCAAAAAGGTTCGTCGTTACCCATCGCAAATGTTGCTCGTCAATTTTCTGCAAAACCATGCATAATTAGCAGACTAGGAGGCCCAGAATATTGGGCGCAAAACGGTGAACCGTTTTCGAACACACCTATCGATCAATTGTTGTTTTCTACAAAACAATATGGCCTCGATACGCCAAGCAGTTGGGTTTGCCCTGATTGTGGAACTAAAGGCGTAGTAGAAGAGTTAGAGAATTCCAAAGACGGAACAACCCTATGTCTTTCAGGGTAAGGAGAAAGTCACAAATAAGGAGATGCGTTATGCGCGGACCAGTACAAGCGGGCGGCCTACGCTAAAAAATGGGTCAGCAGCGTGAAGACGAAAAATTTCTAATACACTTCGTCTTCCGCTTAACTTAACTCGTGTGGGTCAGCTTGAACTGGCCCACACACTTAATAGCATTTGGTTATAGCAAAGGTGTATGATGAGCAATGAAAAAGTTACATTTGACTGGAATGGTGAACCCATAGATTTTGGACAATGGCATGACGAAGCGGTCGGTGTCTACGATTACATGACTCGAAATCAACGTCACTCATTCAAATTTGAACTTAAGAGAATTGGTACAGAGGTCAGAGTTTATATCATTGAAGCACCGGGATATGGGGCGCGCAAAAATGATGGACACTCCACCCACCGTTTGAGCGACAGCAAAGGACATTACGTCTGCATCAAAAGTGGCTTAACGCCAAGAAACGTTCCTGACGCATTGAGCTGGCTCGTTTATTGGGCGGAAGAAACAGGTAAGTATATCGATTCTGGTGGGGCTTTCAGCTAATGTTGTGGGGTAGTAATACAGAAACGTTTTCCCATTCGACGGGAGGATATTATTTTTCATTCTTATTAAAGAAAATGTCTGACGGTAAGGTTCGATTGTATATCAAAAATCAACCAAATTATGGTGCTCGCTCTTCTGGTTTACATGACACCCACCGATACGATAGCTCAGATGGGTATTATGTTTGCATACGGGGTGATCTTGAACCGTCCAATTTTAGAGATGCAAAAGACTGGGCGAAGTACTGGTCAAAACAAACAGCAAATTACATACGAACAGGACAATCATTCAGTTAGGAGAATTTAGATGGCTAAGAAAAAAAGAACAACGCGATTAGCAAACCGTGCACAGGGACAAGCGGCCGAAATTTTGATGACCGCAGAAGTTTATAAACTATACAAGCAGACTATTTGCCAACATCCCCCAGAAACTTACGCTTTACTAGGTGGTTCGCTTGATGATCCGTTTACAATTACTGAGTTTAGGTTTTGCCCGCCCGAACGAGATAGTGCAGGCCGTTATAATGCAGGTACCGCCCATGTCGGATGTGACGCAGAGTACATGAATTTTGTCATAGATCATGAATGGCGACCGATTGGAAAAGATATGTTGGGAATTTGGCATTCCCACCCTGGCAACTGCACTGGTTTATCTCAAGGTGACAAACGAACAAATGACGGTGATATTGCCTTTTTTAGCACGTGTATGGAGCATGATGATTCGCCAAAACAGAATTGGAACAATTTTCTTGCTCCAATTACCACATTTAAGGGACGAGGCGATGACATTGTAACGCCGTGGATTTTGCGAAAAGGGGCTACGCAGCCAGAGCAGGCAGTGCTTAAAGTATTGAACAATACCCGTGTGCGACAAAAGGCACCAAAGCCTTCCGATGTTATTCCTAATCAAGCACCCACAGTAGCAATCTTATCGGATTCCGTTAATCGACAAGATGTATCTGTGCGCCTGAATAAAATACGCGATATTAAAAAAGTGTATGAAAAGGAATGGGTAGCAATGGCCAAAAACCCCAACATTAATGATAGTGCTAAACAGCAATTTTTTGACGCTATGATGAGATGTCAAGAAGCTGACCTTACAGACGCGTATTTTACTGCCAGATATGAGGCTTACCTATAACGAAACTGGAGCAGTTTATGAAAATCATCAAGACAAGAAGTGGCGAAACATATTACATTTTTGGCGTATCTTTTCGCGATCCAATTGAGGATTATATTGAGTTCAGGCAATTGTTTAAGAACAAACGTCTTTACGGGCGTGAGATTTCATACGAAGTACAGTTAGATGTACAACGCTCTGCAATCATTCTTGGATTAGCTTTTGTCGCACTCGTGATTATTGGGAATCTGACATGAATCTGAAGTTTTATAAGCGAAATGCTGTTGGTGCCGAGCGGCAACTTGGCCACACCAATTATCATTGGTTAACAACTGCACCCAAATTATGGCTCCCAAGAATTGGAAATGAGTTCGTCATATCAGATCAGAGAGTATTTGTTAAAACTGGGATTTTCTCAACAAATATACGCAACCAACCGTTAGCCCAGATAGAAAATGTTTACCTTAAGCAAAGCCTAGTTGGGCGATTGTTCGGTTGGGGGAATATTAGCATCCACGGTACGGGGGGGCACCCCATTGAATTGAAGAATGTGGCAACGCCTTTGAAATTTTATAATGCCTGCCTCCATGCTATCGCCAGTAGACAATTACAAACTTAAATTGGAAGTGAAGTAAATGGCAGATGAGCCAGAGACAATCACAAGAGATCGCACAGATAGCCTAACATTGCTTTGGAGTGACCTGCAAACTCTATGGGCGCAATACCGAAGTTGGAAAAACCATGATCGATGGCTAGCAGAAAGCCAGAAAGAGCTATCGAACGTCTCGTCTAACACCGCTAAAGAATTGCAAAGCTTAATTGGAAACTCCAAAGACCTTACTTTAGTTGGACGACAATTGCGGGTAGCACTTATTGAACGCCTAAACGAACTTAAGAATTGCAATCTACAATCTCAACTCTCCCAGGATCAGAAGCAGAGGTTATCTGAAATCCATACCCGTCTTGCTCGGGAAATAATGATACGGTCTCTTGGCAGTGTTGGGCGTGATGATGATTATGAGCGATAAAGCAATTGAGACAACACCCAATATGCACCACGACGACATCAAAGCCGCGATTGCTCTGCAAGCAGGGATTACCCTGTATCAGCGATATAGTGAAGTGGAGGCAGCTAAGTTTTTGGAGATGTCTGTACCAACCCTCAAACGCCGCCGCAGTGCGGGGCAAATTTCTTATCTCAAAACAGGTAGCAGAAAAATTTCATATTACGGATTCCAATTGGTGGAATACCTGTTAGATTCTATTGAGGGCAAGCAGGAGCAAACGAAGTGGCAAAGTACGGAAACAACAATAAGAGATACCAAGTCGGCGACTACTGGCTTAGCCAGCAAACAAGAAGCCCCGCTTGGTGCAGAACGTGGTTCGACTCCAAATCTCACCAGACAAGACGCGCTAGCCTCGGCACGGCGGATTTTGCAGAAGCCAAACAAACCCTAGATGATTGGTTCATTGCCAATAAATCTATGACCAAGGAAGCCCCGGAGCGTATAACTTTGGCAGAAATATTTGCCCCTTTTTATGAAAAACACGCCAGCAAGTTAGTTTCCAGCTATCAGGCGCAATTGTCGCTTAGCTATTGGTTGGACTTCTTTGAAGAAGCCACGGTTGCCGATGCCACCGACGTATCCGAACAAGAACGCTTCCAGCACTGGCTACTGACCGAAAAAGACCTAAACCCTAATACGGCTCATAGAGTTGTTGCTATCGGCAAGACGGCTCTAAATTGGGCGTGGAAGCGCGGCCACCTTGCCAGTGTTCCCTATATTTTGCCCGTCAAAAAGGTTGCCGCTCCACCAAAGGGGCGACCACTTGAGCCAACGGAGATAGATACCCTACTCGCACTCGCTAAGTCGCAACACTTGCGAGATTTTATTTACTTGATGATTGCCACTGCCGCCAGACCGGATGCTATCCTTGATTTGACACAAGCACAGTGTAGCGTCGAAAAACGCCTGATACAGCTAAACCCAAATGGTAGAGAGCAAACCAAAAAGCACCGTCCAACCGTCAAGATGCCCGAACATATCGTGCCTTTAATTGAGCGGTTACGCCAGACCAGTAAAAGTCCACACCTGATTACCTATCACGGTAAGTCTGTAGCTTCTGTGAAAAAAGCGTGGCGGGACACGCGGACTTTGGCGGAATTGGATATGGCGGTCAATCCCTACAGCCTACGGCACACTATGGCGCGTTGGTTAAGAACACAGAGCGTTCCGGCTTGGGAAGTGGCGGCACAGTTAGGGCATAAGCAATCAGGCATGAGCACTACAGAAATCTATGCGTCCTATGATCCAGCCTATCTTTCGCAGTCCGTAAAGGCCATTGACACTTTTTTTGATCAATTGCGTGTGAAATGCGTGTGAGTGAAGCGCGGATACAAATAGAACTTCCTATAAACAATTGGTTTTATTAAAGAAAATGGTGGACGATACTGGGATTGAACCAGTGACCCCTACAATGTCAATGTAGTGCTCTACCGCTGAGCTAATCGTCCTCGACCAAAGCCGTCAGAACGCGCATATACGCTGACTCTATGGCTATGTGCAACAGATAAATCTAGGCGGTCCCAAGTTTTCTCAA